>Ga0315273_10011676_pt1 | contig 11239 bp, 7 predicted proteins | sample YL17G02_0_MG_FD_205753 | JGI IMG/M metagenome (GOLD analysis project Ga0315273, IMG submission 205753) | Sediment microbial communities from Yellowstone Lake, YNP, Wyoming, USA - YL17G02_0 | ecosystem: Environmental > Aquatic > Freshwater > Lake > Sediment | place: USA: Wyoming | collected...
CATCACGATCGAGCCGCTGACTAACCCCTCGTCAGAGCTATAGTTGCCGTAACCGTCGCGGCCGACAGAAGCGTGGTCCACAGGACTCCCGAGGCGGCCACGTTCGGGCGACGGTGGAACTCAATGGCCAGGACCACGGTGTTGACCGCCGCCGGCAGGCTGGCCGAAACCACCAGGATTGAGAGAAGGGTGTGGTCCATGCCCATGGCGAGCGCGATCAGGTAACCCACGGCCGGCGCCAGGACGAGCCTGAGGACGACAAGAAGGCCGATCCCGGCGTCGAACCTTGAAGACTTGTCCGCGGCCAGCTGGGCGCCGAGGGTCAGGAGGGCGACCGGCACCAGACCCTGGCTTAGCTGGCCAAGCGCGGTGTCGAGGGGGAGCGGGAGCCATGCGGGATTGAGCCGCAGTACTGCCGCCGCGGCCATGGCATAGATGATGGGAAGCCGGACTACCGCGGTCACAGCGGCGCGCAGGCGGGAAATCCCTCCGCCGATGATGAAAGTGCCCAGGGTGAAGAACAATACGTTGTGAATGACGAGGACCACGGCCTGGACCGAGGCTCCGACCGCGCCGAATGCCAGCTCCTGGGCCGGTATGCCGAAGTTGCCCACGTTGGGGAACATGGACCCGGTCTCGATCACGGCCCGGTCTCCGCGCGGGATCCGGGCCAGCGCACAGGCGGCAGCGGACAATATCCACATCGCCGCGAACCAGAGCATCCAGAACAGCAATATGCTTCCAATCTCCTTGAAACCCAGCCCTGAGTGGAGGAACTTGTGGAAAGCCAGTGCGGGCACGAAGACGTATATGTTCAGCTTGTTCAGGGTGTCCTGCCTTATCGCGAATGCGCGGCCCATGACGACTCCCACGCCGATCATGAGAAAAATGGGGAGGATTATCGTCCACGTGATGGAGCCGAACAGGTGGATCATCACGTTTCCCCGGTGATTTCCCGGACAGCCTTGAAAAACGCGCGCTTCCTCCCGGTCGAGATGCCCCAGTCCACCGGCGGGGACTGGAACCCGTCCCGGTAATCATTGTCTCCCTGGTCGTAATAACCCCAGGAGGCGCCTGATTCAATGGCGGCCGACATGTTCGTGACCGGCCGGTCAAAGCCGTAGTGATCGTCCTCGTTAAAGAGAATGGGTTTGTTCCCGCAACCGGGGACCAGCCGTGTCTTTTGCACCATCTCCGAGATCCGTCCCTGGTCGTCCACGCCGTTCCCGTGGAGCAGGAGGAAGTCGGCGGCCCGCGCCACATTCTCGCCCGGGATCGTCCCGCCCCCGTAGCTGGTGCTTACCAGCAGGCGGTTTCCGTCCCTCGATATCCCTTTCGCCTCCATAATCAGCTCGTGAACCCGGTCCGGCTGGAGGATTTTGTGGCCGTACGTCACGTTGCACTCGTTGTTGATCTCGAGCAGGACGTTGCGCCGGCCCGAATCAACCACCCATTCCGTGACCAGGGTCACGGCGCGACGGACCGCCGCCTCTGCCGAGATCCGCTTGTCCTGGCCAAAATAGAAGACACCGAGGATTACGGCCATCCCCAGTTGATCGGCCCGATCCAGTATGCTTGCCAACCTTGCCAGGTATTCCGGGCGGAGATCCCCATCGGCGGTTATGGCGGAATTCAGCCAGGGTTGGGCGCTCTCCGTGTGCCTCTTCGGCATCCCGCCCTGCAGGTTTATGGTGAAGGCCATAAGGCCGTGCTTGCGCCACTCCGGCATGGCGGCTATGAATTCGGCCGTGTTCCGGTCGGGATCCCATGCCCCGGTGTCGGGGTATTTCCAAAGGCCCCGGGTCGCGGGGTTCAGGTCATCGAAGATTCCCTGGACCAGGCGGGCATTGAGCAACAGCCCCGACACCGGGCGTCCGCGCCAGGCCCGGCCCTGGTACGTGGGGACACCGTTGACAAGGAACAACCCGTCCCGGATGGAAACCTCGGTCCTGCCTGCGATCATTGGGCCTCCATTGTACTTAACAGCCGGTCCAGGTCGGCGATCGTGTGAGGTTCCCGGGATTGGGCCCGTGCCGAGCGGTATGATTCGACGGCCTTCCTGGTTCTTCCCGCCAGTCGTTCGATGTCGCCCTGGATCCGCAGCGCGATGGCCTGGCTCTCGGGCTCCCGGGCGTGCTCCAACGCCAGCCGCGCGTGTTTCAGGGCGGAATCGTAGTATCTTCGCGCCGAGACCGGCGCGTGCCGGCCCTCCTCCTGCGCGCCCAGCGCGCGCAGGGCTTCGGTCTTCAGCGCCGGATCGAATGCCGACTTGGATGCGGATTCCCTCGCCTTGTAGGCGTCCTTCCAGGCTCCCGCCCCCTCCAGCACGAGGGCATACTGAAGGTTGAGCTCGGAAATCGTGTCGGGATCCCGGGCCAACCCGAGAGCCTTTTTGACCAGTGCGGTCGCCGAATCCTGATCGCCGGATTCCCGGTCGATAAGGCACAGCCGGCCGAAGGCCAGGGCCCTGGTATCGGATTCCACCGCGCTCTCGGCCGCCTTCCGGTAGGCCTTAAGGGCTTCCCCGGATTTTCCCAGCTTGCGGTCCGCGTCGCCCAGGGACAGGAGCGCCTCGGCGGCCTCCTGCCGCGGCGGGTTGTCCGTAAGCGACAGGCGGTATAGCTCGGCCGCACCCTCGAGATTGCCGCGCGTTTCCTCGATCATGCCGGCGGCCCGCCGGGCGCGGGCGATCGTCGCGGCGGTCGTCGCCATGGAAAGGGCTTTGCGCACGGTTTCCCCGCTTTCGTCCAGGTTTCCGCGGGCGCGCAGAAGCCGGGCAAGGTTTAGCCTGATCTCCGCGGCCGGTTGACGGGAACGGCCGCTCTTGAGCGATTCGCGCCACGCCTCCTCCGCCCGGCCCGCCTGGACCCGGGCCTCTTCCGGCCGTCCCTCGCCAAGACTGAGCGCGGCTAGCTCCATCAACGCGGCGCCCCGGATCGCGGGGTCGCCCGTTGTCTTGACCGCTTCCCTAAGGTTTTTCACGGCGAGGGCGGTCGAGCGCAGGGCCCGGCGCGCCATACCCATGTGCAGCAGAATGATCGCGCGCTCCTCCTTGTCGGGCGCCCGGTCGGCGGCTTCCACAAGCCTGGCGATGCACGCCGGGTAGTCGCCATCCCGCGCGGACAGGGTAGCCAGGCCCCGCAACGCGCCGGTAAGCTGCCGTGGATCGCGACCGGAGGCGAGCGCCTCCCGCCATGCCTCCCGCGCGGCCGGGGCGTCCCCGTCGTCGGCCGCATAGCCGGCCACCTGCATCAGCGCGGTCACCCGCCACTCGGCGGAGGCACCGGATGCCAGGGCTTCCCGGGCCCGCTTCCGGGCCGTCCGTCCGTCCCCGACCGCCTCCGCGACGCGCGCCAGACCGGTCAAGGCCTCGCCCCGTTCGTCACCGGTGATCGCCGCGTCCCGGGCGGCCTCGAAAGCCGTCCGGGCCTCCTCCAGGACGTCCGTGGCCGTCTCGCCGCGCATGCGATAAGCTTCCGCCCGGCCGGCCAGGGAACGGGCGCGCTTGAGCGGTCGATCCGTGTGCGAGGCGGCGGAAGCGAAGAGCTCGACCGCCGCATCATGGTCGCCTCCCCGCTCCAGCAGCGCGGCGAGAGCCAGCTCGAGGTCGGCCTTGCGCTCGGCGTCGGTGTTCAGGCGCAGTCCTTCCCGGTAGGATTTTCCGGCCTCGGCCGGATACCCGGTAAGCTCCAGCACCCGTCCGTATCCGAGGAGGCCGTAGGCCCGGGTCTCGCTCCAGGTCCTGAGTTTCAGCGCCGTTTCGTAGCGCTTGCGCGCGCCGGAAAGGTCGCCTGCGCGCCGCAGCAGGTCTCCCAGGTTGAGCAGCGCGTTGGCCCGGGTGTCCGGCCGGCTGGCGAGCCGCAGGGCCTTCTCCTCCTCCCGCCTCGCCGAGTCCAGGTCTCCGGTCCGGGCAAGCAGGAGTCCCAGGTTTATGTGCGCAACCGCCCTGGTCTCGTTTCCGGCTTTCGATCCGATGGCATTCTCGTACCGTTCGCGGGCCCCGGCCAGATCACCCTGTTCCTCGCTAAGGATCCCGAGATTGGCCAGCATCCGGGCGCGGGCGTCCTTGTCCTTGAGCAGGGCAAGCGCCTCTTCGAATGCGCCCTGGGCATCCTTCGGCCGGCCGCGCTTGCGCTGGAGATTGCCGTATCCCTCCAGCAGGGAGGCCTTGACCGGCGGTTCTAGGTCGAGTCGAAGCGCCTGCCGGTAGTGCTTGTCGGCCTCGTCGTACCGGCCGGTCTTGTCGCAGACGATCGCCAGGTTCATCAGGGCCTTGGCCCTGGTGCCCGGTGCCCGGGTGGCAAGCAGGGCGGCGGAGTAATAGGTGTCCGCCCGCCTGAAGTCCCCCTGGGCTTCGGCGAGAACCCCCATGTTCACCCAGGCGGAAGCCTTCAGCTCGGGATCGGCGCCCGCGGCTTCCACGACCCGGCGATAAAGGCCCTCGGCAGTTTCGAACCTGCCGGCATCGTGTGCGGCCACGCCGGCGGAAAAGTCGCTCTCGGGAGAGGCGAGGGCGGGCGGACCGAGCAGGACGGCGAACACCAGGGTCAGCATCGGGCATATGCAGAATCCGCTATATGGCCGGGCGTGTCAATTCACCGCCGCCTTTCGGGAGTCCCCGCGCATCATTCATAATCAAGGGATGCCCTTCGAGCTGACCTCCGAATACCGGCCGGCCGGCGACCAGCCCGCCGCCATCGAGAAACTCGTTTCGGACTGCCGGGCAGGCGCTCCTCACCAGGTCCTGCTGGGCATAACGGGGTCCGGCAAGACCTACACGATTTCCGAGGTTGTTGCGCGCCTCGACCGCCCGGTGCTGGTCATTTCGCCGAACAAGACGCTCGCGGCTCAGCTCTACGCCGAGTTCAAGCAGTTCTTCCCGCGAAACGCGGTCAGTTATTTCGTCTCCTACTACGACTACTACCAGCCGGAAGCGTACATGCCGGCGACCGATACGTACATCGAGAAGGATTCGGCCATAAACCAGGAGCTGGACCGGCTGCGGCACGCCGCAACCGCGACCATTTTCGAACGCAGGGACGTCCTGATCGTGGCATCGGTATCCTGCATCTATGGATTGGGCTCTCCCGAGAACTACCAGAAGATGCTGGTGATGATTCGCAGGGGGGACAAGATCGAGCGGGATTCCCTCCTGCGCTCGCTGGTCGGGATCCAGTATTCCCGCAACGACGTGGATTTCGCCAGGGGCAGGTTCCGGGCGCGCGGGGACGTGGTGGAGATATTCCCGGCCTCGGCCGAGACCGCGATCCGGGTGGAGCTTTACGGCGACGCCGTGGAGGCGCTGTCCGAGGTCGATCCGCTCACGGGCAAGGTGCTGCGCAAGATGGACACGGTGGCCGTCTACCCGGCCCAGCACTACGTGATGCCGTTCGGGGTGCTGGGGGACGCGATGGCTTCGATCAGGGAGGAGCTCGATCGGCGCGTCAAGGAGCTGGAGGAGGCCGGGAAACTGCTCGAAGCCCAAAGGCTGACCCAGCGCACCAATTTCGACATCGAGATGATGCGCGAGACCGGGTACTGCCACGGCATCGAGAACTACTCCCGGCACCTGGACGGGCGCCCGCCCGGCAGTCCGCCGTCGACCCTGATGGAATATCTCCCGCACGACACTCTGGTCATCATCGACGAGTCGCACATCGCGATACCCCAGATCCATGGGATGTTCAAGGGCGACAAGTCGCGCAAGGACAGCCTGGTGAATTACGGCTTCCGGCTTCCCTCCGCGTACGACAACCGGCCCCTGTTCTTCGAGGAGTTCGAGGCCCGGGCACGGCAGGTGATATACGTCTCCGCCACCCCCGGGCCGTACGAGATGAAGAAGGCGGCGGGGCACGTGGTCGAGCAGGTCATACGGCCGACCGGCCTGATGGATCCGCGCGTCCTGGTGAAGCCGGCGGACGGCCAGATCGACGACCTGGTGGCCGAGGTGCGGGACCGGGCGAGGAAGAACCAGCGTACCCTGGTTACCACCCTGACCAAGAGGATGGCCGAGGACCTGGCGGAATACCTGCGAGTCGCCGGGATCAAGGTGGCGTACTTGCACTCGGACGTTGACACCCTGGACCGGATCAAGATCCTCCGTGACCTAAGGCTGGGCATATACGACTGCCTGGTGGGAATCAACCTGCTTCGGGAGGGACTGGACCTGCCCGAGGTGTCGCTGGTGGCGATTCTGGACGCCGACAAGGAGGGGTTCCTCCGCAGTGAGCGGTCGCTGATCCAGACCATGGGCCGGGCGGCGCGGAACGTCGAGGGGACCGTGTTTCTATACGCGCGCGGCGTCACGGAGTCGATGCGGCGCGCCATGGCCGAGACGAACCGTCGGCGGCATCGACAGGAGATCTACAACCGGGAGCACGGGATCACGCCCGAGACGATCAGGAAGAACATCAACGATATCCTTACCTCGGTATACGAGAAGGATTACCTGACCGTGCCGGTCGCCATGGAGGAAGGCCGGGAATACGTCACCCTGGATGAGATTCCGCGCAGGATCGCGATGCTGAGGAAGGAGATGCAGAAGGCGGCGGCGAACCTGGAGTTCGAACGGGCCGCAAAAATCCGCGACCTGATCCGTGATCTGGAGCTCACCACGGGCATTGCTCAGAGCAATGCAGGGCGAGCTTCGCTCGCCACGGGCGTTGGAGGAACCAATGCGGGGGGAGCCTTGCTCCCCAAGCGATCCGCTTCGGATCGCAGGGCCGGCTCCGCCGGCCCCGTGGCCGCTCCGCGGCTCGATCCAGGCCGTCCGAAGCGCCGCCGGCGCGGGAAGCCGTCCGCATGAAGGGAGCGATCATCGTCGATCCCGCCGTCGTATTGCGGGAGCATCCCGCCCGGGCGCTCGGGATGAACGTGAATTACCTTGTGGATCACGACGCCAACCGCCCGGGAGCGCGCGGCCTCGCTGACGCCCTGCGCGACATGGGCGTGGGCGCCTTGCGGTACCCGGGCGGCGAGAAGTCGGACGGGTATCTCTGGTCCGTCCCGCCATACGAGAAGCCGCAACCGACCCTGGCCCGGGTGGGTCCCGGACAATGGCCCTCGGGGGACGCGAGCATGGTCTCGGGATATACCCGGTTCAGGAACCGCCCGCTGGATTTCGACGAGTTCATGGCGATTGCGCGGCAGGCCGGCGCCGAGCCCGTGATCGTGGTCTGTTTCGACGCCTCTTTTCCCCCCGTGGCGGCCGGCGTTGCGATCCCGACCCGGGAAACGCTGGTTGAGGTCGCGGTCGAGTGGGTAAGGTATGCGAACGTCAGGAAAAAATACGGGATCCGGTACTGGGAGATCGGGAACGAAAGCTACATGGAGGGGTACAACGGCCGGGTCTCCGCCGAGGATTACGGCCGGGGGCTGGCCGATTTCGCGGCGGCGATGAAGTCCGTGGATCCCGGGATCCTGGTCGGGGCGCAGGGTCCCAACGATCCCGGCGACCCCGGCGCCGTCGATAAGAAGGCCGGCAAAACCGAGCCTTGGTGGAAGACCGTGTTTGACCGTGCGGGAGGGGCGATAGACTGGCTGGCCGACCACGACTACCCGTGCTGGAAGTGGGGGAGCTATGAGCACTACCGGACTTCCAGCCCGTCCTTCACGGGAGGGGCGGACGGGGTGCTGGCCGCGGCCGAACGCTGGTGTCCGGCGGACCGGGTCGGGCGCTTAAGGGTGTCGTCAACCGAGATAAACGCCGTGGACTGGGCGAAGCCGCCGGACGCACCCTGGCTTTTGGTCAACGACCTGGGCCACGCGCTGGTGCTGTTCGAGATGATCGGCAGGCAGATTGCCCACCCGAAGCTGGATTTCGCCATGGTCTGGAACACCCGGTGGGTTGGCGGTCCACGGACCCCGCCCTCGGTTTTCGACGCTCTCGACGGCGACAATATGCTCAATCCGACGGGAAGGGCGGTGGCGATCTGGGGGCGGTTCCTGAAGCGCAACCTGGTCAGGGCCGACAGCCTCGACCTGGTCAAGGCCTTCGCGAGCGCGGATCCGGAATCCGGGAGGCTGAGCGTTTTCCTGCTTAACAAGGACACGCAGGCGCGGGACGTTAAGGTCACGATCGCGGGGACGAGGCGGTATCGCCGGGGCGAGCGCTGGCACTTCACCGGGGAGGGGCCCGAGGACTGCGCCCCGTCGTTCACCCAGGCGGGAGGGATAGCCGTGCACGAAGAGGGGATGGAAATCAGGCTGGATCCGGTCTCGCTGAACGTCGTGGAATTAAGCCCGGGCTGACGGTCTAAATTCCCCCTATCGTTTCCTTCAGCTTTTCCAAGTCTTTCCCGACCACGCGGGTGTTGGGATATTCCAGGGCGCGTCTTAGGCAGGCCCGGGCCTCGGCCGAATCCCCCCGGTCCCACCAACGCACCGCCAGCTGGGTCCACAGGGCGGGAATGGCACCCGCCACCTCCCGGGTCCGGGCCCCGTCGGGCCAGGGCCCGAAGGCGTACCGAAGCCGGAACCGGTCGAGCCGCCGGGCGTATTCCGCGGCACGGGGATTATTTGCCGAGGATCCCCGGCGGCCCAGGGCGTAGACGCAGTTATCGGGCGTCAAGGTATATCCGCCCGCGGTTTCCGCGTTGGCGATCCAGGTGAAGGCGACCGGGCGCCGTCCGTAATGGGACCTGAGGAAAAGGTTTATCAGCGCCTCCGGCGCGACCGTGGAGCCCCAGGGGATCAGGGCCGCATCCAGCAGATGGAAACCGGGATACATCCGCTCCACCTGGGCGTGATACCACAGACGGGTCAGGAACGGCCGGTGGACGAGCACGATCCCGGGGCCCTCCCCAAGCACCCGTTGGACGTACATCGGCGGGAAGAAATCATCGTCGTGCTGGGTCACCAGCACCGACCCCGGGGGCTGGCTTCCCAGCAGGTCGCGGGCCCAGTCGATTGCCCCGTAGTATCTGGAGAAATCAGCGGGGGGCAGGCCGTGCCACGCGGGCCAGCCCGCCGCGAGAAGGCCGGCGGTCAGCGCGACAACCGGTCCGGTTCGCGCGCGCACGAGGGCCAGTCCCGCGCCCGCCAGCGCGCAAAGGAAGGCGACCACGGGGAGAAGGTAGTAACCGGTGCCGGCGATGTCGAAGTTCGCGACGAGGGCCAGGGCGAACAGGCTCCCGGCGCCGCCCGCGAGGAGGATGGGGGCGGCGCCCCGCCAAAGCAGGACGAAGCCGGACGCGGCCAGCAAAAGGACCGGGGGGCCGGCCTGCCGCCAAAGACCGGCCAGCCCTTCGTTCCAGAACCGCCATGCCTTCCGAGCGGGAGTGAACGCCTTGAACCGGCCGGAGTAGTCGTAGGCGGAGAGATAGCGGCGAACCAGCGGAGCCGTGGACAACTCCCCGTACATCAGGGACGGGCTGGCCCTGGAGAGCAGGGGGAGCGCGACGGGCTTTAGCGACAGTCCCGGCACGGACAGAAAAACCAGAAGGGCCGCGGTCCGTGCCGGGATCCGGGACCGCTCCCGCCACAAAAGACCGGCGGCGGCGAAGGAGAGGTACAGAACCTGCATGTGGTGGGCGAGCGCCAGACCGGCCAGGAATGCCGGGAACCACAGCCGGCTTCCCTTGATCCGGAAGGCCCTGAGCACCGCCAGCATGACGGCGCACACGAGGGCGCAGTTGAACGCGTACTTGTCAGGCATCACGGCCTGGATCGCCAGGGCGGGGGCGCAGGAAAAGGCGAGCGAGGCAAGCATCGCGAGATGCCGCGGCGGTTTTGCCAGCTCCCGGGTGAACGCATAAAGCAGGGAGGCGGCCAGCCCGGCGCTCGACGCCGACATCAGCGCGATCCGGAAGGCCGGCGATCCGGCGGGCAGCAGGGAAAACAGTTTTCCGGACAGGATGTAAAGCGGGTATCCGGGCGGATGCGTCAGCGAAAGGGTGAGTGCGGCGGTTGCGAACTCCCCGGAGTCCTCGAGAGCGATCCCGGGCGCCAGCAGGGACAGGTATGCCCCAAAAGTCGCGAGGAAAAGCAGGGCGCCCGCCAGAAGGTCCGTGGATCCGCCGGCCGGGAGCGCCGGCGACGGATGATCGCTGGTCACGGCAAGCGCATCGCCGGCCGGTTCAGCGGATCGGCGGGAGGATTGACCGTCGGCCGGGTAACCGGCCCGGCCGGAATGCGGGCGACGCGGATGTCCTGAATTCTCCCATGCTGTTACCCGTCAGCTGCCGGCGTCAAGGCGATCCGCCAGCATTTCAGGAAGTCCGGCATCCCGGATCTTGCGCTTGGTCGTCTCCGTGTCGTAGGGGACGCGCTCGATTGTCACCGTGGCTTCGGCGGGATCGTATATGACGTAGGCCGCCCGCGGGTTTCCGTCGCGTGGCTGTCCTGAGGATCCCACGTTGACCAGGTACCGGCAGTCCGTCTCGATCTTGATTCGATCCCCGAGAAACCGGAAATATTCATCACCTTTCTGGACCAGGATCATGGGCTGGTGGGAATGCCCGACAAAGATAAGCCGCGCCGGCGAGGCGGAAAAGGCCCGGACCATCTCGCCAACCCGCATCCGGGTGTGTATGTAGTGCCAGGAAGCCGGGTCGTTGGGCGAGGCGTGCACGAGGAGGATATCGTCACGGGTTACGGTCAAAGGCAGATTCTTGATCCATTCCTTGTGCTCGTCGCTCAGGTGCTGGATGGTCCAAAGGATCGCCTGGCGCGCGAACTGGTTGAAGCTGGCGATGTCGTCCCCCCCGGTGCAGGCCGCGTCATGGTTGCCCCGCACAACGGCCTCGGCGGTCTGCCGCACCCGGGCCACGCACTCATTCGGGTTGGCGCAATAGCCCACCAGGTCACCCAGGCACCAGTAACGCTCGACTTTCCGTTCCGCCATCGCGGCCATCGCGGCCGAAAGCGCTTCAAGGTTTCCGTGCACGTCGGAGAATATTCCGGTCTTCATGCCCGTTTCCCGTTCATTATGTCCCGTATAACCGGGTAAAGTCGCCGCCACGCTCCGGCCAGGCGCGTTCCCTTGATGGTGCACCCGGCGGCGAAGGCGTGCCCTCCCCCCCCGAAACTTTCGGCGATCGCGTTAACCGGCACTTTCGACTTGGCGCGCAGGCTGACCCGGACGTCTCCGCCTGGTGTTTCCCGGAGGAACGCGGCCATCTTCACGCCCGAGATCGCCCGGGGGTGCTCGACGAAGTCCTCGGCATCGGCCTCGGTGGCGCGCGCGGCCTTGAAGTCCTTAAGGGACAGGGTCATCACCGACACGCCGTCCTTCACGAAC
>Ga0315273_10011677_pt1 | contig 11238 bp, 8 predicted proteins | sample YL17G02_0_MG_FD_205753 | JGI IMG/M metagenome (GOLD analysis project Ga0315273, IMG submission 205753) | Sediment microbial communities from Yellowstone Lake, YNP, Wyoming, USA - YL17G02_0 | ecosystem: Environmental > Aquatic > Freshwater > Lake > Sediment | place: USA: Wyoming | collected...
CAATATTGGCTTGATCATTCACGATCATGCAGTCGAAGCAGTAGTTGACCGGATCTGCGAGATTCGAGCCGAAGATTGGTTGCTGTGGCAGGATAACATGTCCAGATTACCGCGGGAGGTCTACATGTACACCACGGAAGATGATGATCTGGCACAGGCTATCAGGGAAATCGCAACAGGTGATCTAGAGAGCGGGGCAAACGGAAAGGTTCGTGATGAAAAGAGATCACAGTAGAGAATTGGAGACTGTCAACTGCCCGTACTGTAATGAGTCAAGGTCTTTCCCTTGGGCAAATGAAAACGGATTCACGGCAGTGAAATGTGCAAGTTGTGGCATTGTCTATGTGAATCCCCGACCCATAGCATCTGTGATCCGTGCCGCAGTGCGGACCGGTGTACACGACGAGTGGGGCCACGCGGGAAAAGCGATTGAACACCGCATGGCTTCGAAAGTGTTTCGATACAAGAATATACTCGCATATATGTTTGACGATGTATGGGAATCATCCCGATCAGTTATTTGGTTGGATGTCGGAGCTGGTTACGGTGAGCTTATTGAGGCCGTCGGATCGCTTGCCGCGCCTGGGAGTAGAATTGAAGGGATTGAACCAATGATCCCCAAGGTGGTGCATGCTAGGGCGCGGGGACTGGCAATCAGAGAGGCTTTTCTGGGTGACGTTCAGGATAGGTATGACTTTGTATCGTTAATAAATATTTTTTCTCATATTGCCGACTTCCGCATGTTTCTTAGCGATGTAAAGAGGATCCTATCAGAGAAGGGCGAATTACTGATAGAAACCGGTACTGCCGGTGACTTGGAGAGCAGCCATGATGTACCCACCGAACTGGACCTACCCAATCACCTTGTATTTGCTGGTGAGAAGCACATCATGGGCTATCTATCTGAAGCTGGCTTCTCGATCGTACGAATTAAAAGAATGCGAAGGGACGGCTTGATCAACTTCGTGAAGAACGTCGTAAAACGAATGATAGGGCGAAAAGTGTCTTTGCGAGTGCCTTATACATCGCTGCATCGTTCAATAATTGTCAGGGCCAGATTGAAATCTGCCGAAACGATGGGACAAAAGTAGGTCGGTAACGCCCGGGAAATTGTTTACGAAATGCTACTGGAAGTAGGTGAGAACAGAATGGGGTACAGGATCTGCACAAACTGCGTCATGGACACGACGGACACGAAGATAGAGTTCGATGAAAAAGGGGTGTGCGACCACTGCAGGACATTCTACAGGGAGATCAGACCGCACTGGCATACGGATGAGTACGGGCGGGCGGCTCTGGAAAAAATCGTCGAAAGAATTAAGAAAGCGGGAGGCGGCAAGGCCTACGCCTGTGTTATTGGGATGAGCGGTGGTCTTGACAGCAGCTATCTTGCATATCTGGCAAAAGCGAAACTAGGCCTCCGACCGCTGGTTCTTCATGTTGACACGGGATGGGATACGCCGGAGTCTTCACACAACGTCAAAACGACTGTCGCAGCGCTTGGACTTGAGCTTCAGACTAAAGTGATCGACTGGGAGGAGATGCGGGATGTGCAGTTGGCTTTCTTCAAGTCGGGCGTCCCCCACATCGACGCACCTCAGGATCATGCATGCTTCGCCGCGATGTACAGGTTTGCCGTCAAGCATAGGATACGCTACATCCTCACGGGGGGCAACTACTCGACCGAATGCATCCACAACCCGATTGAGTGGATGTACTATCAAACGGACTCGAGGCAGCTTCGAGACATACACCGTAAGTTCGGGACGGTACGGCTAAGGAAATTCCCGACTACGAACATACTATGGCACAAGATCTACTTGCCATATATAAGAAGGATAAGGCTTGTGAGGCTTCTCGATCTCGTACCGTATGAAATAAAGGAAGCAGCGCGGTTCATGGTTGAGAACTTCGGATATCGTGAATACCCGCAGAAGCATTTTGAATCGCGGTTTACGCGGTTCTACGAGGGATTCTGGCTGTACAAGAGGTTCGGCTACGACACCCGACGAGTTCAGTTCTCGAGTTTGATTCTGACGGGGCAAATGAGCCGCGACGAGGCCATGGAGCTCTTACAAAAGCCGCCGCTGGATGAAGCGACAGCGCGTCAGGAATTCGAGGCAGTGGCAACCAAGTTGGGCATCTCCGTCGAAGAAATGCAGAGCTACATGGACGCACCATTCAAGTCCTACCGCGATTACAGGTCGCAGGCGGGTGTTTACCAATTGGGATCGTGGGCGATGCGTTTGGGTGGCCTGACGTTGGGTGGCAAGCGGTGATAGGGCAATTGACTAGGCGATTGGAAGCATTGAGGCCGCGTCGACCTGGGATGGCGCCTTACTGTCGCGAAGTAGTCAAGCTCTCGTGCGATCTAGCCCGCCAAAAATGTGGTTGTAGGCTCTTCGTACCGCTGTCTACCTCGTTACTGTCTTGGATATGAATCCTTGCTATGCTCTTGCGAAGTCCTGGGGTGTAGCGGCGTGACAAGTCTGTTAGCTGTACGAAGCACATGCTGGAGTTCGAGAAGAAACGAAAACACACGGTGCTGAATGGCTTGGGCCGATGGCGCGGGTACCATCGCTATGATTTCGGTTTCGAAGGAAGGCAACGATGTGAAACATGTTCTTCAAAGTCTCGCGACCGGGAAGACACTGGTTGCAGATGTACCGGAAGCAGCCGCTTATGGTAGCCGCCTGCTGATCCAGACGTCGGTTTCGTTGTTGTCTTCAGGTACTGAACGCATGCTGGTGGACTTCGGTCGTGCCGGCTGGATTCGCAAAGTGCGGCAGCAACCCGACAAGGTCCGGGAGGTCATTCAAAAGATGCACTCCGATGGAATCTGGGCTGCTCTGGAGGCGGTGAAAGCCAAGCTCGACGTGCCCTTGTCACTCGGCTACAGTGCAGTGGGCATAGTTCGCGATGTGGGCCCCGGGGTGCGCGGCTTCCGTGTAGGGCAGCGTGTGGTCTCGAATGGGGCTCATGCAGAGGTCGTCGCCGTGCCACAGAACCTGTGTGCTCGCGTTCCCGAACAGGTTCCCGATGAACAAGCTGCTTTTACAATTGTCGCAGCTATTGCCCTTGAAGGCGTTCGGCTGGCAAATCCGACGATGGGTGAGTGCTTCGTAGTAACGGGTTTGGGTCTTATCGGGTTGCTGGCCGTGCAGCTATTGCGGGCCCACGGATGTCGAGTTCTGGCAGTTGAACTGGATGAATCGAGATTGGCGCTGGCTCGAGCATATGGCGCCGCCGCTATTAATGGCAGGGATGCAAACGCCGTACTAGTTGCCGCCGAAACGTTGTCCCGTGGCCGTGGCGTAGACGGGGTACTGTTGACACTTGCTTCCAATAGCAATAAGCCGATGCGACAGGCGGCACAGATGTGCCGAAAGCGAGGTCGCATTGTCCTTGTAGGTACTACTGGCCTTGAACTGAACCGTTCAGATTTCTACAGCAAGGAACTATCTTTCCAGGTCTCTTGCTCCTACGGCCCAGGTCGTTATGACACAGACTATGAGGAAAAAGGACACGACTACCCGATCGGTTACGTGCGCTGGACAGAACAGCGCAACTTCGAGGCCGTTCTGGACATGATGGCCAGCGGGCGGTTGAACGTGGGTCCACTGATCAGCCATCGTTTTCCAATCGAACGCGCTGTGGAGGCGTATGACCTTCTCCTGTCGGGAAAGCCAAGTCTCGGTATCATACTGGAATACCCAAAATACACCAACTCTGGGGACATTTCACACACGATCAAGTTGCCGCAAGGCGACTCGCCTCCGCCAGTAGCTCTGCCAGTTTTGTCATTTATCGGCGCAGGGAACTATGGTAGTCGGGTATTGCTGCCTGCCTTCAAGTCCGCGGGTGTTTGCTTGAACACTGTTATCACGACAACCGGGGTTAGCGGTGCCCACTACGGTCTGAAGTTCGGGTTTCGGCAGGCCAGCACTGATACCGCCAGCATTTTTCAGGGCAATGATGATGCAGTGGTGATAGCGACGCGTCACGATACCCATGCCTGTCTCGTGGTGCAAGCCTTGAATTCAGGAAAACACGTCTTTGTGGAAAAGCCGCTCGCGTTAACTGAAGGCGAGCTCGATCGCATTCAGGATGCACTCATCCGAAGACCTGACCGGATCCTAATGGTTGGCTTCAATCGGCGATTCGCGCCGCATGTCCGGCGCATGAAGAGCCTGTTGGACTCGATAGAAGGACCGAAGGCTTTCATAATGACTGTGAATGCTGGAACAATTCCTCGTGGTCACTGGACTCAAGATCCCGAGGTCGGTGGTGGGCGTATCGTCGGTGAAGCATGCCACTTCATTGATCTCATGCGTCATCTTGCTGGAAGACCGATAAAGGAATTCGGCATTGTGACCCTAGCGGACAGCGTGGACACAGCAACCATCAGCCTCAGCTTCGAGGACGGGTCGTTGGGAACCATTCACTATCTGGCCAACGGGCACAAGACCGTGCCCAAGGAGCGATTCGAAGTATTTTGTTCCGGTCGAGTACTCCAGCTGGACAACTTCCGGAAGCTTCGTGCCTTCGGTTGGCCGGGACTGCACAAGATGGTATTGCGACGACAGGATAAAGGTCAAAGAGGCTGTGTCCAGGCATTTGTCAGGGCCATCAAGGACGGGGGCGCTCCACCTATACCGCGGGAGGAATTGCTAGAGGTCGCCAGAATAGGCATCAAGCTACAACCATAAACAGCATGCTCAAAGGCTTCTGCCTATATATAGGAACCATACAGCATCTAGCGATTTGTCAGCTGCTTAGTCGTTTGGCTTCCCCTATCAAAAGAGGCATTCTTATCCGTCTGAAAAGAGCCCAAGCGGCTGTCGTACCTAGTGAAAGGCTTAGGCCCCAAGAATCGTGGTTGTGCCACGATGCTTGGAACACATCAGGAGCTCTTGGCGAGGGAAGGTTCGCTTTTCTGGGACAAGTAGCTAATCTGGGTTATCCGGTGAATTGGAAAGCGACTCGCCGGAGCCTTCTATGGCGTTTCTGGCTTCATTCATTCGCTTACCTCCTTCTGCTTCCTACGGAAGAGCGAATAAAGTTTTGCCAGGAGTGGATAGCTGGGAATCCACTAGGTTCTCAGCCTGCTTGGCATTCCCATCCGCTGTCTCGAAGGATAGTCAACTGGTGCAAAGCGGATTTTCATCACGGGCAAATATCGCAGAGCTTGTACGAACAGTCAGAGTTCCTTTGCAGAAACCTTGAGACGTACCTCGGGGGAAACCACTTGCTTGAAAATGCCCGAGCTTTGATCTTCGCAGGACGCTTTTTCGATGGAGACCTTCGGGCAAGAAATTGGCTACGGAAGGGTCTCTCATTGTATGAAAAGGAAACGGCCAAGCAGATATTGCCGGATGGGTGGCATTATGAACGGAGTCCCATGTACCATGCGCTTATGCTCGAAGCATATCTGGATGTTTTAAATCTTGCCCCTCAAAGCGATCGACAAAATTCTTTCCTGGCTGACGCAGCACGCAAAATGCTTGATTCCCTCGTGTCTGCAACGCGGCCAGATGGCCAGATCGTACTTTTCAATGATGCAACAGAAGAGATCGCGCCTCCAACTGCAAGACTCGTAGAATATGGGCGGTCATTGCTCGGCTATGAGCCGCAGCGGCGGGAATCCTTCCCAGATGCGGGATACTACACTTATCGCGATGATAGTCTTTTCATTTTTATCGACGGCGGACCGATTGGCCCCAACGAGTTGCCTGCCCACGCTCACGCCGACATCTTTAGCTATGAGCTGTGTCTCTTTGGCTTGCCGCTCATCGTGGATACTGGAGTCTATGAGTATCAAGTAGGCGGAATGCGCGATCATGTCCGTCATACACATGCTCATAACACAATTTGCGTGGATGGGGTAAGTCAGGCAGAATGCTGGAAGAGCTTCAGAGTAGCGCGTCGCTATCCGCCCAAGGATGTGAGCTACGAAGCAATTGGCGAGACTCGCGTTTTTCGCGGACGCTTTGATGGATACTCGTACCTCATCGGTGATCGCATACAGCATGAGCGAACCATCGTTATCGATTCTGGCAAGCGTTGTATAAGCGTTGATGACAGCATCCACGGGCACGGCGCACACCTCATTGAAAGCCGGCTCCATCTCCACCCGGAGGTGAAGGCTGAAGTCTCAAACTCTACAGCGAGACTTAAAAGAGATGGCGTTGAGGCGAATATTCGGATTGCTGATGGTCATTTGCACGCCGAGAGTGGTTGGTATTGCCCGCGTATGGGAACCAAGATTCCGAACACGGTATTGGTAATCAAGAATCGAAGCGAATTGCCCGTAAGGCTCCGTTACCAAATCCATTATTGATGCGAGTATTGTTCCTTACCCAATACTTCTTCCCGGAAACCGGTGCAACGTCAAACCGCGTATATTCGCTGGCGGAGTATGCCCAACAGCAGGGTCATGAGGTTCTGGTAGTTGCGGAGAAGCCGAACCATCCGGAAGGAGTGATTCCGCAAGACTTCCGCGGCAAGGCTTTCATTCGCCGCCGCTGGGGACCGCTAAACGTGCTGTACTGCTGGGTTTTCACTCGCCCCAAGAAGAACGCCTTGACTCGTCTTGCCTTCTACACCTCATTCATGTTGAGCGCTGTCGTGGGCGCTCTGCGTCATGCTTCAGGCTTCGACATTGTTGTTGCCAGCTCTCCACCTCTATTCGTGGGGCCAGCAGGGTGGCTAATAGCCCGCCTAACAGGAGCTAAATTTGTTCTGGATGTCCGTGATTTGTGGCCTGATGTGGCTATTGCACTCGGGGCTTTGCGTAATCCGATCCTTGCTTGGCTTTCGCGGCGCCTTGAGCGCTTTCTCTATCTTCGCGCGGACGGAATCTCCGCGGTGACCAATAGTTTTTGCGAGCACATTCGCCAAGTACTACCTGACGAGCGACCGGTAGAACTTGTAATGAACGGCACAGTTCCTGATATATTTTCTAAGGAAAATAAACGTAATGAGATACGCGCAAGGCTTGAAATCGACCACCAATTTGCCGTTCTGTTCGCTGGCAATCTAGGGCTGGCGCAGGGGTTAGAGCACATTTTGGAGGCGGCTTCCAAGTTAAGCACAACGCATCCTGACGTACTGTTTCTATTTCTCGGCAGCGGACCGCTCAAAGAATTGCTGCTGGCAGAGGCAGCGCAGCTTGGACTGCATAACATCCGATTCTTACCAAGGACTACGCTCGAGGATTCAGCCGCCCATATGGCCGCTGCTGACGCCCTTATCGTCTCTCTTGGTGACCACCCCATTTATCAGAAGTTCATCCCGTCCAAACTCTTTGACTGCATGGCGGCTGGAAGGCCCGTCTTGCTCTCCGTCGATGGCGAAGCGCGTTCCATCCTCGAGGCTGCCAATGCCGGTATCTATTATCCTGCGGAGAATGCTGACGGTCTGGCGAAGGCCATAATTGCACTCAAGACAGATTCTGCCGCTGCGGCTCGCATGGGCCAGAACGGACGGAGGTTCGCTGTCGCCCACTGTACACGGGAGGAGCAGGCGCGCATCATGATCCATTTTATTCAACAGATTCTTGAGAACCAAAGAGCATAGACCGATGCGTGTGCTGAGTGTCGTTGGGGCCCGACCCAATTTCATGAAAGTGGCCCCAATTCATAGAGAATTGCAGCGACGCGAGGACATGCATTCACGTATCGTTCATACCGGCCAGCACTACGATGAGAAGATGAGTGACGTCTTCTTTCGCCAATTAGCTATGCCTGAACCCGATGTCTACCTGGGGGTAGGAAGCGGCTCGCATGCGGAACAGACTGCTCGAATCATGTGCGCATTTGAGAATGTACTCCTACAGGAAACCCCTGATATCCTTATTGTCGTTGGCGATGTCAATTCGACCCTCGCTTGCAGTTTAGTTGGTGTAAAACTAGGCATCCCCGTCGCTCACGTAGAGGCGGGGCTTCGAAGCTTCGATCGTTCCATGCCCGAAGAGATCAACCGACTCGTCACCGACTGTATATCCGACGTGCTTCTGGTTAGCGAACAGAGCGGTATTGATAACCTGCATCGAGAAGGAGTATCTCCTGAGAAAATCTATTTCGTCGGAAACACGATGATTGACTCCCTCGTCAGCTGCATTGAAGCGGCGCGTGAACTATCCACACTAAAGGACTATGACCTGCATCCAGGGTCATATGTCCTCGTTACTATGCATCGTCCATCCAATGTAGATGACATAGGGAAATTGGGCACTATTGTCGAATCTCTTAAGAGAGTCGCGGCCAACTTGCCAGTTGTTTTCCCGGTCCATCCGAGGACTGCTAAAAGGCTGCACAGCACAGGGCTTTACGCAACGCTTGCCTCTACTCCTCGCATGATACTTACCGAACCGCTCGGATACCTAGAATTCCTGCATCTTATGGATCAGGCTGCGGTTGTGCTCACGGACTCAGGCGGGATTCAGGAAGAAACTACCTACCTCGGTGTTCCCTGCCTGACCATCCGAGAAAACACGGAGCGCCCAGCAACCACTTCGATTGGTACAAACCGGCTGGTCCCCTTGGATGCGAGGCGAATCGTTGATCTTGTCTCGAAGGCAGATGAACTTCGGCAACAGTCGGCGATTCCACCTCTGTGGGATGGCCATGCATCCTCGCGAATCGTCGACATCCTAGAATCGCGCAGGTGGGAAAAAACGGCTGAGCACCCTTCTTTGGATCAAGAAAATGCTCAGCAGCCATCGGCGAATCCATGGGGTCATTCCAGATGAAGCTACAGCTGATCATACGAAACACCTCTTGTCGAAAGCCTATTGCTACTATCGCAGCCTGCCTTCTGATTGGCTTCGTGGCATCAACAAGAGCTCAAACGCAGACTCAACCTGAGATGGTAGCGCCGTCAGGTGCTCAAACCCAGGAGGCAGCGGCGAGGAGTCTGCTTCCAGCTGACCCCCGCGAGATGCTGCTGCTGTCGCTCTCCGCGGAGGACTATCCGGTAACCCCTGGCGATGTGTACAAGCTCATGTACCTCACAGCCGATACTCCGGTCTCCCTGGACGTAGTGGTGGAAAGCGATCTCAAGGTGAATCTCGGGTTCTTCGGGAAGATCCTTGCCCGGGGCCTGACCTTTTTGGAGCTCAAGCAGCAAATTGAACAGCGGGTTCTACGAAGCTACCCCAAAGCATCACCCTCGGTCACCATCGCCTCCAACGGTGTCTTCCAGGTTCATGTTCAGGGCGAAGTTGTGGAAGCGGGCGAGGCGTCGGCCTGGGCACTCACCCGGCTGAGCCAGATCATCGGCAGCTATCTGACTCCTTATTCTTCCACTCGTGACGTGGCGGTGATCTCTGCAAGCGGTGCTGAGCGACGGTATGACCTGTTTCGCGCCCTTCGGTTCGGCGAGATGCAGCAGGACCCGTATGTCAGCCCGGGAGATGTCGTGGTGATTTCCAAGCGGGATCGATCGATCAGTCTCGCAGGTCAAGCGAAGCGGCCAGGTACCTATCAGCCTTTGGCCGGCGAAGGCCTGTATGAGCTTATCGAATATTACGGGGACGGCTTCACGGTTGAAGCGGACCGATCTCGGGTCCGTGTAGAGCGTTTGCTCACCGGCAGCACGGCAATCGCGGAGACCTTTTTCATAGACCTGAGCGCAGGCTACCAAAAGGAAATCGAGTTGCGCGATATGGACACCGTGGAGATTCCAGCGAAGACCGAACGCCTGCCTGTTGTATTCATTGAAGGTGCTATCAAGCCTTCCTCCGACCCTGGCTCCGGTCCAACCCCGTCTGGGCGGACCGATGATGCCGCAGGTCAGTACAGCAAGTTCCCTGTCCAGGTCCAAAGCGGTGCGACCCTCTACCAGATATTGCTGAGTCGTAAAAGTCAGATATATCCGAATGCCGACCTGTCCCACGGATACCTGATTCGGCGGGACCCGGACGAAGTGATCACCGTTGACCTTGAGAAGCTGCTTTTCGATTACAGCCCCGAACGCGACATCCTGCTGCGGGCGTACGATCACCTGATCATTCCCTTTCGGCGGTTTTCGGTGACCGTGACCGGCGCCGTGTTCGAACCTGGAGTGTACGCATACGCCCCTAATAAAACCTTCCAGTACTACGTCGATCTAGCGGGAGGCATCGATCCGGAAAGAGGGCGCATTGACCGCGTTCGGGTCTTCGACCAAACCGGCCGCAGGCTGCCGCCAGGCTCCGTGCTTGATTCCGAAGGGAAAGTGCACGTTCCCTACAGCTTCTCGTACTACGCTTTCAAGTACGTCCCCATCGTTGCCGCTGCGGCACTGGCCGTCTTGACCGGCGTATACTATCTCGACCAGATCCTTAAGTAGTCCGCTAACGGCAGGCGCGTTCGTATTCTCTCTGCGCGAAAATGTTTCTGGAGTAAAGCTGCAGCGCTTGCAGGAGCCATTCTTGCTCCGCTTGATGCTTCTTCAGTTTTCCGTAGGCTAGCCCGAGGCCCAGGTAGATGTTGAACAGATCGTCCCGCTCGGCCGTTCCCGCAGCCAGGGCCTTCTGCATGATCTGGATGCCCTCTTCCGGGTCACCGCCGAACACCGGCGGCGGGTAGATTGATCTTGCTTGCGGCCAGAATGATCCAGGCGGAGGCGTTTTGCGGGTCGATCGCTAGCGCTTTCTTCGCGTAGGAGATTGCCTTGCGCCCGTTTGCCAGGAGGAACCCCAGGCCCCGCACCAGGCACAAGTGGCCGAGGCTTTCGCTTCGAAGGCGCCACGCTTCGCTCAGCGGGTCCTGCTCCAGCACCGCCTCCGCATAGGCAAGGCTCTGCTCGTAGTGCGTCCAGGCCTTCGGTTTGTCGGAGCGGGCATCGTAGCCGCGGGCAAGCATGAACTCGATCCGGCTGCGCCACAACGCCTGCGCCCCGGCCGGCAGCCCGGCTTGCGCCAATACCTGAAGGGCTTGCTCGTAGAGTCTCTCCAGTTTCTCGAGGGGCTCATCGTTGTACATCGCATCGCGCAGGGATTCGTAGGCGCAGCGAAGCTCGGGCGATGCAGATTGCGCCCGGCCCGTCCAGGCGCAGGCCGCAAGCAGCACGGCGGCCACAGCAGCAAGAGGGCTTTGGATCACATGACTAGATATACCACAGGAGTGGCTCCGACACAACGATACGGAGCGGCAGCATTTCGGCGGGCGCTGCCCTTCCTGGCGTTGATCGCCCTGACCGTTTTCCCGGCCAGCCTCCAAGCGCAGGCGCAGCTCTCGGTCGACCTGCAGGACC
>Ga0315273_10011679_pt1 | contig 11238 bp, 4 predicted proteins | sample YL17G02_0_MG_FD_205753 | JGI IMG/M metagenome (GOLD analysis project Ga0315273, IMG submission 205753) | Sediment microbial communities from Yellowstone Lake, YNP, Wyoming, USA - YL17G02_0 | ecosystem: Environmental > Aquatic > Freshwater > Lake > Sediment | place: USA: Wyoming | collected...
GCCGAACAGGTAGAGCGAGAGCGTGGCGAGGAACACCGTCAGCGAGGTGATCATCGTCCGCGACAGCGTCTCGTTCATCGCGGTGTTCATCATGTCCTCGTGGCTCAGCTTGTGCAGCTGCTTCGACCGTTCTCGAATGCGGTCGAACACCACGATCGTGTCGTTGATCGAGTAGCCGGCGAGCGTGAGCAGCGCCGCGATGACGGTCAGCGAGACCTCGCGATTCAGGAAGCAGATCACGCCGAGCGCCGCGAACACGTCGTGGAACAGCGCGATCACCGCGCCGAGCGCGAACTTGAACTCGTAGCGGATGCCGACGTACAGCAGGATCGCGCCGAGCGAGAACAGCACCGCCCAGATCGCCTTGTTGCGCAGCTCGGCGCCGATCTTCGGCCCGACCGCATCGATACGGCGGAGTTCGGGCTTCGAGTCCGGCGCGATCTTGAGCAGCGCATCGCGGACCTGCGGGAACGGATCCCTCTCTTGCTGGGAGGGCAGCCGAATCAGGAATTCGTTGCCCGCGCCTGAAGCCTGGATCTCGCCGCCGCGGAAGCCCGCACCGTCGATCGCCTTGCGCACCTCGTCGGCGTGCATCGGCTTCGCGGTCTGCACCTGGAGCAGTGTGCCACCCGTGAAGTCCACCGAATACCGCGGCCCGCCGTGCGCCACCAGCCAGCCGATCGTGGCCAGCATGACGAGCGCCGAGAAGATGTAGAAGTACCGGCGGTACTTCATGAACGGGATCTTCGTGTCGTGCAGGATCTGGATCATGCCTCGGTCCTCCCGGCTTTCAGATGGACAGCCGGGTCAGCGTCCGGCGATGGGTGATGACGTCGTAGACCAGCCGCGTGAAGAACACGGCAGTGAACAGGTTCGCGATCAGGCCCAGCGCGAGCGTGACGGCGAAGCCCTTGATCGGCCCGGTCCCGAACTGGAACAGAAATGCCGACGACAGCAGGACCGTGACGTGCGCGTCGAGAATCGTGCGGAACGCGTTCTTGTAACCGAGCTCGATCGCGGCGCGAATCGACTTGCCGTGCCGCATTTCCTCGCGGATGCGCTCCAGGATCAGCACGTTGGTGTCGACCGCCATGCCAACCGTCAGCACGATGCCCGCGATGCCCGGCATGGTGAGCGTCGACTTGAGACCCGCCATGCCTGCGAACAGGAGCACCAGGTTGAACAGCAGCGCTCCGACGGCGATCAGGCCCGAGCCCTGGTAGTAGATGATCATGAAGATGATCACGAGCAGCGTGCCGATCCACGACGCCTTGAACCCGGCGTCGATCGAGTCCTGGCCGAGCGAGGGTCCGACCGAGCGTTCCTCGATGATCCGGACCGGGGCGGGCAGCGAGCCGGCCTTGAGCACGATCTCGAGGTCCTTCGCGGTCTTGGCGTCGAACGAGCCGGTGATCGAGGCGTTGCCGCCCGGGATGCGCTCGCGGATCGACGGCGCCGAGCGCACCTGGTCGTCGAGCACGATCGCGAGCTGGCGGCCCACGTTCGCGGCGGTGACGCGCGCAAAGTCGGCCTGGCCCTTGCCCGCCATCTTCATCGACACGCCCCAGGCGCCCGGGTTGCTCTGGTCGAGCCCGTTGCTCATCTGGGCGGTTGAGACCGAGCCGCCGGACATCTCGGGCTCCTTCTTGACAGCCCACAGCCAGCGGCCGGAGCGGCCTGAGCGGGCTTCGTCATTGCTCCACAGCACCTGCGACTCGGTCGCCACGTTGTTCGCCAGGAACGTCGAGTCCAGCATGGCCTCGACCTTGGAGAGGTCGGTCGAGGCGATGAAGCCGCCGCCGCCCATGGCGTCGATGAAGTACGAGGTCAGCGGCTTGGAGGCGAGCGACGAGTCGATCTGGATCTGGCCGGCGCGAGCGCGGGCGGCGAGCGCGGCGTCGAGGCGATTGAAGATCGACTGCGCCTCGTCCGGCGTGCGCACGAGCTTGAACTCGAGCAGCGCGGTCTTGCCGATCAGCTCCTTGGCGCGATCGCGGTCCGAAAGGCCGGGCAGCTGGACCACGATGCGGTCCGTGCCCTCCTTCTGGATGATCGGCTCGGCGACGCCGAACTGGTCGATGCGGTTCCGGATGACCTCGATCGCGCGGTCGACGGCGCCCTTCGCCTCTTCGGGCGGGAGCTTGCTGGAGTCGACCTCGAGCACGAGGTGCATTCCACCCTGGAGGTCGAGCCCGAGCGGGATCGACTTCTCGCGCAACGCTGCGGCCGGGGTTTCCTTGGCCGGTGCGAGCCGCTCCGCCACGGGCAGCTGGTAGAAGCGGAACGAGGGCCAGAGGGCATAGGCCGACGCCGCGAGGGCGAGGGCGATGAGCACGGACTTCCATTGAATCGACGAGTTCATTCGAACACCCAGGGTGCGTACGGGAGACATCCGGCGGGCATGGACCGAGCCCGCGCCCCTCGACTGTGGGGTCGAGGGCCGGCGACAGAGGCCCGGCAAAACCGACTTCGAAAGGCCGAGAGACGGAGTCTAGCCGGGCGGCCGATCGCTTGTCAACGACCGTGAAACTAGCGACTTACGCCTTTTGCGGCCCGCTTTCGGGGGCCCGGGGGACGAGCCTCCGGACGGTCTCGGTCGCCAGGTCCCCGACCAGGACCAGGGAGGTCATCCCGATGAACAGGCCGTGCTCGACCACGCCGGGGATCGCGTCGAGCTGGTCTGCCAGTTTTCTTGGATCCGCGATCCGCCCGAAGTTCGCGTCCACGATCCGGTTGCCGAGGTCGGTGACCCACGGTCCCCCTTCTTTGGCCGCCCGCTCCCGCGGCGTGGCCCCCAGGGCCTCGAGCGCCCTTGTGACCAGGGGCACCGCCTCGGCGACCACCTCGAGCGGGACCGGGAACGTGTCCCCCAGGGCCTGAACCAGCTTGGTCGCGTCGACCGTGACGACGAACCGCGCGGCCGAAAGGGCGACCAGCTTCTCACGCGTGTGGGCGCCGCCGCCGCCCTTGATCAGGTCGAGACTCGGGGCGACCTCGTCCGCGCCGTCGACCGCGAGATCCAGTTGGGGCGCCTCGAGCAAGCTTTTGATGATCAGGCCGGCCGCTCTGGCGACCGCCTCGGTCTGGGCCGAGGTCGCGACACAGGTCAGGTCGAGCCGCTCTTCGCGCGCCCTCACGCCGAGCCGCTCGACGAATCGCCGCGCGGTGTCGCCGGTGCCGAGCCCGACGACCATGCCGGGTTCGACCAGCTTGAGCGCCGCCTCGGCGACGCGGTCGCGGGCGGCGGCGACCTCCGCCCTGGGCCCGGTCAATGCGCCTCCTCGGTCCACGATTCGCCGGCCGGAATCTTGACCGTCAGCCGGTTCTCGAGCGGCGGGATCGGGCAGTTGTAGTGCGGCGAGTACGAGCACGACGGGTTGTAGCCGTTGTTGAAGTCGACCAGGTAGCGTCCGTCGGCCTGCTTCTCGACGTTGACGTAGCGCCCGCCGTGGTACGAGCCGTGGCCGCAGGTCGCGTCCATGTAGAACAGGCTCACGTCGTCGTTCCCGACACCCGGCTCGAGCAGGCGGAACGCCGCCAGCTTCACATCCTTGCCGCCGAGCTTGAACGCGAACCGCCCGACCCTGAGCGCCGGCCGCGGCTGGCCACCCGTGGACTCGATCAGCACGGTGTCGGCCTTGCTCTCGAGCGCGAGCGGCACGATAAAGCGGTACTTCCTGTCATACGGCCAGTACGTCGGCCCCGCGAACTCGCCGGCGCGCGGGATCCGCGGGTCGAACACGATCACCGCGGGCGCGTTCTGGTACGACAGGCGCACGTTGTAGCGCCCGATGCCGATCGTCGACGGCGGGACGTTCGCCTCGCTCTTCGCCTCGCCCTTCACGCGGAACGTCGCGCCTGCATCGACCGATTCGACCCGGAAGCCGGGGCCGTTGATCTTGACCCGCGCATGGTGCGCGGCGATCCCAGAGTCGGCGAGCACGACCTGGTTGTCGGCGGCGGCGCCGATTGTGAGCCAGCCCGCGCGGGGAACGTCCTCGCGCAGGATCGTCGCCAGCGGCGACATCGGGTCGTGGTGGAAGAACGCGACGGTCTCGGCGCGGTCCTTGAGGGCGGCGACTTCGAATGTGTCGGGCGGGGCGGGCACGGCGGCGGAGGCGAGGCGCGGGGCAGCAGCGACATGGGTCAAGGCCAGGCAGAGGAAGATGCGTGAGATCATTTGGCGGCTCGCGAGTGAGGGGAAGGCGGCTATGGTTCGAGTCCTGTCTGGCTCCGGCGATTGGTCAGTGTACGAACCGCCAGAACCCGCGCCAGACGGGCCTGGAGGCTCGAGCGGGAGCCCAAATTGGACTCCCGCCCAGCCTACCCGCTCCTCCCCTACCGTTGGATCACAACCAGCTTCCGCTCGCTCGACCAGTCGCCTGCCTGGAGCCGGTAGAAGTAAACCCCGGCCGGGGATCGTGCACCATTGTCGTCCGTGCCGTCCCAGATAGCCTCGTGGGGTCCACCTTCTTGCTGCTCCTGAATCACGGTCCGAACTAGCCGGCCGGCGACGCTGTAGAGGCGAAGCACCGCCTTCGTCGAACTAGCCAGCGTGTAGCCGAAAGTCACCCGGCCAGTTGAGGGGTTCGGGCGAGCCTGACCGAGAGCGAATTGGAACACGGCGCTCACTCGGGGGGCGGCGGAGCCCGAAACCCCGTTCGGAAGGGCAGAATAGACCCCGTGCGAGACAAAGAAGACGTCCCGGACCTTTCCATTCGGAACAGCGGTCGCTGTGAATCGAAGATTCAGGGTGTCCCCCGGGACGAGATCCGTGGTCCCACCTCCCTGGTAGGAGACCGCGGAACGCACATCTCCCAGGCGGGTGTGGGTTGCTGAGATCGGCGCCCATCTGGTCACCGTTGGAGCCTCTCCCTCCACTGGAATCACCCGACCCAGGTACCGGATTCGATGCGCCCCAATCGCAATGACGCGAATGCGGTCGCTGACGATTGAGTCGAACACTGATTCCGCGAACTGGTCCCTTGGGTATTCGTGGTCTACAGTCGTCCATCCACCAGATCCGTCTGGTACCTGCAAAAGAAGTCCCGTATCGGACAGGACCTGCTCATCAATAGTCTTGGCGTCAAGTCGTGCTGTCGGTCGCATACCATTGTCGGTACGGAGTTCGTCCGGGGGCAACTCCTTGCCCATCGAGCTCATTACGAATCCGCCACCACCAGTCTGGACGCGCGACTGCCGAACGCTTTCCGTCGCGAACTCCCTCGCAGCAACCGACTGAGCAAGATCAATCGTGAGCGTATCCCCAGCCGCCAGGGCAATACCGCTCCCCCCGTCAGCCAGGCTTTGCGTCAGGTCCCGCCCGAATGCGTCGACCACCCGCGTGGCGGGCTCAAGGCGTCCGATTAGGAACGAAGCACCATCCGGCACCGCCGATACTCCCGGCGCGTGGTCTACCGCAGCCAAGATCACATTGTCGAGGGTCGTCTCCTCCTGCTCATCCTCCCGAATCCTTAGGACGTAGCTGCTGTTCTCCGCGTCCGGTGGCCCACTCATATGATAGTTATCTGAGAGGTATTCTCCATTAGGAGCTCGTCCAAGAATCGTATTCTCCGTTCGCCATTCGCCACCCGCCAGAATATCGAGCGTCGGACAACCGCCTCCCGAGGCGTTGAAGGACCATGCCGCGTCGCTCGTGTCTCGTCCCACATCTCCATAGGCAGGTATGTACACTCCCGCCGTGTGCTCCACCTCGACAAGCAGATCGGACGTGAGAGGCAGGTCGCTGGGCACGGTCCACGTGTAGGCTCCGGTATCGATGAGATTTGTCGCAATCGCGCGCTTGTATGATGGCACATACTTCCTGAGAGCACTCAACGTCACTCGCGCTGAATCCCCATGCGCCTTCAGCCATGCCAGGTGCATCTGATCACCTGGATGGTAGTTTTCACCCCCACTTGGGCTGAACAGATGTCGTGGGGCATGATGATGTCCCGCATAGTGATAATTGAATATGGCGTCGTCAGCTAAGCTGATGACATTGTCCCAATCATAATTATTACAGTCGGCGGGTGATGGGAACAGATTCAGCTGTTGGTATCGGTCCAAGTCCCACCTGTCAACGGAACCGCCCGCTCTGCGATCAAGATCCAGACTCATCAACCATGTGGCGTCGCTGATCGCGATCAGTTGTCCATCCCAATACACGTTGTAATACAGAAGCCCACTAGCCCAGCCAAAGACTGTTTCGCAACCGCTAATTGCCGCCGCCTGGAACCATGCCGTGTCCGCCAATGTACCCGTCGTCACCGCGTAGGCCCGTAGCGTGTCACCATTCACGTCCGTAGGAGTCACGCTGTCCCACACAACGATTGCGGAGGGGTATTTGACCGCGTAAATGTTTGGCGCCTGCCCCATTGCCGTCATGGGACACGGGTGAGGCATGACCACCTTCATCCTAAAGGTATCGAGATCCCCGCCCGGACACACGGAGATTGAGTCGTCTTCCACGTACACCGTTGCCCCCAACGTCTCGATGGCGAACTCACTTGCGCGGTGGAACGACGTCGTCAATGGGCCTTCGACGAACAGGACTGGCACGTCCTGTCGAGAGATGACGACATCCTTCAGTGTGAAAGGCCCGTCGACACCGTTTCGACGGATGCACCCGCCACTAAATCTGAACGCCAACGTGTCCGCGTAATCAACGCTCCCCTCGAATTGTCCGTGCGCACCGATCTCCCTGCCTTGGTCGTCCACAAGCGTGCCTGACCATTGATAGAGTCCCGGGTAGTCAACTTCAACGCCGATCAAGACATCCAGGTATTCATAGCCGGGACTGCCGGTTTGCGAGTCGACGCCGGAGGAAAACACCGTACCCGAGAGACGGATCGCAGGACGCTGGAAACTGGCGTACGAATAGGCCGACGTTTGATGGCAGTTCGCCCACTCGCCAACCGGTGCCAGCAGTCCATTGGTCGCTTGGGCGATCCGCAAAGTGCTTAGGGTCCACGGCCCGTTCTGCCGATGCTCGAAGAGGTCGTTGCCGGCAAAGCGGAATCGCACCGTCCGCGCCCCCGCGGTGAGGAGCGTTTCGGTCTGAGCTGTCGTTGTCTGCCCCGCCCCGTCCAACAGCTCGGCATATACGCGGTAGGTCCCTGTTGCAGGAATGGTGAGGTCCGACTCTGTCTGGAGCCACTTGCTAAACCCAGAAGGGTTCTGAACTGCCCGGTAGCTCCGGATCGTCGGTGTTCCGCTGATTTTGCCTTGCGAAACGATGCCGAGGACAACCTTGGCGCGGGAGTAGGCCGGGACCGCACCGCCACCTCCGGAGGCTCTGACCTTAATTCCGTATCCGCCGGCTTGTGTCGCAATTGCGCGCGCAGAGTAGATCCCGTCACCTGCCGCGCTGTCCGGGCTAGCCCCAGTGTCGAGGAGGTTGATGCTGCTTGCCGTCCCGTCGTTCACACTGACAAGTCCCGTGACGGTGGCGCCAGTTTCCGGGGCACTACTGCGCTTCATGACCGCGTTCAGGACCAGTGTGTCACCAACAGCGATTGTGCCCTTCCGAAGGACAAGATCCATCTTAAAATCGGGGTCCGCGTACCATGCCTGCAAGGCGACTCTTTGGAGGCCTGAGGGGTCGCCAATTGTCTGGGGATTGATGATTGCGGTCCATTGTCCCGGCATCGGGCTATAAAACGTGAAGGCTCCAAACCAGCCACCAGGGATCGCAACCTCACTCCAGCTGGCACTTGGACTTCCCGCGACCGAGTTTCGCGTGTAGATTTGGCCATCGGGAGCCCTCAGCGTCACGTCGAACGTCCCGGACGCGTAAAACAGGCCGATGCTTGCCATTCTTGCATGGTCAATGGCTATGATGGCACTGTCCGGGTGCCCGGCGGTGATCGACCCCTCCCACGGCTGCGAACACTGCATGCCGCCGTACTCAGTATTCGTCGCTCCAATGCGGGAGGCGGCGGCGAAGACAGCTGCTTTCGGAACGAAATAATTGTCCCGCAGTATTGGCGCGCCGGACAGATAAGCGTGATACATATTGTCGGAAGTGGGCCCAGACCCGCTCTGGGTCGGGGTTTCCGCACCTGCCAGGGCATGCGCTGACCAGATTGGGACCCATACATCGCCGGGACCATACATTTGCAGCATCGCCCGCTGCAAACAAAAGGTGCATCCGGGATCGTGGTCTCCTGCAATCGCCATGTAAGATGGGCCGGATTGAATGTGATGGAACAAGTTGAATATCAACATGTTTAAGACCGTCAGCTGCCATCCAGCGTCCCCCGGTTTCAACACCAAGTTCGCCGGATTTGTAGCCGTCGCACCGACCATGATGCCGTCAAGCCACGGCAAGCCCCCGTTTGGCGAGCCGAGCTGCACAAATTTGTCCACGATGGACGCTTGCCCGTTGTCCACGAAGGCCCGGCCATCAAGCCCACCCTTGCTGTGCATGATCAACGATACTTTATCAGTCCCTGTTTCTGTCTTAACCCTGTCTACGACCGTTTTGATCGCTGCCGCGTTCTCCTCGATGCGATTCAGCTCAATCCCCTGATTATAGGATTCGTCTACTGGCAGACCATACGTGGGCAATAATCTATTTGCATCCCGCCACGTTGATCCAAACATGCCGCCCGGCTCCAAGGCTAATGCGCCATGAATTAGAACAAGCGGCGATGCGACCTTGATCTCGATCGCGACCCAGTCGATGGCCGTGCAATATTCCGCTTGTGGACTGGACGTATCGATGACGATCTTTACCTCATTGTCGCGGGGCGTCGGAGCAGCACCCGAGCCTCTTGCTTGAGGAAACTTGATGGCTTCGATGGGCACCTCGTACCTTTTTGCCGTCCATATGCAATTGGCGCCCCCCAGCTTATAGGGCTTGGCGACGTACCCGTTCACGTAGACGCTGTCAACTTCATTGAAGTCGATATCGAAACAACTGATACGCACTTCGGCATATGTTTGAATCATGCCCCATCTCTTGCCCTGCGGTTTTAGCTTGTCCACGTCACCGACATAGCGCGTGACGGGTACGTTGATTATGATCGGGCCATTGTTACGGAAAATGCAGTCATGCTCAAATTGCGAGGGATTTGCGAGAAAGCAAGTGGGACTAGCCTCCGGCGGACCGTCCTTCGTGTCTGTCCAGTTATCCGGGTCTTGATAATTCTGGATGTCATTTTGCACCGCCCGGGCTTGGGCTGAGGTCAACAGCATCAGGGCCAGAACTGCGAGGCGGAACCACCGGCGGGGTATGTGACCTCCTGTAGGTGACACGTCGGCGAGCATGGCAACGAGCTCCCTGCCGGCGGTCAGTGTTTTTGCAGACTCCCGAGATCCTCTCGAGAGAGTGCCGCTGTCCCGATCCTCGGGTTGTTGAAATAGGGAAAGCGTCCATTGGGCAGTGGTTGAAGCTCTGACCAGTAGACGTGCTGAATTCCCCCTTGAGAGCCAATCGCCACGCTACGCGGCCAATGACCCGGCTGCGTCAGGCGTGCGGGCACCTGGGCAGAAAGTCCGGCGAGATCGCCCCGTGATACTCGACCGCCGATGACGAACACGTCTGCCGTCTTGGGGCTCGAGGGAATTAGGCCGCCTCTTCGGAATCTACGATCGAGCCACGCCAGGTAGACGCTCGAGCTATCTGCGGATGACGCAATAGTTCGCTCGTACTCCACTGGATCGACGATAATGTTTGACATGATCTGGATCGGAGGCCCCCAGTGACGCCCATCCCTCGAGGTCAAGCCAATCACACCGCCATAGGGGATAAACAGGTAGATGCCGTCAGCATTGGCTGCGGTGGCAATTTGATACGCGGTGCCTCGCAACTCTGATTTGGAACGCCCAAGATTGAGTGGTGTCGGCACTGACCACCTAGTTGCGCCTTCCGCAAGATACGTATGAATAATGCGGGTGCTATATGCATCTTGGAAATCCGAGACAGAATCAACAGATGCGACCATCACGCTCAGGCCACATAGAAGGTGCGTCTCCCCGTTCCACTGCACTAAGCTCGGGCCCGCCGAGTGCCTCTGCATGACGGGAAGTGCTGCAATCTGGTCATACGAAGTGATTCCGTCGCTGGCGATCGTCGCCACCACCAGCCTGTTGTAGACTGAGTCGGCTATAGCATCGTCTGACCTTGGGTAGGCTAGGTAAGCGACAATGATCCCTTTACTAGTAGCTATTGCGTCGAAACTGGTGATCGCCTCGTCCTCGCGCCCAACAGATGTCATGTTGTGCCAATGTCCAATAGCAGTGGCATTGCGTGCTTTGTGACTGATGCGATCATGATCGATGTACAAGACATGTGTCGCCGCATTTGTGACGACCAACCTACACAAGTCAGCGCGAGACGAATCCACCAAGACCTCGGCGGACCACTGGATACCGTCGGGCGCTGATCTTGCGATCCACAATCGTTTGGGTAGCTCTGGGGCGGACTCCACCCAGAGCAGGAATTGTGAGTCGGAGGCAATGCCGCGTTGCAACTCAGAGAAAACGCTTTCCGAGTCCGGCGGACCGGTAGGAACAAATTTGGCGAGAGCCGACAGGTCCTTTGTCCGGGGAGGTGGTTGTGCGCATCCGACGCTGAGAGAGGTTATTGACCAAACAGCCCAAAACCCAGCCATCAAAAGCACGGAATGCGGGGCGCTCTTGGTCTCCATCCTGGAGTGGTCCCATTCTTCGGACCAGCCATTACGACAGGATTGCTCGATTGGCTGCCCGACGTTCACGCTGCTGGCTCCGGTGCTCCCGGCCGATCCCGGCCGGCGTCTTGTAGCCCAGGCTGCTGTGCGGCCGTTTATGTTTGTACTCACCTTGCCTCGCCACTCCCGACGCCCCATCAGGTGCTGAGGCGATCTCGAAGGCGCACTTACTATCGCGACACCGAGTCCGAAGTCCAGAGTGTCTTGATCCCCGGCTCCCCTAAGATACCGGATGCCGGCACCTTGGTTACGCAGACCCGGTTTCGGCGGGACCCGCGTACGGTCGCGGGGGTCTCGGCATGGGAGTACAGCTGAGACACCCCATTTGGCCCGACGCACGATCAGGCGCTGAGGCGATCTCGAAGGCGCGATTACAATCTCGCCGCGCCATTTCCTGCGCAAGCATTTTCGGCTCTTCCGGCTTTGGTGTGGCTCGGCTCCCTGCCCGCGGGTGACGCCGGCGAGGTGGAACTCGAGCCCGCCACAGTGGAAGAAGATTGGCTGGCGGAACCGCTCCCGGTTGCGGAGTCCATGTGAACGC
>Ga0315273_10011680_pt1 | contig 11238 bp, 5 predicted proteins | sample YL17G02_0_MG_FD_205753 | JGI IMG/M metagenome (GOLD analysis project Ga0315273, IMG submission 205753) | Sediment microbial communities from Yellowstone Lake, YNP, Wyoming, USA - YL17G02_0 | ecosystem: Environmental > Aquatic > Freshwater > Lake > Sediment | place: USA: Wyoming | collected...
ATCCCCACCAGGTTCAGCCCCTTCTCCAGGCCGTGCAGGTTCTTCGAGGTGACGATGCCCATCCGCGCGCCCTTCGCCTTCAGCGCTTTCACGGCCTCCACGGCGCCGGGGTAGGCGGTCACCATGCGGTCGTGGTTGGCGAGGTTCCACTCCCGGTAGGTGGCGATCATCGCCTGGACCTCGTCGGGGTCATCGGTGAAGGTGCGGAACTGGACGCGGAGCGGGGTGCCGAGGCCTTCGAGCCAGACGGCGTCGGGTGGGGTGTGGCTGCGGTGGACGCGCAGGGTGTGGCGGTAGGACTCGAGGATCAGCTCGATCGAGTCCACCAGGGTGCCGTCGAAGTCGAAGAGGATGGTGGGCCAGCGCACGCCGGAAGATAGCGGCGGCGCAAGCCTGCGTCAGTCGCGGCCGGGACAGCGCGCGGTCACGACGAGAGCGGCGGCGAGTGCGAGTCTCGGCGGCGGCGGAGCGGTCTGCTCCGGGGCGGGCTGGTGCGCCGTCAGTCGCAGCGCCTCGTGTGCGATCAGCTCCCCCGAGCTGGTGGAGCGCGCCAACTCGCCGAGCCGGCGTTCGACACCTGCCGGCACGTCGTGCGCAAGCCTGGCAGCGGCTTCCTCCAGTACCATGACATCGGTGCGGTCACGCCGTCCTCGCGCGATGGCGTGGTCCAGAATGCCGAGAACGGCGCGACGTCCAGGCGCCATCAGGACGACGCCCCGCCATGCAGCATGTAGAGCCGCTGCACGAGCGCGTGCAAGCGGCAGCACGGTCGCCAGCGCATCCGCGAGCAACCCCGGCTCGATGATGACCGGCCTCCCCCGGCTCGCGCGTTCCGCCAGCACGCCGAGTTCGACGGCGTCCTCGAGTACGCTTCCTCCGGCGCCGAGGACATACGGCAGCGGAATGGCGCGGTGGCCGGTCGATGTCAGCGTGAGCAGCAGCCCCACGCCTGCCGCACCGCCTTCCACCACCGCACCGGCAACGAGGGGACGGTCACCGCCATCCGCACCATCCAATAGCGCGCGCCATCGCTCCCACGCTTCGAACGGAGCGGCACGTCGCCAGGCCTCCTCGTCGAGCGCTGCAGGCGTCAGCCCCCGGTCGAGCCACCAGAGTGCAGCCAGAGGATCGGGCTCGGCGGTGGGAGCGTGCGCGCCGCGCACAATCTTGTGTCGCAATCGATCGAGCGTCCCCGCGAGGCCAGCGAGGCCGCCCGCGGGGATCAGATGGGCCACACGGATGTCGCGGTGCTGAGAGCCGAGGCGATCGATGCGGCCGGCTCGCTGCATGACGCGGACGGGATTCCAGGGCAGGTCGTAGTTCACGACCGCCTGCGCATCCTGGAGGTTCATCCCTTCGCTGGCCACATCGGTCGCGACGAGCACGTCGGCGGCGAGCAGCGGGTTCGCTGGACGTCCCCGGCTGTGGGGTGCGAACGCGTCCAGGGCCTCCATGCGCGGGATGCGATCGGCGCCGGCCCAGGCGTCACTGCCGGTAACCGCGAGAACGCGGAAGCGTCGTCGGAGTCGCCGCAACAGGTAGAGCGCGGTGGCGCGATGCTCCGTGAAGACGATCGTGGGCGCGTGTCCTCGTTTCAGGACCTCTGCCAGGGCCTCGACCTTCGGGTCGTCGTCGCGTGTGGCCTCTTCTACGGTGAGCTCGACGGCATCCAGCGCTGCCCGGAAGGCAGGGAGCTGGGAGGGGGCCGCTCCCTCGCCGTCGAGCAGCAGGTCCCAGAGGATGAGCTGGTCGTCCGCGATGCCGGCTCGTCGCGCGCGGCCGAACTCGCGGCGCGTCAGGTGCCGGCCGCTCCGCGCTGCGGCAAGTGCGTCGTCGGCGAACGCGCGGTGCCGCCGCAGCGAAGACCGCAGCGCGGCAGGACTTGACTCGAGGCGGCGCAGCAGACCGAGATGCATGAGCGCGGCGGCATGTTCGGCGCCCCGCATCGCGCATGCGAGCGCGTCGAGGTCGTCCAGCACGGCGCGCAAGCGACCGGCATAGCAGCCGTCGAGGTCGTACCGCACGGGCGGTTCGAGCGTCCGGCGTGGGAAGGCGGTGGCGAGCTCGGGCCAGCGCTGTTCGACGAGTCGCCGCGTGCGGCAGACGCTCAGGGCCCCGAGCGCGATTTGGGCCGGCCGCGCATCCGTCGCCTGCAGTGCCTCCGCGATGTCGGCGATGCCGAGACCACGGAAGCGATCGCGACCGGCGAAAAGGGCGACGAGCGAGGTGATGTCGGCGGGACCGTTGTTGAAGGGTGTCGCCGTGAGCAGCGCGACCCTGCGCCCGACCGTGTGCCGCGCGAGGGCGTCGTATCGAGCCGTTCGTGAGTTGCGAAAGGCGTGGGCTTCGTCCACGATGACCAGAGAGCATGGCGCGTGCGGGCCGGTGCAGGAGATGAGGCCCCCGTGCGTGAGCAACGGCACGACCACGCCCGTGTGGGCCATGGCACGCCGCCACTCCTCCGCGAGCGCCGCGGGCACGACCGCAACACAGTCCCCGCCGTCCCGCCGCTCGAGCGCGGCCAGCGCGAGCGCAATGTACGTCTTGCCCAGGCCTACACCGTCGGCGACGAGGACGCCCCGGAACCGTTCGAGGACGCCGCGCGCGCGGCGAACGGCCTCTTCCTGGTGCGGCAGCAGCCACACCGGCATCGGTTCGTCCGGTGCGGGGGCTTCGAGCGGCGCCAGGAGCGCCCGCGCGACGGTGGCGGCCGTTGCGCGCGGCGTTCCGGCTACGGCGCTCCGGAGGGCCGGAAAGAGCGGATCAGCGATCCCGGCCAGCGTCTCGGCGCAGAGCTGCACCCAGGCGGGTGAGCTCGGCCGCGACACGGGACGGAAGGCGGAGCGCATCGGTGACGAGCGCGTCGAGGGCATCACAGTGCAGGTGGGGGTCGACCGCGAGTGCCCGTCCGGACCGGGCGAGGTCGGCGAGGAGCGCGGCATCGGAGACGCGCGGGAGCGGCAAGGCGCCGACAACGCCCGCGCTGAAGCGGTAGACGCCGCCGCTGGCACGCTCCGCGAGCGCGAGCGCCAGCGCGCCGATCGGGCGGCTGTTCAGCCAGGCGCTGAGCCACCACGCCGTGTCTTCGTCGCTGACCGCGACGCCGTAGCAGGTATTGAGCGGCACCGGTGCGCCTGCATGGCGGCGATCGAGGGGAGCTGCTTCGAGTGCCCCGGCGATGTCGCGCCAGAGTACCAGCCAACGCGCCGCCAACAGCTCCGTCCGGAACAGCGCCCAGGGCACCGCGCCCTTCGCGTCGCTGCGCCGGCCGAGCGTGGCAGTCCAGGGACCGAGATAGGCGGTGACCTCCGGCGGGAGTGCCGGAAGCGGGCGACCAGCGCGATCGAGGAGGGCCATGAGGACGGCGCCGGGGCGGATCCGGTAGGGTTCGATGTCGCGGCCCTGCACGGCCGGTACACGGAAGGCCGAGGGCAGTTCGTGCGCACGGCTTGCCTCGCGAACGAAGACCTCGTTCGCGCCGGTCTTCACGCCCAGACGCGGCCGAAACCGCTCGTCCAGTCGCGGGCCCGCGCGCAGAGCATGGCGCGTCGCGTGCAGCGTGACGGACGGCAAGGCGAGCCACGGCGAACGCGGCGCGTCGGGGTCGAGCGGCAGGTCCTGCTGCGCCGCCGTCCCGCGGAGAGGGCCACCGTGGCCGGCGTGCAGGGTGATCTCGACCGGGGCCCGGGAGTCCGGTTCGCGGCGTCGGAGCACCGCGACCATGGGGAACACGGTGGCGGCGAAGCCATGTGGTGCGTGAGACATGTCTTCGAGCGCGATGACGGTGGCGTGGCGGCGGATGTGGGCGCGCAGCGGGCCGGCGTAGCCCGCGCGCAGGATCTTGGCCGGGAGCAGCAGTCCGACCACGCCGTCCTCACACACGAGCTGCAGCGCGCGCTCGACGAACGCCACCGAGAGGTCCGGCAGGTGTGCGAATCCGCGACGGTCGCTCGATGGCCGGAAGACAGCATACCGTGCCGCGAGCCGTTCGCGCATCGATGCAGGCAGCCGCTCGCCCCGAACCCAGGGCGGGTTGCCGAGGATCACGTCGAATCCCCCGTCTGCGACGACCTCGCCGAAGTGCACGTCGTAGGCGAAGAACGGGAGTGTGTCCGCCTCTCCGATGTGCCAGCGGAGGCGACGGATCTCCTGCCTCCGGGCGCGCAGGGCACGGACGGCGCGCTCCCGAGACGATGACCGCGCGGCGCGTCGCCCGAAGAGATCGCGTTCCGCGGCACCGATGTCCGCCAGCCGGGCCGTGACGGATGCGAGATCCGCATCGGCGCATGCTGCGGCGATCACGCGCTCGCGTTCGCGAATTGCGCGAGCGAGCGTCGCCTTGCGCCGGCCGCTCGCCGTGAAGTAGGCGGATCTCGCCTCGGCGACGGCACGCACGTGCTCGTGCGCACCGGCCGCGCGTGCTGCGCCCACATCGAACGGGGAGAGCAGGCTGTCGCCCTGGCGCAGGTGCTGGTCGAGGTTGGGAAGCGGGCAGACCGCGCCCGCGGAGGTCTCGTCGACGACCAGGGCCAGCCAGAGCCGCAGTTCCGCCAGACGTACGGCCATCGGGTCCACGTCCACGCCGAAGAGGCAGTCGCGGACGATCGCCCGCCGTCGCTCGCCAGGTGGTTCGGCGGGAAGCAGCTGTCCTCGGCGCTGCTCCAGCCACGCAAGTGCCTCCAACAGGAACGCGCCCGAGCCGACGGCGGGATCCAGGATGCGCACGGTTCGGATGCGCGCGGCGTCCGCGTCGTCCAGGGCCGTCCGCATGGTGAGGTCCACGGCGTGGCGCAGCAGCGGTCGCGGCGTGTAGTAGGCCCCGCGATGGCGCCGATCGTCGCTGGCCATGAGGCCTTCGAAGACCCGTCCGAGCATCTCCGGGTCAACGGCGTCGGTGTCCACGGACTCGCGGACCGTGAAATGGAATCGCTCGAACAGCTCATCGAAGAGCGCACGCCAGGTCTCGTCCGGCAGGACCGCACGCGGATGGCGGCGCTCGAGCGCGTGGCGCTCGAAGAGTCCTCCGTTGAGAAAGGGGACGGCGCCCAGCGCGCGCGCGGGCCCGCGGCGTGCGCCGGGCGGCGTGGCGAGGGCGCCGAAGCAGAGCGGCTCGAAGACCGCGCGATGGAACGGGTGGCTGCGAGCGAGCGCTAGGTCGAGGAGCGACGGTAGGAAGTCGCTACGGCCCGCAAGCCACCCTTTGGCCTGGACGAAGTAGAGGAAGAGGACGCGGGTGAGGAACACCAGCGCCAGCGCGCGTCGCTCCGTTGGAGTTGCTCCGGGTGCATCCGCGAGCGTGGTCGCGGCGCGCTCGTGCATGCGCCGGAACTCCCGGAAGAACCGGGTGGTGAGTCCCTCCTCGGCGAGCACGTCGCCGATCCGTGCGGAGAGAGTGAGGGCGCCCTCTCCCGGCCGCGGGGCAAGTCCGTCGAGGATCTCGGCGGCGATCCGGCTGGGTGCGCGCAGGTCCACCCTGAGCACGCGAGCGCGCAGGCCACCCGGCGCGGGCGCTGCGCTCCCCAGGGCGAGGGTGCCTGCCTCGCGATCGAGTGCGAGGAGGAGGAACCGTCCGGAGCTGTGCCGTGCGAGCCGCTCCACGGCACGCGCCACGACCTCCCGTGACGCCACCGCCGTTCTGATGCCGTAGACGTGGAAGTGTCCGTGTCGTGCAAGAACAGCCGCGCTCGTGACGCCGAGGGTGCCGCCGTCAAGGCCGAGACGCGCACGGGCCTCGGGGCCGAGGTCAGCAGGGGCCGGGTGTAAACCGACGGATCGGACGAGCTCCACGAGGTCGTCCAGCGACTGCAGGCGGGCGAGCAGAGCGGGTGTGACGGGCACGTGCCCAGAGTAGCTGCGGGCGCGACATGGCATCTAGCCAGGTTGTTGCACGGACGAAGCGTTTCGACGCGGGCATCTGCATCTCGCCCCGGCATCGCCGGGAGGCGTAGATTGAGCCGACCCGTGCCGTCGGATCCGTCATGCGCTTCCGTCCCGTCGCTCTGCTCTCGCTGGCCGCCCTCGCGGCCTGCCGCCCCTCGTCGTCGAGTCCCGAATCCGCCGGTGGCGCGCGCCGCCTCCCCACCGGACAGACCCTCGATCCCGCTGGCGTCGTGAGCGAGGTGGGGCAGATGCCGCTGGCCATGGTCCCGGCGCCGGGCGGACGCCGCGTCGTGCTCCTGCTCAACGGCTATCGCGACCAGGGACTCCAGGTGGTGGACCGCGAAGGCCGCGTCACCCAGACCATCCCCCTCGAGGCGGCGTTCATCGGGCTGGCCTTCTCCACGGACGGCCGCACCCTCTACGTCTCGGGCGGGAACCAGGACGTGGTCTACCGCTTCGACTGGGCCGCCGACAGCGCCGCGCTGCGCGACAGCCTGATTCTTGCCATGAAACCGGCCAACCGGGACGGCATGCGCTATCCCGCCGGCCTGGCCCCAAGCCCCGACGGAGCCCGGCTCTACGTGGCCGAGAACCTCGCCGATTCGCTCGCGGTGGTGGACCTCGCCAGAGGGCAGGTGGTCCAGCGCCTCGCCACCGGCCGCTACCCCTACGGCGTCGCGGTGACGCCTGAGGGCACGGTCTTCGTCTCCAACTGGGGCGCGAGCACGCTGTCGGTCTTCACGGAGACCGGCGGACGCCTCACCGCCCATGCGCCGCTCGCCGCCGGCCGCCACCCCTCGGCGCTGCTCCTCAACGCCACGGGCACGCGGCTCTTCGTCGCCTCCGGCAGCACCGACCGCATCGCGGTGGTGGACACCCGCGCGCGGCGCGTCATCGCCGAGTTGCGCGACCCGGTCCCGGAGGCCGGGGAAGGCGCCACGCCGAACGCCCTCGCCCTCTCGGCCGACGGCACGCGGCTCTTCGCCGCGGAGGCCGACGCCAACGCGGTGGCGGTCTTCGATCTCTCGGCCTCCACCGCCGACGTTCCGGTGGCGCGCGGCGCCGACCAGCTCGCCGGCCGCATCCCGGTGGGCTGGTACCCCACTTCGCTCCTCGCCCTCGGCGACACCCTGGTGGTGGCGAACGGGAAGGGCGCGGGCGCCGGCCCCAACCCCGAGGGGCCCCGCCCCGGCGGCCGCCGGCACGCGTCGCGCGAGTACACCCTCGGCCAGATCCAAGGAAGCCTCGTCATCGCTCCGCTCGCCCGGGCGGCGGGGCGCGAGCTGGCGGCGCTCTCCGCGCGGGTGGAGCGCGCCAACGGGTGGAACGCGCCGGGGCGCCCCTCGCGCTACCCGGATATCCGTCACGTCATCTACGTGGTGAAGGAGAACCGCACCTTCGACCAGGTGCTCGGCGACCTGCCGCAGGCCGACGGCGACACCTCGCTCGTCCTCTTCGGACGCGACGTCACCCCCAACCACCACGCGCTGGCCGAGCGGTTCGGCATCTACGACCGGTTCTTCGTGAACGCGGAGGTGAGCGCCGACGGCCACAACTGGTCCATGGCTGCCTACGCCACCGACTACACGCAGAAGACGACCCCCACCAACTACTCCGGCGACGGCCGGTCCTACGACTACGAGGGCACCAATCGCGGCCGCATCGTGGATGACGACGTGGCCGAGCCGTCGCAGGGCTACCTGTGGGACCTCGCAGAGCGGGCGGGGATCACCTTCCGGAACTTCGGCGAGTTCGTGAACGAGGAAGGGGAAGGAGACGCGCGGCGCTACCGCGGCACCAAGCCGTTCCTCCGCGCGCACACCGACTCGCTCTTCCCCTGGTTCGACATGAGCATCCCCGACCAGCGGCGCGCCGACATCTGGCTGGCGCAGTTCCGGCAGTGGGAGGTCGCGGGCGACATGCCCGCGCTCCAGATCATGCACCTGCCGCGCGACCACACGCAGGGCGCGGCGGAGCGGTACCACACGCCGAAGGCGATGGTGGCGGACAACGACCTGGCGCTGGGGCGCATCGTGGAGGCGGTGAGCCGCAGCCGGTTCTGGGAGACGACGGTCATCTTCGTGCTGGAGGACGACGCGCAGAACGGCCCCGACCACGTGGACTCGCACCGCTCGCCGCTGCTGGTGATCTCGCCGTGGGCGCGGCCGGGCGTGCACCACCGCTTCGCGAACACGACGGACGTGCTGCGGACCATCGAGGAAGTGCTGGGACTGGGGAACCTCTCGCAGTTCGACCGCTGGGGCCGCCCGCTGCGCGAGATCTGGATGGACCGGCCGGAAGCGGCGCCCTACGCGGCGCTCACGCCGGTGCAGCCTCTGGACGAGATGAACCCGCCGCGCACACGCGCCGCCCGAATGACGGAGCGGCTCGACTTCTCGCGGGTGGACGCCGCCGAGATGGAGCCGTTCAACCGCGTGCTGTGGCTCGCGGTGAAGGGCGAGGACGTCCCGTATCCCGGGACACGCCGCATGGCGGCGCTGGAGGCGTGGCGCTCGCGCTGAACCGCGGCCGGTGCCGCGTCAGGCCGCGTGCCTCCCCCGCTCCAGTACGCGGCCCGCTTTCCGGTCCGACGCCCTGAGCAGGACCGCGAACACCAGCCCGACGGCCCCGAGGACGGCGAACATCATCATGCTGGCCTGGTACCCCTCGGTGGCGACGCGCAGCCGGCCGTTGAGCCAGGGGAAGAGCGCCAGCCCGCAGTTCTGCACCATCGTCATCAGCCCGTAGGCGGTGCCCACGTGCTTCTCGTCCACGATGAGCGGGACGGCGGGCCACATCGCCGCCGGCACCAGCACGAACGCCGCGCCGAGCAGGAACATCGGGTAGCGCGGCGGCACGGTGGAGAACGCCAGCACCAGGTAGCAGGCGATCATCAGCAGCGAGCCGAGGATCATCAGCGAGGCGCGGCGGCCGATCTTGTCCACCAGCCCGCCGGCGAAGGGGGCGAAGCACATCGAAGCGAAGATGATGATGCTCGTCGTCCCCGGCGCGGTGCTGAACATGTGCAGGAAGTCGGCGAGCACCTGGGTGAAGAAGCTGTCCCCGCCGCCGACCGTCAGGGGCAGCCCCCACTTCTCGTGGAAGAAGTCGGTGCTGAGGGCCGTGAACGGGAAGATGGCGGAGTAGAACGTCACGCACAGCAGGACCACGTACCAGTAGCTCGTCGGGAACTTCTTCACGTCCGCCAGGACGATCTTGTCCCCCGCGCCAGCCTCGGCGAGACCGAGGACCTTCTCGCCGCGGCGGTCCAGCACCCAGTAGACGAGCGCCGTGCCGAGGCTCAGCACGCAGAGCAGCGCCGCGATCCAGAGCGCCGCCTGCCAGCCGAAGCGGCTCGCCGCCGCCGAGGCGGTGTTGAAGCTGAAGAGGGTGCCGAGCCGCGAGATGGCCAGCGTGATGCCGAAGGCGAGCGCCAGCTCCTTCCCCTTGAACCAGCGCGCGAGCATCGCACTCTGCACAACGATGAGTGACTCGGCGCCGGCCCCGAAGACGGTGCGCCCCACCATCGCGATCTCAAGACTCGGCGCGGCCGCGACCATGGCCGCGCCCACGGCGACGACGGCGGCCAGCAGGACGCCGGCCAGGCGCGTGCCGATGCGGTCGGAGAGGTAGCCGCCGAGGGCGACGGTGCAGATCGCCGCCACGCTGTACACGGTGTACAGCGAGCCGATCCCCTCCTGCGTGGTGTGCCACGCCTCCATCAGCGTCGTCACCAGCGCCCCGATGACGTCGTAGGCGAAGTAGTTGCCGACGACGATGGCCGCGGCGAAGACCAGCACCGTGAACCGGTACGCCCGCGTGGAGGGGTGGAACCCGTGGACCGGCTCGCTCATGTCACTCTCCCATCACCTTGATGATGACGCGCTTGCGGCGCTGGCCGTCCCATTCGCCGTAGAAGACCCGCTGCCACGGGCCGAAGTCCAGCTCACCCTTCGTGATGGGCACTATGACCTCGTGTCCCACCGTCAGCGAGCGCAGGTGCGCGGCCGCGTTGTCCTCGCCGGTCTCGTTGTGCTGGTACCGCTCCGGGTCCCACGGCGCGACGGTGTGCTCCAGCCAGTGGAGGATGTCGTGCCAGAGTCCCGACTCGTGGTCGTTCACGAACACCGACGCCGAGATGTGCATCGCCGAGACCAGGACCATCCCCTCGGCGATGCCGCTCTGCTTCACTTCGGCCTCGACCTGGTCGGTGATGTCGATGATCTCCTGGCGCTGCTTCGTCTCGAACCAGAGGTAATGCGTGTGGCTCTTCATGGTCCGCTCGACCGTGCAGAGTAGGTGCGGCCCTTCCACTCGATGCGGCCTGTCCCGCGCGCTGCTGAGCGCAATAGGATGAAGCTGAAGACGATGGCGCCCAGCGGGTGGAGCAGCCCCCAGCCGTCCCATTCGTGCGCGGCGCGCAGCAGGTGGCCGATCAGCAGCGACGCGCCGAGGTAGGAGGTGATGCCGAGGACGACGAGCCAGGGCCAGCCGAGGGCGCTGCCCGCGGCGAGCGCGGCGCCGGGGAGCAGGAAGAGCAGCGGCAGGACCAGGCTGGCGAGCGCCGCGGCGTACGCCAGCGCCCTGGAGCCGAGCGATTCCACGATCCCGACGAAGAGGTTCTTGGTCCACCCGTTCACGATCCCGCGCAACGAAGTGTACATGCGGGTGTGCATGTCGGGGTCGGCCACGGCGAAGAGGATGCGCTTGCCGGCGGTCGCGTACTCGCGCGCCAGCAGCATGTCCTCGATCACGGTGTGCCGGACCTTCCGGTGGCCGCCCACCCACTCGTACGCGTCGCGGGTGGTGAGGATGAACTGGCCGTTGGCGATCGCGTGGCGCGGGTCGCGGTTGCGGTTGAGCCGCTGCGGCGTGCCGAAGCGCAGCCCGAGGGCCAGGATGAAGAAGGGCTGCACCACGCGCTCCCAGAAGCTCTTCATCTCAAGGACGGGCAACACCGTCAGCATGTCGACGCGCTCGGTCTCGAGCGCGGCCACCGCGCGTGGGAGGAGCTGCGGTCCGTGGGTGGTGTCGGCATCCGTGAAGAGCAGGAGCTTGCCCTTCGCCACCCGGAACCCCTGCCAGCAGGCCCACGGCTTCCCGTACCATCCCTTCGGCAGCTCCTCGCCCTTCACCGGCACGATGCGCGGATCGTGCGCGGCGAGGCGCGCCAGGATCCGCCCGGTGTCGTCCTCGGAGCGGTCGTCCACCACGATGATCTCGAACGACGGGTAGTGGCTGGCCAGGAGGGAGCGCACGCAGTGCTCGAGGTTCGCGGCCTCGTTGCGCGCGGGGAGGATGACCGAGACCAGCGGCGCCGCGTCCCGCGAAAGCGGCTCCCACTCGCGTAGGTTGGGG
>Ga0315273_10011683_pt1 | contig 11236 bp, 7 predicted proteins | sample YL17G02_0_MG_FD_205753 | JGI IMG/M metagenome (GOLD analysis project Ga0315273, IMG submission 205753) | Sediment microbial communities from Yellowstone Lake, YNP, Wyoming, USA - YL17G02_0 | ecosystem: Environmental > Aquatic > Freshwater > Lake > Sediment | place: USA: Wyoming | collected...
CGTATAGTTTCAGGTCTTCCTTGCCGAACTTATCACAGAAGATGATTTTCTTGGCATCAAACGACGCTCTGCCCATCAGTTTGACCGATTTCCAGTCGAACAGAGCGCTGTCGGTGCCCGTGGTGTCACGAATATAAAAATTAAGCTTTTCTACGTCCGACAGGTTGTTCGGATAAAAGTACGGGTCGGTGGTTGTCGATGGATAGGTCCCCTGGTACACGGAAAAAAAACGGGAGAGGCTGACGCCTGCGCTCACCGTGGCCATGCCGGCCAGCGTGTAGCTGCAGATATCCGATACTGACCAGTCCTGCACCGGCACGCCGAGAAGCTCGCTGTGCAGGATGAGGTCGTTTTCCAGCCGGTCGTTTTCAAGCAGGAGGTTTTTGCGGCACACGTTCGCGCGGAAACCGAAAAGATTAGCCTGAGGATAGTCGAAACCGCTGTAGATGACGAGCGGATAGGCGTTGGACCTGAACATATACTCCCCTAAATTCCGCGCGTCAGGGTTGTATTTATAAGGAAAGAGACCAGCCTGCAGCGTAAGAAAGGGCGCTTCGATGTTCCCGAACGAATATGAGGCGTAGGCCCATTTTACATAAAAAAACTGCCGGGTCTGCAATGTCTGCGGCCACGGGGCCATCTGCGGCGATGAGAATGCCATGAGTCCTTCGCCGGTCAAATTGATGGTGAGCCGTTTTTTGACCAGTGCATTGAAACCCACATTGCCGATGGCCCTCTGCTGCCACACATGTGCTATCGGCTGGGCGTTGGTAAGCGTTGGGCGGTAATAATAGCCTTGGTTTATCTGACCCGCTTCCATTGCGCCATACGCTGTCTGCGTGATGACCACATCATTAGTATCGGCAGACCGCGCTGTTGCGAAAAGAGAAAACGCTATAATGCATGATGCTGTGCATACCCTGGCCCTACTCATAATGCCTCCTTGTTTTTTCAGATAAGATTAATAATTATTAAAAAGTCTCCCTTTGCGGCAAGGTCTGTCCCTCTATCGAGCCGGGCAATTACTGAACGGTGATTGACGTTGTCACGCACTTTCCATTTCCATTGACTAGTTCCGCCTGGTTTGACGTCGAGCCCGCAATGAGCGTATAGGAACCGGGCAAAACCCTCCACTGGCCGGTGTGGGTGACCGGGTTCGCATCATAGACCGAAAAATCCCTTGGTCCAAGCGTAAACGTGACCATTTTTGTCTCTCCGGCGCCAAGCGAAATCCTGCGGAATGCCCGCAGGTCCTTGACACGGCGTGGAAAGGCGGCGTTTACGTCGTTCGGTTTTACATAGAGCTGAACGACATCGTCCCCTGCCCGGGTACCGGAATTGGTAACGCCTATGTTCACGTCGACCCGGTCTCCGGCATTTATGTTCGACGGGCCGCTCACCCAGATCGAATTATAGCTGAACGTGGTATAGCTCAGGCCGTGGCCGAACCAGTAGAGCGGAGTTTTATTGGTTTTTTCAAAGAAAAAATATCCGTGCGCGCTGTCGGCTGAAAGCAGTGTAAGCTCCTGCGCACCGTAGGTTGAACGCAGGTCGTTCGTCGTGTTCGGGAAGGTCACGTTCAAATGGCCGCCTGGATTGATATCGCCGAAGATCGCCTCGGCAATGGCCTGTCCCTGGCTGCGGCCCCCATAAAAGGCGACAATGATACCGGGCGCGTTCGACCAGGCGCCGGCGCTCGAGGCACTGCCACCGCTGTAGACAACGATCGTTCTCGGGACCCTTTCCCTCACACTTGAAACAAGGGCGTTCTGGTCAGTACCGCTTATTGCGGGAAGCGTGTAATTCGGACGGTCCGCTCCTTCGGATTCATTGTCAACACCCACGCAGACGATCGCGGCGTTCACGCCCACCAAGGCGGTGGAATTGGTGACGATGGTGACGTTCGGATACCCGGCAAGCAGGTTCCTTATTCCCTGCAGCGGCGTCACGATGGTGTCCGGCGTCACCACGCTTGAGCCTCCGCCGCCCAATCTTCCTACATCAGCGAAGGGCCCGACGACCGCAACGGTGAAGGTCGCACTTTTATCGAGCGGCAATGCCGGAGCGCCGGCCACGCTGTCGTTTTTGACAAGAACGATGCTTTTCCGCGCCTCTTCCAGGGCAACAGCTTTATGCTCCTGCGACAGAACCACGCTTTCAGGATAGGTTTTTATTCCCTCTGTATTTCCCAGGAGTCCGCCGCCCCATGCCCACAGCCTGCCGTACATGCACCGTGTCGCCTTTTTAATAAGCGGCAGTGAATCCCACAGACGCAATATGGTGATATTGAAGTCCGCGCGGTCAAGGCCGAAGCCATAGGGCATGCTCATGTCAAAATCCGTTTCGTAAACATATCTTGAAGGAAAAACCGTCTGCGCACCTTCCCAGTCGGTCATGACGATGCCGTTAAAACCCCAGTCGTTGCGCACGATGTCATGAATAAGATGACGGTTCGTAGCTGCCCGCTCAACATTATTGTTTATTTCCGTCGCATCGCTGGTGGTGAAACCCGGAACCCTCACTTTGTTGTAGCTGGTCATGAGGGCGCGGGCGCCGCCCTGTTTTATCGCCATTTCAAAAGGAACGCAGAAGAGCTCGCGAAGGGCACGCTCCGAGACGGTGACACGCTGCGTGCCGTCCCGGTATGCCTCCTGGAGATACGTCGAAAAATGTTTCGGGGTCGCAATCGTCCTCGTGCTCTGCAGTCCCTGTACCTGACCGGCGACCATGTTTCCGTTCAGTATCGGGTCTTCTCCCATGGTTTCGAACGCGCGGCCCCAGGAAGGATTGACGACAAGGTCGCACATCGGCCCGAGGTTACAGTATACACCCACTGCCCTGGTTTCCTTACCGATTGCTTGTCCTACGCGAAAGGCCAGATCCGGGTCCCAGGTGCAGCCGAGAGCGGCTTCAGTGCAGAACAGTGTCATGGTATCTCCTGCACCGTAGATCGCAGGTCCGTACGCCGGCCCTATGGGCCAGCGGACCCCGTGGGGGCCGTCAGAGCACCGCCAGCCGACCAGCCATGTTCCGTTGGTGCTGCTGAGCGTCATATCATCGGTGCCGAATCCCTTCCAGTCGGAATTGGCGTACAGCATGAGCTTCCGGTTTTTCATGGACATGAGCTTGACAAGTGAATCAGCCATTCTCCACATGCCGCTCATACAGGTGTCCGCGGCAATGGTGGCGACATAGGTGCCGGAGACATAGTTGATGAGCTTTGCGCGGAAATAAATGGTTTTCAGCGTATCGCCCGCATTGTTCTGTTTGACATTCCACAGATCGCCGCTTTTTTCAACGATCTCGACCGTATCAGCGTAGTCCTGGGTGGTGATGGTGAAGTCAAGAAACACCGAATCTTTCCCTTCGGCAGCGAACGTATAGGTCAGGCGGCCCATGTAAAAGGTGGCCGTGTCCGATACGTTGACCGGACCTTTCATATACCCTTTCAGCATATCGACCTGAGCGTTTGAAATCCGCATCGCCCACCCTGGAAGGCATACTGCTGCAAACAGGAGAATTGAGAGTATTTTCCGGTTCATGGTTCGCCCCCTTATCGGCACAACAGAAGTTTGAGGTTATGCCTGGCGGACCCGCAGATTATCCTGGCGATATATACTCCCTTGACGCTCTGGCTTGAGACGTTCCAGGTAACGCTTCCCGCGTTCGTTGAAACAGGAAAGGTTTTAACAGCCCTGCCTAAAAGCGAACAAACAGTGATAGTTCCTTTCTGATTCCTGGGCTGCGCAGGGAACGACCATGTTAAAGTCAACACCCCTGCTCGTGAAGCAGGACCGGAATATTTGAAATACAGTGCAGTATGAGGGGTGCTGCCGGGAATTTTAACGCCGACTTCGGTAGGAAAGGTAAACGGAGTGCTCTCTACGGTGATGGACTGTCCCCCTGCGATCATGACAACGGAAAATACCCCCGCTGCCCATGTAAAATTTTTCCGCTTCATACATTCCCCCTTTGAAATCACTATGCACCATGGTAATATGCACCGTGGTTAAAAGATAACGAAAAACCCCACGAAAAAAAAATAAGTCATCTATACAAAATACCTATTTGATATAATAATAAATCATCAGTGCTGAGGTACTGAAAATTACATACATCCTTTTGTCCTTTCAAACACTACTCTTCCGTCAAGGATCGTGCAGGAAGCATACCCTTTAAGCGGTAAACCCTCGAAGGCCGTGTTGCGCGCTTTTGAGAAGAAGTGTTTTGATTCAACCTTCCATGCGGCTCCGGGGTCTATGATGGTGATGTCGGCCGCTTTACCGGCGGACAGTGTGCCGCCGGGAAGCCCGAGAATTTTATTCGGGTTTACGCTCATTTTTTCAACGAGCCCCGCAGGCGTTAGAAGATTCTTGTCCACGAGATACGTTATGGTCACGCCTAAAGAGGTTTCGAGCCCTATGACGCCGAACGCGGCCGCGTCGAACTCCACGTCCTTTTCCTCGGACACGTGCGGCGCGTGGTCGCTCGCCACCGCGTCTATGGTGCCGTCGCGCAGACCCTCAATGACCGCCTGGCGGTCCGCGGCGGTCCGGAGCGGCGGGTTCATTTTCTTGTTCGTGTCGTACATGCCGATGTCCGCGTCGATGAGCGTGAAATAATGCGGACAGGTCTCGGCCGTGACCCTGACCCCGCGCTTTTTCGCCTCGCGTACCATGCGCACCGACCCTGCCGTTGACACATGCGCAATATGGATGCGCGCGCCCGTATATTCGGCCAGCAGCAGGTCCCGCGCCACGCCGATCTCCTCGGCCATGGTCGGAATGCCGCGCACACCCATGCGCGTGGACACCACGCCCTCGTTCATGTTGCCCTTCAGAGAGAGCACCATGTCCTCGCAGTGGCAGATGACGGGGATGTTGAATGATTTCGAATAGTTAAACGCGTTGCGCATGATGTTCGACTTTGCCACCGCCTTGCCGTCGTCCGACACCCCGCGCGCGCCCACCCGCACCATCTCGCCCATGGGCGCGAGTTCCTCGCCTTCCGAACCCTTGGTGATGGCGCCGATCGGGAACACCCTGCTCGCGCAGCCCTCGCCGCGCTGGATCACGTAGCGGATTTTTGCTTCTTCGTCAAGCACCGGGTTGGTGTTCGGCATGCAGGCGACGGCCGTGAACCCTCCCGCGGCCGCGGCCTGCGTGCCGGTCTCGATCGTTTCCTTGTCTTCCCGGCCCGGCTCGCGCAGGTGCACGTGCATGTCCATGAGCCCCGGCACCACCCACTTTCCTTTCGCGTCAATCTTTTTCGCCTTGTCGAATTCCTTCGGGACCTCTCGCGAAACCGACACAATCCGGCCGTCTTTGACCGCAATGGTGAGCGTATCATCGATCCGGTTCGCCGGATCAATCACCCTGCCGCCTTTGATGACAAGGGACCCGGCTGGTTTTGAGTTGTCAATTGGATATATCGTCGCGCCAGTCTGCTTTTTAAGCATTTTCACCGCCTCCGAGCAGGAAAAGCACCGCCATGCGCACCGCGACGCCGTTCGTCACCTGCTCCAGAATCACCGAGTGGGGGCCATCCGCCACGTTCGACGCGAGCTCGATGCCCCGGTTGATGGGTCCCGGGTGCATAATGAGAACATTTTCGGAAAGTTTCGAGAGTTTTTCGAGGTCAAGCCCGAAGCGCTCGCGGTACTCCCTGATTGACGGAAAAGTGCCGCTTGATTGACGCTCAAGCTGGAGCCGCAGGAGCATCACCACGTTCGCTCCGTCAAGCGCCTCGTTGAGGTTGTCGGTCACCGGCACGCCGAGGCTCTCGGGGTGCTGGGGCAGCAGCGTGGGCGGGCCGCACAGGACCACTTTCATGCCCATGGTCTTCATGCCCCAGGCGTTGGACCGGGCAACGCGCGAGTGGAAGATGTCGCCGACGATCGCCACCTTCAAACCATCAAGCTTGCCGAATTTCCTGCGGATGGTCATCATATCAAGGAGCGCCTGGGTCGGATGCTCGTGCAGGCCGTCGCCGGCGTTCACGATGACTGCGTTCGTGCACTGGGTGAGAAAGTACGGCACGCCGGCCGCGTCGTGGCGCACGACCACCATGTCGATCTTCATGGCTTCGATGTTTTTTATGGTATCGCGGAGGGTCTCGCCCTTGGAGACCGAACTGGTTGACACGGAAAAATTGACCGGACTGGCGGAAAGGCGCTTTTCGGCGAGTTCGAACGAGATGCGCGTGCGCGTACTGCTCTCGTAGAACAGATTGACCACGGTCTTGCCGCGCAGGGCGGGCACCACCGGGATCTCGCGTTCAAGCACTTCGAGAAAAGAGCCGGCCGTATCGAGAATCTGGATGATGTCCTCTCGGGACACGCCGTCAAGCCCCAGAAGATGGCGGATGCTGAGCGCCATGGGTCAGTCTCCCTTTTCCTTTTCCACAAGCCAGATTGAATCTTCTCCGTCATGTTCCCGCACGTTAAGCCTGACCGCCTGATTCGGCAGGGTCTTGAGCACGGTGCCGGTGTAATCCGCCTGTATCGGCAGTTCGCGGTTGCCCCGGTCAATGATAACGGCCAGCTGAATGGTTTTCGGCCTGCCGAAATCCACGAGCGCGTCGAGCGCGGCCCGTACCGTGCGGCCGGTGAAGAGCACGTCGTCCACTAAAACCACGTTTATGCCGTTCAGATCAAAGGGGATGTCCGTCGTCTTCGCTTTTGATTTTTTGAGGGTCTTCCGGTAGTCATCGCGGTAGAAGGTGACGTCAAGGACGCCGGCCGTGACTTTCTGCTTTTCGTGTTCGCTGAGCTTGTTCGCGATTCTCCGGGCAAGGAAAACGCCGCGGGTCTGCATGCCGACAATGCCGAGTTTTGAAAGGTCTCTGTTGCGCTCAAGTATCTGGTGGGTGATCCGGGTGATCGCCAGGTCAAGCGCGTGGCTGTCCATGATGAGCTGGACTTTCTTCATCGCGGAATAAAATACTTTGAAAATGGGAGCGTGGGCAAGATTGTTGGAAAAAGAAAGATTTTAAGGCGTTTCCCCTGCCGCAGGCGTTTTAAAGCGTATATCGCTGACCTGCCTTTACAATTTCAACCGCGTAGTTTTTTTCTTCCAGCAGTTTCTTCAGGTTCTCCTGCGCGGTTTTTTCGCCGTGCACCAGAAAAATCTTCTTGAGGCGGTTTTTATCGAGGCGGGAGACGTATTCGAGGATTTCGTTATAGTCGGCGTGGCCGCTGAAAGAATTCAGCACCTTCACTTCCGCGTTAAGCGCGAAGCTCTCGTTGAAAATCGGGACGCGCGGCAATTTTTCCACGATCTTCCGACCCAGCGTGTTTTCCGCCATGTAACCGACAATGAGTATCGTGTTGCGCGCGTCGCCGATGGTATGCGCGAGGTGGTGGAGGATGCGGCCGCCTTCGCACATGCCTGACGACGAGATGATCATGGCCGGCCCGGGCAGGTCGTTGAGCTTCTGGCTGTCCTCTTTACTGGTGATATAGTGCAGGTCGTTGAATCCGAACGGGTTGTCCGCGTGGTCGAGAAACACCTGTTTCGTTTCTTCGTCGAAGCACTCCGGGTGCATCCGGAAAATTGTCGTGGCGTTCACGGCCATGGGACTGTCCACGAAAATGGGAATCTCCGGTATGCGCTTCTGATCGTGGAGCAGGTGGATGGAAAAGATCATCTCCTGCGTACGCTCTATGGCAAAAGCAGGTACAACTATTTTGCCGCCGCGTTCAACCGTGCGGTTTATCGTATCCGCGAGCAGGTCAAGCGTTGTGTCCATGGATTTATGGAGCCGGTTCCCGTAGGTGCTTTCCATGACAAGGTAATCCACCGGCGGCAGGCCTTCGGGGTCCCTGATAATAGGCAGGCCTTTCCGGCCCAAATCTCCGCTGAAGCCGACGCAGAGCCCGTCTGCCTCGACAAGCGTTATCGCGGAGCCGAGGATATGCCCCGCGTCATAAAAAGTCACCCGCGTATTCTCGGTCGGAATAAAGGGGCGGTGATAGGAAACCGGAACAAAGCGGCCGACGCATTCATGCACGTCGTCTTCGGTATACAGCGGCTGTTTGTCAATTGTTCTTCCCTGTCTTTTTGCGCGCTTGCGGAGATACTCGATGTCCTTGCTCTGAATGTGCGCCGAATCAAGAAGAATAAGGTTCGCGAGGTCGCGGGTAGCGGGCGTGGCATAGATGCTCCTGTTATACCCGCGCGACACCAGAAGCGGCAAAAGGCCGGAATGGTCGTAATGCGCGTGAGTCAATACGACCGCGGCAATTGCCTTCTGGTCGAACGACCACTCACGGTTCTTCCGGTCGCTCTCCTCCCGCCGGCCCTGGAACGCGCCGCAGTCGACCATGAGCGTTCTGCCGTCAACGCTTAAAAAATGCTTTGAGCCGGTGACTTCCCCAACCCCGCCCCAGGAAAAGAGTTCCGTATTCATGCGTTATTTACACTTTCTAAGCTTGAACACCGCCCGCTCCCGCCAGGTCACGCTGATATCGTTGATTTTCGCGACCGGCGTGCTGAACCCCACATCGGCGAGAAGCAGGCATTTGTGGCGCACGCTGATGAGGGCCATGCCGCTCCCCTTGCCGCCGATAGGCACCTCTTCCAGAGCGTTGGTGCTGTCCACCGCGTTGTCTGCCGGTGCGTAGCGGAAATTCCAGGAAATCGTGGCCGTGTCGCCCTTGAGTTTCTTGAAGGTGTAAAACCGGTACATCTCGCAGGGTATGGTGCCGCGCGCGGTCTTCATAGGCACCGTAATGGTCTGTTCCCACGTGTAGCCGGGCCTGATGGACTCTTCGGGAAGGACCGGCAGAAGCTTAATAAGCTGGCGGTAGATGTCCCAGGACAGGTAGTCCGAAACCGGCAGGCCGGCCGAAGTGTCGATGGTGGGATACCCGTCGGTAAGCTGAAGCGAATAGGTTGACTTCATTATGCTTTCATGTATCTCTTTTATCTTTTCCTCATTGTATAGGTCAGACTTTATGCTGACCGTGTCCATTTTGATGGTGACCTTGTTATCGCCGGAGACGATCGCGGACGAAACGCAGTTCACGCCGGTCTTCTTCTTCGTGATCGTGCCCTTCTGCTTGTATTCTCCCTGCGACGTGTACTCGATGCGGTATGAGCACACCTGCTTGCCCTCGTAGTTGATCCTGAGGGCGACCGCCGGTTTGCCGAACGCGGCCGCTGCAATAAAGGCGACCGCAAGGACAACAGCGGCATGTTTGATTCTCATGATTTGTACTCCTTTTTGAAAAGTGATTTCAGTAACAAAAATAGAAAATGGCTGGAAAATTGACAAGGAATTAGAGGAAAAAATGGTTAAACGGTAAAGCTAACACCGGAAATATCATGCTCGCATTTTATTGTTTTGCAACGCTTTCTTTTTTAATACCCTGCGCCCTTCAATAAACCTCTTCGTCGTCTCGAGGGTGCGGTTGACGATGAGCTCTGCGGGGAATTTCGCCTTCTCGAGGAGCGGACGCACCGCGTCGTCGCGGCCGAGCTCCTGTATCGCGTGGGTGTCGCTGTTCACGGCCATCAGGCACCCTGCCTCTTTGCACGCGTGAACCAGTTCGAGAGCCTCTTCAACCGTGCTGCGCTTGTAGAGGATTTTCGAATTGTTCAGCTCGAGCGCAATCCCCGTCTCTTTCGCCTTTTTCGCCACTTTCCGGTAATCAAGCGGGTACATCGGGTCATTCGGATGGGAAAGAATATCGATGAACGGATTTTTATCAAGCGCAGCAATGACCATGTCCGTGTAATGCTTTTTCGAACGTCCGGCAGGAAGGTTCGGGTGCACGCCGAGGAGCAGGATGTCGACGAACGGCATGATCGTCCATTCGACATCAACCGTACCTTGCTCGTCGAGGATATTATGCTCTATGCCTTTATAGAGTTTAAGATCGGGATACGGTGACTGGAACCGTTCGAAAAAGACGCTTGTCAGCCGGCCGCCGACCGCGCAGCCGTGGTCGGTTATGGCCATGGCTTTGAGGCCGATGCGCCGGCCGTGGTCGATGAGTTCCAGGAACGTGTGGAGCCCGCAGGCGCTGAAAAACGAGTGAACGTGAAGGTCGGCTTGAAGCATTTATTAAATCTCCTGTTTTTTTAACATAAGAAAAATACTTTTATTTATTTCGACATGTTGATTTTTTCCTTCCGCCTATTGTACACTACAACAATAAACGCTCATGCGTAAGGGCCTCATCATAGCTATGATTTTCACCACATGCAAACTGCTCCGGACAGCCGGGTTTTTGTTCCTGGTCGCGGCCGTCACCCACGGCGATGTAATCCGGCTCAAGTCCGGAGGCATTGTCACGGGCATTATTACCCAGGTAAAAAAAGGAACTGTGTGCATAAATGTGGGCTGGGGCACCACCTTCATCGACAGTGCCGATGTCCTGTCAATACAACGCTCAAGCGCCGCGGAAAACGATTCCCTCAGGCTTGACCGCGACGCCTGCAATGCAGACCCGCGCCACCGTGAACTGCAGAAACTGATTGATAAACTGCGGAAGCTGCGCGCGCTCCGCATAACGGCAATCAACCGCCAGCGTTCACTCGAGCGTCTTGACGCCGAAATCGATTCACTTGAGCGCGCGCTTTGCGAAAACGCCGACGGCTATCAGGCGCTCAATCCGGACCTGGGCACGCTTTCAAAAAAACGCATTGCGGAGCAATACCGGCTTGTGGGACAGGCTCACCAGTTCAATTCGTCGATAATAGGCCTCCAACAGGCGATCGAAGACAGGAAAGCAGACCAGCAGAAAGGAAACCCGGCGCTTGCGGACTACCTGGATTCCGTCGCGCTTACGGAGCAGGAGTTCCGCGCGTTTAAAAAGAGCTGCACGAAAACAACCCTTAAAAATAACCGGGCCGTTATGAGCGGCATTGAAGACGATTTTAAAAGATACAAATCGGAATTCAAGACCGCGGTCACCGATGCCACCTTCATTCAAGGCGACCATATCATCGTGCCGGTCAGCATCAACGGAAGAACACCGGTTTCTCTCCTTTTTGACACCGGCGCCTCGACCGTGACTATCTCCCAGGCCCTCGCCGATCGTCTGGGCATCAACTGGCGCAGCGGAGTCAAGGTCTCCGCCTCGATGGCTGACGGGCGGACCTCGGAGGGCTATTCGGTCCTGCTCAGGTCCGTCGCGGTCGGCGATTTCCGCGCAGACAACGTAAGGGCGGTCGTGCTGAAAGACCCTCCGTTCAAGGGCATTGACGGCCTTCTCGGCATGTCTTATCTG
>Ga0315273_10011684_pt1 | contig 11236 bp, 7 predicted proteins | sample YL17G02_0_MG_FD_205753 | JGI IMG/M metagenome (GOLD analysis project Ga0315273, IMG submission 205753) | Sediment microbial communities from Yellowstone Lake, YNP, Wyoming, USA - YL17G02_0 | ecosystem: Environmental > Aquatic > Freshwater > Lake > Sediment | place: USA: Wyoming | collected...
CAACAGCGAGCTCCGCACGCGCAGTACACCGCACGGCGTGCCTTCGTACGAACTGCGGGTCCCCGTGGGCACGGCGGCTCTCGTGACCCCCCGCATCGCGTCGCTTCCTTTCGCGCCCGCGGTCGCCGAAAGACGCATCGTCGTCAAGAAGGACGAGACCCTTCAGAAGATCGCGCGCCGGGCGGGCGTCTCGGTCGCCGAGCTCTGCGACTGGAACGACCTGCCCCGCACGGCCAGGCCGAAGAAGGGGACCGTTCTCGTCGTCCCGACGAAGCGCGGGACCGCTTCCTCGGACGCCCTCGCGTCCGCCTCCTCCTCGCCCAAGGGGGAGATTCGCGGCGTCCCGACACCCGCGGCCGCCGTCACGCAGGCGTCGGAGGTCGGGCCCTTCACCTCCGTCCCGGCAACAGCTGATCCATCGGGGGCCGCGCCGGCCGCGCTCGTCCGCGTGCCGCTCCCCTCGCGCGTCTCGATTCCCGAGGGGGGATTCGTCGACACGCCGTCCAACGCCGCCGCGCAGACGCCGCATGTCGTCCGCCACACGGTGAAACCCGGCGACACGCTCTACGCAATCTCCTCGCGTTACGGCGTCAGCGTCGACGAGATCCGGCGCGAGAATCGCATCCGTTCGCCGCGCGCGCTTCGGGCCGGGCAGACGCTCGTGTTTTCGCTCGCCACCGTGAACTGAAGCCGGGCATGACCGTCGCCCGCGCGTACTCCGCGACGGTCGCCGGCCTCGAGGGCCGCACGGTCGTCGTGGAGGCCGCGATCGGGGCGGGCCTTCCCGGCCTCACGATCGTGGGCCTCCCGGACGCCGCCGTGAAGGAAAGCCGCGAGCGCATCCGCTCGGCGCTCCGCCACATCGGCTTTCCGGTGCCCTCGAAGAACGTCGTCGTGAATCTCGCGCCCGCCGACCTTCCGAAATCAGGCACGGCGCTGGACCTCGCCGTCGCCCTTGCGATTCTCGCGGCCAACGGCGACCTGCCCGCCGAGGCTCTCACACGGGTGACGCTCGTCGGAGAGCTGGCTCTCGACGGCGAGCTCCGGCCCGTTCCCGGCGTTCTCTCCTTTGCCGAAGCCTCGCGCCGGGAAGAGCGGGCCATGCTCGTGCCCACGGGGAACGCAGAGGAGGCGGCGGCCGTGCCTTCCCTCCACGTGTTCGCCGCGCCCCACCTGGGGGCGGCGATCGCTCACCTCCTCGCCCGCGAGCCTCTGCCGCGCGTCGAACCCTCGGCCGTCCCCCGGGCCGCCGCCGGATCCGGACCGGACCTCGCGGACGTCCGGGGTCAGGCGGTCGCGCGCCGGGCGCTGGAGCTCGCGGCGGCGGGGAGCCACAACATCCTGTTCTCCGGCCCGCCCGGGTCGGGCAAGACGATGCTGGCGAGGCGTCTGCCGGGAATCCTACCGCCTCTCTCGCGCGAGGAGAGCCTCGAGGTGACGCGCATCTGGAGCGTCGCGGGCCGTCTTCCCGCGGGCAGCGGACTCCTCGTCGAGCGACCGTTCCGCTCGCCCCATCACGGCGCGTCGGCGGCGGCCCTCGCGGGCGGCGGCGCCGACCCGCGCCCCGGCGAGCTCTCACTCGCGCATTTCGGAGTCCTCTTCCTCGACGAGCTGCCCGAGTTCCGGAGGGACGCCCTCGAGGCGTTGCGCGAGCCGCTCGAAGACGGAGTGGTCTCCGTCGCCCGCGTGGCGGGAGCGCGCACGTTTCCGGCCCGCTTCCTCTTCGTCGGTGCGATGAACCCGTGCCCGTGCGGCTTTCGCGGCGATCCGCGGCGCGCCTGCGCGTGCTCGACTCGCGACGTCGCCCGCTATCGCCGGAAGATTTCCGGGCCGCTCCTCGACCGGATCGACCTGCATGTCGAGGTGCCGGCCCTCGCCGCCTCGGACCTCGGGGCGGACGGCGACGGCGAAGCCTCCCGCGCCGTACGCGCCCGGGTCGAATCAGCCCGCGCGCTCCAGGCGGCTAGAACCTCCGACCCTCGCCTGGTGAACGCGGCGCTGCAGGGACGTCTCGCCCGCTCGATCCTGAAGACGGCGCCCGACGCCCGCGCGCTCCTGACTCGCGCCGTGGACCGCCTCACGCTTTCGGCGAGGGGTTTCCAGCGCGTTTTGCGCGTCGCCCGCACGATCGCGGACCTCGAGGAGGCGCTCGTGATTCAGCCCGCCCACATCGCCGAAGCGCTCCGCTATCGGCCCGCCCCGGACTCAGCCCTCCTGACCTAGCCTGCCTTCTGTCAATGGGTTAGCTGCAGGGAACGTTTCTCCTTGACACCTCAACAACGCCGGCTAAGAATTCCATCGCTCAAGTGAAGACCTGCCCCGTGTAGGGCCGTGCGTCAGTTTTTCCGATGACCCTGGTGGAGTAGAGGGAAAAGAGCGCCCACGGAGCCAAACGGATGCCGAAACGAGAGCACACCATCATCTTCCTGCCCCACGCGAGGGCGCGTTTTCGGCAGTTCCGGGTCTCGTCGCGACTGCTGTGGTCCTTGGGAATCTGTTTCGGGCTGTCGGTTCTCCTCGGCGTGACCTTCTCCGGTCTCTGGGTCCGCTCGATCCGGAAAAACAGCGAGGTCACGGCCATCCTGGCGGAAAACTCCGACTTGAGGACGCGGGCGGCGCTCACGAACGCTCGTCTCGAAACGATCGAGAAGATGCTGGCCGAATTCGAAGACCGGACGCGCCGCCTGTCGATCGTGGCCGGACTGTCGGCAGTGCGCGATCCGGGGATGGGTGGCGTCGGCGGCCTCTCCGCCGTGCCAGTCAACCCCGCGGATTCCGTCGACTCGGGCCTGAGCGAGGCCGGGCGGAGGGGCGCTCTCCTCTCCTCGCGGCTGAAGCTCGTCGAGAAGAAGCTCTCCCTTCAGGCCGACCAGCTCGCCTTGACTCCCACGATCGTCCCGACCGCCGGCGTCCTCACGGCGGGCTTCGGAAGCCGTCCCGATCCGTTCACGAACCACCCCGAGTTCCACACGGGCATCGACATCTCGACGCCCGCCGGGAATCGCGTCGTCGCCCCCGCGTCCGGCACGATCGTGCGCATCGGCTGGGACAAGGGCTTCGGCCGGTTCGTCGAGATCGCCCACGGCTACGGCGTCACGACCCTGTTCGGTCATCTCCAGACGGCGCGCGTCGCCGAGGGCCAGCGCGTGAGGCGCGGCGACCTCGTGGCGCTCGTGGGCTCCACGGGCCGCTCCACCGGGCCGCACCTCCACTACGAAGTGCACGCCGACGGCAAGCCGGTGAACCCTCTGGACTATGTCCTGAACGCGTTCTGACCGCTCCGCGGTCAGAACGCAGGAACGCGGCTTCCCTGTTCTCGGGGAACCCGCTGACCGGGTTCCCCGAACCCTTCCACGTCTTCTAAGAACTCTCTCCTGCTAAACTCCACCTCCCCGCTGCGGTTCTCGCGCGGGCCTTCCTCACATGATCATCGACAAGGCGCTCTCCAAAGTATTCGGGACCAAGCATCAGCGCGACGTCAAGGCGATGCGCCCGCGCGTCGCGGCCATCAACGCGCTCGAGCCCGAGATCAAGGCCCTTTCGGGCGACGCGATCCGCGCGCGCGTGGCGGCGATCCGCGCGCGCGTTCAGGAGGGGCTGAAGACCCTTCCCGAAAGCACCGAGGAACGGCGCGCATTGTCCCGCCAGGTCCTCGACCCGGAGCTCATCGAGATCTTCGCGCTCGTGCGCGAAGCCGCGTGGCGCGGCATCTCTCAACGCCACTACGACGTCCAGCTCATGGGCGGCATGGTGCTCCACGAGGGCAAGATCTCCGAGATGCGGACGGGCGAGGGCAAGACGCTCGTCGCGACGCTGGCCGTCTCCCTGAACGCCATGTCCGGCCGCGGCGTCCACCTCGTCACAGTGAACGACTACCTCGCGCGCCGCGACGCCGACTGGATGGGCCGCATCTACCGGTTCCTCGGCTTCACGGTGGGCTGCATCCAGCACGACATGCCCGACGAGGAGCGCCGCGCGGCCTACGCCTCGGACATCACGTACGGCACGAACAACGAGTTCGGCTTCGACTACCTGCGCGACAACATGAAATTCGAGCTCCACCACATGGTCCAGCGCGGGCACATCTTCGCCGTCGTGGACGAAGTCGACTCGATTCTCGTCGACGAGGCGCGGACTCCGCTCATCATCTCGGGCCCGTCCGAGGGCGAGACGGACCTCTACTACAAGGTCGACCGGATCGTCCCGAAGCTCGTCAAGGGCGAGGAAATCAAGGATAAGTACGGTAACAAGACGACGACGGGCGACTACCTCCTCGACGAGCGGGCGCACACGGCCTCTCTCACGGAAGAGGGCGTCACGAAGTGCGAGCGCCTCCTCGGCGTCGAGAACCTTTACGACCCCACGAACATAGATCTCCTGCACGCCTGCCAGCAGGCGCTCCGCGCGCACACGCTCTACAAGCGGGACGTGACCTACGTCGTCAAGGACGGCCAGGTCATCATCGTGGACGAGTTCACGGGCCGTCTCATGCCCGGGCGCCGCTGGTCCGACGGCCTCCACCAGGCCGTCGAGGCGAAAGAGGGCGTCAAGATCGAGAAGGAAAACCAGACGCTCGCCACGATCACGCTCCAGAATTACTTTCGCATGTACGACAAGCTGTCGGGCATGACAGGCACGGCCGACACGGAAGCGGCCGAGTTCGACAAGATCTACAAGCTCGACGTCGTCGTGATCCCCACGAACCGCGACATGATCCGCATCGACGAGCACGATCTCGTCTACCGGACCGAGCGCGAGAAGTTCGAGGCCGTCGTCGAGGAGATCGCCGAGAAGAGCGAGAAGGGCCAGCCGGTCCTCGTAGGCACGATCTCGATCGAGAAATCCGAGCTTCTCTCGACGATGCTCAAAAAGAAGAAGGTGCCTCACGTCGTCCTGAACGCGAAGTACCACGAGCAGGAAGCCACGATCGTCGCGCAGGCCGGCCAGGTGTCCGCCGTCACGATCGCGACGAACATGGCCGGCCGCGGCACGGACATCCTTCTCGGGGGCAACCCGGAGTACCTCGCGAAGCAGAAGGCGAAGGACAAGACCCCCGAAGAGATCGAGAGGATCGCGGCCGAGTTCCAGAAGGACACGGCCGAGGCGCACGAGCACGTCGTCGAGCTCGGCGGCCTCCACATCATCGGCACCGAGCGTCACGAGTCCCGCCGGATCGACAACCAGCTTCGCGGCCGCGCCGGGCGCCAGGGCGACCCCGGCTCCTCTCGCTTCTACCTTTCCCTCGAGGACGACCTCATGCGCATCTTCGGGTCCGACCGGCTGTCGGGCCTCATGAAGCGCCTCGGCATGGAGGAGGGCGTCCCAATCGAGCACCGCTGGGTGACGAACTCGATCGAACGGGCGCAGACGCAGGTCGAAGGCCGGAACTTCGACACCCGCAAGCACCTCCTCGAGTACGACGACGTCATGAACAAGCAGCGCGCGGAGATCTACAGGCTCCGCAAGGAGATCCTCACCGGAAAGCTCTCGCGCGACTACGTCGTCGCCCTGGCCGAGGACGTCTCGGAAGACTACGTCGACCGCCACTGCCCCGCCGGCAAGGACTCTTCCGAGTGGAGCTGGGCTGCGCTCGAGAGCCTCGTGTTCGAGACCTACGGCTTTCGCCCGCCCGAGAAGGGCATCACGGCGGACAGCACGAACACGGAGATCAAGGAGAAGCTGCGCGTGGCCGTGCGGGAAGCCTACGAAGCGAAGGAAATGGCCGTCGGCGCACAGACGCTGCGCGACTTCGAGAAGTTCTTCATGCTTCAGACGGTCGACACGCTCTGGAAGGACCACCTCCTCGCCCTCGACCACCTGAAGGAAGGCATCGGCCTCCGCGGCTACGGCCAGCGCGATCCGCTCGTCGAGTACAAGAGGGAGTCCTTCCAGCTCTTCGAGGCGATGAAGGAGGGCGTCGAGGAGCAGATGCTCCAGTACCTCTTCCGTTTCGAGGTCCAGCAGGCGCCGGTCGAGCGCGCCTCGCACGACGAACGCGTGTCGACGCCCGGAACGCCCGACGGCGGCTCGACGCCCTCCGCGGCCGCGGCGTCGGGCTCGGCCTCGTCGCGCCGGGCCGCCGCCGAGCTCGAGAGACGCCGCCAGAAGGAGCAGAACCTCCAGTACCAGGGCTCTTACGACCCGACGGCGGGGGGCGACTTCGAGGTCGCGACGGTGAAGGCCGCAGGCCCGAAAGTCGGCCGGAACGACCCCTGTCCGTGCGGCTCCGGGAAGAAGTACAAGAAATGCCACCTGGCGGCTGTCGCCGGTGGCTGAGCCGGCCCGGCCTGCGGCCTGACCCCGCGAACGTCGCTACTTGACCGACCCGACCGTGAAGCCGGCGATGAACCGGTCGAGGAACAGGTTGTAGACGACGGCGATCGGGAGGCTTGCGATGAGGCAGGCCGCCATCAGCGAGCCCCAGTAGTAGACGTCGCCCCTCACGAGGTAGATCGGGACGCCGACGCCGACCGTCTGGTTCGAGGCCGACGAGATGAAGGTGAGCGCGTAGACGAACTCCTGCGTCACCAGCGTGAACGTGAAGATCACGACGGTCAGGATTCCCGACGTCGAGATCGGGATCACGAGCTTCCAGAACGCCTGGAAGCGTGTGAGTCCGTCGACCATCGCGGCGTCCTCGAGCTCCGTGGGGACCGCCTTGAAGAAGCCCTGGAGGAGCCACGTCGAGAACGGGATCGTGAAGCTCGGGTACACGACGATGATCGACCAGAGCGAGTCCTGCAGGCCGAGGAGGGCGACGACGCGCGAAAGGGGGATGAAGAGGAGCGTCGGGGGCACGAGGTACGTCAGGAAGATGCCGATCCCGAGCTTCTCGCCCCAGCTTCCCGTCAGCCGCGCGAGCGCGTAGGCGGCGGGCACCGCGAAAAGGAGCGTGATCAAGACGACCATCGCGCCCGCGAAGGTCGTGTTCCAGAACCAGCGCAGAAAGAGCGTTTCGTCGAAGAGAAGCCTGAGGTGCTCGAGCGTCGGCAGCTCGTTGAAGATGAACGGGTTGTTCTTGAGGTTATAGAGGTCGGTCGACCGCTTGAAGGTCGCGATGAGCATCCAGTAGAACGGGAACGCGAGGAGCACCACGAACGTGCCGAGCACGCCCACATGGACGACGCGTCCGAGAGCCGCGTGGGACCTGCGGCCGATTCTCATGTGACCTCCGCGCGGCGGGCCGTGCGCAACATGAGCCACGCGACGACGACGAGGAGCGGCAGGAGGAACATCGAGATCGCGGCGCCCTCGGCGAGGTCGCTTCCGAGGATGCCCGTGAAGAACGCGAGCGAAGGCAGCACCTGGGTCGTGTCGTACGGGCCGCCGCGCGTCAGGATGTAGATCACCGTCATGTCCGTGAACGTGAAGATGATGCCGAAGAGGACGGCCACGTTGATGATGGGCAGCATCATCGGAATCTGGATTTCGAAGAGGCGCCGGAAGTAGCCGGCCCCGTCCACCTGCGCCGCCTCCGGAATGTCCTTCGGGATCGACGTCCAGCCCGCGAGGAGGATGACCGTCGTGAAGGGGAGCGTGTGCCAGACGTGGACGAGGATCACGGAGATCATCGCGAGCAAGGGCTCGCCGAGCCACATCGGCACGTCGAGCGGCTTGACGAGGTGCAGCCACACGAGCACCCAGTTGATGATGCTGTAGAGGGAGTCGAGGATCCACTTCCACCCCATCGAGCCGATCGAGACGGGGGCGACCCACGGGAGCAGGATGAGGTAGCGCACGAAACGCCGGCCCGGGAAGGCGTCCTTCAGGGCGAGCGCGAGGATGTTTCCCCCGACCAGACTGAGGACCTGCGACGCGATCGTGAAAATGAACGAGTTCCGGAGCGCCCGCCTGAAGGCCGGGCTCTCGAGGACCGAACGGAAGTTGTCGAGGCCCACGAACCGGTAGCCGACGCTCCCGACTTTCACGTCGCCGACGCTGTAGAGCGCCGCGAGGACGAGGGGGACGCCGACGAGCGCCACGATGTAGAGGACAGCCGGAAGCAGCATCGCCGGGCCCAGCCAGCGCTCGCGCGACCGCGCGCTCACGTCTTTCGGATCCCCGTCGCCGCGTCGAAGAGCTTCAGGTGGCGCCTCTCGACGGCGAAATCGTACGTCGCGTCCTTCTTGAACAGGCTGGCGTGCGTCGAGGCGATGCGCGAGACGACCTTCGCCCCGGCGAAAAGGCCGTCCGCGAGAGTTCCGTAGAGGATGCGCTCGGCCCCCAGGTATTCCTCGTGGCTGAGCGTGAGGCGCTGCGCGACCGACTCCGATGAGACCACGGCCCGGGCGGGAAGGAAATGCTCCGGGCGGAAGCCCGTTATCCCGTCCGCGCCGGTCACGAGATTCATCGGGGGCGAGCCCAGAAACGTCGCGACGAACGTGTCGGCCGGCTCGTCGTAGACCTCGGCCGGCGTCCCGATCTGGCGGACGCGGCCCTTGTCCATCACGACGATGCGGTCGCCCATGGCCATCGCCTCGACCTGGTCGTGCGTGACGTAGATCGTCGTCGTCCCGATCCGCTTCTGGAACTGCTCGAGCTCCTCACGGGCCGAAGCGCGGAGCTTCGCGTCGAGGTTCGAGAGGGGCTCGTCGAGAAGGAATAGCGACGGCTCGCGCACGATCGCACGGGCGAGGGCGACGCGCTGCCTCTCGCCACCAGACAGCTCGCGCGGCTTGCGGTCCATGAGGTGGCCGATGCCGAGGAGGCCCGCCGCCCAGTCGGCCTTCTTCTGGCGCTCGTCCTTCTTCACGCCCTGGGACTTCAGCGGGAAGACGATGTTGCCGAAGACGGAAAGGTGCGGGTAGAGCGCGTAGCTCTGGAACACCATCGCGATGCGCCTCTCGCGCGGCGTCTGGTCGTTGACGACGGCGCCGCCGATGAGGATTTCCCCCGCGGTAGGCGTCTCGAGGCCCGCGATCATGCGCAGGAGCGTCGTCTTGCCCGAGCCCGACGGCCCGAGCAAGACGAGGAACTCGCCTTCATGGCTCGCGAGGTCGACGTCGCGCACGGCGCCGACTTCGCCCTTCCGGAAGGTCTTCGTCAGTTTTCGGGTTTCGACGACGGCCATTCGCCCGTCATTTCCACTTGTCGAAGATTCGCTTGATCTCCTTCTCGGCCGCCCGCGCGGCCTCTTCCGGCGACATCTCGTCCCGCACGGCCTTCGCGAACATCGTCGGGATGACGAACGTGTTGAAGACCTCGTCGATGCCGGCGGTCGCGTAGCCCGGGTACCCCACGTTCGTCGCCCAGTCGAGGACGTTCGCGAGAACCTTGTATTTGTCTGGCGGAACGGCCTTCGGGTCGTTCTCGAGCTGCTTCGCGAGATCGGGCACGGTCGAGGGGAAGCAGGGGAAGTTGTAGAACTCGCTCGCCTTGAACGCGGCCCCGAACGAGTCGATGTAGTCGATGAGGAACTTCTTCGCCCCCTCCTGGTTCTCCGCGAAGTTCCAGATCGCGTAGCAGTCCATGACGTGCTCGGCGGCGATTCGGCGCACGGGCCCCTTCAACGCCGGAGCGACCTGGATCTGCTTCGACATCTCGGGGTTGTCCTTCTCGGCGGAACGTGTGACCGAGATGGCATTCGCGACGAAGGACAGCTTCCCGGAGAGGATGCCCCGGTTGTTGGAGGACGGGTCCCACGTGAAGACCTCCGCCGTCTCCGTCTCCAGGTAGAGAGCGCGCGCGAACTTGATCGCCTCGATCGTCTCCTTCGAGTAGATCGTGCAGTTCCCCTTCTCGTCCTGCTCGGCGCCGCCGTAGGACCAGAGGAGCGCCCGCATCGCCATGTTCGTGTCTAGCTCCTGCGAGAGGCCGATCCCGACGGGGTTTCCGAACTGGTCCTTGATCTTCTTGCCCCCGATCCGGAGGTCCTCCCACGTGTCGGGTCCCTTCGGATAGCCGACCTTTTCCCAGAGGTCCTTGCGGTAGTTGCCCGGATCCGGGACGTAGGAGTCCGAGAAAGCGAAGTACTTCTTCGTCGTCGGGTTGAACGTCGACTTGTGGGCAAGGTCGATCTTCTTGCCGTGCTTTTTCTCGACGGTGTCGTAGATCTCCTTGTGGTCGATGACCTGTTTCTCGTACGCGGCCGGCGGGGAGAGGAACATGAATAGGTCGTGCCCCTTTTTCGCGGCGACCTCCGCCGCGGCGCGCGCGTTGATCTCGCCGATCGAGATGTGATCGACGACCACGTTCGTATTGTTCTTCGCGCCCCATTCCTTCGTGAAGACCCCGTCGAACCATTTGTCGTAGCCGGGCACGAAATGGCTCCACTGGATGATCTTCAGCGTCTTCTGCTGGGCTTCCGCCCTTCCCGCGAACAGGAAGGCGGGGCCGCCGACGCCGGCGGCGAGCGCGCCCCCTCCAGCGAGCTTCGTGAAAGTTCGGCGAGTGATTCCGGTGGGCTGCTTCCTCTTCATGACCGCGCTCCTCCGGCCGATTTCGGCCTTGACGTCAATGTTGAAAGGACCCGGGTTCGGCTCTGAATTCTTACCGATAACTAGATCACCTGGCGTCAGGGAGGTCAAATCGGACTTCCCGGCGAGGCTCCGGGAACGGCCTTGCCTCGTTGTGACATGATTCGGCATGGTGAATGAACGGGAAATCCCGCTCGCCCTCACGTTCGACGACGTTCTTCTCCTGCCCGCCCGCTCGAAAGTCCATCCGGCCGAGACCGACCTGAAGACACGGCTCACGCCGGGAATCGGGCTGAACATCCCCATTCTCTCGGCCGCGATGGACACGGTAACGGAGTCGCGCCTCGCGATCGCGATGGCCCAGAACGGCGGCCTCGGCGTCATTCACAAGAGCCTGACGATCGAGGCCCAGGCGGCCGAGGTCGACAAGGTGAAGCGCTCGGAGAGCGGGATGATCGTCGACCCCGTCACCTGCCGCCCGACCCAGAAGATCTCGGAAGCGCTCGAGGTCATGGCGAACTTCCGGATCTCGGGAGTCCCCGTCGTGGACGACCGCGGCAAGCTCGTCGGGATCCTGACGAACCGCGATCTCCGCTTCGAGACGCGCATGGACCTCCCCATCTCCGAGCGCATGACGAAGGAGAACCTCGTGACCTGTCCGCCGGGCACGACGCTCGAGCAGGCCAAGGAGCTCCTCCACCGCCACCGGATCGAAAAGCTGCTCGTCGTGGATCGGGCGGGAAATCTCAAGGGCCTCATCACCGTCAAGGACATCCAGAAGCAGATCAAGTACCCGAGCGCCTGCAAGGACTCCTTCGGAC
>Ga0315273_10011685_pt1 | contig 11235 bp, 7 predicted proteins | sample YL17G02_0_MG_FD_205753 | JGI IMG/M metagenome (GOLD analysis project Ga0315273, IMG submission 205753) | Sediment microbial communities from Yellowstone Lake, YNP, Wyoming, USA - YL17G02_0 | ecosystem: Environmental > Aquatic > Freshwater > Lake > Sediment | place: USA: Wyoming | collected...
TGTATGTAGATTGCAACCCTGCGGTTGAGCCGTGGTCGTATGTCGGCTCATCCACCTATTGCGACACCCCATACATTTACAACAACACGTTCTATCTGTGCCCAACCGACATCGAGTTGTCGAACGATGGCAAGATCGTACGGAGTATGGTGGTGTTCAATAATATTTTCGCAAAGTTCACGAACCGGGCGCTGGATCACGGTGGCGATGCCCCCGTCAACGGAAACACCATTGAGCTGTGGGACTACAACGCTTACGACAACACGACCGGAAGCACCAAATTCACGTTCAACAGCACCAACTACACTCTCTCCACGTGGAAATCGTCTTTGGGATGGGAAGGGCACGAGGTCAACGCCAGCCCAGACTTTTTCGTGGACACGACAGCGGCGGGTGGGCGCGACTTCCGTCTGAACCCCGGTGGGGCCAGCTATGCGACCCTCGCGACAGGTGGGCGGGGCGGCAGGTGGCCAAGGTATTTTGGCGCAATCAACCCCGCCTCTCCTGGAACGCCCGCCGTTCTCCCACCCCTCCCTCTCCGAAAGCGCGCCCGCAAATGAGGCGCGCCCTTCTCTTCGTGCTCTGCCTCTGCGCTGTGGCTCACGCCCAGGTGGAGGTTCTCAGCCCGACGATGGTCCGCGAGCGGATCCAGAACCCGGACGGGACGGAGACCTTCAAGATTCAGTCGTACTGGAACGATCACTATTATCCGCAATCTGGCGGCTGGAGCCCGGTCAACGTGAACTGGCAAGCGGAGGGTGGCGTCTGGGCAGTGCGCAACGGGCCGAACCAGATCAGCCTCGACTCTACCACTCTCATCTTCCGACTTCAGCGCGGGAATCACATACTCAGGAAGCGCCTCGCGGCGCTCGCCTATTACGATCCCACGCGGGACAGCGTGAGGGTGCTGGCGACATATCAGCCCGGCGCCGTGACCAGGCAGGGGCACAAGGCAACCCGTCAGGACTACTTCCCGGGCGTCGATGTTCAGTACCAGCTCTCCCGCGCAGGCATCAAGGAATTCATCAACCTCTCGGTGGCTGCCCGCGCAGCACTCCCCACGCCGGTCTCTCTCGGGCTCTCGAACACGCAGACGTTCTTAGTCTGGGTGACGGAACTCTGGACGGACAGCCTGAACCTTTCGATCAAAGCCACCGAGGGGCTGATCGACTTCGTGAACGCTAGGGAGACCAACGGCCCGATCGTGTTCAAGGACGCACGGGACAGCACGATCTTCAGCTGGGCGCAGATGCAGGCCTGGGTGCCGGCGCTCGGCGGTGACACGACCATCAACAGCGATCATATCACTTTGCTCTCCAGGTTCGAGCGCCGGCGTGGCAGCAACTACCTCCTGAGCGGTGCGAGGCTCCAGACGCTGGCCGCACTTCCGGCCGGAAGGATCATATTCGATCCCCCTGAAACATTTCTGGTCGCGACGGATCAGTTCATGGAGTCCAAGGCCGCAAACCAGAACGACGACAACCGCGGAACTACGACTTGGCAGCTAGGCTGGATCTCGGCGCCGACGTTCACGGCTGTGGTCGACACTCTTTATCCGACAGGGGACTACGCCAAGGGCACGTGGACTGCCAGTGCGGGCGAGGTGTTCAATACCCTTCTCGACGAAACAACCCCCAACGCGACCGACTACATCTATACGGGCACCATATCGGATACCGCCATCGTAACGATGCAGGACTTGGCCCCGAGCCTGGATGTCAACTTTCACGTATTCGACTCGATGACGGTGGCGGTGTACTTGCGCCAGTTCGCGGGGGACAACGGATACGTCGCACTGATTGCCGATACAAGCGGGGATGGGGTAAATAACTTCTACCAGTTCGACTCGGTGCTGACCACCAGCAGCTTCGCGACCACCGTAAAGAAGCTGTTCGGTGAGCGGGCAATCACGGAGTCCGACTCCCTGAAGCTGGGAGTGGTGACGAAGTGGGACCCATCGACGAGCGTAAGGGTCTCATGGCTGGTGGGCATTCCCTACTGGCAGAAGGTCAACGCCGATGGCGATGCTTGCCATGAATTGATCACGCTCCCCGGCGCGCTCCAGCGCGGGAATAGCTGGACTGATGGGATACCTCTCTACCCGGACAGCGGATTCATTAGGGCCTATTTCGATCCGACCTATACGAAGGCGGACAATAATTTCAAGTTCCGCGTATATGGCCTGGTCATGGGCAACGACCCGGACGTAGTCGGGCAAGCCGACTGGATCCACCGCACTCACTCTTCTCGGGTCTTTAAGGCTGAGGGCGCGAAGTGGACCACCACGCTGGCGAACGAGACGGCGACTGCCGCCGACGTGTTCCATACGTTCTTCGTGGATAGCATGGACACCATCTCGGACACTGGCTGGTTCTCCATCCGGATCCCGGATACTGTGCTTTACATGCAGTGGCAGAACGACCTCACGGGAACGAATACCGGCACCGGCGTGGTGATCATGCCAGACCCAAGAGAGAGCGGCACCAGCCGGCGCCAGGCGCACTCGCTCGAAGGCGCCCAGGATCCCTATGTGCAGTTCTTCTGCACGACCAGGACGCCTCGCCTCACCGTGAGCAATATCAGCGCCGGCGACACGATCAAGGGGTTCCAGCGATATGGCTTTGAGATGGCCATGGTGAACGACTCCGCTGACCACGGCAACTTCGACAGCGCGGTCGTACAGTTCAAGTATCCGCCGGACACCGGATGGACACCGCTTTACAACTACATCGGGTCTGACGTCCCCTTCAAGGGCTACCTGGACACGACCTGGACGAACAAGGCCATTGACACGGTCGGCAGAACGAAGCCGAACTGGCAGATCTGGGACTTCGGATCTCCGGCGGCCATTCAGGCGCAGGGGCTCTTCCCGAACCGGCAGGGGCTTTGTAGTCTTTACTTCGCCGCATATACCTCGTGGGGGAATGGCGACTCCGTGAGGGTCCCCGCCTATGTGGACTCGTCATTCTGGACCGCCACTCCCATCGACGACATCGTGCACGTGGACAGCAACGCGGCCACTTACAACTTTGGGGCTTCGGCCCAGTTGCGTCTCGGGAAGCAGCGGAACCTCTTCTTCAGGGCGAAGTCTCTCCCGACGCCAGAGAACGCGGCCTACACCAAGAACGTGAACATCCGGAGACTCCTGCGACTCTACAAGAAGGGCACGTCTGCGGTGCAGCCGATGGTGTTCCGGGCCACTCGACTGGATTCCACCGCCTGGGCGGAAGGAGACAAAGACAGCGCGGTGGCGGCCAGCGGCCAAGTGACCTGGAATGCCTACAAGTCTGCCGTCTCGAACTGGGCGAAGCCCGGGGGAGACTTCAGCACTGGCGTGGCGCACGACACCACCACCATGGGATTCATCGGTGCGTCAGAACAGTACGGGTACATCGACGTGACTGATGATGTCTCGGCCGACAGCGTGAACGCCGGCCTGACCTGGCTCTCCGGCCCCCGGGACATTGCAGACTTTTACCCGGACGACGCCGGACTGGACTATCAAAAACCCGCGGTGATCACGGTTTGGAATACGATCCTGGGCGTGACCAGCGGCGATGCCGCCTTCTGGTCGGACGCGGGCAGTGTGCTGTTGACGAAAGCGGAGTCGGGCGGTTCCGTCGTGAACAAGTCTGTGACGACCTTAGTGTCGCGCCCCAAGATCGTGCTCTTCTGGATCAGTCCTACTTCCACATCAGGCCCGACCAGTTGGTCGAACACGGCAGGAAACTGGCATTCCTTTGCGGCGACGTGCGAGCAGACGAGCTCAGGGCTTCTGTTCGTCTTCTTCCAATCGGAGAACCTGGACGATGGCGACGATGGTTCGACCTTCGGCGGCAACTGGGCCTATTCCAACGTCTCTGCGCCGGGCAATGGCCAGATCTGCCTGCTCGATGACGGATTCGGCGATTCGCTCGACATCAAGCTGACCGGCTACACAGCAAACGGGTTCAACTACTCGATGCGGTTTGAGGCGTTCACGCAAGGCAACTTTGCGACGCTCTCCTATCTGGCCATCGGTGGATCCGACATCACGAACGTCGGCGTGGGCACCGGTGTCCTGACCCGCACGACCCCGACCTTCACAAGTACATCCTTCACCATCGCCGCGCCTGCTTTTCAGCCGGACTTCCTGATGACCGTCTGGCAGAATCAAGCTGGTGCCTCGAATATGATCAACACGACGGCGGCCCAGAACCGTGGCTACACCATCGGCGTCGCGGACAATACGAACGACGCATGGTACTGTGGGGCGCACTTCGCCCAACAGGGACCGAGCGCAACCCGTGGCGTCTTCAATCGCGAGTGGGACTATTCCGAATTCACGAGCGTGGACGTGGAGGCCGAGGAGGCAGTGCGCGCCCGGTTCGTTGCCTTCACCAGCACGGGATTTACGTTCAGCGCGGCTCGTGACGCCAGCGTGGCCACCGGCTCGGATAACGCCGCCTTCTACTACATCGCGGTCAAGGGCGGCAAGTGGGACGTGGAGTGGGCCAACGGGCAGAATTCGTCCGGCGGCACCACTCAGGTGATCGCCACTCCGGACATGACCAGCACACCGACCGGCGTGCTTTTCGCCAGTGCGGGGATGCCGGACACCGTGAAAGAGTTCCAGGACAACGCCGGTGCGATCGACGGAGCTGCGGACACCATGTGGTGCGGTGCGCAGGTCGGCTTTGGCGCTTACGATGGGACAGACCAGTTCGCGGTCATGCCCTCGGTCGGGTATTACTACAATCTCGCCGGCCAAGTGCCGCGCATGGATATGTGGCACACAACGAACCGCGCCCTGGTGACCTACCACAACCGGCCAGCAACGGCGCCCACCGGCGTCGATGAGGCGATCACGGCCACCAGCTTTGCGGGTGGGGATATCAACTTCACATGGAATTCTCAGCGCGGCGCCCCAGTAGTCGCGAGTGATATCGGGATCCTGGCCATGGGGCCGAATTCGAGCGCGGCCGCCCCGTTCAAGAAGAAGCGGCGCCGCGTCATCAATCTTCTCGGAGATAGAGGGAATGAAAAAGAGACTCCTGCTCTGTTTGTTCTGCCTGGCCTTGAGCCAGACAGCGCAAGCAGCGCCCATCGTAAATAACAACGGCACCGACGGCACCGACACGCTGTTCTTCCCGTTCATCCTTCAGGATTCGGCGGGGAATTCGACCGTCAAACTGGATTCGACTATCGGCGGGAAGGATTCCGTTTTCCTGCACATCTTCGGACCCAATAGCGCCATCGTTTACCGCGACAGCGCCTCTTGGAATGGTGCCAAAATAATCAAACAGGGATATCGTGGTTCGGCGAGTCGGGAGCGGTACGTCTGGAAGCAATCTCTTACCACCGCGATCCCGAGCGCGGTCAGTGGCGTCTATGCTTGGTTGATTACGGCAATCGACAATACCGGTGCCGCCCTGGAGACCGTTAGCGAGGGGCAGTTCCAACTTTACGCGGGCGCCGGCAACGACCTCCAGACGAAGCTGGCGAACCTCGATGCGGCGATCACGTCGAGGCTTGCGCCCACAGTCGCTGCGCGGACGCTTGATATTGCCGCCACTGGAGAGGCCGGGATTGACTTCACGAACGCACTCGGCCAGCTCAACGACAGCAGCGTCAACAACACGATGACGATCAGTTCGGTGACTGGCGCGGTGGGTAGCGTGACTGGCGCGGTGGGCTCGGTCACTGGAAATGTCGGCGGCTCTGTAGCCTCCGTCACGGGCAACGTCGGCGGGAGCGTCGTCGGATCAGTAGCTTCGGTCACCGGGAATCTAGGCGGCAACGTGGTGGGCTCCGTTGGGAGCGTCACGGGCGCCGTGGGATCGGTCACCGGAGCGGTGGGATCCGTCGCAGGGGCTGTGGGCTCCGTGACTGGCAATGTGGGCGGAAATGTTGTCGGGACGGTTGCTTCCGTGACCGGAGCCGTGGGATCCGTGACTGGCAATCTCGGTGGCAATGTCGTCGGCAACGTCACGGGGTCAGTCGGATCGGTGACGGGCAATGTTGGCGGCAACGTGGTTGGGTCCACGGGTAGCGTGGTCGGCGCTGTCGGGTCGGTCACAGGCAACGTCGGCGGATCCGTCGGTTCGGTGACAGCTATGGTCTCAGCGGATGCCGTGAGGATCTCCGGCCTTCAGGCCGCGGCGGACAACCTGCAGTCGATGCTGGATGGAACGGGTGGCGTGACTTTTTCGGCGACGCTTTCGACCGGCGCCATACCTGCGGCGGCATTCACGACCGGCGCCGCTCAAAAGGTCTGGGACCTCGCCTACAATACAGCCTTTGCGGCCGGAAGCATGGGGGACTCGCTCAGCAATGCGACAGCCTGGGGCGGGCCGCTTGTCGCCCAGACCGTGGCGGCGGACCACATCGTCGTGGCGATGGGCATCGTGGCCGGTAGTCCAGCTCCGACAACGACGAGCTTCTCCTGCTCGGCGCTATCCGGCGCAGACAATTATTGGAATTCGAATTACGTCCTGTTCGTGACGGGTGCCATCGCCGGCCAGGTCGCAGATGTGCAGGGTTACACCTCCGCCACCAAGGTGGTTACCATGGACGCCAGGACAGCAGCCCCCGTGGCGGGCGACTCAGTCTACATGATGGGCATCTACTTCGCGCCCGGCTCGGGGGGGGGGTCAAGTAACTGGTCGGATTCCCAGCGGGATTCGATGCTTAATGGGATCTCGGATGTGAGCAAGCTGGGAAAGGTCCGAGATTCCATCAACATCTATGACAACGCTGGCCGATTCCAGCAGCAGATCAAGGATGCGCTCGATAGCCTGCAGACCCTTGATAATGCCGGCCTGCTGTATGCCGACGTGCAGGCGATTCTTGACAGCATGAACACGCTGGACAATACGGGGCTTCTCTACGCTGACGTGCAGGCGATCCTCGACAGCCTTAACCTCTATGACAATGCCGGCCGGTTCCAGCAGAATGTACAGGCCACGCTTGATACAATTCAGGTCTGGGACGGCATCGGCAGGATGACTCACAACGTCCAGGACATCATCGACTCGATCAATGCCTGGGATGCCGCGAATGGCGTCACGAACGATGTGCAGGCGATTTTGGATAGCCTGAGGTCTCAGGACAATTGGATCCCGGCCTCCGTCTGGAATGTTGCCTTCAATACAGCCTGGCCGGCGGGGTCGATGGGCGACAGCCTGAACAACGCCAGCTTCATGCAGGGAACCGCATCCGGTCTCACGCCTGCCGACGTTTGGAACTACCCCTTCAATTCCGCGCACACAGCCGGCTCAATGGGCGACTCCTTGAACAACGCTACCTATGTGCAGGGCGCCGCGAGTGGACTAACCGCTGCGCAAATATGGGCCTACGGCGGAACGGCCGATGCCAGAGAAGTGGACGTTCAATTCATATCCGATGATGGTGGTGTCCCCGCGAACTTGGAAACGATGCTCGACGGCACCGGCGGACAGAAGCTCAGTCTGGGGAGCCTAGTCATCAAGGCGACCGGGACCGATACGGGGCTCACCGTCTATGGCTCAGGGAATGCGCCGGGCGCGTTTTTTGGCGGAGCAGGTTCGGGGTCCGGCATAATGGCCCGCGGGGTCGGGACTGGTGCCGGCATAGAAGCACTCGGACGATCCGGTGCGGCCGCGATCTATGCGCACGGCCAGGACGCATCAGGCGTCGGGACGCGAGTGGTCGGCGGAACCGCGTCCGGCAATGCAATGGAATTGGAATCCGTCAGCGGGAATGCCCTCATTCTAACTGCTGGAGGTAATGGCTCCGGATTGGCTTCGACTGGAGCGGGCACGGGTGATGGCCTGCGGGGCACCGCCGGCCTGACAGGGAACGGCCTAAGCGTGGTCGGTGGGGCTACAAGCGGACGAGGCTTCAATGTGTCTGCGCCTGGCAATGATTGGGGCGCCGTGTTTACCGGGGCTGGCGGTGGTGGGGGCGGTATTCTCGCGCAGGGCACTAGCGGGAGCGGAACCGGTATCAAGGCGACGGGATTGGGGGCGGGTGCCCAAATGCAGTCAACTAGTGCCGGTGCTGGTCTTCGCTTAGTCGGGGCGGGAGCCAACCCGGGCTTAGTCGTGGATAGCGGCATTGACATAAATGGCGGCTCATTCGGGCCTGCGGTCTCGATGGACGCGCTCGCTGGCACCAATCAAAACGCACTCAGGGCGGAAGGTGCTGGCGCTGGACACGGCTTCAGGCTGATCGGCGGCGGCGGCGGTTATGGCTTGCGCGTGGATTCTGGATTCGCCGGAGTCAACGACGGCATGACGACGGAGATGTTCGCCATGCAGCAGATCGCCACGGCGATGCTGGGCGCGATTCCGGCCGGCTATTGTGACTCGATCACCCAGGTGTATCTCCCAGCGAATGGCTCTCCGAATAAGGACCAGGTGGCCTTTATCAAATGGCTGGGCGGCACCCCGACAGTCATCGGCAACTGGTATTACCGCCATTCAAACGATGCAACGGTCGCGGATACCGTGAGGGTGAAACCATGAGCCCGGTCAACGTCTTTCGGCCGCGGGGGTTCGGCGGTGGAGCCGATCAGAGATTCACGAAGCCGTTTCAAAGTCGGGCAGTCACCCCGCCCAAAGTGCTCTGGTCCGAGGGAAACCACGGCCGGATGTTCGCCAATGGCGTGGGCGCTACGGGATCGGCCTTCAATAACGGCGCCGGCGTGAGGGCCGTGATGCACGCCAACAGCGCCGTGAGCACCTTTTCCTTGGATCCGGAGGCCTGATGGCAGACGCCGTCGAATACATGGGCAGCTTCCACGCGGGCGACACCGCTGTCTGCCAATTCCCGATCGTGGACGGAGACACCGGGATTGCCTTCAAGCCGACCGATCTGTACGTCGAGCTCTTCGACGAGGAGACCGGCTCGACCATCAACGGCCGCGACGGCGTGTCCAACATCATCGCCAGCTACAGCGACGCCAGCCAGAAGGTCATCTTCCAGCTCGCCGTGGCAGACGTCGCCCTGGTGAACACGAAGATCACCAAGATCATCGAGAAGCACCGCCTGGTCTTCCGCTGGACCTGGTCGGCCGGGGCCAAGGTGGGATCCAGAGTCTTCAACTTCGAAGTGAGGGATCGCCGTGCGGCATCTGATACACCATAACGCCTGGCGCCTGAAGCTGAACCGCGAGCAGCTGAACCGCGAACGGCTGCTGGCGGCTCTCTGCATGCAGGAGTCTACCGGCTGGAAGGACCGCCGGCCGAACTACGAGCCCGCCTTCTACCTGGGCGGCAAGTTCGCGAACGCGCCCCTGGTGAACCACTGGCAGACCGGCGTCGAGGATGCCCTACACGAGGCGATCGGCAAGCTGGTGGCCTCATCCTTCGGCCCCTGGCAACTGATGTTCCCGGTGGCCGTGGAGCTGGGCTTCCAGGGGCATCCGTTCGAGCTGGCGGATCCCTACGTCAACATCGAGTACGCCATCCGCTACATCAACACCCGCTGCCTGGACAAGGGGCTCAAGGATCTGGCAGCCGGCGGGGACGAGACCGGCGACGGGCTTGTTACCGAGGACGACCTGGTCCTGCAGATCGCCGACGCCTTCAATTCAGGCACGCACCTGGACCGCTTCAAGCCCGAGGACTACATGCACCGCGTCCTCGCGCACTACAAGAGCCCAACGCTATTCGAAGATCTGGCAGCTCTCCCCGACTGGTACCCGAGGAGACGCCAGGTGGAAGGGCCGCCCGAAGTCTACGACGAACCAGAGCCGGAAGGCCAGGAGGGGGCTCATGGCTGATACCAAGCGCCAACAGATCGTGGCGGCCCTTCTCACTCGCATGCAGGGGATCCGGACCAATAACACCTACCTCGACAGTGCGGGGAACCCTGTCAGCTACGAGACCGACGCGGGGCTGAATGTCCAAGAATGGCCTGCCGTCGAGGTCTCCGAGGACGACGAGATGCCCGCCATAATAGTCCGCGACGGGGCGGAGCCCCTAGAGAGGGGCGCAAACGCGGCCGATGTTCACTTCTTAAGCGTGGGCATCGAGTGCCTAGCCAAGGGCACAGATGCCCCGACCCAGGTGCGAAAAGTTATGGGCGACGTCTTGAATGCCATCCGGTCGGATCTCACATGGGGCGGCGTCGCCATTGACACAAACCCCATCACTTTCGACATGGGGTCTGTCTCACAGGAGAATCGCAGGCTGGGCGGTGGAGTGGTCTCCATCGTAGTCGAATTCGTCACGCGACACTTCAATCCAATCACCTGAGGACATCATGAAAGCATTGTGCGTTCAGTCGATCGAGCTCCCGCTGGAAGGCGGGGGCTTCAAACAGTTCAGGTCCGGAACGATCTATGACGTCGCCGGGCTGGACACCGAAACCGTGAAAGCCTACTTCGAGAACCCGGTGGTCTCGCCCCCGAAGGGCGTGCAATTCCGGGAAGGGAAGTCGGGCGCAGAAGAGGTGAGGTAACCCATGATCAACAAAAAGGGCTGGGAAGAGCAGCTGGCCTTGAGCCTCTACCTCAAGGAAGCGACCTACAACGCGGGCGTCACGATCAACTCATCGAACGCTTGCTCCATGGATCAGTTCGAGGCGGACGTGGACTGGGCGGACGTGGTCGCCACGGATAAGGACTCCGTCACTGGCAAGGAACACGGCAACGACCAAGAGATCATCCAGCAGATGGTCAACCTGACGTACTCCGAGAAACGCGCCATGCCGAATTCACTCATCGGTCTGGCCGGGCTGGTGTTCGGCAGCGTGACCACGACCGGCGCCGGCGCCGATAAGACGCACACCATCGTGCCCGCGGCTGTGACCGCAGCCCTGCCATCCATCCAGGCGAACCACAAGAAGGGCGGCGTGCAGTACGGGTACACAGGACTCAAAGGCAACTCCATCGAGATCAAGTGGGAAGAGGGCGGCCCGGTGTCTCTCTCTTGCGAGATGATGGCGTCCGGCACCAGGGCCGTGAATGCAACCGCGTTCCCGGCCGTGATCGACGAGTCCTGGCTGCTCTCGAAGAACTGCAAAGTGTTCATGGAGAACGGCGCGTCCATTTCGATCGACGCCTCGCCCACCCAGGACACCGAGTCGATCTCAAGCGGCTCGCCGGTGGATCTGCGCACGCGCATGAAGTCGGCGACGTACAAGTTCAGCAACAACCTCGAAGGCCAGCCTGGTTTCGGGGGCCTGGGCGTCTACCAGGACATCGACCACGGTCGGCGAGCTGCGGAACTTTCCTTCCAGCTGCGATTCGTGGACGCGACCGAGCTGAAC
>Ga0315273_10011686_pt1 | contig 11234 bp, 8 predicted proteins | sample YL17G02_0_MG_FD_205753 | JGI IMG/M metagenome (GOLD analysis project Ga0315273, IMG submission 205753) | Sediment microbial communities from Yellowstone Lake, YNP, Wyoming, USA - YL17G02_0 | ecosystem: Environmental > Aquatic > Freshwater > Lake > Sediment | place: USA: Wyoming | collected...
GCCTACCTCATCCTGTTCGCCCTTCTCCTGGTCGAGACCGTGACCGGGTTCGCGCTGGACGGCATGCTCGGCTCCGAGCCGGGCTCGACGGCGTTCGGGTGGCTCATCCAGCTGCTCGGGCCGCAGGCCGTCCGGGTGATCCATCACCTCTCGATGTGGGCGATCCTCGCGATCTCGCTGTTCCACGTGTACAGCTGTGTCCTCGTCGACCACATCGAGCGGAACGGGCTGCTGTCGAGCATCTTCAGCGGCTTCAAGTTCCCCACCCGCGAGGAGGTCGTCGAGTCCCGCGACGGCGGCGAAGAGCTTCTGGAGCGCGTCCGATGACATCCTCGGGCGGATCCATCGTCATCGTGGGCATCGGCAACATCCTCCTCCGCGACGACGGCGTCGGGGTGGAGGTCGTCCGGGAGATCGAGCGCCGGGCGGGCCGCGGCGATCTGGAGCTGCCCGCGGGCGCCACGCTCGTCGACGGCGGCACGCTCGGCCTGAACCTGCTCCCGCTCCTTGCGGGGGCGCGGGCGATCGTCCTGGTCGACGCCGCGGTCCGGGGCCGCCAGCCCGGTGCCGTGGAGGTCGTCCGCGGCGAGGCGCTCGTCGCGCCGGCAGCCGGGGGGGGCCAGGGCGAGGAGGTCGCGGTGGGCCGTGGCGGCCTGGGAGAGCTGCTTGCCGCCGCCCGCCTGGCGGAGGCGGATCCGGCGGCGATCGTGCTGGTCGGGATCCAGCCGGCCGAGATCGCCGTCGGCCTGGAGCTCACGGCGGACGTCCGGCGGGCCGTGCCTGCCGCGATCGAGATCATCCTGAACGAGGTGCGTCGAATGGCGGCATCGCCGCCGGCGACGCGGAACGCACCGGCCCATCGCCGGCGGGACCCAGCGGAGTGTGCGGCATGAGACGACGGCTCGATCGGGGGATCACCCTGCTCATCGTGGCCAACCTGGCCCTCGTGGCAGTCCTCGCCACCGCCCTGCTCGTCGACCTGCTGTCGGCGAACGTGGCCGGCCACCCGGCCCAGGCCGAGACCGCGGCGTCGGCGTCGCCGGAGCTGATGGTGATGGGACTGGCCCACATCCCGACGAGCAGCTCCTGCCTCCTCTGCCACGAGACGGGGGGCGACGCCGGGCTGAAGCCCGTCCCGGCCATCGGCCACCCGCTCGAGGGGTGGCACGAGTGCAGCGCCTGCCACAGCGACGACCGCCTCGGCAAAACGGCACCGGGCCACGCGGGGATCCCGCAGGCGGAGTGCGTGAACTGCCACAAGGTCGCTCAGCCCGGCCCGGCGATCACCCAGCCCCACTCCCGGCTGCAGGACCAGCGGTGCCTCGACTGTCACGGGAGCTATGCCCACTTGCCGACGAGCATGGTGGGAAGGCGCCAGGACGAATGCTGGCTGTGTCACAAGCCTGCCCCGCTGCCGCCACCGGAGTACCCTCATCCGGCGGATTCTCGCCTGGCCTGCAGGACCTGCCACCAGTCCACCGAGGTCGGCAACATGCCGATCGACCACGCCCTCCGCAAGGACGAGACGTGCCTCCTGTGCCACGACATCAAGGTTGCCTCGCAGGGGCCGGCGTCGTCGCCGGGTCCGGTCGCGTCGCCGCAGCCGGGAGGCTGACCGGGGCCAGTCCGGCGCGAGGAGTCAGATCGTGCGGTGCCGCGCAACGCGGCTAGAATGCCGCGCATGACCGGAGACATCGGGGCGACCCTCCAGCAGGCGTGGACGAGCTTCCTCGACCTCGTGGCGCCGGTCGTCAGCCCCGACTGGGGCGCGCTCGTCCTCCTCCTCCCGCTGGCGATCGTCCCCCTCGCGCTCCTGTATCTCGCCGCGAGCGGCGGCCTCTGGACTCGCTTCGGGATCACGAAGCCGCGGCCCCGCGTCCGCTGGGAGGAGGGCTCGCGGCCCCTGGAGCGCGATGGGCAGGGCGCCCCGATCGCGCCGATCGGCCTCCCCTTCTCGCTTCGGACGGGCCTCGTCTACCCCTCCGGGACGGCCCGCTCGGACGACGGCGAGGACCTCGCGGTCGTCTGTCCGATGTGCCGGGTCGAGCGCCTGGCCCAGGTCCCGACGTGCGGGAGCTGTGGCCTTGTCCTGAAGGTCAGGCAGGGCCTGACCGTGGCCCGTCCGGCGGGCCCGCCGCCCGGCGGCGCCGCGATCGCCTGACCGGTCACCGGCCGCCGTCCCGGGGAATGCCCGCATGGCCACCGCGTCCCACTACCTCTACGTCGTCGCCGGGCTCCTCCTCGCCGGGGCGTTCGCGACCCACGTCGCCCACGCCACGCTCCTCGCCGCCGGCCGCGGCCTGGCCGCCGCATTGTCGCCGCGCCCGTCGCCGGCGTTCGCCGGGGTGGTCGGGGGCAGCTTCGCCGCCGGGGTGTCCGCCTCCCCCGCCGACGAGACCGGGCCGCGCACCGCGGCCGGGCCCTTCGCGATCGGCCTCGCCTGGGCTGCCGGCGCCTCCCTCGGCGTGGCCCTCCTCCTGCGCGGGATCGTGGTCGGCCGCGGGCCGTGGGGCAGCATGTTCGAGTTCACGGTCGCCTTCGCCTTCGGGATCGTGGCGGGCTACCTCGTCCTCGAGCGCCGGTACGCGGTTCGCTCGATCGGCTTCGTGCCCCTCGGCGTAGCCCTCGGCCTCTTCCTCTACAGCTGGACCCTGCCCCGGGAGATCGAGGCACTCGTCCCGGCGCTCCAGAACCCGCCGCTGCTGACGATCCACGTCGGGATGGCGATGGTGAGCTACGGGATCTTCGCCATGAGCTTCGCTGCGGGCCTCGCGTACCTCGTGCAGGAGCGTCGGCTGGCCGACGGGCACACGGTCGACCGGTTCACGTGGCTGCCCTCGCGGCAGACGCTCGACGCGGTCGCCTTCCGGGCCGTCATCGTCGGCTTCCCCGTCTTCGCCACGATGATCGTCCTGGGCAGCTGGTGGGCGAGCATCGCCTGGTCGCGCTACTGGGGCTGGGACCCCAAGGAGACGAGCGCCCTGGTGACCTGGCTTGTCTACGCCGTCTACCTGCACCTCCGGAACCAGCGCGGCTGGCAGGGCCGTCCCGCGGCGCTCGTCCTCGTCGTCGGATTCGTCATGGTCCTGGTCACCTACTCCGGCAACCTGTGGTTCCCGGGACTGCACAGCTACAGCGGGCTGTAGGGACCGCTCGAGGCGGGTCGGCCGGCGCCCAGGAGGCGCCCCCCGCGGGCCTGCGTGCCGCCGCCGGGAACCAGGCCCCTGATTCCGATGCCCCCGGGGGCATCAGCCGCGCATCGGCCGCGCCCCGGGAGGGCCGACTGCGGCGACGTGATGCCACGGCGATGCGCGCAGGGGCATCGAATCCCCGCACGTCTCCTGCCACGAAGCAGAAGCAGAAGGCAGTCGTCCCCGACCGATGCCGATCCGTCCACGCCGCCGCCTCGACGCGTCCGCGCTCGGCGCGTCCGAAGTGGCCTGATCCACTACATGTTGTTGTCCGAGGCCACCCTGGACCACTACATCTTGTGGTTTGCCGTTGACTCGCCCTGCGTCGCGCGATACTCTACGGGGACCGCCTTCGACCGGGCAGACCGCCTCCGCGACGCGCCGGAGCGGCCATGGACCGGGCCCGGCGGAGGGCAGCCGCGGCGCCTCGGGTCGCATGCACGCGACCACGGCGCAGCTACACCGGACCGGCAGCGTGGGCCCATCGCCCAACGCGTGCCGGCCGGGGAGAGCACTCGGATGCAGGGGCGGGCAGACCGCCACGAGAAGGGCCCGGCGCATGACGCCGGCGGCATGGACCGGGGCGGCGAGCCGCCGACTCGGAAGAGGAGCACGCGCAGCATGGCTCGAGCCGCACACGACGTCGTCCCCGTCGTCCCCCAGGACGCCCCGCCCGCGAAGCCGCGCCGCAAACCGGGAGCCGGGGCCGCGCCCCGGGCCACCGTCCGGCCGGCCGGCAGCTCCGAGGCCATGGCCGCGCGCACCGACATCGCCTTCGCCGAAGCAGCCACGCTGCGGACCCGGGCCGAGGAGGCCGCCGCGGCGGCCATGGGCGCCCTGCGCTTCACCGGCGAGGGGACACGAGGCCTCACCCTCGAGCGCCGCTGGACCCGCCCCGGCGTCCATCCGTACGACGAGATCACATGGGAGATCCGGACCGCCGCCATCGGCAACGAATCCGGCAAGCTCGTCTTCGAGCAGAAGGATGTCGAGGTCCCGGCGTCGTGGAGCCAGCTGGCCACGAACGTCGTGGTCAGCAAGTACTTCCGCGGCCACCTCAACACGCCCGAGCGCGAGACCAGCGTCCGCCAGCTGATCGACCGGGTGGTCCTCGCGATCGCGGCCTGGGCCGAGACCCAGCGTTACTTCGCGACGCCGGAGGACCTCGCTACCTTCACGGCCGAGCTCACCTACCTGCTCGTCCACCAGAAGATGAGCTTCAACTCGCCGGTCTGGTTCAACGTCGGGATCGAGGCGAAGCCGCAGTGCTCGGCGTGCTTCATCAACTCCGTGCAGGACTCCATGACCAGCATCATGGACCTCGCGAAGACCGAGGCGATGCTCTTCAAGTTCGGCTCCGGCGCGGGCAGCAACCTGTCCACGATCCGCTCCAGCCGCGAGAAGATGGCCGGCGGCGGCACCGCGTCCGGGCCTGTCTCCTTCATGAAGGGCTACGACGCATTTGCCGGCGTCGTCAAGTGCCTCATGGCCGACACCTACATCAGCACGGGCGGCGGCCTGCTGCGAATCGACGAGGCGATCGAAGTCGAAGGACCAGCGGGCTTCGAGCCCGACGACTCGCTGACCCTCAACACGCCGGCCGGGCCGACGCGGATCTCGCACGTCTACCGGAGCCCGCTTGCGGACGTCCGCAGGGCGACGCTGCGAACCGGCCTCGAACTGACGGGCACGCACGAGCATCCGGTGCTCACCCTCAGCCGGGCCTTCGAGCTCCGCTGGACCCGCCTCGCCGACCTGCGGCCGGGCGACCGCGTCGCCGTCGAGCGCCGCCGCGAGCTGTGGCCGACGCGCGCGCCGGCCCTCGACCTGTTCGATTCGGACCTCGTGGCCGAGCGCCTCGCGCTGCGCTACCCGACCGAGATGACCCCCGATCTGGCCCGCCTGCTCGGCTACCTCGTGGCCGAGGGCTCGATCGGGCACAAGGCGTTTGCCTTCAGTTCCGCCGATCCCGAGATCATGGCCGACTACTGCCGCTGCGTCGAGGCAGTGTTCGGCATCGATCCGACGCCCCAGGTCCGCGATCGCGTCAACCAGACGACAGGCGTGCCAACTCAGGTTCTCCAGCTCAGCTGGAAGGGCGCCCTCCAGTTCCTGGCGTTCTGCGGCCTCCCCGCCGGCCGCTCGGCGGACAAGTCCGTCCCGGTCGCCGTGCGCCGCTCGCCGCGCTCGCTCGTGCTGGAGTTCCTCGCCGCCTACGCCGAGGGCGACGCCCACCTGGGCGCCACTCGGATCGAGATCGCGAGCGCGTCGCGACGCCTGCTCGAGGAGATCCAGCTGATCGCCCTCAACCTGGGCGTGGTCGGCCGCCGGTCCACGATCAACGGCTACGCGCGCCTGGCGTTCCTCGGCGTCGAGGCCGCGCACCTCGCGCGCCTGATGCGGCCGTACCTCGTCACTCCACGTAAGCGCGAAGCGGCGGCCGGGATGGCCGGCGCGCCGGCCATCGGAAACCCGAACCTCGACGTCATTCCGGGCCTCGTGCCCGCCCTTCGATCGCTCCTCGCAGGCCCCAACGGCTGGGCTCGGGCAGCCAGCGGTGAGCTTGTGCAGGCACGCTTCGGGATCTTCAACCGGTCCGGCGACAACGTGTCGTATGCGCGGACGCGGGCAATCCCCGGTCTCGTCGACCAGGTCGCTCGCCTCTCACCCGGGATGGGCGGGACCATCGAGCGCGTCCTCGACGACGAGTACCTCTGGGACGAGGTTGTGGCCGTCGCCGATGCCGGCCAGGCGCTCACGTACGACTTCACGGTTCCGGACATTCACGCCTTCGTCTCCAACGGGATCGTCTCGCACAACTCGGGCGGCAAGACCCGCCGTGCGGCCAAGATGGTCATCCTCGACGCCGGCCACCCGGACATCCTCGACTTCGTCGACTCCAAGAAGCTCGAGGAGCAGAAGGCCTGGGCCCTCATCGAGCAGGGCTACGACGCCTCCTTCACCGGCGAGGCCTACGGCTCGGTCGCATTCCAGAACGCCAATCACTCGGTCCGCGTGACGGACGACTTCATGCGCGCGGTCGAGACGGGCGGCGACTGGACGACCCACGCCGTCGTCGGCGGCGCGGCGATGGACACCCACCGCGCACGCGACATCTTCCGGCGCATGGCCGAGGCGGCCCACGTCTGCGGCGACCCCGGCATCCAGTACGACACGATCATCAACGACTGGAACCCCGTTTCCAATACAGATAGGCAGTACGCTACTAATCCTTGCAGTGAGTTTTCCTTTTTGAATGATTCGTCATGTAATCTGGCGAGTCTGAACCTCATGACCTTCGTCGGCGAGGACGGCGAGCTCGACGTCGACGACTTCCGCTACGGCTGCCGCCTGACAATCACGGCCCAGGAGATCCTCGTCGACAACGCGAGCTACCCCACGCCGAAGATCGAGGAGAACAGCCACCGATTCCGGCCGCTCGGCCTCGGCTACGCCAACCTCGGGGCGCTCCTCATGAGCCGCGGCCTGGCCTACGACTCGCCCGACGGCCAGGCCTACGCGGGCGCGATCACCTCGATCATGACCGCCGAGGCCTACCGCCAGAGCGCCGTGATCGCCCGCGACCACGGCGGCCCGTTCATCGAGTTCGAGAAGAACCGGGCGCCGTTCATGCGGGTGATCGAGAAACACCGCGAGGCGGCGACGCACATCCCCTCGGATGGCGTCCCGGCCGGCCTGGCCGCCACCGCCCGCACCCTCTGGGACGAGACCCACGCGCTCGGCGAGCGGCACGGCTACCGCAACGCCCAGACCACCCTCCTCGCTCCCACAGGCACCATCGCCTTCATGATGGACTGCGACACCACCGGCATCGAGCCCGACATCGCCCTCGTCAAGTACAAGAAGCTCGTCGGCGAGGGCTACCTCAAGATCGTGAACCACACGGTCCCGGGGGCCCTCCGGCAGCTCGGCTACACCCCCGCCCAGGTCGAGGAGATCGTCGCTTTCGTGGACGAGCGCGAGACGATCGAGGGCGCGCCGGGCCTGCTGCCGGAGCACCTCACCGTCTTCGATTGCGCCTTCAAGCCGCGCAACGGCGTGCGCTCCATCCTGCCCATGGGCCACGTCCGGATGATGGCCGCGGTCCAGCCGTTCCTCTCCGGGGCCATCAGCAAGACGGTCAACATGCCGGAGGCGGCCACCGTCGACGAGATCGAGCAGATCTACCTCGAAGGCTGGCGGATGGGCCTCAAGGCGATCGCCATCTACCGCGACAACAGCAAGCGGAGCCAACCGCTCAGCACCAGCAAGCTCAAGAGCGACGACGAGACGAAGGCGGCCTCCGAGGTCGTGGCCGAGCTGCGCAAGCAGCTGGCGGCGGCCCAGGCGGAGGCGGTCAAGCCGCACCGGCGCCGGCTCCCCGCCGAGCGAGCGGCGGTCACCCACAAGTTCGAGATCTCCGGTCACGAGGGCTACATCACGGTGGGCCTCTACCCGGACGGCCAGCCGGGCGAGATCTTCCTCAAGATGGCCAAGGAGGGGTCCACGGTCTCGGGCCTGATGGACACCTACGCCACGGCCATCAGCCTGGCCCTCCAGTACGGCGTCCCGCTGCGCGACCTGGTCAACAAGTTCGCCCATGTCCGCTTCGAGCCCAGCGGCTTCACCGGCAACAGCGAGATCCCGATCGCGAAGTCCAGCGTGGACTACATCTTCCGCTGGCTCGGCAGCCGCTTCCTGGTCGGCGACGACCGGGCGGCCCTCGGGATCCAGGACCGCGGCGGGTCCGTGGTTGCCTCGCCCTTCTCGTTCGGGGCAGCGGCGCTCGCGCCCCAGCCGGAGGAAGGCCCGTCGGCGGTCGACGAGGCGCAGGAGCCGCCGACGGCGACCGCAACGGCCACCGCGACGGCGACGGCCCAGGGGTCGAGCCCGGCGTCGGGCCGGGCCGGCGCCCCGGCGGCCTCGGCGAAGGCGGGCATCCCGGTCATCGAGCCGGCGAAGAACGGCCATGTCAACGGGAATGGCAACGGGAACGGCAACGGGGCCGGGAGGAGCGGCGCGGCGTCCGCGCTGGCGGCCTCGCTCGGCGCGGAGCGCACCGCCTTCAGGATCCAGGAGGACGCCCCGTCCTGCGCCGACTGCGGCTCGATCATGGTCCGCAACGGCAGCTGCTACAAGTGCCTCAACTGCGGCTCCACCAGCGGCTGCAGCTGAACTCATCCCCCACACACCACCGGGAAGCGGCGCGGGTCACCGGACGAGCTTCACCGGCACCGATGCCTCATCCGGGTAGCCGCCGGTGAGCACGGGGTGGGACTGGGTCGAGACGAGGTCGCCGCGCTCGACGATGCCCGTCCCCGTCACGTCGACGTGGACGCGCACGGTGTAGCGAGCCCGCGCCTCGATGCGCCCGCTCGGCACCTCGACCGCGAATGTGACCTCTCCCTCGCCGAGCGACACGTGCTCGAGGTGCTGCTCCGCCACCACGGTCGACGGCGCATCGGCGCGGGAGACGTCCTCCACGGCCACGACGATCGAGGCCGCCTCGTGGGGCAGCTCGTCCCGGGGCAGCACGATTCGGCCGCGGACGTGGCGCACGTGCCCTGGTCCGGGGTCGCGCGGGTCCAACGCATCGTTCATGACGTCATCATCGCTCTTTGTCGAGGGCGATGAGGAGGTCCGCCATCGCCTGCGTGATGGGCTGGCCGGTGCGGTCCTCGACGAACCGCCATTCGCCCGCCGGGTTCACCTCGAGGAAGACGTCGCCGTCGTCCGGGGTCCGCCGCAGGTCGATCGCGCCGTACACGATGCCCAGCCGCCGCATGAGCGCGAGCAGCTTCGCCCCCATCTCCGGTGCGAGCTCGGTGGGCGTGAAGGACGCGCCGCCCAGGTCCATCCGGTAGTCGAAGGCGTACGAGCCCGGCGCGGTGGTGACCGCGGTTGCGAAGAGCCGGTCACCGAGGACCGTCACGCGGATGTCGGCGACCGCCGGCACGAACTCCTGGAAGATGACCGGCGCGAGCCGGACCCGGTCCAGGAGCACGAGCTCGTCCGGCCGGAGGATGCGCGTCTCTCGCCAGTGCTCTTCGGTCGCGAGGAACGTCTTGTAGATCGTGCCGCCCGGGCCGTTCGAAGCGCCGAACGCGGCGGCCGCGTCGGGGTCGTTCGTGATGACGGTGCGCGGGATGGGCAGCCCCACCTCGGCCGCAACCGCGAGCTGATACGGCTTGTGGTGGGCCATCTCGTCGAGCGGCGGTGAATTGACCCACGTGAGATCGAGGGCACCCCACAGGCCCGCCACGGCCTCGTTGCACTCGGTGTAGGTGAACGCGGCGACGTCCGGTGCAATGCCGTCGTGCAGGGTGAACGGCCGGGGCCGACGCCACCAGCCCACGCGCGCCGGAGCCAGGTCCACCGGCGCGCCGTCCACCACCAGCTCAAACCGGGACGGCCCGTCCCCGAAACGCTGCGTGAGGGTCGAGCGCGTCGGGAACAGGCCGGTGTCCACCAGCGCGAAAGGGTGCCGCCGCGCCCCCAGCGCGGCGAGCACCCCGATCGCGTGGTCGTCTTCCTGGTGCGAGACGACGATGATCATCGCCGGCCTACGCGCCGCCGAGGTCCGCCAGCGCCTGCTCGTATTCGCGTGCCAGGGCGTCGCTCGCCTCGCTGAGACGGGCCACGTCCGCGTTCGCCTGTGCCGACGTCGCCTTCGCCTGCGCGATGGCGGCCTCGACCTCCAGCATCTGGCGCTGGAGCCCGCCGATGTACGCCGCGGTGGAGTCCGCGGCCGCGAGCGACGCGTCCCCGGCGCCACCGAGCGGAGCGTGGTGGCCGGTGGCGACGCTGAAGGGCTGAAGGGTCCCGGGCAGCGTCACGATGACCGCCGGGTTCGGGAAGACGTCCCGCTTGATCGGCCCGGGGTCGCCGGCGAACTTGATGGGGTCACGCAGCGGCTTCACGACGAGCTCGTCGTCGCGGAACTTCTTGAACCGCTGGTCGTCGCGGACCTTCTTGAACGGCTGCGGCTCGTCGATGACCTTCTTGATGCCCGGACGGACATCCTTCCACGCCGGCTTCGGCACGACACAGCCGGGATACATCTGGCCGACGGCCGCGATGTCGCCCGCCGACAGGCCGTTCCGCTGGCCGATCTGGGCGTTGGGGTCCGTCGGCGTGATCGTCTCCTGGCCGTTGGCGGAGAAGGCCGTCCGCGGATAGTGCATGATCGAGCCGTAGTCGTATGCGCCCAGGTCGTCGCCATCGGTGATGTGCTGGTTGAATTGGGCGGCCATGCCCGACTGGATGTTGGCCCAGTTGATGGTCACGAAGAGGTCGCGGTCCTCGCGGCTCTGCTCGTGCCAGAGGCCGACCGCGTGGCCGATCTCGTGGATCGCGTTGCCCATGCTGCAGCCCGTGCCCAGGCTGATGATCTGCTGGCCCGTGCCCTGCATGCCCACGTAGGACCAGCAGCCGCCCTGGTCGCTGAAGCGCACGTAGTTGGTGTAGGTGCCCGCGTTGGCCGGCGTTCGCAGCGGGAAGCGGAACGGGGTGTTCTGCTCCCAGTGGGCGATGGCGTCGGTCACCCGCGCCTGGTTGGGCAGGGCGGGGTCGATCTCGTAGGGGATCTGGCAGTTCGGCCAGCGGTACTGGCTGCCGGTGATCCCGACCCCTCGGGCGATCTCGGGATCGCCGGCGGCGATGGCCTCGCGTGCTGCGTCGGTGGCCGCGACGACCAGGTCGGTGGGACCAATCGCGATGTCGCCCTCGACGAGCGCCATCCCGTCGACGTCGTAGAAGGTGACCGAGCGGGTCCCGAAGGTGTTGCCGCGGATGACCGCCGTCCCCATCTGGGGACTGCCGCGCTGCTCTCCCTCGCCCTCGGGCGGACGATCCTTGGCGCCCTTGGTGGCCATGTCCCGACCCTCCTCTTCGTCGCCCGGAGGGTCGTCGGCGAGGTGCGCGCGCTGATCGTCGCGTGCCCCACCCGTGTGTTGCCCCCCGGTCGATGGCCGCCCCCGCGGCCCTCGAGGACGCCACCATAGCCGCCGGGGCGACGTGTGTAAACCCTCTGTGCCCGGTCGT
>Ga0315273_10011687_pt1 | contig 11233 bp, 6 predicted proteins | sample YL17G02_0_MG_FD_205753 | JGI IMG/M metagenome (GOLD analysis project Ga0315273, IMG submission 205753) | Sediment microbial communities from Yellowstone Lake, YNP, Wyoming, USA - YL17G02_0 | ecosystem: Environmental > Aquatic > Freshwater > Lake > Sediment | place: USA: Wyoming | collected...
GCCCGCTCGTCGTTGCCAATGCTCGCCATAGCCCGAGCTATGGCTGCGCTTTGCGCCTCGATCGGCCGCCTTCTGGCGCGCTGCTCGGGCACGCTCGAATAACTCTCAGCCTCTGAGCACCATCGACGCCCACAACCGGAAAAATCGCATGAATCAGGTCCCGACGGCAACGAAGGCAAGCGCGCGGGGCATGGCGACGTTGCGCTTCGACATCGTCGCCGGTCTGACGGCCGCAGCAGTTGTCCTGCCCAAGGCCATGGCCTACGCGACGGTCGCCGGATTGCCCGTCGCCGTAGGTCTTTATACCGCCTTCGTCCCGATGATGATCTACGCGCTGCTCGGCTCGTCGCGCGTGCTGAGTGTCAGCTCCACGGCCACGCTGGCGATCCTGGCCGGCACCCAGCTCGGGCTGGCGGTGCCGGACGGCGACCCGGCGAAGCTGGTCACGGCGACGGCCACGCTGGCCGCGCTGGTCGGCGCGATGCTGGTGCTGGCGCGGCTGATGAAGCTGGGGTTCGTCGCCAACTTCATTTCCACGCCGGTGCTGACGGGCTTCAAGGCGGGGATCGGCCTGGTGATCGTGCTGGACCAGGTGCCGAAACTCCTGGGCATCCACGTCACCAAGCAAGGGTTCTTTGCCGATCTTCTCAGCGTCGTGCATCACGTCCCCGACACGTCGCTGCTGACGCTGGCGGTGGCCGCAGCGACGTTCGCGGTGCTGATCGGCATGGAGCGGCTGTGGCCGCATTCCCCGGCCCCCCTGGTCGCCGTGGGGGGCGGCATTGCGGCGTCGTGGTTCTTCGGCCTGCAGGCAGCGGGGGTGTCGACGGTCGGCCTCATTCCGCAGGGATTCCCGTCGCTCACACTGCCGGATCTTGCGCTGATCGAGCAGCTGGTGCCGGGCGCGCTCGGGATCGCGCTGATGAGCTTCACCGAAACGATTGCGGCGGGGCGCGCCTTTGCCCGCCCGGGCGATCCGCCCATCAATGCCAACCGCGAGCTGGTCGCCACCGGTGCCGCCAATCTCGGCGGCGCACTGTTCGGTGCCATGCCGGCGGGCGGCGGCACGTCGCAGACGGCAGTGGTGCGCACCGTGGGCGGGCGGTCGCAGAAGGCATCGCTGGTCACTGCAGGCACCGCAGTGGCAACGATGCTGCTGCTCGCCCCCTTGCTGGGCCTGATGCCGCACGCGACGCTGGCCGCGGTCGTCATCGTCTACTCGGTCGGGCTGATCGCGCCTGCGGAGTTCCGTGCCATCCGCAGCGTGCGCTTGATGGAGTTTCGCTGGGCGCTGATTGCCTGTCTCGGGGTGCTGGTGTTCGGCACGCTCAAGGGCATCGTGGTGGCGATCATCGTGTCGATGATCGGCCTGGCGAGCCAGACCGCCCACCCGCGCGTGTCCGTCATCGGCAGGAAGCGCGGGACCCAGGTGCTGCGACCGCTGTCGCCCGAACACCCCGACGACGAGACCTTCGACGGCCTGCTGATCGTGCGGCCGGAGGGACGCCTCTACTTCGTCAACGCGCAGTACGTGGCGGAGCGGATCGACGCGCTGGTCGCGCAGCACAAGCCGCGCGTGCTGGCGTTGGACATGAGCCGGGTGCCCGACATCGAATACTCGGCCTTGCAGGCGCTGATGGAGGGCGAGCGCAGCGCGACCGAGCGCGGCGCCGTCGTGTGGCTGGCGGGGTTGAATCCCGGTGTCCTCGAGGTCGTTCGACATGCCGGCCTGGACCAGCGGCTCGGCCGCGAGCGGATGCTGTTCAACGCGCGCGAGGCGATCGAACGCTACCAGGCGCTGCCCGCAACTTCGGATGGCGGCGTGCGACCTGCCGTGCCTTGACCGTAACACGCGAAGCTGCGCCCGGCAGCTGGCTGACGGAGGACTGCACCATGCGCTGGAATCTGAAGTACGCCATCAGGAGCTACATCAGCGGCTCCATGTGGCTCGTGCCGCTTTTCGCCCTGCTGTTCTACATCGTGTTCGCCGAGATCACTACTGCCATCGAAGCCTGGCTCCTGCGCTCCGGACGGATCGACCAGGCGACGGCGTACCTGGGCCTGTCCATGGCGGGAGCGCGGTCCCTGCTCGAGACGGCGGTCACGCTGAACCTCTCGTTCCTCGTCTTCACGTTCGGCTCGCTGCTCGTCGCGATCCAGGTCGCGGGCGGGCAGTACACGCCGCGGATCATCGCGACGACGCTGCTGCGCGACAACGTGATCCGGTTCACCGTCGGCTGCTTCGTCTTCACCCTCGTTTTCGCCCTGCGCGTGTTGACGCGATTGGACGAGATGGTCGATCAATTCAACACCTTCCTTGGAGCGATGCTCGGGTGGCTCTCGATCCTGACGTTTCTTTATCTCATCGACTACGCAGCACGATTCCTGCGCCCCGTCAGCATCGTGGAGAAGGTAGGGCAGGTCGGAGTCGAGGTCATCCAGAACGTCTATCCGGAGCGAACCCTGCGCCCGCGCCCCGTCCAGCCGCCCACCAGACTCGGGTCCCCGGACCGCATCGTCGTCAATGTGGGCACGCCGGGGGTGGTGCTCGCCGTGGACCTGGCCGGGCTGGTCAATCACGCCCAGCGGGCCAACGGGATCATCGAATTCGTCCCGCACGTGGGGGACTTCCTGGCAGTCGACGAACCGCTGTTCCGCTTGTACGGCGGCGCCAGCGCCATCGACGAGCGTCGGTTGCGGGAGGCCGTCGTGCTCGGCACCGAGCGCACCATGGAGCAGGATCCGACCTTCGCCCTCCGCATCCTGGTCGACATTGCGATCAAGGCGTTGTCGGCGGCCATCAACGATCCGACGACGGGCGTGCTTGCCATCGACCAGCTGCACCGCCTGCTGCGGGTGGTCGGGCTGCGGGACCTGCGCGGCGAGGAGGTCCGCGACGCGGCCGGCGAACTGCGGCTTGTCTTCCGCACGCCGAACTGGGAGGACTACGTGCACCTTGCGTGCACCGAAATCCGGCATTGCGGCGCGGGCAGCATCCAGATCATGCGGCGGATGCGCTCGATGCTGGAAAACCTGACGCGGACCCTGCCGCCGCATCGTCATGCCGAGCTGCGCCAGCAGCTCGCGCTTCTGGAGCGCACGGTCGACGGGCACTACGAGTTCCCCGAGGACCGCGCGCTTGCGCGCATCGCCGATCCGCAGGGGCTGGGCGGGGCGCTGGGGGTGCAGCCCATGGTCGAGGCGCCGACCGCTGAAGAAGCAAGTCGCAACGACTGAGCGTGCTCCGCACTCCGCGAACTCGTCACCGGCATCGTGCGCGCGTTGCCTGCAATGCGGCGCAACGGCGGCCGGGAATGCGGCCGTCGAGCGTCCACTTTGGATCGACGCGCCCGTCCGCGAAGGATAGGCATTCCAAGTGCGAGCCTGAGTGTGGCGGGGTCGGTGGCACGGGTCAAGCGTCGATTTTCGGCGGTAACCGGCTGCTCCGCACGCTTGTCGTGGCACTTCCGGGCGGGCGCGGACGCGAGAGTGGCTGCGCGCGGGCAGACGGGCGGGGGCAGGCACGAGTCCGCCCGGCGGCGCACACGGCTGAGCGGCGACGGTGGTGGCTACCAGGCGATGCGCAGGTCGACTCGAAGGCCGGGACGGACTGGAGCAGCGGATCAGCGGCGGGATCGTACTCAGAGCCGGCGGTCGCCCACAGTGGCGGGCCGCGGGCGGGTGCGATGCGGGGAGGTGCGGTCGGCTCACCCAGAGGGGCGAGGATGCCGCGGTCGAGGTAGCGGCGAAACTCCCGCTCCACATGTTCCGGCACCGACCATGCGTCATCGTGGCCCTCGCGGCAGTGGGCGAGCCAGGTCTCGAGGTGTTGCTGGACGCAGCGATCGAGCACGCTCTGCTGCGGACGACGTCTTCAGCAAGTAGACGAACGCGAGGTTCCGCCCCCGCGGCGTTTCGGGCTTCGGCTGCGCGAGCAGCGCGCAACCGCGCGATGTCCTCGCCACCGCGTTTCGTAACCCCCGGTGTAAGCCCGGCGCTCGGGGCGCCGTCACACGCGCCGAGTGTGCGATGCGCGCAACACAGCCGAACAGGCTCATCGAACGTTCAGCTAGTTTGATCGAAGTCAAAGTTCGACCCGGCGCCAAGGCGCGTAATGACACCGAATGGTCACACGTTCACAGCAGGCGACAGGCGGCACCAGGCGCGACACCGAAGTCGACGACGTTGCCTGCGTTCCGGAAGCCGCCTTTCCGAGTCCCGCATCAAACAAACGTCAGCGGTGGTCAATGCGAGTCGTAATCGAGAGATTCGCCAAGCCCATGCTGCAGTGGATCCTGTCGCGCTAACCCGAATCCGTGAAGGGTTGAAACCATGTTCAAACAAATTCCCAAGGGCGCGCTGCTGTCGCTGGTGATGGCGGCGATGTGCCTTGTGGCCGGACCAGCCGTTGCCGCGGACGCGAAGGATCTCGTGCTCAACGGAGATGCGAAGTGCACGGCCTGCCACGATGCAGCGAGCGCGCCCCAGCTCCTGGGCATCGGCCGGACGAAACACGGGACGCGGGCCGACAGCCGCACGCCGACCTGCACGAGCTGCCACGGCGACAGCAAGGGCCACGCCGAACCTTCCGGCTCCCAGCCCAAGCCGGACGTCACTTACGGCAGGAAGGGCCCGACCCCGGCGAGCGCGCAGAACGAAGCCTGCCTCGGCTGCCACAGGAAGGACGCCGGGCGCCACCTGTGGGCGGGCAGCACGCACGAGGCCCGCGACGTGGCCTGCGCCTCCTGCCACAACATCCACAGCGGCGTCGACAAGGTCACCGACCGCGCCGACCAGCCCGAGGTCTGCTACACCTGCCACGCGGCCCAGCGCGTCCAGGCGAACAAGCCCTGGCACCACCCGGTCGTCGAGGGCCAGATGACCTGCGCCGACTGCCACAACGCGCACGGCTCGGCCGGCCCGGCGCTGATGAAGCGGGACACCGTGGTGGACACCTGCTACACCTGCCACATGGAGAAGCGCGGCCCCTTCGTGCACAACCACCAGCCGGTGAGCGAGAACTGCGCGATCTGTCACAACGTGCACGGCACCACTGTCGAGAACCTGCTGAAGGTCCGGCAGCCGTTCCTGTGCCAGACCTGCCATACGCCGCATGGTCCTTTCCCGCCGGCGGTCGGCACGGGCGGGAAGCCCCAGCAGCCGGGATGGTTCAACGGATCGACGATCACGCAGGGCCGCGGCTGCACCAACTGCCACACCCAGATCCACGGCAGCAACAACCCGAGCCTGCTCAGTCCGACGCCGCAGCGCCTCTTCCGTTGAGATGGTGGAACGATCATGACCAAGAACGAGCATCGCAATGGCATCGGATCCGGCCGGAAGGTTCTGTTTCTCGCGCTGCTGGCGGCCTTCGGCCCGGCGCAGGCCGCGGATGACGACGTCGCCGCCCTGAGCAACCCCGACACGGCGTGGGCCTCGGCCGGGGTGGGCTGGGCCAACGGCAATTACGCGGACCGGGCGCTCTTCGGCCAGTACAACGGCCTGCGCCCGAACGACGTCAACGCGCTGCTCGACTTCCTGTACATCAAGCGCGACGACAACGGCCTGTGGACGAGGTCCTTTGGCCGCAACCTCGGCCTCGACGTCCTCGACTTCGGCTTTGGCCAGGAGAAGCAGGGCGACTGGGGCTACGCGCTGGGCTACCGGCAGTTCGATTGGCGCGACCCGTTCACGATCAACACCGGCGTGCAGGACGGGGGGTCGACCACTCCCAGGATCGGCAACGCCCTGGTCGCGCCGGGCACCGGCCCCAGCTACGACCTCTCGATCAAGCGCAAGGAGGCCGCCGTCGCGGTTTCGAAGTGGCTCGCGCCCAATCTCGCCTTCGACGCGAGCTACAAGTTCGAGGACAGGCAGGGGTCGCGCCGGTTCGGCGTCGGCAACCAGTGCTCGGACGCGATCTCCCCGATCTGCAAGGGGGCGAGCGGCACGGTCGCTGCGATCTACCTCACTCCCGAGCCGATCGACTCGACCACCCAGCAGATCGAGGCGAAGCTCACCTGGTCCGGCGAGACGTTCAGCGTGACGGCCGGCTATTACGGCGGGTTCTACAACAACGGCAACGGCGTCATGACGCCGGTTTTCCCCAACGGCGCGTCGACCATCACCAACACCGGCGACGCGCTCGGGCCGCTGGCGGGGTACCTCTCGCAACCGCTGGCGCTGCCGCCCGACAACCAGGCGAACCAGTTCTACCTGGCCGGCAACACCTCGCTGCCGCTCAACACGCGCCTCAACTACAAGGCTTCCTACACCCACGCCACGCAGAACGACACGTATCCGAGCCAGCTGCTCGTGGGCGCCACGCCGGGGCTCGGCACCCTGAACGGGGTTCTGGACACCACGCTGCTCCAGGCCGGGCTCACCTCGCGCCCGCTGCCCAAGCTGACCATCAACGGCAGCGTGCGCTGGGAGGACCGGCAGGACAAGTCCGACCGCAACATCTACGTCGTGGCCCCGAACGGCACGCAGTACACCAACAACCCGACCAACTCCACCTTCGGCAATGCCAAGCTGGAGGCCGGCTACCAGGTGACGGGCCTGGATCGCGCCACGATCGGCGCCGACTACGCCTACGTCAGCCGCGAGCGTCCGCTCAGCACGACGTGGATCCCGGATACCTCGATGGCGGGCATGCGCGAGAGCAACAACGAAACCGGCGTCTACGGGGAGTGGCGGCGTTCCATGTCCGAGACGCTCAACGGATCCCTCATCTACCGCTACGCCAAACGCGAGGGCTATCACTGGTACGCGCTCGATCCGGCCCTGGGCTTCCCGTTCGTCCGCTACGACTCGTTCAACAACGCGAGCGGCACGTTCCCGATGACGATGCTCGACCGCACCCGCCAGACCATCAAGCTGACGGCCGACTGGTCGCCCGTCGATGCGTTCTCGCTGAACTTCTCGCTCGAGGACGGCAAGGACAGCTACGACGGGCCGAACGACGCGGGCCTCTCGGATACCAAGGTCCAGTTCTACAACGTCGACGCGGTGCTGAAGCTGTCCGCCAACTGGCGGATGACCGGCTACGCGAGCTTCGGCAAGCAGAACCTGAACATGCAGCAGGGCATCGGTTACATCGCCGACCTGACGCAGCGCAACGTCGCCGCGGGGCTCGGCATCGTCGGCACGCTCAAGGCCGGGATGGAAGTGGGCGGCGAGGTGAGCTATCTCGAGGATCGCAACAGCTACGACCTCAGCCTGACCACCGGCGCGCCCGTGTCGAACCTGCCGGACAGCTCCTATCGCGCCACCATCCTGAAGCTCTGGGGAAAGTTCGCGATCGACAAGAAATCCGACATCCGGATCGACCTGATCCAGCAGTGGGCGAACTACAACGACTGGAACTGGGGATACAACGGCGTTCCGTTCACCTACTCGGACAACTCGACGGTGTCGATGCAGCCGACGCAGAACGTGACGTTCATCGGCGCACGCTACATCTACAGGTTCAGGTAATTGGCTTGAAGCATGGGTAAGCAGGGGATTGCGGCACAGGACCGGCGCACTGCCCGGCAGCACCAAGGCGGCGGCTCGATGCGATTTTTCGAATTGCGGTAAAACAGTCAGCGAGGTTCACAAATGAAGCGCACGATAGTCAGAGGTGGCCTGATAGCACTCATGACATCCGTCCTGGTGGCTTGCGGCGGTGGAGGGAGTGATGGCATCAACGGGACGAACGGAGCACCGGGTTCCACGACGACGGTGACGGCGCCGGGCATCCAGGCCGGTGCGCTGTCCTCGGCCGAGTGGGCGGCTCTGCAGTTGCAGGGCCAGATCACCGCCGTCACGCTCGGCGGTCCGCCTGCGGTCACGTTCACGCTGACCGACCAGAACGGCAACGCCATCGTCGGCCTCGAGAGCTTCAACTCGAGCGTGACCTCGTCCGCGAGCAGCAGCGGCGGCGCCACTTGCCCCGCCGGCAAGAACGTCCTCCCGCTGCAGCGCACGGTCACGGCCTCGATCGCCAAGCTGGTGCCGGGCGAGAACGGCAGCCCCAGCAAGTGGGTCAGCTACATTGTGGCGAGCGTCGATCCGACCAAGCCCGGCGGTGTCCTGTGCAAGCTTTCGACCCCGAGCACGGATCAGTACGGCACGCTGACCTACCTGGGCGGCGGACAGTACAAGTACGTGTTCGCGACGGACGTCACCAAGGTGAAGGCCTTCGTCGACGCCAGCAGCGACCCGTTCAAGGCCGACGTCGGCGACGTCACCTACGAGCCGGGCCGACTCACCCGCGTGGTGGTCCAGATCGCCGGCGCCGCGCGCGGCACCGGCACCAATACCGCGGACGGCGTGACGGTGGCGCCGGCGGTGAACCTGGAATCGCCGGTGAACCTCACCTGGGACTCGGCGGCTCCGCAGCGCGACATCACCAGGATCGAAACGTGCAACGCCTGCCACAGCCAGCTGGCGTTCCACGGCAGCGGCGCCCGGGTCGACACCGACTATTGCGTGATCTGCCACACCAATCAGCGCAAGTACGCGCAGACCCCGGCCACGCTCGGCACGACCGTGGTCAAGTTCGACGACGGCTCGTCGGAGACGGTGCCCTCGTGGAGCAAGGAGCCGCGGAAGTTCCCCGACAGCAACGCGAGCCGCGACTTCCCGATCATGATCCACTCGATCCATCGCGGCGAGCATCTGCCGGTGCGGCTGATCCCGACCGATCCGGCGACCGGCAGGAACACGTCGAGCGACTACATCAGCGAGGTCGTTTTCCCGCAGCCGGTCACCAACTGCTTCGCCTGCCACCCCGGCACCACCGGGCCCGGCGGCGTGCCACAGGGTGACAACTGGAAGAACAACCCGAACCGCATCGCCTGCGGCGCCTGCCACAACAACATCAACTGGGCCACCGGCGCGAATCACCCGGGCGTGGGCGGTCCGCAGGCCGACGACAGCAAGTGCAAGAGCTGCCACTCGGCGAACGCGATCGCGACGGTCTATCACGTTTCGGTCGATCCGAAGGGCTCGGCGGACCGCGGCGGCTATCCGGTGAACACGGCGGCGAACGTGCCGACGCCGGGCTATCCGGCGCAGCAGGGCCCGCCGATTCCGCTTGCCTCGGCGACGAACCCGCCGGCCGGCGTGCCCAAGGTGGCCTTCGAGATCAAATCGGTCGTCGTGGGCGCGGACAACAAGACGTCGGTTACCTATCGGATCCTGTTCGACGGCACGCCGGTCACGTTCCTGCCGGCCGGCGAGAAATACCTGCTCCCCAACATCGATGGCACGCCGTCGATCTATGTGACCTACGGCCAGCTCGAGGACGGGGTGACGACGGTGGCCGACTGGACTGCGAGCAAGAACGTCTCGGTGCTGCAGTGTCGCAACCAGGTGGCCAACACCTGCACGCAGACCGTGCCGGACGCGAGCGGCTTCTACACCGCCACCCTCCAGTCCGCGCAGCTGCTGCCCGCGGACGCGAAGCTCGTCGCCGGCGCGATCGGCATCAACTACCAGGGCCTCGTCAAGCTCGATCATCCCAACTACCCGAAGGGCATCCGCCTGCGCGAGCCGGCCTTCGTGCTGAAGACCGCCGTCGATTCCAAGGGGACGGCGTACACGACCCGGCGGACGATCGTCGAAGCTGACCGCTGCAACAAGTGTCACAACCAGCTCGGCGTCGAGCCGTCGTTCCACAGCGGCGCGCGCAACAACCCGCAGGGCTGCGCGCTCGGCGGCTGCCACTACGAGACAAAGTCGACGGGGCACACCGGCGAGAACTACGTCTTCGGCGGCGGCTGGGCGCTCTCGGCGAAGAGCATGGTCCACGCGATCCACGCCGCCTCGAAGCGCGAGCAGCCGTTCAGCTACGAGGCGACGGCCAAGAACCAGAAGGGCTTCGGCGTTGTCGCCTACCCCGGCGTGCTCAACAACTGCGAGCAGTGCCACGTCCCGGGCAGCTACAACTTCGAGCTCACGGCCAACGCTTCGGCATCGACCGACCTGCTGTGGGCGACCGATGCCAACGGGGACATGCGGAACCCGAACAACGTCACCCCGATCGGCCAGTCGCCGTGGATCAAGATCCTGGGCAAGGGCGAGATCGACTACCGCGGCAATCCGCTGGTCAGCTCGCCGATCGCCTCGGCCTGCTTCGCCTGCCACGACCGCATGATCGCGGTCAACCACATCCTGGTCAACGGCGGCGTCCTGCTGAAGCAGGTATCGGAAATCACCGGTGCCACGCCAGCCGTTCCGCCCGCCACCATCGACCGCTCGGGCCTCGACAGCAAGAACAGGGAGCAATGCCTGGTCTGCCACGGCGCCGGCCGGGTCGCCGACACCAAGGTCGTGCACCGGGTGAAGGGTGTGCAATTCGATCAGGGTTCCCCCCTGACGCCGTAACCAGTGGGAGCCCGGGCGCCGGCCCGGTCCCCCGCATCTCCGACCCCGGAATCGGCAACGCTTCCGGGGTCTTTCTTTCCCGGGCGCCGGCAGGCGTCCCGAACCACCAGGAATCCGGAGTCTTCATGCGCAACAGATGGATGACATTCGCGGCAGCCCTCGCGCTGCTTGCCAACAGCGCGCTCGCAGGCGCGGCGACAACCCAGGATGCGAAACCCACGCCCGTCGCCGTGGGGACCGCCGCGCCGGACAAGGCGCCTTCGGCTAAGCCGCCGGCAGCGAAACAGCAGCAGGTCAACCTCAACGCCGCGAGCCGGGAGGAACTGAAGCGCCTGCCGGGGGGCAGCGACGAGGAGGCCGCGCGCATCATCGCCGGCCGGCCCTACAACAGCAAGGCGTTCCTCGTGACCAACAAGGTCATCAGCGAGGGGCGCTACGCGGAGATCAAGGCTCTGGTCGTGGCCGGAGAGCCGACGAAGCCGGCCGCCCTCAAGCAGTGAGCGGCGTCTGCAAACAGGATACCGCGAGAGCACCGCCGACCGGCGGCGGGCATTCCGTTCAGCGCGTGAGCGCAGTCTCGGTCCGTGGTTGAGTCTGATTCAGGCGGACGACACCGCCCGACACCTGCCGATCAAACCAGAAACCAGAACGAGTGCGCGCACAGCGCGGTGAACTACCTTGGGGTCGTCCGCACCAAACCCCAGAATCCGGCGGTTTCTCAACCCCGTCCACACGCTGTCGATGGCTCATTGGCTTCTCGCTCCATGAGGTGGGTTGATGGGGTTACAGGTAGCCGATCTTCTTCGCGTTGTCGATCATCACCTTGCGCACCAGGCGCAGCGAAAGCCGCTTGACGTGG
>Ga0315273_10011688_pt1 | contig 11233 bp, 5 predicted proteins | sample YL17G02_0_MG_FD_205753 | JGI IMG/M metagenome (GOLD analysis project Ga0315273, IMG submission 205753) | Sediment microbial communities from Yellowstone Lake, YNP, Wyoming, USA - YL17G02_0 | ecosystem: Environmental > Aquatic > Freshwater > Lake > Sediment | place: USA: Wyoming | collected...
CGACGGCCTGTTCGCCACGCTCGGTGCCCTGGCCCACGAACCGTGGGTCGCGCTCATAGTGCTCGCCGCGCTCGGATTCGACTTCATCAACGGCTTTCACGACGCGGCCAATTCGATCGCGACGATCGTCGGCACCCGCGTACTGCGGCCGGGCCAGGCCGTCATCTGGGCCGCCTGGTGGAATTTCGCCGCGGCGTGGTTTTTCGGCCTGGCGGTCGCCAACACCGTCGCCAAATGGGTTCACCCGCAGTTTGTGACCGCCGAGGTGATCTTCGCGGGACTCATCGGCGCGATCGTGTGGGACCTGATCACCTGGCATTTCGCCCTGCCGACCAGCTCATCGCACGCTCTCCTCGGTGGTTTCGGCGGGGCGGCCATGGTCTACGCCGGAACCTGGGCGGGCGTTCTCAATGCAGCCAAATTCATCGCGACCCTTCAGTTCATCGTGCTTGCGCCGTTGATCGGATTCGTGCTCGGGCTGATCCTCGTCGTGGCGGTCTTGTGGATGTTCCGGCGGCAGTCTCCGGGGCGGGTGGACCGGTTGTTCCGCGTCGTGCAACTCGGCTCGGCGGCCGCCTACAGCCTCGGGCACGGGACAAACGACGCGCAGAAGACGATGGGGATCATCGCGGCGCTGCTGTTCACGACGGTCTGGAAGTCGCGGCAGGAACTGTTCGAGAAGGGGCAGGTCGCGTTTCCGTTCTGGATCGTCCTGATCTGTCACGCGGCCATTGCGCTGGGGACCATGGCCGGCGGATGGCGGATCGTGAAGACGATGGGAATGAAGCTGACGAAGTTGAAGCCCTACGACGGAGCCTGCGCGGAAGCGGCGGCCGCCGTGTCGCTGTTCGTCTCCGCCCGGCTTGGAATTCCGGTCAGCACGACCCATACGATCACGGGCGCCATCGTGGGGGTCGGCACCGTCCACCGCGTATCGGCGGTCCGCTGGGGAATCGCGACCCGGGTCATCTGGGCGTGGATTCTCACGATTCCCATGTCCGGGCTCGTCGGGGCGGTCGCCTACTACCTGATCGTCCGGTTCAGGTAACAGCGCCGAGCCGCGCCACGAGCGGAAACCCCGTGTCGGGCCGCCTGCCGCAGCAACTCGTGGGCGGGAATCCGTGCAGTATAATGCCTTGTTCTACAACTCTGGCCGCATCCTCAGAGGAGCACGGATCGCCCCATGAATGACGCCATCGTCTTTGAAACACATCCCGACCGCTACCGGCACTGGAGGCTGGAATTCGAGGGCGACCTCGCCCGCCTGACGCTCACTGTGCGGGAAGACGCGCCGCTGCGGCCCGGTTACTCGCTCAAGCTGAACTCCTACGACCTGGGCGTTGATATCGAACTGGCCGACGCCGTCCAGCGGATCCGGTTCGAGCATCCGGAGACGCGCGCGGTCGTCGTGACTTCCGGACGCGACCGGATCTTCAGCTCAGGCGCGAACATCTACATGCTGGCGAGCTGCGCGCACTCCTTCAAAGTGAACTTCTGCAAATTCACGAACGAGACGCGCCTCGCGATCGAGGATTGCTCCGCGCACGGGGGCGCGCGGTTCCTCGCGGCCTGCAACGGCACGACGGCCGGCGGGGGATACGAGCTGGCGATGGCGTGCGACGAGATCCTCCTCGTGGACGACGGCTCCTCGGCGGTCAGCCTGCCGGAGGTGCCGCTGCTCGGCGTGCTGCCGGGCACCGGGGGGCTGACGCGACTCGTGGACAAGAGGAAGACGCGCCGGGACCTGGCGGACGTCTTCTGCACGCTCGTGGAAGGCGTGCGCGGCTCGCGGGCGGAGGAGTGGCGGCTTGTGGACAAGGTCGTGCCGAAAAGCCGGTGGGACGCGGAGGTGCTCCGACGGGCGCACGGGCTGGCCGAATCGGTGGCTCCGCGCGTCGGACCCGGCGTGCCGCTGCCGCCGCTCTCGAAGGAGATCACGGAGACGACGATCCGCTACGAGCACGTCACGCTCGAGCTGGATCGTCCCGCACGCGTCGCGACCCTGACCGTCCGCGGCCCCGAGCGCCCGCAACCCGAGGAAGCGGCTGCGATCCGGCGGGTCGGGCCGGCCTGGTGGCCTCTGGCGGCCTTCCGCGAGCTGGACGATGCCCTCTGCCACCTTCGCCACAACGAGGAAGAAACGGGCCTCGTGCTCCTGAAGACGCACGGGACGATCGAGGCCGTCCGCTCCGTGGACCGGGTTCTCGCCTCGCAGCGGGGAGACTGGTTCGTGCAGGAAGTTCTTCTCTTCATGGCCCGCACGCTCCGCCGGCTCGACCTGACCGCACGGAGCCTTTTTGCGATCGTCGACGAAGGTTCCTGCTTTGCCGGATCGCTTCTGGAGCTGGCGCTGGCGGCCGACCGCTCCTACATGCTCGACGACGGCGGCGGAAAGGTTCTTCTTGCCACGAGCGCCCTCAACGGAGGCGCCCTGCCGATGAGCCACGGCCTGTCCCGCCTCGCCGCCCGGTTCTACGGCGAGCCGGAGCGGGCCCGCGAGGCGGTTTCCCGCGGGGAGCCGTTCGACGCCGCCTCCGCCGCCGACGCGGGGCTCGTGACGGTCGTCGCCGATGCGATCGACTGGCCCGACGAGACGCGCGTGGCGATCGAGGAGCGTGCGTCGCTTTCGCCCGACGCCCTGACCGGCATGGAAGCCTCGCTGCGCTTCCCCGGTCCCGAAACGATGGCAAGCCGTGTCTTCGGCCGGCTGTCGGCCTGGCAGAACTGGATTTTCACGCGTCCCAACGCCACCGGCGAGCGCGGCGCCTTGTCGGTCTACGGCAAACCCGAGCGGCCGAAGTTTGACTGGCGCAGAACCTGAACGAGACGGGAGCAGGCATGTCATCCATCAGCTATTCCGAGAAGATCCCGAACAACGTCCACCTCGACGCCGACCCGCGGTTGCAGCGGGCTCTGGAGAAATGGCAGCCGGCTTTCATCCAGTGGTGGCTCGAGACCGGTCCGGAGAGGTTTCAGCAGGAGGACGTCTACCTGCGCACGGCGATTTCCGCCGACGTCGCCGGCTGGGCCCACTTCGACTACGTGAAAATGCCCGACTACCGGTGGGGGATCTTTCTGGCCGATCCCGACCCCGAGCGAAAAATCGGCTTCGGCGATTTCATGGGGCAACCCGTCTGGCAGGAGGTTCCCGGCGAGTTCCGCAACCCGCTGCGGCGGATCATCGTCACCCAGGGCGACACCGAGCCGGCAAGCGTCGAGCAACAGCGGCTGCTCGGGCGGACGGCTCCCTCCCTCTACGACCTGCGCAACCTGTTCCAGGTCAACGTGGAGGAAGGGCGGCACCTGTGGGCCATGGTCTACCTGCTCCACTCCCATTTCGGACGCGACGGACGCGAGGAGGCCGAGGCGCTGCTCGAACGGCGCGCGGGAAACCCCGACAAGCCCCGCATCCTCGGCGCATTCAACGCGCCCATAGAAGACTGGCTCGCCTTCTACATGTTCACGATGTTCACCGACCGCGACGGCAAGTTTCAGCTTCTCGCCCTCGCCGAGAGCGGCTTCGACCCGCTGTCCCGCACGACGCGCTTCATGCTGACCGAGGAGGCTCACCACATGTTCGTCGGCGAGACGGGCATCCAGCGGGTGGTGCGCCGCTCCGCGGAGCTGATGAAGGCGGGTGCGGACCCCCGGCAGAGCGGAGGCGTGGATCTTCCGACCGTTCAGAAGTACCTCAACCTCTGGTTCACCCTCAGCCTGGACCTGTTCGGCGGAGAAATTTCTTCGAACGCCGCGGACTACTTCGCCGCCGGGCTGAAGGGACGCCCGAAGGAGGAGCAGTTCACCGACCACGTGGCGCTCAACGGCTTCTACCCGATGGATGTCCCCGAAGGGGGGCGTCTGGTCCGCCAGGAGGTTCCGCTCAGAAACGCGATGAACGAGATCGCGCGGGATGGCTACGTGGACGACTGCCAGCGCGCGGTGGACAAGTGGAACAAGACGATCGAGGAGGAAGGCGCGGCATTCCGGCTTGCGTTGCCAAGCCGCCGGTTTCATCGCAAGATCGGTATCTACTCGACGGCCCCGTTCGATCCCGAAGGCCGGCAGATGACCGGCGAGGAATGGCAGAGGCGCCGCGACGAGTTTCTCCCTTCCGCCGCGGACTTCGCCTTCGTGCGCAGCCTGATGCAGCCGGTCTACCAGCCGGGGAAAATCGCCTCGTGGGTCGCTCCCCCGCGAACCGGCATCAACCGGCTGCCGCTGGAATTCGAGTACGTCCGCACGGGCGGATAACCCCCGGAGCCCCGCTCACGGAAAGCGAGGAAGCTCATGAACCCCGAAATCCCGAACGCACGTCTCCGAACCGGGCACCCCGTCCGCGCGCGGCTATTGCGCGTGGGAGCGGCCCTCCTGGTGGCGTCCGTATGGATTCCAGCCCTGGCCGGAAAGGTGACCGGCCGGGTCGCGGACAAGGCCGGAGCGCCTCTCGCCGGAGTATCGGTCACCCTGATCCCGAACGACCCGGCGCGGGCCAGCCGGCAGACCCTGAAGACGAACAAGGACGGCCGGTACCTTTTCGGCATCGTGCCGGACGGCGTGTGGGGAGTCGAGGTCATGCATGAGGACCTCGTGCCGCTGACGATCAAACTGACCGTCTTCGACGCCGCCGAGCAGAAGAACGTCGTAGACTATGCCGGTCCGTTCCCGGCGAAGCTCCGGACCTTTGACGTGGGCATCAACAAGACGGTCACCTTCGACTTCATGCTCGTGCCGAAGAGTGAAACCCCGCAGGCGATCGCCGAGAAGAGACAGAAGGAGATCAACGAAATCCCGGTCCTGCTCGGAGAGGGGAAATACCAGGAAGCCCTCTCGCGCATTGACGATGGGCTGACGGTTCGCCCCGACAGCCCCGACCTTCACTACCTTCGGAGCTTTGCGCTGTTCCGATTGAATGATCTGGACGGGGCGCGCGCCGCGGCGCTCAAGGCGCTGGAACTGCGCCCCGACCAGCCCGGAGCGCACTTCGTTATCGCGGGCGTGCTGCTCGCCCAGGAGAAAAAGGAGGAATCGCTCGCGCAGTTCGAGGCCGAACTCGCCAACCCGGCGACCGACGAGGAAACGAAGACGCGGGCTCTGCTCTCCGCCGGGGAACTCCACAGGGAACTCGGGCACGCGGAAGCAGCGATCGCCGCCTTCGAAAAGGTGACGCAGGCCGATCCCCGAATGGCCGAGGCGTGGAACGCCCTCTCGGAGCTCTACATGAAGACGGGCCAGCACGACAAGGCGACCGCCGCTGCGGCCCAGGCGCGGTCGGTAGGGGTCGAGGACCCCGTCATAGTTTTCAATCTCGGGGCGGAGTCCTGGAACCGGAAGGACTACGCGAAGGCGGCGGATTATTTCCGCCATGCCACCGAGCTCGACCCCAACTTCGCGCTGGCCTGGAAAAATCTCGGCTACGCCTGCGTCAACCTCGGCAACACCGAAGAGGCGCAGAAGGCCTTCAAGACATATCTCGAACTGTCGCCGGCGGCCAAGGACGCCGGCGAGGTCCGCGAGATGCTCGCCGCCATCTCGAAGGGCTAAGCCGCTGAGAGTTCTCCCCGCAGGCGTCGCGGGTTTCGCGGGATTCGCGCTCGCGTGCGCCGCATCCCAACCCCCTCCCTCGATCCTGCTCGTCACGGTGGACACGCTGCGGTACGACCGGACCCTTCCAGGCGGCCCGATGCCGGCGGTGGCGGCGCTGGCGCGCCGCGGCGTCATCTTCACCGAGGCCCACGCGCAAACGCCGCTGACGCTCCCGTCGCACGCGACGATTCTCACCGGGCTGGGCGCGGAACGGCACGGCGTTCGGGACAACGTCGGCGCGGCTTTGCCCGTAGGTATCCCGATCGTCCCGCAGGTGCTGCAGCAGCGGGGATGGGCGACGGGAGCCTTCGTGTCCGGCTACCCGCTCTCGCACGAATTCGGCCTTGCGCGGGGCTTCGATCTCTACGACGACCGGATGACGCGTGCGACGGGTCGGGAGAGGGATCGTCCAACGGAGCGGCCCGGACAGGAAACGGTCGGCCGCGCCCTCGCATGGCTGGGGAAGACTCCGGCAGGACCGGTGTTTCTCTGGGTGCATCTCTACGAGCCCCACGATCCGTACGAGGCGCCCGCGCCTTTCTCCAAGGCGTTTCGCGATCCCTACGACGCCGAGGCTGCGGCAGCCGACGCGGCCGTGGCCGGCCTGCTTTCGGGGATCGCGCGGCGCGGCGGCGCGTGGTGGATCATTCTTACTTCGGACCACGGGGAATCTCTCGGCGAGCACGGAGAGAAAACTCACGGAATTTTCCTCTACGAGAGCACGCTTCACATCCCGCTGGTCGTCGTTGCGCCGGCGGCGGCGGGCTTCAATCCGCCGCCGGCGGGTGCAGTCAGACGCGGGGCGCCGCCGCGGGGCGAACCTCCCGGGCGCGCCGTCGCGGATCCGGTTTTCCTGATGGACATCGCGCCCACGCTTTGCGATGCGGCTGGGCTCGCGGGGGCGGCGGCGATGCCGGGGCGCTCGTTGCTTTCTCTCGTGCGGGACGGGACGCCGAATCCAGCATCGGAGACGCGCCCCCGGAGCGTGTTTCTGGAGACGCTGCACCCTCGAAGGCGCTACGGCTGGTCCGAGCTGCGGGGGATTTTCGCCTGGCCCTTCAAGCTCATCGAAGCGCCTCGCTCGGAGCTGTACGACATTGTCGGCGATCCGGGCGAGGCCCGCCCGATCGCGGATTCAACGCGGGGGGTCGGACTTCGAAAGGAAATGACACGTCTCGCCGCGGAATCGTCCTCCTCCCCGGCGGTGGCCCCTTCCAGGGAAGACCTCGACAGGCTGGCGAGTCTCGGCTATGCGGGCGGATCCGCGCGGCCCGCCGCGCCGGGCGCCGCACGCGCCGCGCCGCGTCCGGATCCCAAGGATCGCGTCGGCGTTTTGCCCGACCTCGAATCGGGCCTCGATGCGATGGCGAAGGGAGACGGCGGGGCCGCGCGTCGCTTACTGTCGTCGGTTCTCGCGCGCGATCCGGAGAATCTCGTCGCCCTGAACAACCTCGGAATCCTCGAGATGCGATCGGGAAAACCCGCGCGCGCCGAGGAGCTGTTCCGCAAGGGGCTGACGGCCGATCCCCAGGCCGAACGGCTCGTCGACGATCTTGGCCTCGCCCTCGCCCGGCAGGGGCGGCACGAGGAAGCCTCCGCGGCCTATCGGCGGGCGCTCGAACTCGACCCGGCCTTCACCGGAGCGCGCTTCAACCTCGCGATCGCCCTCCACCGCCTGGGGCGCTCCGAGGAGGCGTTGCGCGAGCTGGAAAGCGTCCGGGCCGCGGAGCCGGATTTTCCCGGTCTCGCGAAGACGATGGCTGTCGTTCGGGAAGCGCTCTCGGGGGCCTCCAAACCGCCGGGAGCGACGAGCGGCCGGCCCCCGGGAAAGCGGTGAGGCAGCGCCTGGGATGACGGCGTCGCGGCCGGCGGATCGGGGACGGGAGCGGCGGCCGGGGGTGCCGCGGGCGGTTCGGCCATGGCGCCCGGCCGTATCTCGAAGGTCTTCATGTAGGAGCCCCGGGCGGGACCGTTGATGTCTTGCAGGTCCACGCGGAGCATGTAGCGGCCCGCCGGCAGCTTCAACTCGAACGGGTAGACGAGCAGCCCCCGGACGACCTTGCCCTTCTGCCCCCGCGGCAGCGATACGGTCTGGAATTTCTGGCTCAGGCTCCGGCCGGTCTCATCCCGCAGCTCGAGGAAGATCGAGGCGAAGGAGGTGGGCGGATCGGTGTCGGGGACGAGGGCGAGATCCCCTTTGTCGATGCGGACCTCAACGCGGATCACGTTGGAGAGTGGGTCCCACTTCGACTCGTCCACGAACAGCTCGCCGGGGAGGTCGAGGGGAGGCTCGATGCTATCGGGCGGGGGCCTGTCGAGATACCGGGCCTCCGCGCCGCGCCGCTCGATGCGGATCTTGACCCTGCGCCGGACGCCGGTGTCCGTCGGGTAGTAATACGCAGTGTAGACGCCCGCGGCGGAGGCGATCTGCCGCCCGATCCCCTTCGGCTCCCGCTGGAACTGCGCGACGCCTCCGGTGGCCTCCGCCAGCTCGCTTGACACCTGGAAGACCTGCTGCCAGGTCGCTTCGAACGGGTCGGTGCGCGCTTGCGGGAGGTTTTCGGGTCCGTAGCCCTGCGTTCGCTCTGCCGTGAAGAGCTCGTCGGTCATCTTTCGGATGGGGACTATTGGATAGAAGCCGGTGCGCGAACGGGCGGCGAGCAGTTGGATCCGCGCCATCCGTTCCCGGTAGCTTCTTCCGAGAAAGCTCCTCATCTCGGAGGTGTTGTATCCGAACTGTCCGATGGCGTGTTCGACCGCCGCAATGGCCACGTCGCCCGGATCGATGAGCAGGCCGTCGCTGACGTAGAGCAGGATCTTCCGGTCGGGGATCGCCGCGAGGCTCCGCAGCAGGTTTTCGAGGTGTTCCAGGCTCCGCTCGGTCTGCGGCCCGACCTGCGCCAGAAACGTCTCCGCCGCCCGCTTCGCGCACGGGGGGAGCGGGCGAGTCTCCCGGCAGTCCTCGGTGTCCTCCCGAAGGTCCTTCAGGATCCTCTCGATGTCGCGCTGCGTCGTCGTCATCCCTTCGGGGCTCTCGAGGGCGGCGAGAATCTCCTCCTTCCTCCCGGTGAACGGCACGGCGATGCGCAGGACGTCTTCGTCCACCATCAGGGAAAGATGGTCGCCAGGGAGAGTTTCCCTGTCCACGAACGACCGCACGGACCGTCCCGCCAGCAACCGGCTCTGGTAGGAGAGGTTCCGCGCGTCGAACAGGATGACGATCCAGCGCCCCGCGGGCGCGGTGGCTGCCGCCGGCGGCCTTGCGGGCGCCGGCTTGGCGCTGCCCGGGGGCGAAGCGCTTTCGGTATCCATCGCTGAAATTTCCGCCGCGGCGGACGGAGCCTCCACGGTCTCCCGCGCGTGGGAGGCCAGCAGCTGATCCAGGGTCTGCGCCTCCCCGTCCTCCCAGAGTCGGACCTCCTCCTTCCGGAGGTCGGTGATCGGTTGCCCCTTTCTGTCCAGGGCCAGAAAATCCACGCGCCGGAGCACGACGGAAACGCGCTCCTGGTACGGGGAGGCCTGACCCCGCCCCGCGGCATCCGCTGTCGTGTCGGGGCCGGCCGGAGGGGGCCCGGCGCCCAGCGCAAGGAGGGTTGAGGCAAGGATCGCGGTCAACATTCCGAACCGTCGCATGGCATAGGTATAACCCGGAAGTCCCGATGCGCGACAGGGGCCGGCCCAAAAAAAGACGGCGCGCCCGAAGGCGCGCCGTCTGTCGAGGTGGGGAGTGTGAGCCTAGAAGGCGAAGCGGGCGAACAGGCGGGCGGAACGAGGACGCTGCCGCGTCAAGGGTTCGCCGTTTGTCGTGACGGCCTGGTCGCTGACCGAAAGCGCGATCTGGTTGTTCAGCAGGTTGAACATCTCCGCCCGCAGCTCGATCGCCAGGTTGCGGGGGAGGGACCAGCTCTTCCCGATGGTCAGATCGAGGCTCCAGAATTCGACGTTCTCATTGACTCCGCGAAGTTGGCCGTCTTCCTTGTTGAACGAGCGGCCCGCGACCGGCGTCTTGGCGTAGAGCGGCTGGCACTCGGAGAAGTTGCCGAGGGTCCCTGCGGTCCCATCGCCGTCGTTGTCCGTGCAACTGGTGGTCAGGCGCGGCAGTTCCGAGAAAGTGAGGTAGTCGGCATAGGCCGTCTGAAAGCCCTTGCGTTGCGTGTGGTAGCCGCTGGACCAGTTGAGAAAGGTCGTGACGTAGACGTTCTTCCACTGGGGAATGTTGAAGCGGCCGTAGAGCTTGACCTGATCGTCGATGGAGTAGGGGAGGTAGCCGTACCAGCCCTCGAGGTTGCCGTCGATGCCGCCGAGGCCGCCGAAGACGTTCTGCCGCTCTATGTCGCGGTCGAACTGGTTGACGGTTGAATCATTGTTGTAGTCGCGGTGCGGGTCGCTGAGGTTCCAGCTACCGGGAACGCATCTCGGCCCGTAGAAGCCGCACCAGTACTGCGGATCGGACCTCGGCCGGTCGAGGAAGACGCCGACCTCGTTGGCTGACCCGGAGCTCGAGAGGAATCCGCCGGATTCGAAGTTGCCGGGGCTCGTTCCCTTGGAGGAGGAGTGGACGTAGGAGGTGTTGAAGGAGATGTTCGGCGTGGGGTTGCCGTTGAATTCCAGCTCGATGGACTGGTAATCGCGCGTTTTCAAGGGGGTGTTCGTGACGGTGAAGACCGGGTAGGGGTCGTTCACGTCGTCGATGAGGTCGCGGCTCTGTCCGTCGACGTAGCGCGTCTTCAAGGCGTACCGCGGGCCAAGCGCCCGGTCGTACTCCAGAAGCAGCCGGTCAACCCGGGCAGGTCCGGTGATGCCGGAGTAGTCGGACGGCGTCGCGGCGGCGGACTGTTCGTGGTCGAAAGCCCAGTTCGCGGCGTTGTGGATGTCGCAGGGGCCGCCGTCTCCAATGTGGCTGCGGAAATCCGAGAGGCAGCCGGTGTCGAATATCTGGTCGTTGTTGGTATCCGTGGGCGACTGCAGCCAGGTGTAGTTGGTGAAGGCGAAGCTGATGGCCGTGTTGGCGAACTCGCCGAACCGGGTGGAGCTCGTGTCGTAGAACCGCCCCCAGCCGCCCTTGAAGATGTTCTTGCCGTCGCTTGTCGCGTCCCAGCTGATGCTCACGCGGGGCGCCAGGGCGTCTTCGAAGCCGTATGAGAAGTAGGACTTGCCCTCGTTGTTGTAGCCCGTGGCCTTGTCTGCGCGCACGCCGAGAAGGACGTTGAAGTTGCTGAATTCCCACCGGTCCTGCAAGAAGATTCCCTGCTCCTCGTTGTAGTCCGTGATCGCGGGCACCGAGAGGTACTCGTTGAGCGAGGAGGGAGACTGGAACGGGGACAGGACTTTGTCCTGCGCCGTCGTGAACTGGTACTGGGCACCGCCATCGAAAGAGTCGGCGAAGACGTCCTCGCCGGTGCCGGTGAACTGGTCGAAGGTGGACTGCTCCGGCTTGTGCCACTCGTAGCCGCCCTTGAATTCGTGGCTTCCGATCCGGCCGCCGGGGTTCCAATATTGCGTGAAGATCGCCGTGGCGTCCTTGCGGTCGCGGGAGTCTTCGGTCAGCCGCCAGGTGTTGTTCGTCAGGACCCCGAAGTCGTTGAATTCGTACTGCGCGGCCTCACGCGCGGAGAGGGGCACTGTGGACAGGTCGCGGTGCACCTTCCCC
>Ga0315273_10011692_pt1 | contig 11231 bp, 12 predicted proteins | sample YL17G02_0_MG_FD_205753 | JGI IMG/M metagenome (GOLD analysis project Ga0315273, IMG submission 205753) | Sediment microbial communities from Yellowstone Lake, YNP, Wyoming, USA - YL17G02_0 | ecosystem: Environmental > Aquatic > Freshwater > Lake > Sediment | place: USA: Wyoming | collected...
AGGGGTCGATGATTTTCGCCAGAATTTTCATAAAAGGCGAAAGTCGCAGGACAATCCATTCCTTGTTGCTTAGCGCGAACATCTTTGGAACAAGCTCAGCGAAGATAATGGTGGCCAGCGTGAGGGGAATAATCACAAACATAACAGCGAGGATCTGAGCGAAGACAATCGAGATATTCCAGGCCTGCGCCAGATAGGGAGCGACGGTGGCCTGAGCACCCACACCGCCCGCGGCGGCAGCGACAGCGGCAAACAAGGTGATACCAAGCTGAATGACGGCCAAACTGGCCTCCATACGGTCCTTCATAAAGGCGGCGGCATCAGCGCCTTTTTTGTGCTCGTTGACAAGGATGGATATTCTGGCGCGAGAAATTGAGGCGAGGCCCATTTCGTAAGCGGCAAATACCGCGTTGAAAACCAGCATTAAAATTATTACGCCAAGCTCATAATCGAACATTTATTTCACCTCAAGCCAGAGAGATTTTCTTTTTATTTATTTTAAGCCACAGAGGGCACAGAGGACACAGAGAAATTTAATTTTTTTCACACACAGACATTCAGTAAGCAGCTAAAAACTACAAGCCATCGATTAAATCGAAGATGTTACGGCCAAAACGGGCTTCTGGATTCCCGCTTTCGCGGGAATGACAAGAGGACGCGGGAATAACAAAATGTTACACTACCTTTTTGGAAACGGCACTATTGTGGCAAAATCACCTTCCGCTTTTTCAATCCATTCAGCGGTTGTCGGCTTCATAGATGACCTTTCCTCCCTTGAGAATATCTTTTATGAACTGGTCGCCGAATTCCAATCGCTGGCGTATTTTTTCAGGTGTTCGCACAAGCAGGTCAACGGGAAATGATGGTCGAAGTTTGAGGCGGATTTGCACTGATTTATCGACGCTTTTACCTTCGAATGCAGTAACTATAAGCAGGTCAACGTCGGAGTCCTTTTGTGCTGTGCCATTGGCATAGGAGCCAAACAAGATCACTTTTTCGGCTCCAAACTCCTCGCCGATTCGTCTGCCAAACCTTTCTATCTCGTTCATTGCTACCATATTTTTTATTATAGCCACAGAAGTCACAGAGGACACAGATAAATTATTTTGATTTATTTGTGGCCAGGATTTGTTTAGCGGAATCGCAATCTTTGGCGATTTGGGCAGCGAGGACTTCTGGGGATTCGAAACGCTGCTGTGGCCTGATACGGTCAAGGAAATCCATAGCGAGCCATTTGCCTACCATATCGCCGAGATTTGCATCGAGGACGTGCGCTTCGATGAGCTGGGCGTGCTGGTCGCTGAAGGTTACCGCGTGGCCGATGCTGAAAACAGCAGGCAGGCGGTTATCTGAGCGGCAGACATCATCTTCGGCGGCACCGATGAGACAGTAGCCGGCGTAAACGCCCTCCTGGGGGATAATTTGTGAAGGCATTTGCATATTGAGGGTGGGGAAGCCGAGTTGTCTGCCTTTGCCTCTGCCGGCGGTTATTTTGCCTATGAGACGATAGGGCCTGCCGAAAAGAAAGGCGGCGTCGGCGACGTGGCCCGACTGGAGCATATAACGGATGGTGGTGCTTGAGACGCGAACGGATTGTCCGGTGTGAAGTTTGACGAGTTTTGAGGGGACGACGACGACATTAAAACCATTGGGTTCGGCCATTTGCCTGAGGGTATCAATATTGCCTGCGCGGTTTGCGCCGAAGTTGAAGTCGTCGCCCTCGACGAGGGCTTTCGGGCGGACGTCTTTGAGGAGGAATTTATCAACAAAATCTGACGGAGAGAGGCGAAGCAAGCTGGTTGTGTCTCTGAGAATAATGAGGTAATCGACGCCGCAATTTTCCAAAAGGTGAATCTTAAGAGGAAGCGGAGTGAGGACGCCCGGGGCTTTTTCGGGGTGTAGAATCGCGACGGGGTGCGGCTCAAAGGTCATCACGGCCAGGGAAACGCGTTCAAGGGTGGCGATATCACGGGCAACTTTAATGTTCTGCTGATGCCCGATGTGAACGCCATCGAAGTTTCCGATGGTGAGGACACAGCCATCGGGCAACTGACCAAGCTCGGATACGGTTTTCAGGACTTTCATAAACAGGGACTATCATATCTGGTTCGAGAAAAAAGTGAATAGTAAAGTTTTGGTGTGCCCCCTTCGACTTCGCTCAGGGCAGGCAGGGCAGGCGAGCACACCCTACAAAAAAAGAGATTGCTTCGTCGCTTCGCTCCTCGCAATGACAGGCGGAGATGTTTGCTATGGAGGGCAATTACTATTTAGCGTTCTGGATTTGGAGCATGTCATCGTCTTTTGGACCGCTGGGGTAGGTTCTGGCAAGGTCTTTGAGGATATCCTGGAGTTTGTCGGGTTTGTCTGTTTTTTCGTAGCAGAGCGACAGCATTTCGAGCGAGGCGCGATAGTATGAGAACGGGTCGCAGGCGAAGGCAGCGGGCGATTCGGGGCCGAGAATTCTAATCAGTTCAAAATGAGGGATGGCCCTGAGGTAATCCTTTTCGAGGGCAAATATCATCGCAATCCTGAAATGCGCGACTTTGTTGGCGGGGTTGGCGTTAATGGCATTGAGGTAGGTATTGACGGCGTTCTGGATATCGCCCTGACTTTTGTAGGCGCCGCCGAGTATGTTCCAGGCGCGGGTATTGCCGCCGTCGAGGAAGATAACCTTTTGGCATTCCCTTTCGGCATTATTGAACATACTATTTGAAGAATAGGCCTCTGCGCGTGAGATGAGACGGTTGATAATGATTGGTTTAAGGGCAAAAAGAGCGACAAGAACAAACAGGATGCTTAAAGGCCACCTCGTCCGCGGTTTGGCGAGCCAGGGGTCGGCGAGCATACTTTCAAGTTTTTCGTCTTCAGGGATCATAGTTAAATTTACTCAGGCGATAACCAGATAATAGATACCAAAGGTAACGAGCGCATTACCCGCGATTAAATTAATGTGGTCCTCGATGCGCTGGATTTTCGTTGCGAGGAACATAATGACGTCGGTTTTGACCAAACTTGCGGATAGCGCGACGGCGAGGACGGGTAAACTCTGGCCGAGGGCGAAACTTACAAATATGAGGATGGAATACTGCGCGATATTATGCGTAACGACCAAACTGGCGAGCATAAGAAGCAGGCCGGCGCTTGTGGGACAGGTTGGCATTTCAATAAGGGCGAAGAACGTCCCGAAGAAAAACGCTCCGAAAAATGTAACGTGTTTGAAACTCTCGTGGAACTGGAAGATATTCGGGAGGCGATTTATTTTGAGCAGGCCGGCAATGAAGAGGCCGAAGACGAGAAGAATGAACCCGAGTAAATAAAATATGTACTTATTGCACTGGATAATCGTGAAGGCGACCCGGCCGACCATGCCGAGGAACAGCCCTAAAACGGTATAGGCGGCGATGAGGCCGAAGACAAAAAGGCAAGTAACAAACAGGGCTTTTTTCTTTGATTCGGTCGCCCCGGCGATGAAGCCGAGCGCTATGGGGACACGCACAATTGTGCTTGAGCTAAGCGAGGTGAGGGCGCCCGTTATAAAGACGAGAGAAGCAATCATCAGCGGCGTATCAGCAATCAACTTTTGAATACCAGGAACCATTCAACAACCCCATGTCCAAATTAACCCAAACGCAATTGCGACAATGGTTTTTCGGACTAATAGGGCGACGACTTAAGATGATAAAACGTAAACAGGCGGGTATTTATTGCACGATACCGGCCGTCAAAGTGATTTTTAAGGCCTGTATTGACAATACTTTACGAAATTTATGTGAGTTTCCGAAAAGTTGTTGCAACTAAGTTGCATTTGGCTATAATAAGCGGGCAAGGTCAAAAAATACGCGGACAATTATCGAAGGGGACAAAGAAAGGAATTGTCAGATGTCGGTAAGCAGCAGGTCAAAACAGGTGTTAGCGGAACTGAAGGCACACTCGCCATTTACATTGTTCGGGGCACTGACGGGTATAGCGATGATGCTGATATTCAAAGGCATTAGCCATGAGGCAAGCTATCGGTTGTTTTACATATTTCACCCAATGCACGTCGTGCTAAGCGCGATGGTAACGACGTCGCTGTTCCGGCTGCACGAGAAGACGAAGGGTTTTCTTATTGTGCTGATTGTGGGATACGTGGGGTCGATAGGCACGGCGACCTTGAGCGATTCGATACTTCCATATTTTGGTGAGGAGATTATGGGGGTGGCGATTCCAACGGAATCGGCTGTTCATTCACACGGGGACCACCCGGCTTCGCCAGATGGCTACGCCGAGGCAGGGGCCGAGCATAAAGCGGAAGAAAAAAAAGAGTTGCACCTGGGGTTTATCGAAGAGTGGAAAATAGTGAATCCGTCGGCGTTACTGGGGATATTGATAGGGTATTTTTTGCCGAGGACAAAACTGCCGCACGCGTCTCATATCCTGATAAGCACCTGGGCGTCCGCAGCGCATATTATGATGAACACAGACCAGCCGTTAACGGCGACAGTTATTGCGGTGATTATATTTATTTTGTTTATATCGGTGTGGCTGCCCTGCTGCTTCAGCGACATAGTTTTCCCGATGCTGCTTGTGAAATCCGAGGGCGAGGAATGTTCGCTCTGCGAAGGCGGGCACCACCATAATCATTTATGATTTATGATTGCTGATTTATGATTTTTAGTCAGGCCCATAGATGAAATCGGAAATAAAAGAAAAGGTTGATAGATTGCTGGATTCGGCAAAATTAAAGAAAACATTACCGAGGAGAACGGTTCTTGAGGTTTTATTAAATGCCGCGCATCCGCAAACGGCTGATGAAATTGGCCTGGCTATGGGAAAGGCAAGACCAAATAAGGTGACAGTTTATCGCACGCTGGAAAGTATGGTCGATGCCGGGCTTGTGCATAAAGCGTTTGTCGAGGAGCGTAGCCAGCATTATGAGCTTGCGGACAAATGCAGTGAGCATCAGTGTCATCCGCACTTTGTGTGCACCGATTGCGGCAGGACAAGCTGCCTGCACGATGTATCGGTAGCAATGGCGACAAGCGCGCCGGCGGGGTTTGTTATTGAGCGGCAGCAAGTCCGGCTCCAGGGACTTTGCCCAAAGTGCAATCAGGCAAAAACCTGATACTCGATACCGGATACTTGTAAATCCAGACAGTGGCCCCTACTGCGCTAAAGCTACGCAGGGCTGGACAATACCCCCCTGCCGGATTAACATAGGGGGTATGCAGGTTTATCCGTTAAAATCTGGGCCGATATACAAAGAACGAATCTGGGGCGGGGATAAGCTGCGCGAGGTTTTCGGCAGAGAGATGCCCAAGGGCAAACGCATCGGCGAAAGCTGGGAGCTGGCGGATTTGCCGGATGACAAATCGAAAATTGTTAATGGCGAACTCGCTGGCGAAACGCTTGAATCGGTGATTCGTAAATACACCAGGGAAATAACTGGGGCGGAACAATTCAAGCTGCCTTTCCCGCTGCTGATAAAACTTCTGGATTGCGGAGACGTGCTGAGCGTTCAGGTGCACCCGGATGAGGCAACCTGCGAGCGAATGGGCAAGGGGAATTTCAAAACGGAGTGCTGGTACATTATCGAGGCGCAGCCAGGTGCGGTGATTTATAAGGGACTGAAAAAAGGTGTGACGAAAGAAAAATTAACGCAGGCGATAAAAGATGGAACGGTCGAACGGCTGCTAAATAAGGTGCCGGTAATGGTGGGTGAATGTCACTACCTGCCCGCGGGGACACCTCACGCAATCGGTGCGGGGCTGCTGATAGCGGAGATTCAGACGCCATCGGATACGACGTACCGGGTGTTTGACTGGAACCGCGTGGATGACAAGGGTAAGCCGAGGCCTTTGCATATTGAGGAAGCGATGGAGAGCATACATTTTGACCCGTCGGGAGATAATCTTTCGGTGACGACATTCGGGCGACTTGTTGACAGCGAGTATTTCAAGGTTGACAAGGGACATCAGGCGAGAAGCTGTGAGATGCTGCTCTCGGCCGGGAAAATGAAGACGATTATGATTTTGAGCGGATTCGGGACGATTATAGGGAACGGGAACACGGTTGAATTCAGGGCCGGCGATACGATACTGATTCCGGCGGCATACGGCGGAGTGATGTGTTTTTCGGCGGAAACGGAATACCTGACAGCAACGATTTAAGACAAGGATGAGGTGAAACAATGCAGGTCGTGATGCTGGATTTGAAGGCGCAGTTCGCGAAATATAAAAGCGAGCTGATGCGGGCGGTTGAAGAGGTATGTAACAGCCAGATACTTTGCCTTGGTCCCGCGGTGGAAAAATTCGAGAAGGAAGCGGCGGCGTACTGCGGATGCAAATACGCGACGGGGGTATCGAGTGGAACAGACGCGTTATTGTTGAGCTTAATGGCAGCAGGGATAGGCGCCGGCGACGAGGTAATCACGACGCCATTTACATTTTTCGCGACGGCGGGAACGGTATCACGTCTTGGGGCAAAACCCATTTTTGTTGATGTTGATGCCGAGACATATAATATCGCCCCGGCAAAGATTGAGGCGAAAATAACAAAAAAGACCCGCGCGATTATACCTGTGCACATTTTCGGCCAAATTGCGCAAATGCAGCCGATTATGGAAATCGCACGCAAACACAAACTGCTTGTTATTGAGGACGCGGCGCAGGCGATGGGTGCGACGCAGGATGGCAAACAAGCGGGCAGTATTGGGGACATCGGGTGCTATTCGTTTTACCCGACGAAGAATATCGGGGCGTTCGGCGACGCGGGAATGGTTGTAACAAACAACGATGCGCTGGCGGAAAAGATTCGGCTGATGAGGGTGCACGGCGAAAACCCGAGGTATTACTACCGAATGATAGGCGGCAACTTCAGGATGGATAATATCCAGGGTGCGGTATTGAGCGTGAAACTGAAATACTTAGATGAGTGGAACAAAAAACGGCGGGAAAATGCGTCAATTTATAATAGTATGTTTGCCGGGACAATTGTGAAGCCACAGAATATTGAGCAAAATAACGTGAGCATTTACCATCAATACACAATCACGGCACCGAAGAAAGACATATTACAGGCGTACCTTGCGAAACAAGGTATCGGCAGCGGGATATTTTATCCGCAGCCATTGCATTTGCAGGATTGTTTCAAAGGACTTGGGTATAAAAAAGGCGATTTCCCAGTCGCTGAAGAGCTTACAGAGAGCGTATTGTCGCTGCCGATATACCAGGAGCTTACGACCGAGCAGATAGAGCACGTTGGCAAAACGATGCTTGAGTTTTATAAATAGGATTTGGAGAACACAATTTGCTTAAGCCCAGCGACAATCCGCCGATGAGTTGGCCCGAGGGGAAAACACTTCGCGAGTTCGCGGGGCAATGGTGGGTTGCGCATACCAAAAGCCGGAATGAAAAGGCGCTTGCGAGCGATTTGGCGGGCAAGAACATAAGCTATTTCCTGCCGATGACCTGGAAAGTGAAAAAGATTCGGGGCAGGACGATAAAGTCGCTGCTGCCTTTATTTGGCGGGTATTTGTTTTTCTGCGGAGAAGAGAGGCAGCGAGTAGAGACGTTAAAAACAAACAGGGTCGCGAACCTGATAGATGTCGCAGACCAGCGGCGATTAGTCGAAGAGCTGTCGCAGATAGAGCAGGCGCTTGTTGCGGGAGCGGATTTGTCGCCTCACAATTACATTAAGGTTGGTCAGAAATGCAAAGTAATTGGCGGTGCGCTGGCGGGGCTGACGGGAATAGTATCGCAGACAAGAAACGGGATGCGATTGGTGCTGCAGATTGATATGCTGGGCCAGGCGGCCAGCGTCGAAATAGGCACGGATATGATAGAGGTTGTTGACGAGACCGAGGGAAACTAAAAAGGAGAGCCGAGTCATATGAAGGTTTGCGTGGTAGGAATCGGGTATGTGGGGCTTGTTACGGCGGGATGCCTGGCGGAGGCGGGCAACAAAGTCGTATGCGTTGACAACGACGCGAAAAAAATCGAAGGACTTAAAAAGGGCACAATACCGATTTACGAGCCGGGGCTAAGCGAGATAGTTCAGCGCAACGAGAAGGTCAAACGACTCGAATTCACAACGGACTTGAAACACGGGGTGGATAATTCGCTGATAATATTTCTTGCGGTGGGGACACCCTCGCAGGCGGACGGGTCGGCGGATATATCGGCGGTATTGGCGGTGGCGGGCGAGATTGCCCAAATTATGCCCGACTACAGAATTGTTGTCTCAAAAAGCACGGTACCAGTGGGGACACACAAAAAGGTAGCCGAAGTGATGAAGGCCAAGACCAGTAAGCCATTCGATTACGTGAGCAACCCGGAATTTTTGAAGGAAGGTTCTGCGGTTGAGGATTTTATGAGCCCGGACCGGATAATAATCGGCACGGGAAAAGAGTCAGTTCGGGAGACGATGAAGCAGCTTTACGGCCCCTTTATGCGAAAAGGCAACCGGATTATATTTATGGACCCTGCGTCGGCGGAGATGACAAAATACGCGGCCAACGTGATGCTTGCGACGCGGATATCGTTTATGAACGAGATAGCCGGACTTTGCGAGAAAATGGACGCGGACGTGGAATCGGTGCGACAGGGAATCGGCAGCGACTCGCGAATAGGCAGAGCGTTTTTATTCCCCGGAGTCGGTTACGGCGGGAGTTGTTTTCCGAAGGACATCCGCGCGCTGATACACACGGGCGAGCAGCAAAAAATGGAAATGAAGATGGCCAAGGCGGCCCAACAGGCCAACGAAGCATCACAAGAGAGATTCGCGGGCAGAATATGCGACTATTTCAAAGGCAAGGACAATGGTCTGACACTGGCGGTATGGGGACTCGCCTTCAAAGCGAAAACCGACGATGTGCGGGAATCGCCCGCCATAAACTGCGTGAATAAACTACTGGAACAGGGCTTTAAAATTCGGGCTTATGACCCTGAGGCGGGGTTAACGGCAAAGACGGCGCTGGGCGGCAAAGTTGAGATATTCGAAAACGGATATGATGTGCTGGATGGCGCAGATGCGCTGGTGATTCTGACGGAATGGCAGGAATTTCGTAATCCCGATTTTGAGGTAATCGTCAAAAAGCTCAAGAAGCCGATTGTTTTCGATGGCAGAAACCTGTACGACCTCGACATCGCGAAAAGAGCGGGAATAGAATATCATAGCGTCGGCAGGCCAAGCGTAAAGTGATGCAAGAAAGAAGCATTTAATGGAAACGGTCATTAAAATCATTGGAACTGTAATCGTTTGCATCGGGCTGGTTTTCCTCATCTGGCCGGAGATTATGAGGGCAACTACGCGATTTTTTTCCAAAGGCAGTCGATTATACCTGGCTGCGATGGTGAGGTTCGCACTGGCGATAGTATTTATAATGGGCGCCAGGAATTGCGGCATAAAATGGGTCATCGTGCTGTTCGGTTTGATATTCCTGTTGTCGGGGCTGCTGATTTTTATGCTGGGGCTTCAGAAGGCCAAAGGCATTATCAGGTGGTACCTGGAGCAGCCGAAATTTATTTCGAGGGTCGTTGCGGGAATTGTGTTAGGAGTCGGACTGATTATCGTTTACGCGGCGTAGGTTATACTTATGAAAGCGATAGTAACGGGAGCGGCGGGATTTATCGGGTCGCATTTGTGCGAACGGCTTTTGAAAGACGGATGGACGGTCGTTGGGGTGGATAACTTCGATAATTTTTACGACCCACAGGTCAAGCGAGACAACATCAAGGATTGTCTGCGGAACAAGCAATTCAAATTAGTTGAGGCGGACATTCGCGATTCGGCCGCTATGAATAAGGTGGCGGGCGAAGGCGCGGATGTAATAGTTCACCTCGCGGCAAGAGCGGGCGTGAGACCATCGATTGCGCAGCCGGCGATTTACGCGGACGTGAATGTAAACGGGACGGTAACACTGCTCGAAGCGGCCAAAAAGAACGGCATAAAAAAGTTTGTGTTCGCTTCAAGCTCGAGCGTTTACGGCAACAACAAAAAAGTGCCCTTCTCGGAAGACGACAACGTTGATTTTCCAATTTCGCCATACGCAGCGACAAAAAAAGCGGGCGAGCTGATTTGTCATACCTACCATCACCTCAACGGCATAGCGATGACCTGCCTGCGGTATTTCACGGTATATGGGCCGAGGCAAAGACCCGATTTAGCGATTCACAAGTTCGCTAAGCTTATAGAGGATGGCAAGCCGATACCCGTTTACGGCGACGGGAGTATGATGCGGGATTTTACATACGTTGACGACATAATCGACGGCACGGTGGCGAGCATCAACAAATGTTCGGGATACAACATTTACAATCTCGGCGAATCGAGACCAATAACGGTCAACGCACTCATTGGCGAGATTGAAAAGGCATTGGGCAAAAAGGCGGTTGTAGAGCGACTGCCTTTGCAGCCGGGAGACGTTGAACGGACATACGCAGATGTTACAAAAGCCCGCAGGGATTTGGGGTATAACCCGAATACCGATATAAGTGAGGGGTTGAAGCGTTTCGTCGAGTGGTTCAGGCAATAAAATATTAAATCCTTCCTGTTTTAAACACGGAGAGAGGCGATTTTCCTTGATTTTAAGCCGGTTTTCAGCCATAATATAAGACATCGTTTTATGCTGATTGGCCATGGAGGACAGTGTGAGCAAATACGCCCGAATGTTGGCGTTATGGGGTGTTATCGTTTCAGCATTTTATTTTGTGCTGACGCAGAAGGTATACGGTCTGGAGGAATCAACCGGTTCAGGCGGGTCTAATTCAGCGGCTTTGCATCAACTCGGCGTTACAGGAGAAGGGATTAATGTCGGGCTTATATTAGCAGGAAACGTGCGAATCACACACGAGGCGTTCAAAGACGCCAATAACAATACGCACGCCTTTAATTATGATTTTTCCGGAAGCGGCATCGGGATTATCGCTCATGACACGCAATTAGCCGGTATAATTTCGAGCAGAGGCGGAGCAGCAAATCCGAACGATATCGGAGTTGCCCCCGGCGCGGATATTTACTGCGCACGGGTTGCCAACAGCGGCGGAGGCATTTCAAGCACCTGGATTATTAATGCACTCAACGCGCTGATTAATGATCACAATTGCCGGGTAATTGTTACCGGGTTTGAGCTGGTAGACCCCAATATTAATCCTGATGGAAACAACTTCTGGACGATGCTGTATGATTATTACGCGTATCAGTATGGCGTGATTTTTATAAACGCCGCGGGCAACGAATATACTTATGTCTCG
>Ga0315273_10011693_pt1 | contig 11231 bp, 13 predicted proteins | sample YL17G02_0_MG_FD_205753 | JGI IMG/M metagenome (GOLD analysis project Ga0315273, IMG submission 205753) | Sediment microbial communities from Yellowstone Lake, YNP, Wyoming, USA - YL17G02_0 | ecosystem: Environmental > Aquatic > Freshwater > Lake > Sediment | place: USA: Wyoming | collected...
CATATGAAAAAGCGTAAGTGCTCTCATAAGCATATGCGAATGATGTGTCCGGATTGTGGCTATTGTCTGAGAGACTCAACGATCAACTGAAGAGAAGCTTTCTTCACATGCTCAGGTAGCTTCTTGATGTTCTTTGTTTTTTTAGCCCATCGTTCTGCTGTTCCTGCAGGAACATCACCGCGTTCCTCTGCGGCATACATGAAACGCTGCTGTGCTTTTGATTTGAACGGCATAGACACACCTTTCGCATTTGTGTTTTGTTAATTATTTTCCTCTAAATTTTCGTGACATTTTAAGGCCAGCCAGTAAACCTCCGAAAAGACCGGCTATTGATCCGCCAGCTTGTCTTTCATAGCTTCCAAGCATTTTCTTTTTTAACATTTTATACCCAGGAGTTGATGTAGGTACGTTTTTCCATGCTGAATACTCTCTCATTAAACCAGGTTTCCATCCAGGGTGTTGCGTAAAATCTTTATGATGGCCAAGCTCATGTGCCAAGAGTGCTGGAGCTGCACTATCACTAGCAATGATTTGTGGTTTAAGACTTCCCTTTTGGCGGAAATAAAATAAATTGCCTCTATCAAGTTCTGTTCCAAGAAGTTGTTTTTGATATTTATTAAATCTATTTTGTTTATTAAGACTATCTTTATTAGCATAGGTTAAGTCTGGTGCATTTTGTTTTATATAATTAATAGATTTCACTTTGGGCAATTGTTTAGCCAACTCCAAACCCTGCTTTGATTGCGAGGCACCAAAAACCATACCAGCACCAGTTCCAAAGCCAAACCCACTTAAAAGTGTACTTCCAACAAGTAATGAGTGGCCAGCTATGGATGCCAGAGAAGCATCTTTTTCTAATTCTATTGCCCGTTTTAAATAATTATTAATTATTATCATTTTATTTCCCCATGTTAAGGTACTGAGACAGTTCACCACGCACTATCATGCTGGCGATCCTTGAAAACATATATGAATGAAAGCAGTCGTCCGGTACGTTGTGATCGTACATCGTCATTCTGGTTCGTTCACTATAATTAAGATATATCCCGGTAAAGTCAGGTACATACTTTTCGAAGTATTCGTATTTAAAAAAGGCTACCTGCGCCCTTTTGATTTCCATTATTAAATCGGTCATCATCCTGGTCCGATTTATAATGTAATGGCCCTTGTCGCCATCCCATTTGATTTTTGTGGCCAGTGTCCCATGCTCATACAGTTCTGCGAACTTCTGTGCCGACAGCGCCTCAACCATCATTGCATTTGATGTACGGCCGTCACCGGTGTCAGCGATGGTTAGGACACATTTAAACCGATTAAGAATTCGAATCATGTCTTTCACCTGCAACAAAGCATCGGACATCTTACCTTCATATTTTTTTACAAATATTGTTTTGTGTTTACCCTTAATGTGTCCACCAATTGTCAGTACAGAATACGATGTCCCAGAAGCGGTATCTCCTTTTCCCCAATCAATACCTCCGCATAACGGTATGCCATCATATTCTCTTGATAACCTTTCTTCGTTGGCAGGTTCATAATCAAGGCAGCAGCTTTTCAGATCTATCAGAGTAATTGGATGCCTGGCTGACGCATATGGTAAAGCAAGGACTTCGTTAAAAAACTCCTCTGCTGAATAGGATTTACGAACATTTATTACGTTTACTATCCATGCCTCGGGATTGTTCCGGTTATTAATCCAATTTAATGTGATCTGTGGCATCCGGTATCCTTCAAGAATTCCTGAAGCATTCATAGCAATCCACTGGCCATTTTCATAATAAATTGGTTTTCCGCATTTGTTACATATTAGACAAATGGGTCCTACGTTGTTTTCGTTGATATAGTTATATTTATTACAATATAAACATTTAATAATCCATTCACATTGAGTTGAGAGACCCCAGAACTTTTCCATTGTGTTTTCAACGGTCTTTGGGGTGCCGGCATATATTTTTGAATTGAACAGATGAGTCGGCAATCCTGTGTATATTTCTTTTAACGCTTCCCAGTGGGCCATGCTATGTGACATGCTCTGTTCGATAACAGGAACATGATCGCTCATTATATCTTGTACTTCGTCAATACATGATCTATCCACCGACACGCCTCGTATAGTGTCTGCAGAAAGAAACGCTGATCTTAAATAAATTTTCGAACCGTTGGTAAGCTCTTTGTATGATACTTGATCCTTGGTCCTTGTATCAACATAGTGATCTTGTATAACTTTTGATCCACGAAGACATGAATCTATTTTGTCGGTAGAAAATACTGATACCTGGGTTCCTGTTGGTGCCACATAGAGCGAATGGAAGCTTGGATACCGAACGCACGGGTAGGTTATTTCGCATGCTATGGTGGTTGATTTATGGGTCTGCCTTCCAAACTTAAATATTTTTCCGCGTGAATTTGAATTATAAATTGTATAAAGGTGCTTCATTGATTCCCGGGGAAAGCGCAATGGAGTGCCGTTAAGATGGAAGATGTTTGATACAAAGTCTATAGGGGAAGTCATATGTCTCCCTTAATATCCTCTAATATGTCTTTGTGTTCATCAATAAGGGATATAGTTTCTTTGTTATCTGAGAATTCAAGCGATACCTGGTTCATTCTTTCGAAGAATTCATCATTTTCGTTGACACCGGTTGGCACGCGCTCTTCGGCCTTCATGTACAGATCTATCCACTGCTTGGCAAGTTTCGCCTTTACTTCTTCAACATTTTTATACCGATTGCGAAATGTGGTTGTGTGCCCATAGAGTGTGCTGTCGATATTTTCATCTTCAGATTCAGCACATCGATTCATATGCATAGCTTCGTAATATTTATACATACTATCGGTCTTAACCTGTTCAAGAAACTCTTTGGTCGAGATCGGGTTAATTTTTTTATAACCAATTCTCCATTTTATATAGTTGATATCATGGAACGTAACCGGGACATCGCATTGATTATCGGCTGTTGGATACTCAATCTCTGTTTCACCACTTGTAAGCTCACGTATAATTAATGAGCTATCGCGGAAAGGGATGCAGTAAAGAAAGGCGTCCTTGGCGTTCATGTCCGTGCAGTCCCAGAATATTTTCTGGTACAATCCAATCATGTCGATGCCGAGCTTTTTTTTAAACTTGAATTGAATGATGTTGGAGATTGACTCGTATGGTTCATTGTTGAACAATAGGATATTTATCAGTATCATGACATCTTTGTTGTTGATTACCCACATACAGTCGTCAAACCATTTGCAATATTCAGACTTGTCCTTATTAATGAAATAATCGAATAACTCATAAATTCCGTAATACTTAAGCCATTCGGGGTCTTTAACTATCTGCTTGTTATCGAGCATTTCGACAATAGCGGGTGGAAGAACCGCTTTTATCTCATTAAAGATATCAATAATCCACTGATCCTCAACATGATAGTTGAAGGACTTAATCTTCTCCAAAATGTATTTTACATCCTTAGAGAAAAACAACAAAGAAATAATAAATCTTTTATACGGAATCACAGTTACACCTTTTATAGAAATTTATTCAATTTCTATTAAGTTAATCATTTCATTCTCTAAAGTAAAAGCAGGATATGAAAGTCTATAAGACTGCTTTTGAAACTTCTTCTTAAAAGATGGTCTTCCTATCTTCTTCTTTCTATTTTTTGAGAAGAATTGTTTTTTGAATAATATAAAATCAACTTCTTTCTGTTGAATAACTACAGAAGAAACCTCTTTTAACCATTCGATCTCTTTTCTGAACAGGGTGGTAGATTTAGGATTTTCTCTCTTATTGAAAGATTCTACAAATTGATTCCAGATATATCGAACACATCCAAAGGTCTTTGATAACAAGATCTTTTGAGTGTTGTTTGGATATATCCGGAATTTGTAGGCTTTCTTTTGAATCATAAACAACTTTTTTTTCTATAAAATATCATAATTAATGTGCATTTATATTATATTATCAATATATATCAAAAAAGGAGAGAATATGGTCATTATCAGTGAGAAGCTGGCTAGATTTGGTTTTAAGAAAGCCATAAAAGATGTTGCTGATACCGTTGAAGCAAGTGTTAATAAGGGTGTGGATGCGAGTGCAAAAAAGGCAATGTCTGGGTTTAAGAAGTTTTTGCTGGTTAGTGGCGGGGCGACCGGGGTCGGTGGTACTGGCTATCTGTCTGGGCGTTTACATGGCGCGCAGAGGCTTAACACAGCTTTACAAACTTACAACGAAGCCGAGAACAACGCAATTGCCAATGATTTTTATAATCAGGGAATAATGGCCAAGCAGGGAGCTGATGCCAAATCTCTTCTGGCGCTTGGAGGTATACTTGGACTTGCCGGCACAGGTGGATATATTGGCGGACGATTACACCAGAAGATAAGAAACCAGGAGCTTGTCAACAAATTTAACGCTGTCAACCCGGCAGAAAACCAGGAGATCGCTGCAGCGGCATATGAACTCGGGAAGTCTGCGTCTATTGTTGGTAGAGTCGCGCACTCATTTCAAGCCATACCAAAAGGCTTTCGATGGAAAATTATGCATGGGATGGCAAAGCGAAAAAAAGAGGTAATTCAAAAACTAAGAGAAAGTAACCCGGCATTATATGCTCAACAGCATGGCCTCGCAAAAGAAAAGCTTTATGAACGTGCAATGAAGATCTCCAAGACAAAACTTGATGAGGCTCACAAAGATTCTGATTTAGCTCTTGATATAATCGGAACTGCTACCGGGCTTACCGGTGGTGCCGTGTTTGTTAAAAACATGCCTCCAAAATATAAAGAAAAGTTTAACAAAGTGATGCAATATGCCTCAATGAACAAAGAGGCAAACATATTTTCAAGTATGTTTAAGGGGTTTTCTAAAGGGCGAAAAGCCATAAGTGGTGTCGCGGAAAAAGCAGACAAGGCTATTCTTGAGAAATTAAAAAACTCTGAATTGACAAAAGACATTTATCAATCAATGCCCAAGCCCTCAGGTCGTGTAGACACAGGATTTAAAGGAATCAAAGGAAATCCGCAGCCAAGTCCAACTACTATCAAGTCCGGCCCAGGCGTTAAGACACAGACTTCTGATGAGGCGTTGGGTAAAACGTTTTCAAAAAAGCCCCCGACACAGGGAAAACAAACTATCGACGAAACGGTTAGTAATTATGGCAAGGAAAAAGAAGTAAATAAACAAAAGTGGATCAATCGTATCAAAAACTTTGGGACTGCCGCTGCTGGTGTTGGTATAGGAGCAGCTGGTGTTGGCGTTGGTTATAACCTTGCTACAAGACTGAGGAACGCGTGAACCATATCGACAAAATAGCAGCGGCGCTTATGAAAATGGCTCCGCTGCATAATCCTTTAAGCTCTACTCCTACCAAGGCGATACAGAAGCATGGTGTGCAGCCAGCATCTTATCGTATGAAGCACAAAACAAAAGGCGAGGTTACGTCTCAGACAAGAACTCAAGTCAAAATGAACGATCAGCGCATTCCCAAAACCCCCAATGGTTAATTATCTTTTTTTTATGTAATAAGTATTATAGGAAGATATTTATCCCACCCTCTCTTTGGAGCAGCGTATGGACCTCCGTAATATTTACAGAATCGTATTCCATAATGATCTTGATGGAATATGCTGCGCAGCACATTTTTTACAGCAGATCGGATCGGGTGATTATGTTTTACATCCGGTCAAAACTCAAATTCGCGGGGAAAAATTTGAGCGGTTGATTAGTTCATTCCCCAAAGAAGATACAGTTGTGGTATTTGATTTTCAATATCACGAGCGTTGTAAAATCTGGGTAGACCATCACATCAATAATGTTCTTCCCAGAGAGTACACAAAGCTGTTGGTTAACGACACGACAGCGTTATCTGCGTTTCAGATACTTAACCCGACGCATGCGGCGACAGAATGGGTGAATATAGTTGACGCTTGTAAGTATCCGAATGCACAGTTTATTTTCGAGTCAGATCACCCTGCTATGACTCTTAACAGGTTCATCAAAAGCACGTTTCCACACGACATGATCTATTGTCGTGTTGCGGAAATTTTAGCTAAGACCAATATTGATTTTGAGAGAACTATTGGTATTCTTGGCTTAAATGCCGAAGACCTTGTAAATCGAGAGCTTGAAGGTTGTAAGCGTGCGGCTGCGTTCATGTGTGTACATGCTGAGGATATTTCTGTTATTTTTGAAAGCCGGTCTGGGGAATATCCAAGATATGCGGAATTTTATGCTCAAAAGCATATTGCCTATGCAATCAGACAAGTGTCAACTGGGAATGGAAAGTGCCAAATAGAAATTGGCTATAATCCATTCCACAGACATAAGAATAATCTCGACATAGGAAAATATATGAAGGAGCATGAGCTTCTACAGACTGGTGGCGGACATCATGATATCGGAGGTGGTGTAATGCTTGAAAAAAACTCTGAAAAGTTCATACAAGACTTTATAACAACTATGACAGGAGATGATTGTATGGAAAAGCTTGCTGTTGATCCGACAGACAGTGTTGAGGTAGAGGCGGCGGAGATGGTTAAAATAGGTTCCGCAAAAAGCCAAGAAGAAGGACGAGAAAAAGTTGTAATGGAGGGAAAAATTGATGGAGACAACTCCGGGCTCAAACTTTAATCTTAAGTATTTTTTCAGCGTATCGCCAGAAGAGGTTGATAAGATAATCCAAAACATGGAAAGTTATATCACCAGGATAACGATACCGAAAAAAGACGGGACTAAGCGGATTGTGCTCGCTCCTTCAAAGGATTTGAAATACATTCAGAAATGTTTGTATTATAAGTTTTTTAAGAAATATAAGAGTCATGACGCAGCTCACGGATTTGTGAATAAGCGTGGTATTGTTTCAAATGCCATTCACCACGTGGGTGCTAAGTCGCTGGGTACTGTTGATATCAAGAGTTTTTTTGATACCATCAGTGAAGAACACTTACAGAATGTGCTGTTTGGAAATAAAAATATCTGTAAGTTTTGTAAGAATTATGAGAGGATGGTGACTAAGGGATGTAACCCATCATTGTATCACAATAAGTTGCAGAATTTTCCTCATATGTGTGAGGAAATTGCGGCGATGTTCATACCGGAATACTGTATTGAAACTGAATATCAGCCGATGTTTACAAGGATTATTAAAATCTGCACGTATGAAGGATTTACCGCCCAGGGTTTTCCAACCTCCCCGATTATCGCAAACATAGTGTTACGAGGTCTCGACAAAGCGCTGGAAGAAAAGCTGACGCCACTTGGGATTACGTATACAAGATATGCTGATGATCTGTGTATGTCGAGTAAAACGATGAATAAAGACCAGTTGAAAGCCGCCGCTCAGAATTTGATTTATAAAATGCTATGGGCTTTCAAATTTCAACCAAACAAGAAGAAGACCATGTGGAAAAATAACTCGTCACGGTTGAAAGTATGTGGTGTTGTTGTTAATGTAAAACTGGCGATTCAAAGACGAGTTGTGAGAAAATTCCGGGCTAAGGTGCATCATATAACGGTAAAGCGGAAAGACACTTCAACCAGGGCTGAATATCGGAGCGCCAAGGGATGGGCTTCATTTCTCATGTCAGTCAGTCGGGAGAAGGGTAGAAAATATTATGATCAGCTCGTTGCATTTGGAAAAGAAAGGGGCTGGGAAGGTGGATGAAATATTATACCGTTTACACTGATGGATCTTGCCCAGGTAACAAAAAGGTAAATAAATGTTCCGGCCATTATGCGTATCTTATCGTGGAAGATGGCGGAATAATTTACGAGTTCGTTGGTGAGGAAAATGATACCACGAACAATAGAGTCGAGATGCTGGCTGTGATCTCGGCGTTGATTTATCTCTTACCGCAATCTCAAATCTCTGAAATAATCATAATGACCGATTCGACGTATATTACGGAGAATTGGGAATTTGTAGAATCCTGGAAAAAGCATGGCTGGAAGCGTGCGAACAGGAAGCCTGTACTGAACGTAGACCTTTGGAAACGATTAGACGAACTATACCCGAAGTTTGTTAATCTGCATTTCCAGTGGGTTAGGGGCCATGGTAACAACAAGTATAATATCCGTGTCGATTACCTGGCCCGTCAGGCTTAATCTGGAAATGTTATCAAAATAACATTCTTCCAGGAGGGTTTCGGATGATAGTTAATGCTGCTGCAGAGATTTTGTGGATACTATTTAAAATTGTATTTAAACCAATGAAATAGAAAAGATAGAGAAGGATTTGTCATCCTTTTCATCTTCGGCGTTTCACCGAAGGTATATTTGAAGATAGTTTTACGTCTCACTGGGGGCCTTCCCAGTGAGACAAATCTATCGAACTGACCTCCCCGACTCCGGGCAGTTCAGTTTACTATTTCAGGTGCACATAGATTCCCATTCTGTGTGCGCCATTTTTTATATTTATACTAAAGGAGACCATCTTATGGCTTTGATTCACGAATTACTGGCGGTTGAACAATCCGTCAAAAATGAGTATGTGGCAATGGTTGCTGAAACAGGTAACACGTTTGCAAAGAAGGAACATCTCTTTCAGACGCATTCAAAAAGATACGAGCCCTTGATAGAGGGTGATGTAGACAGACCGGCGGATGATGAGATCCCCCAGCCAATCACAACCGTTCGGGCCAAACTGGACTATTTTCACAGATATTTGGAGAAGCTGGCTGATGTAATTGTTCAGAAGGAAACCGCCAACTCACACGCTGTTGAAAATATCGTTGTCCAGGATGAAGATGGAGACGATGTTATTCTGGCGACCGGAGTTCCAGTGTCAGTATTGGTGCAATTACAAAACATCCTCGAGAAGACATTTGTTAATGTATATAATACAATACCGACTCTCGACCCAGCGAAGCATTGGACGCTGGATAATTCTGCGGGCGATGGAATGTATGTGTCTGAGGCGACATCGAGAATGTCAACCAAGAAGGTTTCCAGGCCCATTACGTTAAGTCCGGCAACGGATAAGCATCCCGCGAACGTCCAATTGATTCAAGAGGACGTTTCTGTTGGGAAGTGGGTGACTGTTAATTATTCGGGGAAAATTACTCCTGCCGAGAAAAGCGCCTTGCTCGAAAGGCTGAGAGCGCTGCAGGATGCGATAGGGAAGGCAAAGGCGCGGGCCAATGCCAATCGTGTTGACACGACGATTAAAATCGGAAAAAGTCTTGTTGACTTTATAAATCATGGAGTTAAACGCTAATATTCAGTTTCATGCTGATGTTTATGCTGATTTTATTGACTCCACGTTAATGTTGAGAATCTAATCTAAGTTGAAGGCTGTTTTAAAAAAACTGAGGCGTTGGTTCAAATCCAATCGGGGCCTCTTTGCGAGATAGAGTAACTGGAAACTCGGCCTGGCTCATAACCAGGAACATTGTGGGTTCGAATCCTACTCTCGCTAAGCGGCCCCGTAGTCCAGCGGTAAGACGCGGTGTATCATATTAAAGAACGGCTAGAGGCAAAGGTTAGATTAAAAATTGGTTTTATACCAAAACGAATGGTGGTGCAGAAAGGGTATTTCTGCACCATCTTTTTTTTTTTTAACAAGAAGGAAAGTTATGAAACATTCAGATTTCAATTTAATAGTCGAAAAGAGAAAAGAACAAATTACAAAAATATTGTCCCAAAAATCGAAAGAGTATTCGTCGGAAGATGATCGCTTCCATAATTTCAAGCGGGCGGCAGCCATTCTGGAGACCACTCAGGAAAAGGCCCTGGCTGGAATGCTTGTCAAACACATGGTATCGGTGCTTGATATTGTAAATAATCCGGATAAGTTTACGGCGGAAGTGGTGGACGAGAAGATCGGCGATTCGATAAATTACCTGATCTTGCTCGAAGGTACGCTGTATGAGCGTATGACTAAAAAGGAACTTCAGCCACATAGTATGGCCAAAAAGAAATAGTCTTTTTTTTTGATAATTATAAAAAGCACGGTTTAAGCCGTGCTTTTTTTTAGTTATTATCTTTAAAAATATGAAATAACTATTATAGAATCGTTTAACTTAACAGAAAGGATTTTATGAATATTTTTATCGTTGTGTTAATTGAGATTGGAAAATACAAAAAAGAAATTGAAGTGAAGTATAACACCAGGATTGGTTTTATATTACAGAAAAATAAAATAAACCCAGAACTTCGTCCGTTACTAAACGGTAAAGAAGTTACTGGAGATTATAGGGTAAGAAAGAATTGTACTTTTGTCTTGTCTAAAATGTTTTACGGGGGTGTGATATGACAATTCGTCAACTACCCACGGATAAATCCGTGGGCTTGAATCGTGAGGTTCAACGCAAGAGTTGATTAGAGAGCAGTTTAAAGCAAGGTTAAAGAACACACCTACAGGTACTCCACTAGCCTGTAGCTCTGTAAATTTTATATTAAACAGAGAAGAAATTCTCAGTGTATAAAGTAAAGTACCGACTTTAAACAATCTCGAAGTGGATCTACTTCAACATAAAGGAGGATAGGGCTTGAGAGTTCCTATCAATATTTATGTATTAAATAAAAGAGGTGAACCCCTTATGCCTTGTTCACCAAGAAAAGCAAGAATTTTGCTTAAAGAGGGTAAAGCAAAAGTAACAAAGAACTATCCACTTATTATTCAATTGACACAAGCAACTGGTGAGCAAATACAAGAATGTTCTCTTGGTATTGACTCTGGTGCTAAAAATGTAGGTTTTTCAGTAATTACTGATAAAAAAGAGATAGTTTCTGGAGAGTTGATTCTTGATCAGAAAACTTCTGAAAGATTAACAGAAAAAAGGATGTACCGTCGTGGTCGAAGAAATAAATTATGGTATAGAAAACCACGATTTAATAATCGAAAGAAATCAGAAGGATGGTTGCCTCCATCAGTTCAAAGAAAATTTAACACTCATATTACTCTGATTAATAAGTTGAAAAAGCTTCTTCCTATCAAACAAACAATCATAGAGGTGGGTAATTTTGATATTCAAAAAATAAACAATCCAGATATTTCGAGTGTACAATATCAACAAGGATCAATGTTTGAATATCAGAATGTAAGAAGTTTCTTAATGGCTAGAGAACATGGTGAATGTCAGTTATGTAAAAAGAAATTTTCAAAAGGTAACGGTCCTCACGTCCACCATATTATACCAAAAAATAATGGAGGAACGGATTCAGAAAAAAATCTATCTTTACTTCATGAAAAGTGTCATAAAAAGTTGCATAGACAAAGTTTATATAATTTGTTAAAACAGAA
>Ga0315273_10011694_pt1 | contig 11231 bp, 20 predicted proteins | sample YL17G02_0_MG_FD_205753 | JGI IMG/M metagenome (GOLD analysis project Ga0315273, IMG submission 205753) | Sediment microbial communities from Yellowstone Lake, YNP, Wyoming, USA - YL17G02_0 | ecosystem: Environmental > Aquatic > Freshwater > Lake > Sediment | place: USA: Wyoming | collected...
GTAGGGGCAGGGACCGCGCCGGACAGCCATCTCAGGTCAGCCGTGGCCCCAGTATGCCACCCCACTGGTCGCGCATGGCACCGCACCTTCCTTGCTTATATCGAATATATTGTGTATAATGCTGGGTGGTGCCAGGAACGGAGAGGGCTTCGCGACGGAAGGTTCGAGGGGTCCCGCTCCCCGTTCCCGGCACGGCGAAACCGTGGTAGTCCCCCCCATCGGGGCGTGGTAGTTCCCCCCCCATAGGGGCGACTGATGCGCGCACCAATTACGGTCGCCCCAATTAATTCCCCAACTAACGCCCGACCAATAGTTATTGAATTGTGAGTTGAGTTAGTTATTGAATTGTGAGTTGAGTTAGTTATTGAATTGTGAGTTGAGTTAGTTATTGAATTGTGAGTTGAGTTAGTTATTGAATTGTCCGGTGTCCTATCGGGTCCGGTGTCCTATCGGGTCCGGTGTCCTATCGGGTCCGGTGTCCTATCGGGTCCGGTGTCCTATCGGGTCCTATGCACCATATGCACCATATGCACCATGCACCTATGCACCATATGCACCAATGCACCTATATTCTGAGTCCCGCGAGTCCCGCGCTCCCGCAGTCTCCCGCAGTCTCCCGCAGTCTACTATGATCCGGGTTCCTGTCAAGTGTTTCCGAGAAACTTTTTCAAAGTTTTTTTCCGGGGGTCGCTGGTCGCGCATGACGGGACCGCCGGCCCATCTGGGCATCGACTTTGACTTTGACTTTGACTTTCAGCGAAATCTAAATGTAGCGGTTTTGACTTTGACTTGCCCGGGGGACCCCCCGGGGCCGTGCGCATCCACCTACCCCGGGGGGTGCCGCTCCTGCCGGGGCTCGCCTCGCCTTGGCACGCCTTGCCTAAACCCGCCTCGCCGTGGCAAGGATATCACTGGTCGCGCATCGTGCCCGCCGATGCCAGTGGCGATGACCCGGGCATCGGCGGGCACGGCCAGTGTACGTCGCTGGTCGCGCATGACAGGGGCGCCCGCCCGGCCGGAGGGGGTCCGGCCGGGCGGTGGGGGTCACGGTTTCCCGCAGGCCCCGCAGACCGCGGCGGACCATCCGGACCCGCCCCACTCGTCGGCGGTGGTCTCGCCGGATTGGATGGAGGCGTCGTGGCAGGCCTGGCAGACCGGCATCCACCCGCCGCCGATGCCGATGATGTGCTTCAGGGTCAGTGTTCCTTCTGTGATCGCCATAAGACAAGACTACCCGCTATCATGCTTGGAGTACAGCCAGAATGGTGTGACGTACCCCACACAAACTGGCTTGACTAATCAGGGCGTGTGGCCCATTCTAGATATATCAAGCCAACACGATCCTGAGGGGGACACAATGGCAAGCACCGCGACACTCACCCGGCCCACCAGCAAGACAGACGACAAGATCGCCGACACCATGAACGCGCTCACACAGAAAGTCATCGCATCCATCGAGGCCGGCATGGCGAACCCCGACGGGTGGGCCCCGCCGTGGCACACCGTCATGGGCGGCGGCGTCAACGCCACCACCGGCAACCCCTACCACGGCGGGAACATCCTGCTCCTGTCTTTCTCCGGGCACGCCGGCCCGTGGGCCACGTTCAAGCAATGGCAGGAGAAGGGCGCGATGGTCAAGAAAGGATCCAAAGGCACACCTATCCTGGTCCCGATCCCCGTCTCGTTCGAGAAGGAGAAGTCCGACGGGGAGAAGCGGACCGTGTCCTTCACCCGCTACCGCGTCGCATACGTCTTCGCCGCCGACCAGGTCGACGGGTGGAACGCCCCGGAAACCCCGGTGAACCCGGAGCCGCGGACCGCCGACGCCGATGCGTGGATCGCGGCGTGGTCGCAGGTCGTGACCGTCGACCACCGGTCGAACGGCGCGTGCTACAACCGCGCCACGGATACCATCAGCATCCCCGAGTACGACGAATTCAAGAACGCCGCGGGGTACTACAACACGTTCATGCACGAGGCGACGCACTCCACCGCCCACCCGGACCGCCTGAACCGCGAATTCGGATCATTCGGGAGCGCGGTGTACGCCCGTGAGGAATTGGTCGCCGAATTGGGCGCGGCGTTCCTCGGGATGCACTACGGCATCCCCACGGAGACCATCGACCACGGGTCCACGGACTACCTGGCGAATTGGTTGCGCGCGCTGAAGGGCGACCCGAAATTCCTGTGGGATGCCGCCACCGCCGCGCAGAAGGCGGTGAGGCTGCTGCTCGCCGCGACCCGGCCCGACGGGGAGTAGCGGGCACCCGCCGGCACGGGGAGGATCCCGGGCCGGCGGGGAACGCTCGAACCGGCCCCGGGGGTGAATCCCCGGGGCCGTATGGTTCATCAAGCCCCGGGGCCGATCCGGGGGGGTCGACCCGCTGGTACGGGGGGGCTGATCCCGGGCGTGTATGGTTCGCCCGTCATGCGCGACCAGCGACACCCGGGCGGGAGGGGCTCGAACGGGTGTGCTGTGACGCGCGCAACACAAACCCGGCTTGATAACTTTGGCTTGATCTGTGCATAATGGAAGTGTTGGCAGGGGTTGCCGACGGGGATCTAGGGGGAGCACAATGGCTGTATCACTCGCAGACGACACAATCGGCTACATCGGCCGGACCGTCGCGGTCCACGAGGTGAACGGGTATGATGATTCTGACTTCATGGCGACGGTCGCCGATGAAGATGGCAACTTCATTGATATAATGTATGGTACGACCCGGTTCGCGTGGCGCGGCAACGCCACCATCGACGCCACGCCGGAGATCATGGCGGCGTGGAAGGCGCACCTGGCCGCGGAGCGGGAGGCGGCGGCGGAGGCGGCGCGCCGGCGGGAGGCGGGTCGCATCGGCAAGGGCACCCCGGTCGTGGTCCGCAAGGGCCGCAAGGTCCCGGTCGGGACCGAGGGTGTGGTCGGTTGGCTCGGGTGGCAGACTTTCGGCCACCGGAAGTCGCTCCGCATCGGCATCCGCGTCGACGGGGAGATGGTCTTCACGGCGGCGTCGAACGTCCGGGTCGTCGATCCCGTGTACGGCGAATTGCCGCCGACGGACGCCTGACGGGGATAGTCCCCCGCCCCCACCACGGGGGCGGGGGGCCGCGCCTGCCGGAACCCGCCAAGCCATGCCGTGCCTCGCCGTGCCTCGCCTCGCCCGCCGGTGCCTGCGCTACCCTGCCGCGCCTGTCCGCGCCTGCCACGGCCAACCCCGCCATGCCCTGCCACGGCCAACCCCGCCATGCCCTGCCTCGCCCAGCCCTGCCGTCCCGCACCATGCGCCACCCGAATTCTACCACGGGTCATGCGCGACCAGTCGGCGGTGTGACGGGGAACACACAACCCCGGCTGGACCAGCGACACTTCACCATGTACCATTGATATATCAACAACAATCAGGGAGCGTTATGAGCAAGTGGGCCGTCATCATCCAGACCGTCACCCAGACCACCTTCGAGTACGTCGTGGACGCCGACGACTACGACGCGGCGGTGGACGCCGGCGGGATCCTGCACTCCACGGACAGCGACGACGGCAACGTCATCGAGAATGTCGTCGTGGGTTACACCATCGGCGCCGCCGAACAGACACAGGTGTGACGGGGCACACACTATGCCGGTTAGACGAACCGGCATAGTGTGTGCCATACTGGATATATCGGATCGACCACCACCACCGGAAGGAACAACGCTATGAAGATCAACGGAGAATTGCTCGAGGCGATGCGGGCCGCGATCGCGCCGCTGGACACCCCCGAGCGCCGCGACGCCTACCGGCGCGGGGAATTCAACCGCTCAGCGGCCGTCAAGAATTTGGACCTGAGGTACCAGACGGACCTCGCCGGCGCGGCCGGGGTGTACCGGCTCGCCTACGACGCCGGCGCGAACGACCGGCACGTCGAGACGGCGCTGCGGCGGATCGTCCCACCGCTCGGGTTCGGCACGGAGGCCTACCGGGCCTGAGCCCGGACCGACGCGCCCCCGCCCCCATGATGGGGGCGGGGGCGCGCACCTGCCGCGGCCCGCCGTGCCACGCCGCGCCTCGCCGGGCCTTGCCCAGCCCCGCCCAACCTCGCCCCGCCGGCCAGGCCGTGCCTAGACCCGCCATACCGCGCCATACCTGATACCCGGGCAAGGGTACATCATGCGCGACCAGAACCCCCACCGGGGTGTGACGGGCCCCACACCCCACCGGCTTCCCAACCGGCGGAGTATCTGCCATACTGGATATATCACCACGACGGAGGGAACACCGCTATGATCACCGATTGGCACCTGACCGCCCACCCGATCATGCTCTGCGAGAAGTGCGGCGAGGAGCAGGCGCGGAAGGCGTGGGCGCCCGATTGGGATTTCGTCCGGACCGACGGGCACGAGCACGACCCGGACGGCGACCGGGCGTGCGCGCTCTGCGGGGCGCCGGGGGCGACCGTGGAAGCGCTCGCGTACTCCTACTGACCGGCGGGGCCGGCGGGGTGTGGCCGGCCCCACACCCCGCCGGCTTCACAACCGGCGGTTTATCTGCCATACTGAATACATCACCACAACAGGAGGAACCACCATGACCACCACCATCCCCGCCGCGACCGCCCACGAGGTCGCCGCGCACTACTTCCCCGCCGGCGGAACCGTGTCCACCATCACCGAGCGCGACGGCGGGTCCCGCCGCGTCCGCGTCCTCGCCGTCGACTCCCGCGGCCTCATCCGCGACGTGACCGCGAACGTCGCCGCGGTCCTGCCCTACCGGATGGATCAGAAGGGCCGGATCATCTTCCACGGCATCGGCCTCGACGTCGGCGCGCACATCACCGCGAGCCTGGCGCACTCCCTCCACGGCGACCGGGGCGCGCTGGACCATCACGCCGTGTGACCAGCCCCACACCCCGCCGGTTAGACAAACCGGCGGGGTGTCCGCCATACTTGATATATCACCACGACGGGAACCACCGCACAAGGGGGAAGCACCATGCAGGACACCGACCAGATCATCACCACCACCCTCGCCGCCATCGAGGCGGCCTGCCCGGACGCCCACGGATTCATGCCCATCATCGACCCCGCCGGCGCCGTGACCTGGGTCCAGCACCACGACGGGGACCGCGACGAGGCGTACCGGATCATCGCGTGGACCGAATCGGTCTGCCACCACGGCGGCGGGCTGATGGTCGCCGAGTGCGACCACCTGACCTGCGACGGCCCGCACCGCCCCGACCACTGGTGCGACCTGCCCGACCCCGTCGACGTCTGCACCTACCGCGGCACCTACTGGCAGCCCGCCGAGTACGACACGGTGTGCCGGGCGTGCTCCGAGCCCGACTACTGACGGGCAGGGCCGCCGGCCAGCGGGGCCGGCGGTCCCCCCGCGCCGTCATGCGCGACCAGCGCCCGCGGCGGGGGTCCCCGCGCCGGCCCGCCGGCGGGGGTCCCCGCCGCCACGGCCCGGCGGTGTGGCGGGGACCACACCCCCCGGACCCCGACCCGGCGACGCGGATAGTGTAGGATAGAAGTATCACCGCAACGGAAGGAACAAGCAATGCCCATCACCCTGCAAGGCACCTGGACGGTTGTCGGCCTCTACGAGGACACCAACGAGTCCTACGCGAAGATCGTCCACGCGCCCACCGTCGAGGCGGCGTTCGACATCGCCGCCCGGGCCGCCTACCCCGAACTGCTCATCATCGGGGCCGTGGGCTCCGACGGGTATCTGACGCCCCCCGACCAGGACGGCGGGAAGACCGCCCGCGCCGCCGACCTGATCCTCGACGACGAGGTGTGACATCGAACACACCCCGCCGGCTTGAAACCCGGCGGGGTGTCCGCCATACTGGATATATCACCACAACGGAAGGAACACCAGCGATGGCCACCACCACGCTCCCCACCTACCCCCGATACGGCGGCAGCGAGATCGCCAGCGACATCCGCATCCGCACCTACTCCCGGTACGCCGGCCACGTCGTGAGGCTCGGCGTCGGCGCGATCCCCGCCGGGCACGAGGCGCGCAAAGAATTCGGCGGCCAGCTCATCCCCGGGCCATGGGCATACACCTACCCGCTCGCGACCATGATCGCGAAGGACCCGCTGCCCGCGGAGACCGTCATCGACGCGGAACCCGGCGACCTGTTCGTCATCGACAGGGTGACGTACCGCCTGGTGGACAACGACCCGTGGGGTTATCCCGACCTCGCGCCGGTCGGCTGACCCGGACGCCCCCGCCCCATCATGGGGGCGGGGGCCCGCACCTGCCGCGGCCCGCCGTGCCACGCCGCGCCTAGCCGCGCCGAGCCCAGCCACACCGAACCCGCCGAGCCCTGGCCTGCCACGCCTAACCCGCCCTGCCGTTCCTAGCCCCGCCCTGCCACGTGCCACCACCCATCCTACCCGCCCCCGGGGCGACGCGGACCCGGCTTGACAAGTAAGCAAAGCGTCACCTATACTTGATATATCAGCAACGGAAGGAACACCCCATGAGCAGCCCCGTCCTGACCCACTGGTGGGTCGAACCCGTGGGCGACAACGGCCAGTGGACCGCCACCGTCGAATTCAGCAACGGATGGTGGACCACCCTCACCCTCCCCAGCCGGGCCGAGGCCCTCGAATGGATCCGCCGCGCCAACGCCTGACCCGACCACGGGGAACCCGTTTGACACGCGGGTTCCCCACCCGCTATACTTCTAGTACCACCACAAAGGGAAGGACCGCCATGACCACCACCGCGCGCACCCACGACCAGCTCGACAACCACGAGCGCAAGATCACGACCACCTGGGGCACCAGCCTCACCAAAGACGCCGACCCCGCGAAACAGGTCCAGATCTCCCTCGAGACCCACCACGACAAGGGCCGCAAAGAACTCCGGACCACCATCCACACCCAAACCCTCGAACCGTCCGGGTTCATCGTCCGCTCATACATGGTCATGGGCCCGGACTCCGCCGACCGCGGGCTGACCATCGCGACCGTCCCACTGGCACGGTTCAACCAGAGGGCGGCGCGGGAATCCCACGCCACCGCCCTCGCCGGGCTCGGGGCGACCATCGAAGGACTCGCCGCGGTCCGCGGGGTCCGCGCGAACTGGGACATCGCCGCCGCATGGGCGGCGCGGACCTGAACCGGCCACGGGGAACCCGCTCGACACGCGGGTTCCCCGTCCCCCGCACTGGATATAGCAACGGAAGGAAGATCATCATGGGACCCACCATCATCAGCATCAAACGGACCACCGGCATCGCCGGGCAGATCGCGTACGACGTGGCCGTGGCGTACCCCGGGGAGCCGGAGACCACCATCGCCCTCGTCGGCTCGGTGCGCGGCGGCCCCGTCGTCCTCATCGCCAACGGGCGGCAGACGTTCGTCACCGACCCCGGCCGGCACGGAACCACCCTGAACCCGGACTGGATCCGCCGGTTCCTCGCCTAACCCTGTGCTATACTGATAACACCACCAACGGAAGGAACAGCATGTCGGACCTGACCATCACCGGCCGCACCATGACGACGGCCTGGACCAGCACCACCACCAACGACGACGGCACCATCCAGGTCATCCTCACCACCGACCACTTCCCCATCAGGAAACAGCTCATCAGCTCCCTGCGCACCCGCACCCTCACCCGCGACGGCCGGGCCGTCCCGTCGGACGACCTCGGGATCGGCTGGGGCCCGACCGTCGGGCAGGGGGCGACCCCGCGGTGGGACGCCCCGAAGGCGCTGGAATTCCACTGCCGCATGGCGCGGCAGGTCGGGCACTGGCTGGCGGACCAGTCGCCGGTCGCCCTGGGGGCGCTGGCCGTCGCCGGGTTCACCGCCCCCACCGGCCCGGCCGGGGAAGCCCTCGCCGGGCTGATCGGGCAGGAGCAGGACCGGACCGCGCCCGATCCGACCCGCTGACCGACCCGCTATCGACCACCACCAAACATCTGCTATACTGATAACACCACCAACGGAAGGAGCACCATGTCGGACATAACCCTCACCAACGAGGACGGCGACAGCATCACCATCGACGCGCTCGCGCTCCACACCGCGATCAACACCGCCGCGGCCTACCTGCCCGACGCCGCGCGGATCGTCGCGTTCACCGCCGGCTCCCTGCCACGGTTCGCCGTGTACCAATGCACGCTCGTCGTCACCGAAGGGACCGACGGAACACAGTCCCTCGACTGGGACTGGACCGACGCCCTCCTCGAGCACAACCACACCGAGGGCGCATCGGCCTGGACCTGGGACCAGGCGAAAGACATCGAAGCCGTGCTCATCGCCAACCAGGACAGGATCACCCCCCGCGGCAGCATCGTCGGCGGCGTGTTCCAGCCCCTCACCCGGACGTGACGAAGACGACACGGGACCGGTCGCCATACCGGTCCCGTGTCTGCTATACTTGAAATATCAACGGAAGGAGCACCATGACCACCACCCCAGCGCTGTTCATCGTCCACCCCGGCAGCGGCACCATCATCGCCGCCGACGAGTGCCGCCTCGTCCGCGCCACCGACCCCGACCAGCTCGAGGCCGGCGTCGCGTCCGGGGCCATCGGCCCCCGATCCGGGAACCCCGTCCCCGACCCCCTGACCACCCTGTGCTTCTCACCCGCCGCGATCCGCGAGCACTACGAATCCATCGACGCCGGCGAGCCGTCCCCCAGCACCACCGCCGTCGCCGGCATGGACGACGACGCCCTCCGCGGCATCGCCGACACCGCCCTCGGCGACGACCGCATCTACGAAACATTCCACACCATCCTCGAGGCCGCCGTCGCCGAATGGGTCGAGGACCACGGGGGCGACGCGGAAGGGCAGCAGCGGCTCGTCCGCCTGGACGATGTGGCGGGCGCCGTCCGCCGCACCATCGCCGCCCAGCCCCACATCCACCCCTCACGGGTGGGGGGCATCGTCGCGGAAGTCATCGCGTCGCTGACCGGCGAGCCCGACCCGGAACACTGAGGCCCGACACGGGCCGGTTTGTGGACCGGCCCGTGTCATGTATGCTGTTAGCAACGGAAGGAACATCCTTTGAGCGAGTACGCCCTGCCCTGCCTCGTCTGCGGGAAGCAGCTCCGCAACGTGTTCCCAGATGTGGACAACCAGCCCAACGACGGTGTGGTCCTGACCACTAGCGGAAACTACGGCTCCACCGTGTATGATTCTTTCACGGGAGAATTTTTGGAACTCTCGATCTGCGACCCGTGCCTGGTCCGGGCGGGGGAGCTGGGGCGGGTGCTGGAAGCCCGGACCCGCCGCCCCGCCGCCCTCAACGGCACACTCATCGGGTACGAAGAAATGCCGTACACACCCGTCCCCTGGACCGCCGGGATGCCCGGCGACGGCAAGGAAACCCTCAACCTGTGGGAGGAAGACCTCGACACGCTCCCCCCCACCGTCCACATCGACGCGACCCCTGCCGCGCTCCGCCTGGCCCTCGAAGACCCACTTTGACTTCCTCCCCGCCCTGAAGAAGGAGGATTCCCTTACGGGAACCCGACCCTCAAGAACAAAAAGTTCCCGTTTCACCACAAACCGCACAGAAAGGTTGCCCTTCCCATGTCTAACATCCGCTCCACGGGCTTCCCCAGGTTCTCACCTGAGTACCGAACGTCCTTCGGCATCTTTTGAAATATTCAATCAAAGAACAATTCGGCACACCCCCACCGCCTGTGGTAGAATAAAAGGAATGGAAAGAAGGAGCACCATGACCGATCCCACCACCGGCGCGCCAGAACCCCCCGGATGGCCGCCCGCGCCCGCCCTCGGGATGTTCGTCCGCGCCGCCACGGACGGCGGACCCGCCACCCAGGCCGGACCGGCGTTCGACGCCGACGACTGACTGGACAACCACCACCACACCCGTTATACTGGTAATAACATCAACGGAAGGAACACCATGACCATCGACAACGACGCCGACGCCCTCGCGGAGATCGTCCGCCACGAGATCACCACCGCCCTCGACGGCCTGAACAGCACCCGGCTCGCGGGCCTGGCGGGATGCCACGCCCCCGAGTCCGACGCATCCCCCGGCGGCAGGTTCCTGCTGGCTGTCCGCGACGCGGTGACGGAGGACATCACCCCCGACGGGACCCTCGACGACACGGTGGCGGGCCAGATCGCGGATAGCGCGCCGTGCCCCGCCATCCACCGGATGTGGCAGGAATTCGTGGACCTGCGGGCGTACCGCGAAGACTTCCAGCCCTGCGACGACGGGTTCCAGCACGCCGGCGACAGCCTCGCCCACATCGCCGAACGGCTCGTCACGGCATTGGTGGCGCAAGCCGCCGGGATCGCGGCCGCGCTGGGGGAGTGACGGTCGGGCGTGCTACAATAAACTTACCGACGGCATCCGCACCAACAGCGTCGTGGTGGTCGCTAGCGGATGCAGGAACCCCGGCCGGCATGTCCCTTCCGTTCATGCCGGCCGGGGAACCCACCACCAAACACCTGATATACTAGAAACAATATCAACCACCCCGCCCGGTGTCCCGCCGGACGGGAACACCAAAGGAACAAGGAGAAACATGACCAACAACACCACCACCTCCCCCGACGGCCTGTGGGAATGGGACGGCGCGAACTGGAACCCCACCGGGGCCGGGACCACACCGCCACCGACCATGGCGCCGAAGAAGAAGCGCACCGGCCTGAAGATCACCGCCGGAGCCTTCGCCGTCCTCGTGATCATCATGGCCGCGTCCGGCGGCGGCTCGGGCACCACCGAGGCCGCGGCCCCCGAGACCCCCGAGGCTGAAACCCCCGCGGTCCCCGAGCCCGGAGCGCCCGGGATCGGGGACCCCGTCCGCGACGGCAAATTCGAATTCACCGTCACCGGCGTCAAGACCGGCGTCGCACAGGTCGGCGGCGAGTACCTGAGCTCGCAGGCCCAGGGCGCGTACACCCTGGTCACGCTCACCATCACGAACGTGGGCGACGAGCCGCAGACATTCTCCAGCAGCAACGTGAAGGGCACGGACTCCCAGGGACGGGAGCTGGACTCCGACACCACCGCCACCCTCTACGCGGACGAGGGCAACGACTCCTGGATCTCCGCCATCAACCCCGGCAACGGCATCACCGCGACCGTCGTGTTCGACATCGCCGCGGCGGAGTCCCTCCGGTCGGTCACCGTCCACGACTCGGTGTTCTCCGGCGGCAGCGAGGTCGTCCTGGGCTGACAGGCCCCGCGACCCGGCCGATCCCCTGGCGGCAACTGGCGGCAACTGTACACTAGGAGCGCGCCCGGGCG
>Ga0315273_10011695_pt1 | contig 11230 bp, 9 predicted proteins | sample YL17G02_0_MG_FD_205753 | JGI IMG/M metagenome (GOLD analysis project Ga0315273, IMG submission 205753) | Sediment microbial communities from Yellowstone Lake, YNP, Wyoming, USA - YL17G02_0 | ecosystem: Environmental > Aquatic > Freshwater > Lake > Sediment | place: USA: Wyoming | collected...
CTGGTCGAGGCGAGCGGGTCGACCGCCGGGTAGATGCCGAGCTCGACGATCTGGCGCGACAGCACGCTGGTGGCGTCGAGGTGGGCGAACGCCGTCGCCGGCGCCGGGTCGGTGAGGTCGTCGGCGGGCACGTAGATCGCCTGCACCGAGGTGATCGAGCCCTTCTTGGTCGAGGTGATGCGCTCCTGCAGCTCGCCCATCTCGGTGGCGAGGTTGGGCTGATAGCCGACCGCCGAGGGCATGCGGCCGAGCAGCGCCGACACCTCCGAGCCCGCCTGCGTGAAACGGAAGATGTTGTCGATGAAGAGCAGCACGTCCTGCTCCTCGACGTCGCGAAAGTACTCGGCGACGGTGAGGCCGGACAGCGCCACGCGCAGCCGTGCGCCGGGCGGCTCGGTCATCTGCCCGTAGATCAGCGAGGCCTTCGACTTCCGCCAGTCGTTGGGGTCGATGACGCCGGACTCCTGCATCTCGAGCCAGAGGTCGTTGCCCTCGCGGGTGCGCTCGCCGACGCCGGAGAACACCGAGTAGCCGCCGTGCTGCAGGGCGACGTTGTTGATCAGCTCCATGATGATGACGGTCTTGCCGACGCCGGCGCCACCGAACAGGCCGGTCTTGCCGCCCTTGGTGTACGGCTCGAGCAGGTCGACGACCTTGATCCCCGTCTCGAACATCTCGACCTGGGTCGACTGCTGGTCGAAGGAGGGCGCATCGCGGTGGATCGGCCAGCGCTCCTTGGTGACGCACGGCCCCTTCTCGTCCACCGGCACGCCGACGACGTTGAGCACCCGCCCGAGCGTCTCGCGGCCGACCGGCATGGTGATCGGCACCCCGGTGTCGATCGCCTTCATACCGCGCACGAGGCCGTCGGTGGCGAGCATCGACACGCAGCGCACCCGGTTCTCGCCGAGGTGCTGCATCACCTCGGTAACGACGTGCATCTCGCCGGCTTCGGAGGTGTCGCGGATCTCCACCGAGTTGTAGATCGCCGGCAGATGACCCTCGGGAAACTCCACGTCCACCACCGGACCGATGACCTGCACCACGTGCCCTTCGGTTTTCGCTGCAGCGGCCATGCCTTGCTCCTACTTTCCTCCCAGCGCCTCGGCGCCGGAAACGATCTCGATCAGCTCCTTGGTGATGGTTGCCTGCCGCATCCGGTTGTAGGACAGCGTCAGCTTGTCGATCATCTCGCCGGCGTTCTTCGAGGCGGCGCCCATCGCGGTCATCCGCGCCGCGTGCTCCGCCGCGCCCGACGACAGCAGCGCGCGCAGCACCTCGACCTCGACGTAGCGCGGCAGCAGATGGTCGAGCAGCACCGACGGCGCCGGCTCGAACACGTAGCTCACCAGGCTCGGGCCGCCTTCGAGCTGCGTCCGCTCGATGGGCAGCAGCTTGTGGAGCACGACCTTCTGCTGCATGATCGAACGGAACCGGTTCGACAGCAGGTAGATTGCATCCGTTTCGTGCGTCGAGAAGCGCTTCGCCAGCATGCGCGCGAGCGCGAATGCGGCCTCGGGCGTGATCTTGCTCATCAGGTCTAGGTAGGTCGCCAGCGGCTGCACACCGCGATGCTTGAAGTAGTCGACCGCCTTGCGGCCGACCAGCACGAGGTCGACCTGCTCCCAGCGGCCGCTGGTCATCAGCAGGCTCGCCTCGCGCAGCACGTTGGTGTTGAACGAGCCGCACAGCCCGCGGTCGGAGGTGATGACCACCAGGGTCACTGTGGTCTCGTCCCGCTGCTCGAGCAGCGGGTGCCGCTGCGAGCTGACGCGCGCGGCGACGGAGCGCAGCACGGCCTCGAGACTGGTCGCGTACGGCCGCGCCTCGAGGATCCGGGTCTGCGCCCGGCGCAATCGCGCCGCGGCGACCATCTTCATCGCCTTGGTGATCTGCTGGGTCGACTTGACCGAGCGGATGCGCCGTCGCAACCCCTGCGTGTTAGGCAACGGCCGCCTCCGGATGCTCCTTGAGGAAGCGCTCCTGCGCCGTCCGGCACGCCGCCTCGAGCTCGCTCTCGGTGGCGCCCTCGAGCTTGCCGGTCTTCAGGATCGTCTCGAGCACGGCGGCGTGGTTGGTGCGCAGGTGCTCGTGCAGGTACGCCTCGAACTGAGCCACCGCGTTCACCTTGAGCTTGTCGAGGATGCCGCGGGTGCCGGCGAAGATCGACGCGACCTGATACTCGACCTCGAACGTCTGGTGCAGGCCCTGCTTGAGCAGCTCGACGAGGCGCTCGCCGCGGGCGAGCTGGCGCTGCGTCGCCTTGTCGAGGTCGGAGCCGAACTGGGCGAACGCCGCCAGCTCGCGGTACTGCGCGAGGTCGAGGCGCAAGGTGCCGGCGACCTTCTTCATCGCCTTGATCTGCGCGTTGCCGCCGACGCGCGACACCGAGATGCCGACGTTGATGGCGGGGCGCACGCCAGCGAAGAAGAGGTCGCCCTCGAGGAAGATCTGGCCGTCGGTGATCGAGATGACGTTGGTCGGGATGTAGGCGGAGACGTCGCCCGCCTGGGTCTCGATCACCGGCAGCGCGGTGAGGGAGCCGCCGCCGAGGTCGTCGCGCAGCTTGGCGGCACGTTCCAGCAAGCGGGAGTGCAGGTAGAACACGTCGCCCGGGTACGCCTCGCGGCCCGGCGGCCGGCGCAGCAGCAGCGAGATCTCGCGGTACGACGCCGCGTGTTTGGAGAGGTCGTCGTAGATGCACAGGGCGTGCTGGCCGTTGTAGAGGAAGTACTCCCCCATCGCGCAGCCGGCGTAGGGCGCCAGGTACTGCATCGGCGCCGGCTCGGACGCCGACGCGGTGACGATGATGGTGTGACCCATCGCGTCGTGGTCCTCGAGGGTCTTCACCACCTGCGCCACCGTCGACCGCTTCTGGCCGATGGCGACGTAGATGCAGATGACGCCCTTGCCCTTCTGGTTGATGATGGTGTCGACGGCGAGCGCGGTCTTGCCGGTCTGGCGGTCGCCGATGATCAGCTCGCGCTGGCCGCGCCCGATCGGGATCATGCCGTCGATCGCCTTGATGCCGGTCTGCACCGGCTCCTTCACCGGCTGGCGGCGGACCACGCCGGGGGCGATGCGCTCGATCGGGTTGTACTCGCTGGTGGCGATCGGACCCTTGCCGTCGATCGGGTGGCCGAGGGCGTCGACGACCCGCCCGATCAGCGCGGGGCCAACCGGCACCGAGATGATCTTGCCGGTGCGCCGCACCTCGTCCCCCTCCTTGATGGAGTAGGTCTCGCCCATGAGGACGCAGCCGACGCCGTCCTCCTCGAGGTTCAGCGCCAGGCCGAAGACGCCGTGGGGGAACTGCACCATCTCGCCGGCCATCACCCGGTCGAGGCCGAAGACGCGTGCGATGCCGTCGCCCACCGACACGACGGTGCCCACCTCGGCCATCTCGACGCCGGTGTCGAGCCCCTCGATCTGTCGCCGCAGGATGTCGGTGATCTCGTCAACCTTGATCTGCATTCCCGTCTCCTAGTGCTGCCCGCCGTCGCGGGCGAAGCGCCGCAGTTGCGTGCGCAAAGAACCGTCAAAGACCTTGCTCCCCACCCGGACGACGAAACCGGCGAGCAGCTCGGGCCGGACCTTCGACTCCAGCTCGACCCGAGTGCCGATCAACCCGCCGAGGGTGGCACTCAGCGATGTGAGCTGCTCGGGCGTCGGCGCCCCAGGCAGCTCGACCGAGCCGCGCGTCATCCCGTCCTTGCGGTCGATCAGGGCGCGAAAAGCGGCCACCACGTCGGGCATGAAGCGCAAGCGGTAGTGCTGCTCGAGCGCCGCCAGCAGTCGCTGTGTCTCGACCCGCAGCCCGAGCGCCGTACCGATCGCCTTGAGAAGCCGTTGCTTCTTGGCGGGCGGAATCGACGGCAGCTCGAATGCGCGCAGCAGCTTCGGCTGGACGCGCAGCACCTCGGCCACCGCGTCGAGCTGGCTCTCGACCTCGCGCAGTGTGACAACGCCCTGCTTCTCCATCACCTTGAACATCGCCGCGGCGTACGGTCTCGCGATCCGGCGGCTCACCGCGTACCTCCAGCCGGCGGCGCCGACAGGCGCTCCAGCGTTCGCTTGAAGATCCGCTCGCGGTCGGCGGGGGTGAGCTCGCGCTCGAGCAGCTCCATGGCCATGTCGGCGGCGAGCTGCGCCGCCTCGCCGGCGAGCTGGGTGCGCGCCTCCGCGACTCGGCGCTGCGCCTCCTGGTCGAGCTGGCCCAGCAGCCTGGCCGCTTCGGCGTCGCCCTTGCGCTCGAGGTCGGCGCGCTCGCGCTCGCCGTCGCTGCGCAGGCGCTCGCGCAGCGCCGCAATTTCGCCCTGCAACGATGCGATGCGGCTCTCCATCTCGGCCTTCATCCGCACCGCCTCCTCGCGCTGGCGTACGGCCTCCGCGATCTGCCGGGCGATCTCCTCGCGGCGGGTGTGGAAGAAGCGCGACATCGGCTTGGCGAGCAGGTAGACGAGCAGGCCGGCAAAAACCAGGAGATTGGCGGTCTTCCACAGCCAGACCGGCAGGCCCAGGAAGGTCGTTGGCGCTTCCTTTTCGGGTGAGGCGAGCACGGGGACGGCGTAGATCAGGAGAAAGACGACAAACGGGATGCGCTTCACGAGCCAATCCTCCGCTCGACCAGCCGCTCGGCGAGCGCGCGGGCAAGCTCGCCGCTGCGGGCGCGCAGCGATACACGCGCCTCGTCGGTCACCGCCGCCAACTCGACGCCGAGCGCCGCCAGCCTCGCCTGCCCCTGCTGGCGGGCGGCATCCAGCCTTGCGCGGCGTGTCGTCTCACCCTCGGCGCGCAGACCGGCGCGGGTCTTCTGTCCTTCGCCGGCGGCCTGCGCCAGGTCGCGCTCGCAGCGCGCGATCGCTTCGGAGAGGTCTTCCCTGGTCTTTTCGAACACTTCCCGGGCCGAGCGCACCTGCGACTCCCGATGGTCGAGCAAGGCGCCGACTGGCTTGAGGAACTGCGTCGACACCAGCAGGTAGACGAGCCAGAAACACGCCATAATCAGCAATAAGGAGAGGTTTGGCGGAGAGATCACCTGAGCCTCCGGGGTTGAGATGAGAAGAGGTCCCCCCCGGAACTCCCCGCATCCTGTGGCAAAAGTAACAGATAGCCACGCGTTGGTCAACCCGGGATCGCCGCCGGTGGGACTCCTCGGGACGACCGCGCACTGACCGGCGACAGCCGGTCAGTGCGCGGTCACCTCCACGCCGAGGAAGAAGCGGCGGCCGGGCGCGGGGTAGCCGCGCACCTCCGCGTACGAGCGGTCGGCGAGGTTCTTGGCGCGCAAGCGCAGCTTCACCCACGCGGCGACCGGCAGCGCGACCGCGGCGTCGACGGTGACGAACCCCGGCTGGCCGACCCGTGCGTACGTCACGGGGTCAAGGTCGTCGCGGCGTCCGACCCACACCACGCTAATCTCCCCGGTGACCGAGCCGAGCAAGGGTTCGGACAGCGTTGCCGAGCCCGAGAAATGCGGGCGGCGCAGCAACGGCTGGCCGCCGCCGTCGCGGGCGTCGAGCCAGGTCAGCGAGGCGCCGAGCCAGCCACCGCCGCCAAGCTGGGCCGCTCCCGAGAACTCCATCCCGTCCTGCGCGGCTCGGGCGACGTTGGCATAACGAAAAGCCGCGAAGTCGAAGTCGATGAGATCGTCGACGCGGTTGCGGAACGCCACCGCCTCGAGGCGGAGTCTGCCGCCTGCGGCCGGTAGCGAAACGCCGACCTCGGTGGCGTGCGAGTGCTCGGGTACGAGCTCGGCGTTGCCGGAGAGCGGGTAGTACAGCTCCCCGAGACTCGGCGCGCGGAACGCCCGCCCGTACGAGACCCAGGCGCGGAGGACGCGGGTGCGCCAACTCGCCACCGCACGCGGGGAGAGCATCGCGCCCCACGGCCTTGCCTCATCCCAGCGGGCGCCCACGAGCAGCCCGGCGTGCGAGCCGAGCGTCATCTCGTCCTGGGCGAACGCAGAGCGCGTCGTAATCCTCCGGCCGGCGAGCGAGACCCCGTAGCTCGAGGCGTCGGTCACCTCGTCGCGCCGCCACTCCCCGCCGACGGTCACGCGGTGCTTCGCCACGGCCAGCCGGTAGGCGGCTCGCGCCCCGTTCGAGTCGGCGCTGGTATCTGCACCGACGAAACCGTAGGGGTCGTCGGGGTCGTGGTAGGTGACCTGGCGCTGCGCGCGGTCGATGCACACGTCCAGCACTCCGCGGCGACCGAGCGGGAGATTGACGGGCACCGCTGCCATCGTCTCGTCGGCGGCGGTGCGGCGGTGCGGCGTCGGCTGCGCACCGGTGAACGGCACCTCCGTCCGGGTCTGCGAGAAGCGGGCGAAGGCGCCGACGCGACCGCCCTCCGGCAACGCGTACGACAGGTCGACCATTGCAGAGCGCGCCGAGAAGTCGTCGTTCTCGAGGGTTCCGGACCCGTCGCGGGCAGCGCCGGAAAACCTGAGATCGACGTCGCCGAGCCTCGCGGCAGCGTCGACCTCGCCGCGTCGCCACGCGGAAGAGCCGCCTTCGATCAGCGCCCTTACCCCCGGCTCGCGGCCGCGCTCGGGCACGAGCTGCACGACGCCGCCGATCGCGTCGGCGCCGTACAGCGCCGAGAACGGCCCGCGCACCGCCTCGATCCGCTCGATTCCGGCAGTGAGCGGAATGCTCCAGTCGTAGCCACCGAAGAACGGCGAGTTGAGGCGGACACCGTCGAACAGCACGAGGGTGTGGGATGAGCTCGTGCCGCGGACGAACAGGCTCGTGACGCCGCCGTCCTCTCCGGAGCGAAGCAACGTCGCGCCGGTCACCCGCCGGAGGAGCTCGGCGACCGTCGCTTCGCCGGAGGCTTCGATCTCGCTGCGGCCGATGACGGTGGTTGCGGCCGCAACAGCGTCCGCCGGCTCGGGGTCACCGGTGGCGGTAATCACCACCGTGTCCTCGAAGGCCGGAAGCTGCTGCGCACCGCTCGCAATTGAGAGAAGAAGGCCAAAAGGGACGAGGAAAAGCCGCTGGCGCACGGAACCTCCCGTTCCTGGAACCGGTGCTTCCGCCCGGTCCCTCGGGGCGGCAGGTCTCCTGGCTCCCGGATCATCCGGTTCCGCTCGCCTTCCCAGGGCAGAAGCCCAACAGGACTTCGTACCCCAGTGGCATGGTGAACGGCCCGTCCCCGGTCACAGTGGCGGGGGCCGCGCCGGACTCGCACCGGCTTCCCTCGACACCGCCCCTTGAATGAACCAACCCTACACTCCGGCAGATGGTGGCGCAAGAGGCGGCGCGGGGGGCGCGGGGGGGTCGAGGCGGCGGGGGTTGGGCGCGGGGCCGCCGGACGGGCGGGGGAAAAGGGAAGCGGAGCGGGACTTGCTCCCGCGAAGCGCGGGGGACGGGCGCATGCGCCCGTGGGGGCGAGGCGGCGGGGGCTGGGCGGGGGGCCGCCGGACCCCCCGAAAAAGAAAGTGCGGCGCGCCCGGAGGCGCGCCGCCAGCTATGAGGGAAAAAACCAGCGCGCTACTGCACTGTGGCCTGGATCGGAACTTCGATGAGCTTGCGGGCAGCGTCGTTGGTGGAGATCTTGAGCGTGCCCTTCTGGGCGCCCTTTGGGGTACCGGCCTGCATCGTGACCGCGACCTGATAGCGCTGGCCGGCCTGCAGCGGGATCACCTCGTAGGTGAACTGCGGGTTGTCGATCTCGAGCTTGGTGAGCTCGAGCTGAGTACCCTGGCGGTTGTTGATGAGGATGATGTTGCGACCCACGGGAGCATCCCCGGCGACGGCACCGAAGTTGATCTCCCCCGGGATGACCTGGACGATCGGGCGAACCACGCCGCTGATCTGCAGCCCGACCTCCGCCGCTTTCGGCGAGGTGGTCTTGACGATGATCTTGTGATTGAGCAGACCCTCTGGGGCATTGGAGGGAACCGTTACAGCGACCTCCCACTGCGACCCCTTGCGCTCCGGCAGCCGTTCCTTGTCGGGCAGCTCGCGGAACTTCACCTCGTACGGACCGCCGGCGGTGTCGACGTCGGTGACCTTGAACTCGCTCGCGTCGGCCGAGCTGAGGATCACCTTCTCGGTCGCCGGTTCGCCCTGCAGGACGTTGAGCCGGATCAGGTTGCGCGGCAGCACCTCGACGAACGAGCGAACCTCCGCCTTGATGACGAGGTTGACCTGCGGGCTGGCGGGGTCGTTCGTGAACACCAGCACCGACTTCGCGATCGGTCCGCTGAACGCGGTGGTGTCGACCTCGGCTTCGATCTTTCCGGTTCCACCGGGTTGGATGAGCTTGTCGAAGCTCGCAACCGTGCAGCCGCAGGTCGGCCGCACGCTGGAAATCTCCAACGGCGCCGCGCCGGTATTCTTCACTTCGAAGACAGCCTTGAGCTTCTCGCCCTTCGACACCAGGCCGAAGTCCTTGACCTTCTCTGCAATCTCCATCACCGCTTTGGCCTCGCTGCCAGCCCCCGAGACTGCCTCTTGGGCAAGAGCCAGCGCCGGGACCAGCACCAGCATTGCTGCGATCGCGATATTGCGCTTCATCACCCTGGCCTCCTCTCCTTCGTGCCACACCTGCAGCCCGTTAGGAGGTGCTAGAGTACACCTCCGCGCGGTACCGCGCCAAGACGTATGCACGAACCCTGCCATTCCTACCTGCTCCCGATCGGCGGAACGGCCACCGCGGCTCTCGCCGGTCTTCTCCACGAGTCCGGTGAGCGGGTCTCCGGGGTCGACACGGCGCTCTATCCGCCCACCTCGGAGCTGCTCGCGGCGCTCGGCATTCCGGTTCGTCTCGGCTTCGACCCTGCCGGCATCCCCGCCGATCTCGATCGCGTCATCATCGGTAATGCGGTCCCACGCACCAACGTCGAGGTGCAGGCGGTGCTCGATCGCGGCCTGCCGTACACCTCGCAGGCGGCGGCATTCGGTGACGGCTTCTGCGCCGAGGCAAAGGCCGTTGTGGTCGCGGGCACCCATGGCAAGACCACCACTACCGCGCTCGTAGCCCACATTCTCACCGAGGCCGGCGCCGATCCCACGGCGCTTATCGGCGGCGTCCCCAAGGGTGGTCGCCCGTGGCGACTGGGACGCGGCGGCTGGACGGTCGTCGAGGGCGACGAGTACAACACCGCATTCTTCGACAAGGGCCCCAAGTTCCTCCACTACCACCCGCACGTCTTCATGGTCGGCAACGTCGAGTTCGACCATGGCGACATCTACGCGGATCTCGATGCCATCATGGCAGCGTTTCGCGCCGGAGTGGCACTGGTTGACGACGGCGGGTTCGTCGTCGCCAATGCCGGCGATCCGGGAGCGGTCGCCGTGGCTGGCGGGCACCCGCGTGCCGTCTGGTACGGCGTCGGCGGTAGCGTCGACCTGCGCTGCGACTCGTGGGATATCGACAACGGCAACCTCCACGCCGAGGTGAGCTGGTCCGGCTCGCGCTTCGCGGTCCAGGCGCCGCTCGTCGGCCGCCATAATCTCGACAACCTGCTTGGCGCGTGCACATGTTCCCTGCTTGCCGGCATCTCCCCCGACGCCATCGCGGCGGCGGCTGCGACATTCCCCGGCGTCCGCCGGCGCCTCGAGCTCCTCGGCGAGGCAGCCGGGGTCCTGGTTGTCGACGACTTCGCGCATCATCCCACGGCGGTGCGGCTCACCTTGGAAGGGGCGCGCACCCGCTTCCCGGGCCGGCGCCTGGTCGTCGTCTTCGAGCCGCGCTCCCTCACCGCGGGACGCGCCTCCTTCGCGGCCGAGTACGTGGAGGCGCTGGGGAGAGCCGACGTTGCCCTCATGGCGCCGGTGTTCCATCGCAAGCGCCTTGGCGAAAGTCAGGTGCTCGATCGTGCGGCCGTCGTTGCGGCGCTCACGTGTCGCGGTGTCGTCGCCGAGGCGTTGCCCGACGACGTCGACCCGCTCGCGCCCGTGCGCGCTCACCTCCGGGCCGGCGACGTCGTGGTCTGCATGTCCTCGGGTGACTTCGGCGGCCTGCCCCGGCGGCTGCTCGCGTCGCTCCAGGGCGCCGAGTGATGCTGCGCGCCGCTCGGGTGCTCGCCACGGTCGGCGGGCTCGGCGACCGGCTGCCGGCCCCCGGAACCACGGTGGGCTCACTTGTCGCCCTGCTCGCGTTCCTGGTCCTCCAGCGGGCCGCTCCTGCCGCCGCGCTGCCGGCCTGTCTGGCTGTGCTCGCCGCGATCGTTCCGCTGGCGCTCTGGGCGTGTGGCGCCGAGGCGGCGCGGCGCAGCGAGAGCGACCCCGGCGCGATCGTGCTCGACGAGGTCGCCGGGCAGTGGCTGGCGCTGACGTTGCTCGCCGTCGGGCTCGGCCGCCAGCCGCAGTTGCTCGAGTCGGTTGTCAGCTTCATTGTCTTTCGCGTGCTCGACGTCACCAAGCCGTGGCCGATTCGCCGGCTTGAACGCCTTCCCGGCGGATGGGGAATCGTCGCCGACGATCTCGCCGCCGGCCTGGCGGCGGGCGCCGTCGAGCTTGTCGCCCTCCGACTCGTCTGACCGCGGCGACGTGTGAGCGCAGTCACAGCACCCGGGAGACCCGGCGGTGGTACGGTCTCAATATGTCAGTCGGGCGCTGTTGGTCGATCTTGTCTCGCCAGGTCTCCCCGAGCCCCGGCTTGCGCGGATGGGCCGCGTACTTCCTCCTGGCGGTCCTGGCCTGCTGCTGGCCGCTTGCGAGAGCGGCCGCGGACGGGGTCACCGTAGATCACCGCTGCACCGACCTGGCACGAGTGCCCGTCGCCTCGATCCAGCAGGCGAAGGCCACGCTCCGGGTCGGCTACGGGCACACCTCGCACGGCAGCCAGATCGTTACCGGGCTCGCGGCCCTGCAAGACCACGTCGGAGCTCCGTTCGACTTCGCCGTCTCCGGCTGGGGTCTCGTCCCCGGCGTGTTCTTCAACGATCTGTGGGGCAACGCCGGCGGCGCCGACGACCTCGGCCATGGCGGTGATCTCGCATGGAGGGACGCCACCGTCGCGATGCTCGCCACCCCGGGCAGCGACCGAAACGTGGTGATGTGGTCGTGGTGCGGTGGCGTCAGCGACAACACGCCGGCCGGCATCGGCGCCTACCTGACCGCGATGGACCGGCTCGAGCTCGCGTACCCCGCGGTGCGCTTCGTCTACATGACCGGGCACCTCGACGGCAGCGGACTCGACGGCAACCTGCACCGGCACAACGAGCAGATCCGCACCTTCTGCCGCCTCCACGGCAAGGTGCTGTTCGACTTTGCCG
>Ga0315273_10011696_pt1 | contig 11230 bp, 6 predicted proteins | sample YL17G02_0_MG_FD_205753 | JGI IMG/M metagenome (GOLD analysis project Ga0315273, IMG submission 205753) | Sediment microbial communities from Yellowstone Lake, YNP, Wyoming, USA - YL17G02_0 | ecosystem: Environmental > Aquatic > Freshwater > Lake > Sediment | place: USA: Wyoming | collected...
AGATTTTGCGCTGTACCCGCGGCAGGAGCCCGACCGCTTCAAGGTTGTGGTGTTTGGAGACATCCAGGCGCGCACCCGGCAGGAGGTGAACTACTTCGCGCACGACGTGGTGCCGGAACTGGTTGGCACCGAAGCGGCGTTCAGTGTCCACCTGGGCGACGGCGCCTTCGATGATCCGTCGGTGTTTCCCGCCTTGAACCGCGCCATCGCGCGGATCGGAATCCCATGGTACAACGCGCCCGGCAACCACGACGAGAATTACGACGTTCCCTCGGACGGGTTGGCGCTCGAAACCTTCCGAAGCGTTTACGGCCCGCCGTACTATTCGTTCGAGTATGGGCGTGTGCATTTCGTCGTGCTGGACAGCACGATCTACTTCGGAGCCAAGCCCGAATCTCCCCGCGGAGAGTACATAGAGGGGATCGACCCGAAACAGATGGAGTGGCTGCGAAACGACCTGGCTCTGGTGCCCGGGGGCCAACTCGTCGTTCTGCTCCTGCACAGCCCGATCGTGGGCGTCGGGGAAAAAGTCCCCTTCAGGAATCTACCGGAGCTGTTCAGGATTATTGAGAAGCATCGCGGCTTTTCGATCTCGGCCCATCGCCACTTCCAGGGCGGAAGGTTCATCACGAAGGAAGACGGCTGGGAAGGGCCGGAATCGCACTACCACCTCGTCCAGGCGACTACCTGCGGAAGCTGGTGGCGCGGTTTTCCGGATCCCGTCGGGATCCCCCCCGGCACCATGTCCGACGGCACGCCGAAGGGTTACTCGATCGTGAGCTTTGACGGCCCTAACTACTCGGTGAGGTATAAGGTGTCTCGCCGCCCGGCCGATTACCAGATGAACATCTTCGCGCCTGACGAAGTGAAAGCCGCGGAGATGGCCAACCAGGAAGTGCTGGTCAACGTGTTTGCCGGCACCGATCGGTCCATGGTTCAACTGCGGTTGAACGACGGGCCGTGGGTACCTATGGAGAGAGTCGAGCGCGAAGATCCCTACTTGCTGTTAGCCAAAAAGGCTGAGGTAAACTGGAACCAGGAACTGAGCAAGCGTTACGCCTTGCCCAAGCCCCGTCTTTCGTCCCATGTCTGGCGGGTCAAGTTGCCGCAGAACGCGCCGAAGGGAACGCACTTGATCCACGTGCGCACCACCGACCGGTTCGGCCAAACGTTCGAGAGCTACAGAGTCATCACCGTTTCCTGACACCGGAGGGTCTTCACGATGGGCGCCAGCTGCGCGGAAACCTTTGGCTGCTGATCCATCTGCCGGATTGCGAGGAAAACGAGCGCGGGGTTCTGTGCGTGGCCGTTCCCTTGCCGGCCGTTCCCGGGAGCGAACCCGCATCGCTGAGTGTCTCAGGCCCGTCGGTTCGTCTGTCGCCGCGGAAGCTTCGAAAGTGGGCGCCGCTGCTTGCGGAATCGGCAAACCTGATTGCCGCAGGCTGCATCGGCCCCACGCGATTCAAGCCGACACAGCAGTCGCAAATCGCGCGTGCCGATCTTTGTGGGAACAAGTTCAAATCAACGTTGTTTCATATTTGGAGGCAGGACATGGGTATCGTAAAGATTCTATCGGCAATGATTCTTCTGCTCGTTCTACCGGCTCCGCCCCTGGCTGCTCAGACCAGCCGGGGCTCGATCAGGGGCAGTGTGCTGGATCCCTCCGGCGCGGGAATTCCAAATGTGGAGGTGCAGGCAGAAAACGTCGGAACTGGAATCCGGACCCCGACGAGGTCAAACGAGACGGGGGGCTTCATCCTCGTCAGCCTGCAGCCCGGAACCTATCGGATCACGGCTGAGGCGGCCGGCTTCAAGCGCTCTCTGCTCGAAAACATTCTCGTTCACATTGGGGATACGACCCGCGCCGACATCAGGCTGGAACTGGGTGACATTACGCAGAGCGTGGAAGTGCTGGGAAGCGGGGCGCTGGTCACGCCGGACACGGCCACCGCCGGCACGATCATCACCAGCGAGGAGTTTGAAAAGCTGCCTCTGGCCGGCAGCAGCAGGTCCCGCATAGCGACCGACTTCGCACTGTTGACTCCGGGCGTCATCGGGGGTCAGCAGCGTCCCGGCACGGACCACACAGCCGGCACGGCGCTGTCGGTGGACGGGGCCCAGAACCAGACCACCGACATTCTCGTCGAGGGGATGTCGGGCGGGCAGATCGGGATCTTCGGCTCGTTCACCGAAATGGGCATACCGGTGGACGCGGTTCAGGAATTCAACTTGATCAAGGGCATTATGCCCGCGGAATACGGCTACGTGCGCACGGGCTTGCTCAGCTTCAGCCTCAAGTCCGGAACCAATCGCCTGCGCGGCTCGCTCTTCGAAAATCTCCGCAACACCATACTGAACTCCCGATCGTTTTTTGACAAAGAGAAGCGGCCATTCCACCAGAATAATTTCGGAGGCACGATCAGCGGGCCGGTTTACATCCCGTTTCTCTACGACGGGCGCGACCGCACCTTCTTCATGATCTCCGGCGACGGTTCCATCTTCCGGGGCACCTCCAACGTCAGGCTGTACACCTCCCCGACGGCGGACTTCCTGAAGGGCGATTTCTCCCAACTCAAAACTGCCGCGGGCCAACAACGCTTGATTTACGATCCGGCCACGACGCAGCCCGATGGCAAGCGCACACCTTTTCCGAACAACATCATTCCAGCATCGCGCATAAGCAGTATCGCCCAGAAAGTCGCGGCACTCATCCCGCCGCCGAACCTGCCCGGCACCGACACGAATTTCTCCGGCAGAGAAGGGGCCGCGACGCTGGACAACACGTTCCTCAGCATGAAGGGGGACCACCGCTTCAACTCAAAGCACAGCATCATGTTTTCTTATAATTATACGCAGCTGCCGAGGGTAACAATCGCCAATCCTTACGAAGGGACTCCCCTCCTGACGGGATTGAACCAGAACATCGGCAGCAGAGGCGCCCGGCTCGCGTACGATTTCGTGATCTCCCCCACCATCCTGAACCACTGGTCGCTCGGCTACAACCGCTTCGTCAACGGAAGCGCCAGCTTCACCGCGGGCGAGAACTGGCCGCAGAAACTCGGTCTGACCGGCGTCGGCGGGGACGGAAGCATGCCCGTCTTCAGTTTCAGCTCGGACAACTATCCCAAGATGGGCCTGGAACGCTGGGACTCCGACGTGGAAGCCAACCTCATGATGCGCAATACCACCGCCATCATGCGCGGCAAGCACAGCATAAAGTTCGGATTCGAGATGCGGAACCAGCAGTGGAAGCCCCGCCGATGGCGCAACCAGGGCGGCTGGTTCACTTTCAGTTACAAAGAGACCGGCCTGAACGCCAGCTCCTCGACGGGCAATTCCTTCGCGAGCTTCCTGCTCGGATATGTGGACTCGGCCAACATCAGTACGCCCCAGCACGTTCGTTCGGACCGCCCCTACTACGCCTGGTTCGTCCAGGACGACATCAAGCTGACGCCAAAGCTGACCGTGAATGCCGGCTTTCGTTATGACCTCGACTTGGCGCCGCGCGAGCAGTACGACCGGGCCTCGACTTTCGACCTGAACACGCCCAATCCCGGCGCGGGCAACCTGCCGGGCGCCCTCATCTTCGCGGGCACGGGGACAGGGCTCAGCGGCCAACGAACGTTTGAGGACATTTATTATGGCGCCCTTGGCCCGAGGCTGGGCCTCGCTTACCAGATCCGCGGCGCCACTGTTGTACGCGCCGGTTACGGGATCATGTACTCCACGCACAACCTGTTTAATACCCATCTCGGCTTTTCCACGACGCAAAACTTCATCAGTCCCGACAACGGCAACAATCCGGCTTTCAAACTCGACAGCGGCATGCCTACGGGCTGGCCCAAGCCACCTTTCACAGACCCGACGTTTGGAAACAACAACGCCGTCGGCGCGACGATCAGGAACGACTCCGCGCGCATGCCGATGACGCAGATCTGGAGACTGGATTTCCAGCACGAGTTGCCGGGGGGGACGGTTCTTGAATTGGGTTATTCCGGCACCCGCGGCACCCACCTTGATGCGTCGCTGCGGAACGTCAACCAGGTGGATGCCAAGTACCTGTCGCTGGGATCGGTGTTGACCTCAAATGTCACGTCGGCTGCGGCGCAGGCGGCAGGCATCAAGGTTCCATATCCCGGATTTAAAGGCACGGTCGCCCAGGCGCTGCGCCCGTACCCGCAGGTCCTGACGATCAGCACCCAGGCGGACAAGCTCGGTTCTTCGAGCTATCATTCCGTTCAGATCAAGCTGCAGAAGCGCTTCGCCGCCGGCCTGCAGTTCCTGGTCTCTTATACCATCTCCAAAAACATGACCAACGCGGGGGGCGGCATGCAGGGAGTCGGCTCGACGTCGATACAGGACGGCGGCAACCGGCGCGCGGAATGGGGTGTGGCTGCGTTCGACACACCGCAGAACTTCTGGGTCAGCAGTACCTACAACCTGCCGTTCGGCCGGGGGAGGCGGTTCGTGAACCGGGGCGGATTGATAGATGCGCTGATTGGCGGGTGGAACCTCTCCCTGGTGCTCAACTACCAGAGCGGCCTGCCGCTGGAGGTCACCCAAAGCAACGCTTTGCCCATATTCAACAGCACGCAGCGACCCGACCGGGTATCCGGGATTTCTGCCCGCAATGACATCGGCTATGGGGACTTCGATCCCGCTGTGAACCGTTTGTTCAACCCGGCGGCGTTTCAGCTGGCCAAGCCGTACGCATTCGGCAACGCCGCTCCGCGCCTGAGCGATGCCCGCGGCTTCGGCGTTCGGAAGGAAGACCTGGCGCTGCGCAAGAACTTCACCATTTTCAAAGAGACCCGGTTCGAGATGAATCTCCAATCCTTTAACCTGTTCAACCGGCCGTATTGGGGGAGCGGGAACACCAACGTGAGCTCTTCGGACTTTGGGAAGGTCACCAGTGCGGGACCCGGGAGGTTCGTGCAGATCGGCCTGAAACTCTACTTCTGATCACAAGCCGGCTGCTCTGGCCGGACAGGTGTGGATGGCGTCGCGGCCCAGCGGAGAATCGAGAGCCGACGGGCCGCGCTCGAGATCTGGTCCGGGATCAAAATCGGCCCGCCGAGAAGGCCGTGCCGCCGCCGGATCTCATACAGGATTCGATTTAAGGCACAATCGCCGATCCGGCTCGAAGCGAGCCGCCCTGGCCGGCATCGGCGTGTGGTTTTCACTCGCACGAACGAGAGGTTTGACGAACTCATCTGGCGGCACACATGGCTTCAATGGCTCCTATAACGGAGGATAAAATCATGTCAGAAGTGATGGACCGGAGAAGTTTCCTGGGAGCGGCCGCGATAGGCGGCTTTCTGCACTTTGCCCCCGGCGCCGGCGTGATGTTGCAGGCTGCGCCGCAGGCCGGGAAGCACAAACAGCCCTTTCGCGGGGTATACGTTATCATGCAAACCCCGTTTCTCAAGAGCCTCGAGATTGATGAAGAGTCCTTGCGGCGGGAGACCGATTTCCTGGTTCGCTGCGGAGCCCACGGGATGGTCTGGCCGGCGGGCGCCGGGGAGACGAGCATGCTCTCATACGACGAGAGAGTCAAGTACAGCAAGGCGATCGTCGAGGAAGCGAAGGGCCGCACGCCGGTGGTGATCGGCGTCCATGCGCCGAACAAGTTTGAGGCCGCCCAGTACGCGCGCGAAGCCGACAAGATGGGCGCCGACGCGATCCTTGCCCTTTCGCAGACGGACGGGTCCGCGGATCAGGAAATCCTGACCGAATACTTCACCGCGATCGCCTCCGCCTCCAAGCTGCCGCTGTTCATCCAGGTGACCTCGCCGGCGCTGACGGTGGATTACTTGATCAATCTGGCGCGGAAGCTGCCGACGTTCCGGTACGTCAAAGAGGAACAGGTGCCCGTTCCGCCGCGCATCGACCGCTACGTCGCCGAGGCGAAGGACGTGCTGACGCCGATGACCGGCGGCGGTTCGCGGAATCTGCTCAACGAAATGGCGCGCGGATCGGCCGGCACAATGCCGGGCGCAGGATTCGCCGACGTTCAGGCGCGGATCTGGGACTGGTACGACGGGGGCGAGAAGAAAAAGGCCCGCGATCTGTTCGGCAAGATGCTGATGATGGCGGTGCTCGAACAGCTTACCGGCTATGTCGTGCAGAAGGAAATCCTCCGTCGCCGGGGAGTTTTCAAGACGGTGCAGATGCGCTCGACCAACAAGTTCACAATGGACAAGGGCGACCTGCGCGAGCTGGATGAAATTTTCGAAGTGCTGCGCCCTTATTTCAGGGTTTGAGGAGGAAGCGATGCGATCTTGGAAAAGTCTGAGCACAGTATTCGTAGTCTTGCTCCTTGCGGCAGCCGCGCCTGCGCAGAATCCTGCCGTCGTGGAGAATGTGGTCGTCTACAAGGAAGCGGGGCGGTTCGGCGGCTGGCCGGCAAACCACGGGATCTGGATATGGGGCAACGAGATCGTGGTTGGCCATCGTTCGGCGATTTTTAAAGTTGTCCCGCGCGGGCACGCCGTGGACCCGGACAAGCCCCAGGACGACTGGCAGTCGCGCAGCCTCGACGGCGGCAGGACATGGCGGCTCGAGAAGCCGGCTACTCTGGTGCGGCCGGAAAACGGAGGGCCGAAGCCGACGGAATGCCCGGGCGGGATCGACTTCACCCGCCCGGATCTCGCCTTCATGTTCCGTTCTTCCGGTCCGAACCCGGCGTCGCGGTTTTATGTCTCCACCGACCGTGCCCGCGCGTGGCAAGGGCCGTATACGTTCCCTTTGCTCGGCCAGCCGCGCATCATGGCGCGGACGGACTACGTCGTCAACGGCAAGCGCGACATGATCGTGTTTCTGACTGCCGCCAAGAAAAACGGTGAGGAAGGGCGCGTGTTCTGCGCGCGAACGACCGACGGAGGCAAGAGCTGGAATTTTATTTCCTGGCTCGGCCCGGAACCGGACGGTTACTCTATCATGCCGTCGACGGTGCGGCTGTCGCCGACCAGCATGCTGACCGCCATCCGGCGCAAGGAAGGGCCCGAGCACTGGATTGAGTCTTATCTGAGCAAGGACGGCGGCAGGAGTTGGACCTTGCTGAACCGGCCGGCCCCTTCGACGGGCGGATCCTCTGGCAACCCTCCGAGCATGCTCAAGCTTAAGGATGGCCGGCTGGCAATTGCCTACGGCTACCGCGCCGAACCTTTCGGCATGCGCGCCCGGCTGAGCAAGGACGGCGGACTGACATGGGGAGAGGAAATCCACTTGCGCGACGACGGCGGCTGCTGGGATCTGGGCTATCCACGGACCGTGCAGCGGCCGGACGGAAAGCTCGTGACAATTTATTACTACAACGACGACCCGAACCGGGAGCGCTACATTGCCGCCACGATTTGGGATCCGGGAAGGAGGAAATAAGTCATGCTGCAACGGGTATTAGCCGCAATTCTACTGATGGCGGCGGTCTGCGCCGCGCAGAAAGCCGCAGCCGTCAAGCACGTAACGGTGTACAAGGAGCCGGGTCGCTTTGGCGGCTGGCCGGCGAACCACGGCATCTGGTCCTGGGGCAACGAAATCGTCGTCGGCTTCAGCGAGGGTTACTTCAAAAAGGTGGAATCGGGCCACGCCATTGATCGCTCCCGGCCTTCGATCCCCCGCTTCGCGCGCAGCCTTGACGGAGGCGAGACGTGGAAGATTGAAGTCCCCTCGTTCCTGGATGCCGACAGCAAGGAAAAGGAGGCGGTGGATCCGCCCGGAGGCTTCGATTTCACCCACCCGGACTTCGCGATAACGCTGCGGATGGTCTCGAGCCGGGAAGGCTACTCGCGCTTTTATGTATCAACCGACCGCTGCCACGCCTGGAAGGGGCCTTATAAACTGCCGACCTACGGGCGCAAGGTGATTTCGGCGAGGACGGACTATATCGTCAACGGCAAGCACGACCTGATGGCGTTCATTACTTCCGGGAAGGAAAACGGGCAGGAGGGGCGGGTCTTCCTGACACGCACGACTGACGGCGGCAAGACGTGGAACTTTGTGTCCTGGATCGGGCCCGAACCGGCAGGCTTTTCCATTATGCCGTCCTCGCTCCGGTTGTCGCCCACAAAGATTCTGACCACGTTGCGCCAGAAGGAAGGCGAGAAGCACTGGATCGACGCCTATCTGAGCGAGGACAACGGGAATAGCTGGCGCTACCTTAACCGGCCGGCGGAGTCCACCGGCGGCTTCGTCGGTAACCCGCCCGGCATGATCAAGCTCAAAGACGGGCGTCTGGCGCTTACCTACGGCTTTCGCTCACCGCCATACGAGATTCGCGCCCGGTTGAGCAGCGATAACGGGCAGACCTGGGGCGAGGAGATCGCGCTCAGAACCAATGCGGGGTGTGAAGACCTCGGCTATCCGCGCACAGTGCAGCGGGCCGACGGCAAGATCGTTACTCTTTATTATATCAGCGATGCCAAGTACGAGGAACGCTACATCGAGGCGACGATCTGGGACCCGGGAAAAGGAAAGGGCATCGGATCCGGCGCGAGCGGTTCGCAGCCGTGATCGCCTTTGAGCCCCGGAGTCCTTGGGTCTGAGAGTTTTTGCTCTCGAATCTGAGCCCTAAAGGACTGAGAACAGATCGGGCGGGCATCTGCCCGCCTGATCCGCCTGTAGTAATCGTCCGTCTCCTGCCATCCTCCGCGCGGATCGGCGCAAAATCGCACGAAGGACGCAGCCAGTGTTTCGGGAAAGGATTCGTCGCCATGAAAACAGCGCTCGTTGTTGGCCTGTCTCTTATGCTTCTCGATGCAACCCATGCCGAGGTGCGTCCGGCATCGGCGAAAAACGTCATCGTCTACCAGGAGCCCGGTCGATTTGGGGGTTGGCCCGCAAACCATGGGATATGGTCCTGGGGGAATGAAATTCTGGTCGGCTTCGAGGCCGGCTACTTCAAGGAAAGCAGCCGCGGCCACTCGATCGATTACAGCAGGCCGGCAGAGCATGTGTTGGCCCGCTCGATGGACGGCGGCGAAACCTGGACAATTGAGAAGCCTTCGGGCCTGAAGCCTCCCCCGGGCGAGAAAGTGGCTGGCGTGCCCTCCGGGGAAGGAGGCAAGCCCCTGTCCGATTGCCCGGGCGGAATCGATTTCAGCAACCCGGACTTCATACTCACCGCGAGAATGACCAGTATTGACGCGGGGCAGTCGCGCTTCTATTGCTCGACGGACCGGGGCAGGACTTGGCAGGGCCCATACCGCATTCCGGATTTCGGCCAGCCCGGCACAGCCGCGCGGACGGACTATCTGATAAACGGCAAGAACGACCTGACTATGTTCCTCACGGTGGCCAAATCGAACGGCAAGGAGGGCCGGGTGATCTGCGCGCGCACCCGCGACGGCGCCAAGTCATGGACCATGGAGTCTTTCGTAACACCGGAACCAGAAGGAAACGACTACGCGATCATGCCCTCCTCGGTGCGGATTGACCCGAACACGATTCTGACCGCTGTCCGATACCGGAAGTACATTGAGCTGTACCGCAGTGGCGACGGAGGAAAGTCCTGGGAAGACATCGGCAGACCGGCGCCGGCTACCGGGGGCAACCCACCTGCGATGCTCAAGCTGAAGGGCGGCCGGCTGGCAATGGCCTACGGCTACCGCCTGGAGCCCTACGGCATTCATGCCCGCTTCAGTGCCGACAACGGCAAGACGTGGGGCGAGGAGTTCACGCTGCGCTCGGACGGCGGCAGCTGGGATCTTGGCTACCCCCGCATGGTCCAGCGTCCGGACGGAAAGCTGGTAACCGTTTACTACTACAACAGCGATGCGAAGAGCGAGCGCTTCATCGGCGCTACCATCTGGGATCCGGGTCCGGCCGGCGGGCGCTGAGATCAGGCATTCCTCGAGCCGGAGTGTGAGCCTCAGGTAAAAGAGTCCGCCTGGGATAAATCGTTGCTGTCGCAGGCGCTCCGGCCCGTCAAAAACCCGCTGGCCGTGCCCGGCAATGCGGACGCGGCTCCATGGACGAGAATTCACGGCGGCAACTGATCAGTTATATTGCCCTCTCCGCGCCGGCGACCCGCCGGGCGGCCTCGGGTGATGAAGCCTTTCTGCGCCCGGAATTCGGGTTCACTCCAAAATGGTACCGGCAGGCCGTCGGAGTGGATTTCGGCGAACGCTGGCATACAGATCCGGCTTACCGGCGACAGAGCATTATCCTCATGGGCCGCGAGTTGAAGAGGCGTTTCGGAAGCCTGAGGATCGGCGGAGTGCAGGATCCGGAAGAACCTTTGGATTTGCTTACAGGCACCTTTGGAGCTTCCTTTGGCAGGGCGTTCTCAACAACGCTTACCGGCTGCGGGGCGAGAACATATTCCTGGACATGATCAATGAACCCGAACGCACCCGTCGCGTGTTTGACTGCGTCGCGACCACGATGGTCGACGGTGCTCGCCGGCTCTATGATTACCAGCGTCAAACCGGCGTTGTAACATGTTGTCACTCTATTGTTTGCCCCGATTTCCCGTTCAATTGCACCCACAGATTCCGCCGAGGATCCGCAGTCAGGAGTACCTCCTGGACCGCCGAATCGCAGCCGCGTTTGGCTTGATGGGTGTGCACAACTGCGCATGGAAAGCCAATCCTTACCTGGAACACCGAAGTTTGGTGTCCAGGATTTGCGGGTAGCGCAAGAGCCGCCGCCTTTACCGTCCTTCACTCACCGGATGCGTGGATCGTCTGGCCGCATGGGTGCATTACCAATGCCTCGTATGGAGATCAATAATTAGAAAATTATAACTGATGTCTTTCGCGAGAATTTGTTATGACTGGTCTTGCATTTGGAGACCGAGTCCTTGCCGAGACGAAAGCTCACCGATTGTGATGTTGCAGCGCATGCCTCGATGCTGGGTAAGGCGCTGCAACTATGTCGGAGGGACGACGCTGCCGTAGTGAAGGCCCTCTCTGAAACCAAGACCGTCGACGACGTCGAGGCCTTGGACAAAGTCACTTTCTTCGATCAGTTCTTCACCTTCCTGCAAAATCTGAAAGTTTTGCCTTTACTGGAAGCATTGGACCCGGGGATGCGGGTGCGGGCATCGATTTCCTGGGCGGCGATGGTAGGGGTCTACATCATGCGGATCGTGCTGGGCATCCCCTCGATTCCGCAAACCGAGGGTCTGGTACTGACGGATCCAGCCCTGATGGTGCTGTTCGGTCTGGCTGCATTTGTCCAACAGGGCGTTACACGGCGCGGCTTGTCTCGAGCACACGCCTTGCCGGAA
>Ga0315273_10011697_pt1 | contig 11230 bp, 13 predicted proteins | sample YL17G02_0_MG_FD_205753 | JGI IMG/M metagenome (GOLD analysis project Ga0315273, IMG submission 205753) | Sediment microbial communities from Yellowstone Lake, YNP, Wyoming, USA - YL17G02_0 | ecosystem: Environmental > Aquatic > Freshwater > Lake > Sediment | place: USA: Wyoming | collected...
CATCGGCAAGTTCTCCAAGGGGATGAAGCAGAGGCTCGCGATCGCGCAAGCACTGCTCCACGAGCCGGAGATACTGATCCTTGACGAGCCCACCTCCGGCCTTGACCCGCGAGGGATGGTGGAGATCAGGGGGATACTCAACCACCTGCGCACGGAAGGCTACACGATCTTCATGAGCTCTCACCTTCTCCCCGAGGTCCAGGAGGTCTGCGACAGCGTCGCGGTCATCGACTACGGGAAGCTGCTTGTTTACGACTCCGTCGAGAAGCTTTCAAAGATGGCCAACATGACCCGGATAGAGGTCTACCTCGCCGAGGCGCCGTCAAAGGAGGCAGTCGAGCGCGTCGCCCGGTTCAAGTTCGTGAAGAACATCGAGCGACCCTCGCCGATGATCATCTACCTGGACTACACCGGGGAGGTCGAGCAGAGATACCTGCTCCTCAAGGAGATGCTCGACGCGGACATGAAGGTCATATCATTCAACCCGCGCGGGCTCGCGCTTGAGAATCTCTACATGCAGCTGATAGGTGATTCAAGATGACCGAAGGAGCGCCGATCAGGAGGGAGCCGCCGTCCGACATTAGCCAGATGGTGACAGTCGTGAAGTACGAGCTCCTGAAGCACACGAGGAGCCGCAGGCTCGTAGGCAGTATCGCTGTCATCGTGCTCATCATCGCTCTCATCTACGTCATACCGCCGGCCCTGGACAATCCCTACGCGGGGCACATGACGCAGCAGATGGAGGTCATCCCCTCCGGCTTCGTCAGCTATGCCTTCCTCAACAACAGCAACCCGACGAATGGGACCATAGCTGTCCACGTCAACGGCACTCTGCTCCCTGAGGCGAACTGGAGCTACGAAGAGGACATGAACGCCGTCGTATTCATGTCGAACCTCACCGGCAAGAGCGTCGTCGCCGACTTTGACTTCAAGACGCCTGCCAAGGACTTCTCAGACACGTTCATGAATTTCATCAACATGCTCGTGATAATCCTGGTCACCTTCTTCGGGGCAGATGCCCTGGTAAGCGAGTATCAGAACCGCACCGCATACCTGCTGTTCCCGAATCCGATCAGGCGCGAGGTCATGTTCGCCGGGAAGTTCATCGCGAGCTTCATCGCGTGCCTGACGATGATCAGCTTGTTCTATCTCCTGATACTGGCCCTCTCCCTCATCTCAGTCGGTGGGGTCGCCACCTACCTCGGTCTATCGTTCTGCTTCGCCATCCTGTATCTGCTTGCCTGCCTGGCTGTCGCATATTTCGTCAGTTCGATGCTCAAGGGCTCCACAGGCGCGATAATCCTGACCTTCTTCCTCCTGCTCATGATACTGCCGATAGTCCAGAGCGTCGGCATGATCTCAGGGATGAAGATGTGGTTCCTCCTGACATTCATGGGGACCCTGCCGTCGACGGCGCTCAGCTGGGACAACTACCCGATCGATTCCGTGCAGACCATTCCCGGGATGGGGTTCACTCTCTACAACTACTATCCCGACCCCGGGACGAGCGTGATCGTGATGTTCGCCTATGTCGCCATCTTCGTGGCGATGTCCATCTTCCTGTTCAGAAGGAAGGAGCTCACCGGGTGAGCGCAGCATCTCATTCGGAATAGGTATTTTCAATTCTTTCGAATGAATAATTGTCGCCAGTTATTTTCATATAGTGCATTCTCGGACAAAAGGGATATAATGAACGAGACTCATCTGCACGCAAAGGGATGGGGTACGGCATGAGCAGTCCTAATTCGCCGCATTCGATTTCATTTTCTTCTATGATCGCTCTTGAGGTGATTCGCTGATAGAGCTCTGGCAGGTCATGCTCTACCTCGGTATATGCGTCTGCCTCTCTGTGTTCGCCTACATGCGGAAGATTCTCGACCTGAAAGGCTCCCTTATCGCTTTCGTCGTTGGTGCGATCATCAGCATCATGGGGAGCATTCTCTGGCTAGTGATGCTCATCATCTTCCTGCTCACCAGTTTCGTTCTGACTAAATACCGCTTCGAGCTGAAGAAGCAGAAGGGGCTGCACGAAGGCTCAAGCGGGGAGCGGGGTTATCGGAACGTCGTGGCCAACGGGCTCGTCATGACGGTCATAGCGGTGTTCGCATGGTTCGGCGGATCGCTGATGGACATGGCCACCGCGAGCTTCATATTCGTCTCGGCGTTGGCAGTCGCTGCCGCCGACACCGCGGCCAGCGAGATCGGTGTCTTCGACCCTAAGCCAGTGCTTATAACAACCTTCGAGAACGTCAAGCCGGGGACGGACGGCGGGGTATCGCTCACAGGGCAGCTCGTCGCATTCATCGCGGCGGGCTTCATGAGCGCGATAGCCTACCTTCTCTTCTCCCTCGACCCGAACATGGTGGCCGGTCCTTCGACCGTGCTGATCCCGATGCTCTGCGGCTTCTTCGGTTGCCAGATCGACAGCGTGATCGGCGCTACGATCGAGAGGCAGGGGAAGATAGGGAAGCTGGGCAACAACATGGTGTCCATAGCATGCGGCGCGCTGCTCGCATGGATAATCTCCCTGGCGCTCTGAAGCTCAGAGCAGGTCGACCAGTTCCATCATCGAATGTATGACATCTTGTGACTTCTGCCTTTGTTTTCCGCGGTCGAGAAGCACGGAACTCATCCCAGCGAGCCTGCCCCCTTCGTAGTCGTCCTTTGGATCGTTGCCGATGTGCAAAGCTTCGGCAGGCAATACGCCCAGCCCCCTTAGTGCGTCAAGGAATATCTCCTTCTCAGGCTTCCTAACAAGAACTTCGTCGGAGAAGACCATGCGGTCGAAGAAACTATCGATTCTAAGTTGTTCGAGCACGGTTCGCAACACAATGCCAGGGGTCCTGCCTGTGTTCGATATCAAGCCCAATGGATATCCTCTCGAAGAGAGCTCCTCCAGGGTCTGCACGACCCCTTCCATGAGCACTGGCGGGTATCTCAGCAGTGCCTGGGCGTAGTTCTTCTTCACCTCATAATATTGGTTCCCTTTTAATCGCCCGACGAGAGCTGGGTCGATCTCATCGAGCATGTATGCAAGGTGATCGTCTGTCGGAATATCTTTGTTCTTCGCCCAGACGCTGTCGCAATATTCACCCGACTTTCTGTAGGCACGGTCGATGGTCTCTTCATCATAATCGAAGCCGAATGACGCGAGCTGAGACTGCATCTCTGTCACCCTGATCTTCGCGAGGGTGGGGTTCTTCCTCGGCACCTCCTGGACGAGCGTGTCCCAGAGGTCTATTGTCAGCGCCTTGTAGCCGTTGTTCGCCACGGAGACGACTAATGCGAGGACTGTATTGAAACTTGCTCAGAGACGTCTGATAAAATGGATCCCCGGGGGCTGCGCGTCTCCGCGTTCCCCGAAGAAATGCTTCTCCGCCGGTAAAAAATTACTTCTTCGTTCCGGCGATCTTGAAGACCTTCGTGCCGCACTTCGGGCACTTGCCAGTTAGGGCCTTCCTCTTGTTCTTCATTATTACGGGTTTTACCTCTGTCTTGACTTTCTTCCTGCACTTTACGCAATACATCTCTTCTGTTGCCATTCTGTTTCCCCTCACGTTAGAGTTATGCTCATGCATCGCCTTCCTGCTATATCACAGTATTTCGAACCTGATTTCCAGTCGAAGGGGCGGTTCTTGCGGCGTCTCCGCGGTCTTTTCGGTGGTGAAAAATAAGTCTGAATCTTTATATACGACTTATCGATTAGTCCCTTTTAGAGTGCGTGACGGCCAAAGCGGCAGGGCCACACCTGGTCTCATTCCGAACCCAGAAGTTAAGCCTGCCCACGTTCTCCGCGGTACTGTAGCGCGCGAGCCTACGGGAGGCCTAGGGCTCTTCGGAGCCTCGGGTGCGTTAAGACTAGATGTACCAGCCCGGTATCTTCGGATATCGGGTCAACTGCATCGCTTGAAATCTTAACGTGCACGGAACGCTGTCACGTGCTCTACTGATTATCAGTAGAGCGGTCCCAGTAGTATGCATTTCGGAGAAGATTTTATATTTCAAAAGGGCACTGGTGTAACTTCAGTTGGTTGAGAATGGAGCCTGACGAAGAGAAGATCGTCCTGTTTGTCGTAGTCTTGGTCATTGCGCTGGTCACGATATACCTAGAACTGAGGCTCAGGAAGATAGGAGTCGGCAAGAAAGTCACCTCCTCTCGCGTCAAGAAGGACCAGGCCTACAATGCACTGCACACGACCAAAGCCGTCAGGAACAAGCTCAGGATCGACAGGGTGAACACGGCCAAGGCCGACTACATGATCCAGAAGGCGGAGACGGCGCTGGAGGGCAGGGATTATGATTCATGCATGGATGTCTGCAGGATGGCCCGCGAGGAGCTGCTCAGGAGCAAGCGCGACAGCGGCGTTCTTTCCGATGAACCGACCGCTGCTTCACCCACTGAGCCAGCGGAGATCGAGGTGCCTTCTCCAAGTGCCAGTCCTGGGGAGACCATAAGGATCCAGGCGGCGGGTGTGGATAACAGCGCTCAGCTGTCGGCGAAGTTCGAGCTGAAGGCGGCCAAGGCAGATATCGAGGCTTTCATCGGGGACACAGGCATCAGGAACAGGGCGGAGCAGCTCGTAAAAGAGGCCGAGAAACAGTTGAACGGTCGCGATTTCCAGAGGAGCCTTTCGGCTTCCTTCAGGGCGAGGAAGATCATGTCGGGGGAAGTCGTCGAGGAGAAGCCGCCGGCAAAGGAGCCCGCTAAGACGGAGGAACCGAAGAAACCGGCGAATGAGCCGGATGGCAAGTGCAACTCATGCGGCGCCGCCCTTGAATCCGACGACGTATTCTGCCATTCATGCGGCACCTCGCTCAAAGCGCGCAAATGCGAATCATGCGGAGCGGACCTGAAAGGATTCGAGAAGTTCTGCAGGAAATGCGGGAAGCCGGCTCAGCGGTGACCCGATTCTTTCAGCAGTCTGATTATCGACAGCGCGAAGACGCCTGCCCCGAATCCGTTGTCTATGTTGACGATCGCTATCCCCGGCGAGCAGCTGCACAGCATCGCCAGCAGGGCGGTGACCCCTTGGAAGTTCGCGCCGTAGCCGATGCTCGTCGGCACCGCCACCACCGGCTTGTCCGTGAGCCCCGCGACGACGCTCGGCAAAGCACCTTCCATGCCAGCAACGACGATCACGACATCTGAGCCGTTGATAACCTTCAGCGACGGTATGATGCGGTGGACACCGGCGACGCCGACGTCGAACACCCTCTCGACCTTCACTCCGTAGCGCTCGCATATCGCCGCCGCTTCTTCTGCGACAGGTATGTCGGAGGTCCCTGCGGTCACGACCGCCACCTTGCCGCCGATCTTGTCCGGCTTCTCTCCAAGAAATACGAGGTTCGCAAGCGACAGGTAGTCGATCTTCCCCTTGAAACGCCTCTTGAGCTTCGCGGACAGCCCTTTATCCACCTTCGTGAGTACTGCCGAGCCCTGCATCTTGAGTATCCTGTCGGCGATCTTGAGCACCTGCTCCTCAGTCTTCCCAGAGCAGAAGACAGCCTCCGGGAACCCCCTGCGCATCCCGCGGTGATGGTCCAGCTTCGCGAACCCCATCTCCTCGAACGGCAGGAGCCTGAGCTTCTCCATGACCTCGTCAATGTCCGACTCCCCGCTCTCAAGGGAGGACAGCAGCTCCCGCAAACGCCTTTTATCCATCTCAAAGCACCTCGTTCATGCTGCCAGACCTGAATCCTTCGATGTCGAGCGATATGTATGTGAAACCTGCCGCCTTGAGCTCCTTCGCGATCTTCTCGCGCATCTCGAGGAAGCGCTTCATCTCCTGCGGGTCTATCTCGATCCGGGCAATGTGCCCGTGAGCCCTCACTCTCACCTGGGAGAAGCCGTTCGACTTCAAAAACCGTTCTGCCCGCGCGATCCTCTCGAGCAAGTCGCCCGTTATCTTCGTTCCGTACGGCACCCTCGAAGCAAGGCATGCCGCAGAGGGCTTGTCCCATGTCGGCAGCCCCCGAGACTTCGAGATCTCCCTTACCTCCTCCTTCGATATCCCCGCCTCCAACAGCGGGCTCCTCACGCGGTATTCCTCCTTCGCTCTCATGCCAGGGCGCACATCCGATAGGTCGTCACTCGTGCTCCCGTCTGCGATCGAATCGATTCCTCGCACTGCGGCAAGGTCGGCTATCGCCTTGAAAAGCAGCTTCTTGCAGTGGTAGCAGCGGTCGGGAGAGTTCGCGACAAGCCTCTCATCCGACATCGTTTGGATTTCGATCTCGTAGAGGGTGATGCCTATCATCAATGCGGTCCGCCTCGCCCCCTCCAGGTCTTCCAACGGATCCAGGGGCGACCTGCCGATTACCGCTATGGCCCTTTCGCCGAGCGCCTCGAACGCAAGGCTGCAGACCAGGGTCGAGTCGACCCCGCCTGAGAACGCCACAGCGACAGACCCCGACTCCTTCAAGAGGTCGAGCGCCGCGCTCTCCTTCTCCTTCAGATTCATGACGCGACCAAATCCAGCTTCGAGCCTATCTGTCTTTCGAGCATCTCTCCGGCAGAATGTATAATATCCTGGCAAACGATTCAGGAAGACCAATCCACGGAGGTATGAACACGTCAGAGGAGAACACAGTATTCATCGGGAAGAAGCCCACGATGAACTACGTACTCGCGGTGGTGACCCTGTTCAACAGCGGGACCAACGAAGTAACCATAAAGGCACGCGGGAGGTCAATCAGCCAAGCAGTCGACGTGGCGGAGATAGTCCGGCACAAGTTCATCCAAGGGCTGACATACAAGGACATCAGGATCGAAACAGAAGCTATCCCGACCGAGGGCGGCGGGGCAGCGAACGTGTCGTCTATGGCGATATGCCTGTCGAAGTCTGTCTGATCCGCATTCCTTTTGTTATGCCCGTATCGCTCCGGCATCGGACGACGTAGTGCCAAATATACTTCAACAATAGGTTTTCGTCATTTCACGATGCTTTCTTTTATCTACTGGATGCCCCATTTCAAAGCACGATAGATGGGGTCGGACTGATTTGATAATAGTCAAGCTCGGCGGGTCGGTGATAACCGACAAGGACCGCTACAAGCACTTCGAGAAGGCTGCCTGCAATAGGCTCTGCGGGGAGCTGAAGCCCGCGAAGAAAGAATTGGTACTGATTCACGGTGCGGGCTCGTTCGGGCATATCCTCGCGTCCAAGGCAAAGCTGAACCTCGGCGTCCCCAACGGGGACCTCGACAAGCTCAAAGCGGTCGCGAGGGTGCACGGCGACGTCCGCGAGCTCGATTCCAAGGTACTTTCATGCATGACCTCGAAGAAGCTGCACGGCTACTCCCTCCCTCCGCACACCGTGGGGTCGTTCTCAGGCGGCAAGATGACAGCGTTCTGCCCTGAGAAGTTCGAGATGCTGATAGACAACGACCTCATACCGGTCTCCTTCGGCGACGTCGTCCCTGACGGCGAGCTCAACTTCTCCATCTGCTCCGGCGACCTTCTGATGATCGCCCTGGCAAAGCATTTCAAGCCCTCCATGACGGTGTTCGTCGCCGATGTCGATGGGATATACAACAAGGATCCGAAGAAGTTCAATAACGCGAAGCTCCTCAAGGAGGTCAACCCCGACAACATCAAGTCAATAAAGGCCGGCTTCCGCAAGAACGATGTGACCGGCGCGATGAACAAGAAGCTCGCCAGCATGGTCGAGATAGCCAAGCACTGCGAAAACACTATCATCCTGAACGGGAATTCCGCACACAGGCTGGAACGCGCCCTGAAAGGGGAGAAAGTAACGTCGACGAAGGTGGTCGCCTGAGCGAACCGAAAAAGACGGAGAACAGAAAGCTAGCCCACATCGAGATATGCTCGACTAGGGACGTAGCCTCGAAGTACAATTACTGGGACGACATCCATCTCATCCACTCAGCCACTCCGGAGGTGGACTTCGGCGATATCGCGACGGAGGTCCGGCTGTTCGGGAAGCTGTTCTCAGCACCCATATTGATCGCCGCAATGACCGGGGGCACAGACGTCGGCGAGAAGATCAACAGGAACCTGGCCCAGGCAGCATCGAAACTGCAGATAGGCATGGGCGTCGGGAGCCAGAGGGCCGGCATCGAGAACCCCTCGCTCGTGAAGACATATTCAACCATCAAGGAATATTCCATCCCGCTCAAGATCGCCAATATAGGCGCCCCACAGCTCGTACGCGCCGGGGGCTACAAGCAGGCATCTGACATTCTCACGCAGGCAATCGACATGATCGACGCCGACCTCGTCGCGATCCATCTCAACTACCTGCAGGAGGCCGTGCAGATCGAGGGGGAGAAGGACGCCAAAGGCCTGCTGTCATTGATAAAAGACCTTGCAACAGATTTCCCTATTATCATAAAGGAGACCGGCGCCGGGCTCTCGCCGCAGGTCATACAGTCGCTCGCGAAGACAAAGATCAAGGGCGTGGACGTCGGCGGCGCAGGAGGGACCAGCTTCGCGGCGGTCGAGTTCTACCGCGCGCAGGAGGCGGGCGATGCCATGCTCGCCAGGCTGGGAAAGACCTTCTGGAACTGGGGGATACCCGCTCCGGTCACCGCTGCGATCGCCTCCCTGCACCTGCCGACCATAGCGACAGGCGGCATCAGGGACGGCCTGGATGTCGCTCGCGCAATAGCGATAGATGCGTCGTCCGCCGGCATCGCGAACAAGCTGCTCGTGCCCGCAACGGTGGGGGCGGAGGCGGTGGTGGACGAATTGAAGGCGATCGTCCAGGAGCTCAAGGTCGCCATGTTCCTGACCGGTTCGTCGAACATCAAGGAGCTGGCTGCGCATAATCCGCTGGTGGTGGGCCCGACCAAGGGATGGCTCGACCACCTCACTTCCGAATAGATGCGGGGGATGCAAAATGGATTTCAAGAAGGAGTTCAAAGAGACTATAATCCCCATCAACAGGGAGATCGAATCGCTAATCTCCGAGGTCGAGAACAAGAACCTCAGGGATGCGATGCTGCACTACCCGAAGGCCGGCGGCAAGAGGCTCAGGCCGATATTCACGATGCTCATCGCCGACGCGATAAACAGGAGCGGCATGAAGGCGCTCCCATACGGCGTTGCGCTGGAGATGGTCCACAACTTCACTCTCATCCACGACGACGTCATGGACAATGACGACACCCGGAGGGGGATGAAGACGACCCATATCGTCTACGGCATCCCCGGCGCGATACTAGCCGGCGACGCTCTGTTCGCCAAGGCATTCGCAATTGTGAGCGACATGGATCTCGACGCGGAGCGCAAGGTCGCCCTCACGAAGCTACTGGCGACCTCTGTACTGTTGATCGCTGATGGTCAGCAGATGGACATGGATTTTGAGGATTTGGCCGTGGTAGAGGCCGATGAATACCTGAAGATGATTGAGCGGAAGACCGCTGTGCTCATGTCCGCTGCCGCCCAGGGGGGCGCGATAGTCGCGGGAGCGAACCTCCAGCTGCAGAAAAGCATGTTCGAGTTCGGCAGGCTGATGGGCATCGGCTTCCAGATATGGGACGACGTTTTGGACCTCAGGGCGAACGAGAAGACTCTCGGCAAACCCGTCGGCAGCGACATCAGGAACGGGAAGAAGACGCTCATTGTCATCTACGCGCTCGAAACGCTCGATGCTGACAAGCGGAAGAGGCTCGAGCAGATACTCGGCAAGCTCGACGCTTCCAAGTCGGAGGTCGACGAGGCGATAGCGATACTCGATTCTGCCGGCGCGATAGACAGGGCTGAGAGGATCGCCTTGGAGATGATCTCGAAGGCAAAGGTGTTGCTCGGTGACCTCCCCGAAGGGGAGGACAGCCAGAAGCTCAAGGATCTCACAGACTTCATGATCAGGCGTGAATGGTAGGCAGCGGTTGGTGATTGCACGACAGTCCTCCGGCGCGGCGCAGAAGCGGAACTCCATGACGGGAAATGGCTCGGTCGCGAGATCATCCTGAAGAAGCGCGTCCCGAAGGGCTACCGCCACCCGACGCTCGACTCAGCCATCCGCTCGCAGAGGACCAAGAACGAGGCGAAGCTGATGCTCGAGGTGCGCACAAAAGGGGTCCCTGTCCCGATAATCTACGACATCGACCTTGCGAAGTCCGAGATTGTCATGGAGAGAATATTCGGGCCGAGGGTGAAAGACCTGTTCAACGAGCTGCCCCTCGAGGACGCGAGGAAGCTGGCAAGGGACATGGGCAAGGTAGTGGCTTTGTTGCATTCTAACGATATCGTACACGGCGACCTCACCACTTCCAATATGCTAATGAGGGATGACGGCGCGATTTGCATGATCGACTTCTCCCTCGGGGAGAGGACAACTGCGATCGAGAAGAAAGGGGTCGACCTGCACCTGCTTTTCGAAGCCTTTCATTCGGCTCACTACATGCGGGAGGAGCTGCTCGATGACCTGCTTGATTCCTACAAGGAGAGCTTCGTCGGGGCGGTCGAGGTCATCCAGAGGGTCAAGGAGATCAAGAAGAGGGGGAGATACACTTGAAGATCTCATTCGTCACCACCAACAAGGGGAAGTTCAACGAGATAGGCAAGATGATCCGCGACCGGGGGCATGAGGCGGAGAACATTCCCGTCGCCTACCCGGAGATGCAGGCGGACTCCCTTGAGATGGTGATGATCCAGGGGCTGGAGTGGCTCATGGATCACTACGAGCGCCCGATACTCGCGGACGACTCCGGGCTGTTCATCGATTCCCTAGGCGGCTTCCCCGGGGTCTACAGCGCATACGTTTTCAAGACGCTAGGCAACGACGGCGTGCTTCGACTGATGGAGAAGGAAACGGACAGGGCCGCGCGCTTCGAATGCGTCCTCGGTTTCGTTGAACCAGGCTCTGGGTCGAAGCTGTTCAAAGGCGTCTCGGAAGGGACGATATCCTCATTAAAGAGAGGGGACAAAGGGTTCGGTTACGACCCGATATTCATTCCAAAAGGGTATGACAAGACCTTCGCCGAGCTTCCAATCGATGAGAAGAACAAGGTATCGCACAGGGGCAGGGCGCTGGAGCAGTTCTTCCGGTACCTGGAAGAGGAGCAATAGTTGTTAAGCATTATCGGGCGATAGGGGAAGGGGTCAGAAATGGGTTCGAGGGTAGCAGTAACCGGATGCGCGGGTTTCATCGGGAGCCACCTTGTTGACGCGCTCCTCAATAAAGGGGCGGAGGTGGTGGGGCTCGACAACTTCAGCTCCGGCAGCATGAACAACATCGAGGGCGCGCGCGAAAACGGCAACTTC
>Ga0315273_10011698_pt1 | contig 11229 bp, 18 predicted proteins | sample YL17G02_0_MG_FD_205753 | JGI IMG/M metagenome (GOLD analysis project Ga0315273, IMG submission 205753) | Sediment microbial communities from Yellowstone Lake, YNP, Wyoming, USA - YL17G02_0 | ecosystem: Environmental > Aquatic > Freshwater > Lake > Sediment | place: USA: Wyoming | collected...
TCCCGCTCCCTCGTATTCCGCCTCGCGGTCCTCATCAAAGATGAAACCTACGGAGAACGAAGCCTCTCTACCGAATAGTTCGTGCAATACCAACAGCGTCTTTGCCCACACTTTAGTGAGCCTGATACTGTAGCTGCTGAACGCGTGTGGTTGGTAGTGTGCGGGCACTTCCATCCCGGTGGTGTTCTTCACGATGAACTCGTGCGTCAATTTCGATTTTCGCTGTGATTGCTGGACCTGCTGCGGCGTTGCCTCTTCATAGATAGCCGTATTCTGGAGAGCGGCTATTTGCGGAGCATGGTCCACTACGTTTACATCCTTAGGAGCAACCACGGTCTCTGCGTATTCTGCGTCGTCGCTGGAAGTTGGCCCACAGGGAACGGTAGCATATGCCTCGCTCACGATGGCTTGCATCATCTGGGTAGCTTTGATTTGACAAAGCTTGTCGCCGCTAAAATGTAGATAGCGCGGAGACGTGTCGCGGAAGGCGGACATCTTATCGACCGTCACTTCGTCGATAAAGGCATCCAACTGAGCCTGGTGAGCCCATCTGAGCGCATCGCGATTGGCTTGTAGGACGTCGGCGTTCCCGCGATTCAACTCAACCAGGACACAGCGATTCTTGCAGTCTAGGTGCCGGTAGAACATCGGCATACCGTTGACGCGGACGATGAGCCGGTTGCTGATCGAACGGTTCGTGTAGACCACGCCCCATTCGAACTCCCGGCGGCGTGAGCCCTTGCGGAAGTCGCAGCGAAAAATCTGGGCGTTGATGTCCACGTGCCCACGCCATTGCGTCATGAACACAAACGCCTTGAATTGCTGCGTAAGCTCGTTCACGAGGTCGCCCTGCAGCCAGACTCGGGAACATGTGCCGCCGTAGTAGTCGCACTCTTCCAAGTCGTAACCCGCACCGGAACCGGTGACGCGCAGATTGCCGGTAGTGATTTCATAGTGGTCGTGAGTAAAGTACAAAATCTCCTTGGCTTTGCCCATTCCGCCAATGGTGCCGATGAAATCCTTGCCGGATGCACCAAGACAAAGAAGTTTGTCGATGAGCGTGGCCCGATCCATCGGTTCGCCGTCGTTGGCGACGATGAGCAGCGTCTTGTCGCCGTCGCGTTTGACGTCCACAAGAATGCGGCTACAATGTGGCGCGTCTATCCCGTTTTGGATAAACTCGCGAGCGAGGGCGAACTTCCAATCACGGTAGTCGTTTTTGGCTTTCGCAAAGAACTCGGGTCCAACGGTAACGGAGTGTTGAAATGCCACGACTAGCTCCTGTGGGTGAATTATCGCTGCCAGATAATGGTCCGAGGACCTACTGACCTTAACCGCTTGCTGACAGATTCACCTCGCCGCTCAGCTTCCTGGCGAATACTCGGCATATATTTCTCTACAATACCTCCAACAAATATGTATTTCAAACTTTTTATAGCTCCTAATTTCGCGGGCGTGTGCGCGGTGGAAAATGGTCGCATCTCGCCGAACTCGGTCCGGCTCAATTAGGACCAGTTGTATATGGTGCTACCACCCAGCAAATCCCACAGCCTCAAACCACAAGAACCGCCATGCCAGCCGCCACAACCAACAAGCCGACCAAGAAAGAGCAGGAGCCTGCTCCACTTCCTACCGAACCCATCAAGCGAGTAGTCTTGACTCGGCTCGGGAAACCGTCCGACATGTTCAGCGTCGACGTCTTGCGCCACGATACCCACTACTGTCGGGTCAACATCCGACGCAAAATGGACAAAGAAGCCGCCACGGCGCATTTCGAGCGGCTGTATGCCACGCGGAAGCAATATGCCGATCACGAGACGCGACAGAACTGCGAGAGGCTGTTGCGGGACCTGGAGACGACGCTGGCCAAGACAATCACTCTCATCACCGACAGCTTCTTCCTCAGAACCACCGAGGAAGGTCAAATCACTGGTGGTGACGAAATCACGAGGAGGTACGAATGAGCAAGAAGAAAGGTTCATTGGACAACTCGCCACTGGCGTCGGTCAAGAAGAAAAAAGCCGTCAAGCAATGAAAACTGGACACAGCACGTTAGCAGACGGATTCGACGAGCTATTCAAACCCCTCGATACCGTCGCCCGCCCAGTACGGGTTGGTCCTCGATTCGAATTGAGGCTCCCTTGCGTCATCTCTGTGCGGAACTTCGAAGTGCACCGCGTCGTCAAACGGTTAGCACAAGCCCTAGAAATCAAGGTGAAGTTCTGGCAAGGGCTAGGTGGTTACTACAGCATCTTGTACGAAGGACGCATCGACGGCCCTCAAATTGGCCGTTTGATCGACGAGTTCAACCGCGAGGCTCAACTATGAAACTCAGATTATTGTCTGAAGACTTCAACAAACAACCAAAAAACATACAAGAAGCATTGCTCGTTGAAATGCTGCATGGTCAATTCATCGGTAAAACAGGCAACAAAGAACTTGATGAGTTGTTATTTCTCGGCACATGGCTTGACCTCGGATGGGAAGATTTAGCAAAAGCCCATGGCGTGGATTATTTGGCTTTCGCCAGACAACTCATTGAAACCGGCTACAGGATACCGGGGGCTGCTTGTTGCATGCATTCCGGACGGCATTACGGCGTATTCGACATCGGGCCGAGCGAGGGAACAGAGCCAGAGCTACCGAACGATTGGCTCGAGTTCATACAGGTGATCGACACCAGACGGCCACAAAACCATGTGATTTGGTACGGTAAACAAGTAAGGCCAGAACGCCAAGCTAGCGATCTGGAAAACTTTGAGGCAGTCGACCACGGCTTCAGGCGAGTGCGAGGATGAGGTTTGGTGGTGTGGGATGTTAACCTTTGTATAAGGAAGATGAATTATGAAAGTTATTAAACAAACGCAATTGACTGGAAGAGAGCAGGACAAGCTTGTGAAGCTTATTAATCGAAAAGCTACTGATCAAGAAATTTCGCTCGCTTTTCCTAAGCGAGATTTGGATGTTGGAGAGTTGCGGAATGACACGGAAAAGATTAAGCAAGAAATTGAAGCTATTATGAGAGATGCTCCGATTTTCGACCCCAACAAAAGAAGTTTTTAGATTATTCTAGACGCAGAGTTCGAGAAGCTAATCAGATAGGACATAATCAGATATGAAACTCTCTAATCTGTCAAAATCTGAGCAACGTTTGCTGATGGAGATGGCCTATAGCCGCAGCGACTTCAAGAACAAATTGTCAGAGAAGCTACGCGGCGCACTGGTTGAATTTTATAAGGCGGAGTGTGCATCTCAGAACAACCAAACCAGATGGGTTGTTCACTGGCGGAGGGAAGCACACGACCTCATAGCCGGTTTACAGGCTGTTCTATTAGAGGCGACAAAAGGGCATTGGAACAAGCTCAGAGCTCTCAGTGAAGTAATAACGCAGATACGTCAAAAAGACTCCTCTTTCCGCAAGATAGCAGAGTACCGGGTGGCTAAAGATTTCAAGATGCGAAAGAAACCAAAACCACTACGAGACAAAAGCATGGAGGATTTTTGGAAAGCGGTAGAGGCGGCGGTGCTAGAGATCGAGGACCAACTTTAGATTGTCTCTTTTAGAATTCCTAGATACCATTTTTCGAACTCCCTCGGTAAGAACTGTTTAGGTACTTCTTTGTTATCGTGTTTGAGCGGCGCCGCCCCGTAGCGGTTCTTGAAATACTGACAAACGATGTCTAGAATCAATTCCCTTTTCGACCGTTTCGCCAGTCGCAGCAGTTGTATTTTGGTTTCTTTTGATAGCTTGCTTGTGAATATGGTGTCGGCGAACTTCCGACGGTCCGCGACAATCGCCCTAACAAGGTCCATATTAATTAAAATACAGTAGATTTTGAACCATAACTAAATAGGAGGACAACATGCAGCTTTATATGATTAAGAACGTCACCAAACACCTCGGCGACGACAACACACCCGTCGTCATCGTTTTCGAACTGGTCGGCGGCGACCGCTGGGGTTGCAAACCGGGCACTATGGTGCGTTGTGCTGGCGGGATAGCGGTCAGAGCCAGAGATTTGGCTCCCGGTGAGCGCATCTGGCTAAACATCGAGCAGATGCTCATGGACGGGACGTTCCATAGAGGAACCGACGATTTACAGGAGTCAAACTAATGCTGCTAAAAACGCACGGTATTGAGTTCTCTAGGGAACCAGTCGCCGAGATGCAAGAGTTCGCCTATCGCTGGATGCGTATTCCCGATCAAAGAGAAGGTCAAAGCACTGTCTGGTGCCGGAAGCAGGCAGACCTGCTCGCTATCCTCAATCACTGGAATCGCGACCGCTGGTGGAAGTATTGGATTTGATTAAAACACCACCCTGATGGTGCTACAACCGAATACGAGCAACTTAGCTCGACAGGTCACGCCGACCTTTAAAGGCGAACTCACTCCATTAGGAGGCCAGAAAATGGCAAAGAAGCAAGATTGTGTCGCTGTTCGTACGGCAAAGGCTGCTGGTAAAGGAGCCGACGTCAACGATGTCGAAGCGAAAGCAGCCGGTCACATCCCGCTGATGAAGCCGCCCAAGCCGAATCTCTTCACGAAGGCGAAAGAAGCGGCTGTCGTCGCCCCCAAGAAGGAAAAGGGGACGGTTCTCCAACTGCCCAAGGAACTCGATGTCGAGGGCAGGCTCATCGGAGACTCGGCGCTGTTGAACAACGCCGTGACCGAGGTTCTTGAGGCGAGTTCGGAAGAGAAGGCCGCGAAGAACAAGGGAAACCTTGCCAAGGGCCGTTTGTCCAAGTACGCACAGTCGCAGGTGGTGCAACTGACCGCGAAGCTTGGCGTACTGCCGCCCACCCCCGTCAGCGTCGTGAACCACAACGGTGAATCCGTCACCTACGTTGTTCAGGACAAGAGCCAGCAGAACGCTATCGGTCCCGAACAGGTCGAACTGTTCAAGTCCGTGCTGGGCGAAGACGGTGCGGCCAGAGTTGTGCACACCAAGACGACCTTCGCGTTCGACGTGAACACAATGGAAGAGAAGGCCGCGAACGGCAACGCCAGCGTGGCCGAAATCGTGGCGGAAGTCGTTAGCGCCGCCTTGGCGAACGACAAGCGGCTGAGCGATGAGCAGAAGGGTGCGCTCATCACCAGCACTGAGAAGACGTACTTGCGTCCCAACACGCTGCAGCGCGTGGCGGAACTGTGCGGAGCCGACGCGGCCCGCATCGACCAGTTCCTCGAAGCTGCGGGAAGCGCGGTCGTCCGGTATGTGAAGAGTTGAGCACGGTCGTGCGTTTTCCTCAGTCTCCAGCGAATAAATAGGGTAAACATCCTCTTACTCGCTGGAGACCCTTTTATGAAAAACGCGCATTTTGGTCTGCCTATATGACTGGAGAAAGCCATGATACTTGATGATGCCGAAACATTCTACCAAGAGTACGTAGTCTCGTCCGGCCTGTTCGAACAGGTCTACGAGCATTACTCGCACTACAACACTTGGCAATCCTGCGAAGCCACTGATTGGATTATGTCGCAGCTTGACGACAAGTACGAGGACGCAACTGGCTGGGAAGACATACGGGGTGAAATCTGCGACAAAGTATTGGCAGGTCTGACCTAAGAGGCACGTGGAACTGTTGCAAATGGTGCTAGTTCAGCACGCGCGAAGCCGCCGAGGCGGCAAGGGGAAAACATGAATCAAGGTGACTACGAAATACAGGCAGCCGTGCAGCGGACCACGATCGAACGGCTGAAGGCGGAACTGGCCCAACGAACTGGTGTGACGGCGGATGGCGTCAGCTACGGCAGGGGAAGTAAGGTTTTTTATCGTGACCCCACCGGCTACGTCCAGGGACTCGATGTTGGTTTGCGGTTTCGTACCGATAGTTCTGTTCCCGAGATTGTTTATAGCCCCTATCCGGTATTCAGCACGCGCGAAGCCGCCGAGGCGGCGGAGGGGAAGCAGCAGGCCGTGATCGAACGACTGCGGGCGAAATTGGAGGAACGTAAAGACGATATTCACGCACAAGGTTCCACGATCGAGCGGCTGACGCAGGAACGTGACTATTTCAGTCGTGCATACTCAGAGTGTCAAAATGCGTATGCAAAATTGGGCGGCGAGATCGAACGACTATCGGCGCAGCTCGGTGAACTGCGCAGTGAATTGGCGTTGGCCAACGTCTGTTGTGCAAACGCGACGGTGAGCGAACAACGACTTGAATACTGCTCCGCTTGCGGTCACCGGTCCCGCAAAACTGAACGCGGCCAATGAGCCGCAGAAAGTGAGAGTGTGAGATGGCTAAGGAGAAAACGAAAAGTCAGGGGCGAGCGGACAGGCTGGCGGTGAAAGCCGTCGACAGACGCATCGGTGAGATGCGGGAAATGCTTGAGGAGGCCCAGGAGTTGGTGTGTGACGCGGAGCGTGTGACCCCGAAGCTGCTCCGGGCCCTGCGAGTGGCCGAGGACGCCTGCTTTAATCTGGCGGACATGGCCGAGGGCGCAATCGAGGAAACCAACGTTAGAGGTTAATATCGTGACGCCACTAATGCCCAGCACTCAGAAGAGCTACGCCAAGCACCGATTTTTACTTCTATGCGACCAGCTACACAAGCTCGTTGAGGCTGGATTGGAGACACAAGAGCAACGTATTGAATTCATCCACTTGTCGTTGGCGGTTCACGCCGCGAAGGCCGATGTTCCGAAAAGCTATTGGAGACTAGCAAATGCACACATATGAAGTGAGAATCATTGTCGAGGGCCATTCAACTGTGGTACGCATCAGGGCGTATAGTAGTGGTGAAGCCACGAAGATAGCATTGGCACAATACGGTGGCACGAACGCGCGGGCCATTGCGACGAATCAGGTCAAGAGCTAGTAGCGGGGTTAAACCGAATACCTCTCGACACTACTATCGGGCACACGACAACGCCCACCACTACGAGGGAAGCATGACGCTACAGGAACTCATCGCCAATACTGGCGCACAAGCCCGCGATTACCAGGAACGACTGATTGCCAAGACCTGCGGCTATTACGAAGCCGGAATCAAAAGCGTGCTCGTCAACAGCCCCACCGGCTCGGGCAAGACCATCGTCGGCTTACTGGCTGCTCGGCACCTACAACTACAGCACGATTGCGGCATCGGCTGGGTGGCCATGCGCCGCAATTTGCTCAAGCAGGCGGCAACCGCCAATCAGAACATGCGCATCGGCTGTGAAGGCATCCGCTTCATGAGCATGTTCGACCACAATCCACCCACAACCGACGAGTTGGGACGCCCCATCAAGCTGCTCGTGGTCGACGAGTGCCAGCACGACTCCGTATCATCTATGTCGAACCTGCACAACATCATCCGGCCCAAGTGGATTCTTGGTATGACCGCGACTCCCTATCGCACGGATAGAGTCAAGCTGAGCTTCGACAAGGTGATTCGCGACATCGGTATTCACCAACTAATCCAGTCCGGTTATTTGTCGCAGTACCACCAGTTCACGCTACCACACTGGAACGTAGATGAAGTGGTCTCGTGCTACCTGCGAGAGCCAGAAAGATGGGGCAAGTCGGCCATCTACTTCCTCGCTCGCGACGACGCCACGGCTTGCTGCAACCGGCTACAAATGGCTGGCGTCAAGGCCGAAACGGTCTTCGGCGACCAGCCAATGGCAGAGCGGGAAGCCAAGCTCGAACGGTTCGAGAGTGGCGACCTGCAGGTACTTGTAAACATGGTCCTGCTGACGGAAGGATGGGATTCGCCCTCACTCCGAACGGTCTTTGTCCGCGACTCGCAACGCGGCCCCACAGTCCAAATGGCGGGACGCGTTTTTCGCAAGTATCCAGGAATTGAATTCAAACAGGTTGTGCAGAGTAAAATGACGCACTGGCCCATCCAGCGGACAGCTTCACCGGCGCTCGCCTGCATGTGGCTGCCAGAAGAAAACGAGTGGCGAAGCTACGCACAGAGCGAAGCAATCGAACAGGTTTCCAGACGCGTCTGTATGGCGTTGGCGCACATTCAGACGTCGATGCCCGCGTACATCGTGAAGAAAACAGAGAAGAAGCACCGACGCCGCGATCGAAACGGGGAACCACATGCCAACACTGAATCGGGTCTGCCGCGAAGAGACGATAGCGGATTAAGCACAAGAGCTGATTGGGTCGGTGGATTCGGCGGTGGAGCAATCATTCACTAGTGTAGTTCCCTCTGCCGGGGAGGTCGAGTCGTGTCGGCCTCCTCGGCCTCTTTTGTATTTGAAATCCAGATGGAGGGAAATCCCCCTGGATTAAGCCGAAGCCATCCCGGTGCTAACACCGACCAGATGAAACCAATCCCATTTCCTTTGTGAGGTACTCATGACTACAGCAACGAAAACGGCGGCTCCGAAAATCGAGTACGCCGTGGCCCCTCTCCGGTCTTTCAAGATCGAAGAGATCGGCCAAAAAGGCAGGGTCTCCTGCCTCAGTGTCGAGGGACGAAAGTTCCAACCGACGTCCCGCTTCTGGACGAGCCTCTGTAGCACGTACAGCACGCACGGCCTCAGCACGCGCGTCTTTAAGCTGTTCAGCCACGCCGAAGTCCTGCAAAGGCTCACCGACGTCCTGGGCGGCGACGACAAGGCTCGCGTCCGTTACACCTTCGAGAACCTGGACCCCACTCCCGGTCACTTGCTGGCGGTCACGCTTCCCGCGAAGCCGGTCATTTCCTATGAGCGCATCAATGCGACGCTCAGCCGCTACAATGCCCTCAGCATCGAGTACGGCACCGGCATCGTTCGCTCGACGCACACGCCGAACCATATGAGCGATTTCGAAATCGCGGGTGATGGGTTCGCCCATCAATACGTGATGGAGACGCCCATCGACGGTTTCGGCTCCCCGCTGATTTACTTGTCGCTCCTGCGGCAGGTCTGCAGCAACGGCATGATCGGCTACTCCCGCGCCTTCCGCAGCGAAATTTCGCTCGGTCGGGGCGACACAAAGAACGCCGACGTGCTGTTCAGCTTGGAACGCGCTCTCGACTCGTTCAGCAACGAAGAGGGCTACGCTGCTCTCCGTCAGCGGTTCGAAGTCGCCACCAAGTCGTGGGCGTCCATCGCGGAGTGCAACCGCGTGTACAAGGTGCTCGTGGCAATGGCTGGTCACGGCATGTTCCTGACCGAAGCCGCCACCGGCGCAAAGCTGGTCGACAAGATGGCCGCACGGCGCACGGCGGCCATCGGCAACTCCGGCAACGATGGAGCCAGCGAATTAGGCAGGATGGCTTCGCCAGTGTCCATCAAGATCATGCGGGCCTACGCGGCTCTGACGGGCGACCTCTGCTCGATCTACGGCTTGACGCATCTGGACGCGCTCAGCCGCAAGAAAATGCAGCAACTTCCCGCCAAATGCTCGGTGTACGACCTGTTGAACATGACGACGGAAGTCGCCACCCACTACTGCACCGACAAACATGGTCGGCTGTTGCAGGCGGAAGTGGGCAACTTCGTAAGCAACGAGTTCGACCTGGAAGGCTCGATGTCTTCCAAGGAGCAGTTCGCCGACTGGTTCGTCGTTGACGACGACCAGACGCGCAAAGTGGCCGAAGCCCAGCAATAAGCTGGCCGGTTTGCGATAACACCGGATGGCGAGGACGTCCTCGCCATCCGGTTCCTTTTCACCCCCACACAAGAGAGACATATGGACGAAGATTTTGACTCTTTGGACGGCCTTGAGCCAGGTGAGGACAATCCTTTGGATTTGTCACCGGCCTACAACCCATTAGACCACTCATACCCCATGAACATCGACACGGACAATGGTCCGCTCGAAATCATGGTACAGTTCGCTCTCGTGCAGGGCAAGCACAACCTACCGGTGCAACTGATAAATGAAGCGGAAGCGTTTCAGGTGCCCGTCAGCATCGAGGACGTGCCGGTCAGCGAAGAGGGACGACCGTTCGAAATCCCCGACGACATTTTCGCACCCAGCCCCGAAGACGCCGTGGCCGAAGAGGCTCTCATTTCCGAACTGACGGAAGACCAGAGCTACTTCATGATTCCGACCATCGTCCGTGCCCGACGGCTGATTGGTCCGGCAAGTGAAAACATCTTGGGCGGCGACTTGATCAGCGAAGAGGAAACAGCGAAACTGATTTCGCCGATGATGTTACTGGCTAGACTCCAGCGATATCGAGACGAGGTAGCGGCCGATGGAAACGCTCCTGTGGCCTTGCTCGATTTACTCGACCATTTCATCGAGCAAAAACCCATAGAAGACCACGAAGAATGGCTCGACGATCGAGCTATAGACGAGGAAGACGAATGACTAAAGCGGAAAAAATCATCGAGCACTTCGGACTCCAACCAAAACAGCTACGCTACTTTCCTAGAAAGGGCTGGTATGTATGCCACTCCCACAGAACGTGGCACGCCCGGACCGGATCCACATACTACTTCATCGGCAAGTCGTTCTATGAAATCCAATGTTCGCCCAATTGGGCACTGAAGAGGCTCTTGTATGTTGGCTTGCTCGGTGGCCAAATCCAGGGTGATTCCTTGGGTCTCGGTGGCCAAATCCAGGGTGATTCCTTGGGTCGCGGTTCAGGAATCTGGTGACCTTGTAAATGATGGGGATTCCGAGCGGCTGCGGGCGAAATTGGAGGAAGTCCCGGGGCCACAGCCGCATAGCGGCAGGAGAAATGAGAATGAGAAAGAGAAATCTCAACATGGCGTTAATGCCACGACCGCACAGCTACGACCACCCGCGAGTTAATGGCTATGAGCCTATCGTCTGCTGTAGTATTGAACGAGTAAGCCGATCCAAACGCAACGCATGGCGGCAGACTATTGTGGTGGACGATAACCCAATGGCGACTGGTCACCACGATACCCGCTACGCGGCGGAGAGCAAAGGCGCGGCAATGCTCAAGGTGTACGCCGAGATTCACTACTTCCAGACCTAACGACGATAACCCGGCCCTCGGGCAAAGGAGAATGAGAACATGGATCACTACAGACTGAAAACCCTTGAAGACATCCACAATAGCCTGATGTCGCGGGAGAACGGCGATTGCCGCGATGAAGTTCTCGCGCTGTGTGACTACGTTGGACGCCTGGAGGTGCGACTCGACGCGATCCAAGCCGTCCTCTTGGTGCAAGGTCGAACAGCCGCGACAATATCAGCCGAGAGACCAAGCCTAGCCGACACGTGGCCGATGGATGACGGCACGATCTGGCAATGTGAACGGTGCGGCCGGTCCTACGATTCGGATACCGGCAAGGAACCTGGAGCCGCGCCGACAGGATGT
>Ga0315273_10011699_pt1 | contig 11229 bp, 12 predicted proteins | sample YL17G02_0_MG_FD_205753 | JGI IMG/M metagenome (GOLD analysis project Ga0315273, IMG submission 205753) | Sediment microbial communities from Yellowstone Lake, YNP, Wyoming, USA - YL17G02_0 | ecosystem: Environmental > Aquatic > Freshwater > Lake > Sediment | place: USA: Wyoming | collected...
GGTTCGAGGGTCAGGAGGCCGCCCAGATCGGCAGCGCGCTCGCCCTGGGCGCCGAGGACTTCGTCTTCCCGACCTTCCGTGAGCTCGCCGTGGCGATGGTCCGCGGGGTCGACGCCGTGCAGTACCTGCAGTACCACCGCGGGACCTGGCACGGCGGGCCATACGACCCGAGGGCGACCCGGTTCGGTCCGATCTGCATCCCGATCGCGACCCAGATCGTGCACGCGGTGGGCCATGCGCTCGGGACGAAGCTCGACCGCGGGACCGGCGTCACCGTCGCGTACTTCGGCGACGGCAGCACGAGCGAGGGCGACTTCCACGAGGCAGCGAACCTCGCGGGCGTCTGGCAGGTGCCCGCCGTGCTCCTCTGCCAGAACAACGGCTTCGCGATCAGCGTGCCCACATCGCAGCAGACCGCCGGCGAGATCTGGAAGCGCGCCGAGGGCTACGGGATGCCGGGCGTGCGCGTCGACGGGAACGACCTGCTCGCGGTGTACGCGGTCACGCGCGATGCGTTGGCGCGGGCGCGGGCGGGCGAGGGCCCGACCCTGATCGAGGCGCTCACGTACCGGATCGGCGCCCACTCTACCGCCGACGACCCGGGCCGCTACCGCGGCGACGAGGAGGTGGAGGCCGCCCGCGCGTTCGACCCGATCCCGCGGCTCGAGACCTGGCTGCGAGCCGAAGGGCACGTCGACGACGCGTTCGTGGCTGCCTGCAGCGAGGAGGCCGAGGCCTTCGCACTCGCGACGCGGGAGGGCGTCATCGCGACGCCGGCCCCGCCCGCGGAGTGGATGTTCGACTGGACGTACGCCGACCCGCCGGGCGGCTCGTGGGCGCGGCAGCGCGAGGAGGCCCTGGGTGGCTGAGTCCTGGACGCTCTCGGCCGCCCTGAACCGGGCCCTCCTGGACTCGCTCGACGACGACCCCCGCCTGCTCGTCTTCGGCGAGGACGTCGGCCGCAGCGGCGGCGTGTTCCGTGTCACCGACGGCCTGCAGGCGAGATTCGGCTCGGAGCGAGTGTTCGACACGCCGATCAGCGAGGCGGGGATCGTCGGGACCGCGGTGGGCTTGGCCTTCGCCGGCTGGCGCTCGGTGATCGAGATGCAGTTCGACGCGTTCTCGTATCCCGGCCTCGAGCAGGTGATCGACCACGTGGCGAAGATGCGCGAGCGCACGCGCGGCCGCGTCGACATGCCGATCACGATCCGTATCCCCTCGTTCGGCGGCATCAAAGGGAAGGAGCACCACGGCGAGAGCCCCGAGACCTACTACGTGCACACCGCCGGCCTGAAGGTGGTCGTGCCGTCGTCGCCGCTCGACGGGTACCGGCTGCTGCGCCTGGCGATCGCCGACCCGGATCCGGTGGTCGTGCTCGAGCCGAAGGCGCGCTACTGGGGTAAGGAAGAGGGCGACCTGACGGCGGACGGCCCGGGGATCGGCGAGGGCCGCGTGCTGCGCGAGGGCGACGCGTGCGCGATCGTCAGCTACGGGTCGATCGTGACACGCGTGCTGCGGGCCGCCGCTGCGCTCGCCGCCGAGGGCATCGCGGCGCGCGTGATCGATCTGCGCTCGCTCTCGCCCCTCGACGACGAGTTGCTCGCCGCGGCCGCGCGCGACACCGGACGGATCGTGGTGGTCCATGAAGCGCCGCGCACCCTGGGGATGGCCGCCGAAGTCGCCGCCCGCGTGATGGAGCTCGCGTTCGACTTCCTGGAAGCGCCCGTCGAGCGCGTCACCGGATGGGACGTGCCGTACCCGCCCGCGTCGCTCGAGGAGCGCTACCTGCCCACCGTCGAACGCATCACGGCGGCCGTGCACAAGGTGGTGGCGTACTGATGACGGAGCGCACATTCTCGATGCCGGACCTCGGGGAGGGGCTGGAAGAGGGCGAGATCGTCGAGTGGCTGGTGTCCGCCGGCGACAGGGTCGAGCTGAACCAGCCGCTCGTCGAGGTCGAGACGGCGAAGGCTACCGTCGAGATCCCGTCGCCGTTCGCGGGGTTGGTCGTGGCGGTGCATGGTGAGGTGGGGGAGGCCGTGCCTGTCGGCGACGTTCTGGTCACGTTCGACGTGGCGTCGGTTGGGTCGGCATCGGGCCCGGCCCCGGGGGGCGTCCACGCTGAGGGCGGTGCCTCCGTCGCAGCTACGCCTGCGGTGCGCAAGCTCGCCAAGACGCTCGGGGTCGATCTGGGCGACCTCACGGGCTCTGGGCCCGCCGGGCGGGTCACCGCTGAGGACGTGCGGGCGGCGGCTCCTGGGCCCGACGCTCGCGACTTCGACGTGGAGAGGATCTCGATCGCGCGGCGGACGATCGCGGAGCGGCTGTCGGCGGTGGTCAGGGAGGTTCCGCACGTCACGACGTTCCGGACGGTGGACTGTTCCGCGTTGATGGAGGTGCGGCGGGAGCTGGGGGTGTCGCCGCTGCCGGTGTTCGTGAAGGCGGTGGCCGAGGTCTGCCGGGCACATCCGGTTCTGCATTCGAGCTGGCACGGGGATGTCGGGGAGATCCACGTGCCGCGCGCGTGCCATGTGGGGATCGCGGCGGACACGGAGAAGGGCCTGACGGTGCCGGTGGTGCATGGGGTGTGGGGGCTGACGGTGACGGAGGTGGACGCGGAGACCCGGCGGCTGGCGGAGGCGGCGCGTGCGGGATCGCTCACGCCCGAGGAGCTCACGGGAGGGACGATCAGCGTGTCGAACACGGGGTCGTACGGGTCGGAGGCGGGGACGCCGATCATCAACCCGGGGCAGGGCGCGGTGATCGCGCTCGGGGTGATCGCCCCTCGCGCCCTCGTGGTGGAGGGCGAGGTCGTAGCCCGGCCCGCGTGCACGCTCTCGCTCTCGTTCGACCACCGGCTGATGGACGGGGCGACCGTGGGACGGGCGCTCACCGACCTGGTGGCACTCCTGCAGGACGCCGACCGGCTGCGGAGCCTCGCGTGAAGATCGTCTCCCTGCTGCCCTCGGCGACCGAGATCGTGTACGCGCTCGGCCTAGGCGACGACCTGATCGGCGTCACCGACGAATGCGACTTCCCGCCGGACGCCGTCACGAAGCCGGTGGTGTCGCGGAACGCGCTCCCCCAAGGACGCCCACTCGGGTCGCGGGAGATCGACCGGACCGTGCGTGAGCGCGTCGACGCGGGACAGCCCCTCTATCGGCTCGACACCGATCTGCTCCGGCGCGAGCAGCCCGACGTGATCCTGACCCAGGACCTCTGCCGCGTGTGCGCGGTGCCGGCCGGTCACGTGAAGGAGGCGCTGCAGCGGCTCGGGGTCGCCGACGACACGCAGGTCGTCTCGCTCGACCCCCACTCGCTCGACGACGTGATAGCCCAGCTCGAGATCGTCGGGAAGGTCCTCCGCCGCGAGGACCGGGGCGCCGAGCTCGCCGCGGGACTGCGCGAGCGCGTCGCGAAAGCGAAGACCACCGCCGCCCGGCTCCCCACGATCGGCGTCTTCTGCCTCGAATGGTGGGAGCCGTCCTTCGTGGCGGGCCACTGGATCCCCGAGATGGTCGAGGCCGTCGGCGCCTCCAACCTGCTGAACGAGAAGGGCCAGCCGTCCCGCGTCGTCACCCACCGCGAGATCCGCGACGCGAACCCCGAGGTGCTCGTCTTCATGCCGTGCGGCTACTACCTGGACGAAGCCGAGGAGGAAGGCGTGCAGGTCATCACGCACCCCGAGATCGCCGACACGCCCGCCGCCCGCAACGGCAACGTCTTCGCGGTGGACGCAACGTCGTTCTTCTCGCGGCCCGGACCGCGGATCGTCGACGGCCTCGAGATCCTCGCCTGGGCGGTCCACCCCGAGGCCTACCCGGCGCCTCCCTCCGGCTCGATCGTCCGGCTCGGATGAGCGACCTCACCCCGCCGATCCTCGGGTTCGACCCGGATCCGATCGCCGTGATCGAGCCGGGCGAGGTGATCGATCCGATCGACATCGCTCCGCATGCCGTCCTCTGCTTCTTCCAGGACGTGATCGCGAAGGTCGTCGCGGAACACGACGGGAAGGTGATCGATCACGTCGTCTCAGAGATCGGCCGAACCCCCGTGTACGAGCTGAACTACGGGGGGCGGCGGCTCACGCTGGTGCATCCGGGGATCGGCGCGCCGCTCGCCGCGGGCATCCTCGAGGAGTTGATCGCGCGGGGCTGCAGGTCGTTCGTCGCGTGCGGCGGCGCGGGCGTGCTGGTCCCCGGCGTGGCGCTCGGCCATGTCGTGGTCCCGACCTCGGCCGTCCGCGACGAGGGCACGTCGTACCACTACCTGCCCGTGGGCGAGCCCGCGTGCCCATCGGACCCGGCCGTCGAGGCGATCGTCGCCACGCTCGGCGAGCACCACGTGCCGTACGTGACCGGCGCGACCTGGACGACCGACGCGATCTACCGCGAGACGCGGGGCAAGGTGAGCCAGCGCGTCGCGGAAGGCTGCCTGACCGTCGAGATGGAGGCCGCCGGGTTCTTCGCGGTCGCCGCGTTCCGGGGCGTCACGTTCGGGCAGCTCCTCTACGCCGGTGACGACCTTTCGGGCGACGCATGGGACCAGCGAGGCTGGGACGATCACGCCACCGGCCGCGAGCTCCTGTTCCGGCTGGCCGCCGACGCGGTGCTGCGCCTCCCGCCGGGCTGACGCGCGGCCGCGGCTGCACCACGCCACCGTTCGGTATCCTCCGCGGATGGCGCACGACGTGACCCTCGAAGGCCGTCCGTACCGCGTCCGGCACCCGCTCGGGGTGATCGCGCTGGGCATCGTGACGCTCGGACTCTTCTTCCTCTACTGGTACTACCGGGCGAACGACGACGTGCGCATGTACACGCGCGACTACTCGATCCGCCCGTTCATCTCGGTCCTGGCGGTGCTCGCGGGACAGGTGCTCGCGCCGGCCGCCCTGGCCTCCGTGATCTGGGCCGACGCGCCGCTCGCCGTGGCGACCGTGATCCTGTTCCTGTTGGCGCTCGTCGGCATGCTGGTGTCGTACCTGCACACGGCGCGCCGGATCCGCGACGCGCAGGAGCGCGCCGGGGTCGAGGAACCGTCCTCGATGGGACTCGGGTTCGTGCTGTTCGCCCTGATGCCGATGGTGGGCTCCGGGTACGCACAGGCCTCCTTGAACGCCGCATGGACCTCCCCCGCCGCCGACCGAGCGGCCCGCGAGCCCGTGGGCCCGACCGCGACCGCCGCGCCTGCCTCGCACGCCGTGGCTCGCCCTGCCGGCCGCAACCTCGTGACCCCGGCCGACCTCGGCCAGCGCGTCACCTTCCAGTTCGAGCTGCCGAACGGCTTCACGACCGAGGCGGTGGGCCTCTTCGAACGCTGGGACCCGGCCGCCGAGACCTATTTCGTCCGCAAGAAGGACGGCACCGAGGTACGGGTACCGGCCCGGGGCGTGCGCTTCGGCAAGGTGGTCCCGCCCCGGCCCGCCGCCCCCGTCCAGTAGCGCCGGCCCGTCCAGCTGTCCGCCCGACTCGACCAGGAGGTCCCGATGTCAGAGCTCCCCACCTCGTTGATCCGTCTCCGCCTCGGCCAGGAGGACGCGCACTACGGCGGGAACCTCGTCGCCGGTGCGACCCAGCTGAAGATCGTGGGCGACCTGATCACCGAGCTCGCGATGCGCCACGATGGCGACGAAGGCCTGTTCCGTGCGTACGAGTCGGTCGAGTTCCTCGCGCCCCTCTACGCGGGCGACTGGATCGAGGCCCGCGGGAAGATCGTGAGCGTGGGGAACACGTCGCGACGCTGCGAGTTCGAGATCCACAAGATCGGCGCCGCACTGCCCGAGATCAGCGAGAGTGCGGCCGAGTTCCTCGATGAGCCGATCCTGACGCTGAAGGCCGTAGGCACCACCGTCGTGCCGAAGGGCCACCAGCGCTTCGCCCACGACGACTAGTCCGTAACGGACTAGTCGCTGAATGCCGCACGGAGCTGCGCGTCGAGCAGCGGCACGGTCACGGTCACGCGGCCGGCGAGCTTCGCGTCGAGGTACGAGAGCAGGCCCGCCCGCGCCCGGAACACCGCGCGGTGGTACGTGCCTTCGTCGGCCGGGCCCGAGTACGAGGTGAGCACCTCGCGCACGAACGACGGACCGAGCCAGATCGCCAGTCCCGCGAGGTCGGCGGCCGGGTCGCAGAGCCGCGTGTCGGCCCAGTCGATGATCGCGGTGATCCGGGTGCCGTCCTCGCTCACGAACAGGTGCTCCCCCTTGATGTCGCCGTGGCACAGGACCACGGCTGCCTTCGTGCGCGCCTCGGCCGGCAGCGGGTCGATCAGGAACGTGTCGACCGCGTCGCCGGCGATCCGCGTGGCCCAGTCGAGGGCGCCCTCGCTCACCTCGAACCCAGGGTCGAGCTCGAGGGCGACCTTCGGAACGCCCGCCTTGCGCGCGGCGGCCGCGGGGGTCCCGTGCAGCGACGAGAGCGCTGCCGCGGCGGCCTTCGCGAGCCCCACCCGGGCCCAGGGCTTCGGAGAGAGCATCGGGCCGTCCGCCTGCTGTCCGGGGCGCCCGCGCGCGCGTTCGTAGAGCCCCGTCGGAAGAGGGAACTCGTCCGTCGGCGCGCCCAGCGCGGTCATCGCCGGCACGAGCGCCCCGAGCCGCCCGGCCACGAGCGCGTGCACGACGGGCTCACGCTCGAGTCGCGCAGCGTCTTCCTGGGAGCGCGGGAACTTCACGACATGGGAGCCGGCGCTCCAGGTGACGTACTCGTCGCCCGCGGAGAGGAGCTTCGGTGCCTTCAGCGTGATGTCGGGGAACGCGGCGGCGAGCGCGCGGCGAACGACGGGGGCCGACGTGGTGTCGGGCAGGAGCTTCACGACCGAACCGTAACAGGGTGGGGCGGTGGGAGGCCGGGCTAGCTGGCTCGGTCGAGCTCCTGCAGCACGTCGATCAGGTCCTCGACATTGAAGGGTTTCGGCACGTAGGCGTCGACGCCGAGCTCGGCTGCCCTCGCGCGATCGCGCAGGGTCGAGAGCGCCGACACGATCACGACCCTCGGACGCTCCTCGGCCGGGAGCTTCATCAGCTTCTCGAGCACGGCCCACCCGTCCATCGTCGGCATCATGATGTCGAGCACCATCAGGCGGGGGTGATGCGTCGCGATCTCGCTGAGCGCCTCCAGCCCGTTCTTGGCGGCGAACGTCGTGAAGCCCTCGGCCTCCAGGCTGAACTGCAGCACCCAGACGACCTGGGGCTCGTCGTCCACGACGAGCACGCTCGTTCCTGTTTCGCTGGGTTCGATCATCGCTGTAGGAGGTTACGACCGCGAGGTGGGGGTCCTGCATCGGCCGCGCGGCCGGTTTTTACTTGGACCGCATGGACCACGGTTGCGCCGAAGGTCCGTGGGACGGGGTGACCCGGGCCTAGTCATACCTGGGGGTACGCCCGCGACAGCGGCGGTCGCTCGGGTCGGGTCAGACGATGCGGACGCCGGCGCCCTCGACCACGTCGCCGATGCGGAACGCCGCGTGGTCGCTCCGCTCGATCACCTCGTCAGCATCGGCCGCGTCGACGACGAGCACCATCCCGAGCCCCATGTTGAAGGTCGAGAACATGTCGTCGTCCGAGACGTCGGCCTCGGCCTGGAGCAGGTCGAACACCGCGTGCTCGGGCCAGGTGTCGCGCTCGATCTCGGCGCCGAGCCCGGCCGGCAGCGCCCGCGGGACGTTCTCGTGGAAGCCGCCACCGGTGATGTGGGCCGCCGCACGCAGGAGCCCTTCTCGGGACAGCGCGAGCAGGTCGAGGGCGTAGATCGCGCAGGGCTCGAGCAGCTCGTCGGAGAGCGGCCGGTCGAGGGCGCCCGGTGTCGCGTCGAGGTCGTACCTCCCGAGCAGGGAATTCCGTACCAGGGAGTAGCCGTTCGCGTGTAGGCCGCTCGAGGCGAGCCCCACCAGCACGTCGCCCTCACGCACGCGCGTGGGCCCAAGGAGGTCGGCATCGTCGACGACCCCCACGCAGAACCCCCCGAGGTCGAACTGGTCGTCGGGCATCACGCCGGGGTGCTCCGCCGTCTCGCCGCCCAGGAGGGCGCAGCCCGCGCGCCGGCAGCCCTCGGCGACGCCCTCGACGATCGAGGCCACTCGCTCGGGCACGACACGCCCCACCGCGAGGTAGTCGAGGAAGAACAGCGGCTCGGCCCCTGTGCACACGACGTCGTCGGCGCACATCGCGACCAGGTCGATGCCCACGGTATCGAGGCGGCCGACGGCGCGCGCGATCTCGAGCTTGGTGCCCACGCCGTCGCTGGCCGCCGCGAGGAGCCGGTCGTCGCCGATCCGGAAGAGGCCGGCGAACCCGCCGACCCCCTCGACCACCTCGGGGCGGCGTGCCTGCGCCGCCAGGTCGCCGATCAGGGTGACGGCCTTGGCCGCCGCCTCGATGTCGACCCCTGCGTCGCGGTAGACGCCGCTCACGAGGTGGGGAGCCGCAGTTGGTCCTCGAGCACGAACTTGCCGGCCTGCTCGGGGATGGGGATCGGATAGTCGCCGTCGAAGCACGCGGCGCAGAACTCGGACGCGGGGTGGCCGGTGGCCTCGATCATCCCGGCCTGCGAGAGGTAGCCGAGCGAGTCGGCCCCGACGTAGGCGCGGACCTCCTCGACCGAGAGGTCAGCGCCGATCAGCTCCTGTCGCGTCGGCATGTCGATCCCGTAGAAGCACGGCCACTTCACCGGCGGGCACGTGATGCGGATGTGCACCTCGGTAGCGCCGGCCTCGCGGAGGGCAGCGACCACCTGCTTCGTGGTGGTGCCGCGCACGATCGTGTCGTCGACCACGACGAGCCGCTTGCCGCGGATCGAGTCGGGCAGCGGGTTCAGCTTCAGCTTCACGCCGCGGTCCCGCAGGCTCTGGCTCGGCTGGATGAAGGTGCGTCCCACGTACTGGTTCTTGTAGAACCCGTCGCCGTACGGGATGCCGGTGACCTCGCTGTACCCCTGTGCTGCGCTATGGCCCGTCGTGGGGACCGCGATCACCATGTCGGCGTCCGCGGGCGTCTCCCGCGCCATGATGCGACCCATCTCCCGGCGGGCCTCATGCACCGACCTATCGCGAAGCCGCGAGTCCGGGCGGGCGAGGTAGACGTACTCGAAGACGCAGAGGGCCTTGCGCGGCGAGTCGGCGAACCGCACCGAGTGGAGACCGCGATCGTCGAACCGGATCAGCTCCCCAGGCTCGACGTCGCGCACGAAGACGGCGCCCACGATGTCGAGCGCGCACGTTTCCGAGGCCACCACGAACCCGTTCGGAAGCCGCCCGATGCTCAAGGGACGCACACCGTGCGGGTCGCGCGCGGCGTACACGCTCCGCTCGTCCATCATGACGAAACAGAACGCACCCTCGAGCACCGGAAGCACGCGGAGCGCCGCGGGCTCGAGCCCGCCGGTCGCGGCCATCTCCGTCGCGAGCATCGTGGTCACGAGATCGGAGTCGGTGGTGGCGTCGCCGGTCGTGCCAACGCGCCGCGCGAGCTCGTGCGTGTTCACCAGGTTCCCGTTGTGGCCGAGTGCGAGCGAGTGCGCCCCGTCGGTCTTGAACACCGGCTGCGCGTTGTCCCAGGTGGTGGATCCTGTGGTCGAGTAGCGCGTGTGCCCGATCGCGAGATCGCCTTGCAGCGTCGTGAGGGTGGCCTCGTTGAACACCTGGCTCACGAGCCCGAGATCCTTGTAGACGAGGATGTTGTGGGCGTCGCTGACCGCGATCCCGGCGGACTCCTGACCGCGGTGCTGCTGGGCGAAGAGGCCGAAGTAGGTCAGCCGCGCGACGTCGTCACCGGGCGCCCAGACCCCGAAGAGTCCGCATTCCTCTTTCGGAGATTCCGCACCCACGAGGCCATCAGTCTAGCGGGTGACCGGAGCACTGCGGTTCAGACCGCCAGGGCGCCTTCGAGCCTCAGCAGCTGCTCCTTGCGGGGCAGGCCGCCGGCATAGCCGCCGAGGGCGCCCCCCGCGCGCAGCACGCGGTGGCAGGGCACCACGATCGGGATCGGGTTCGAACCGAGGGCGTTCCCCACGGCGCGGGCGGCGTTGGGGTGCCCGATCTTGCCGGCGAGCTCGCCGTAGGTGGTCGTGTGGCCGAACGGCACCCGGGCGGTCGCCTCGAGCACGTCCAGCGCGATCCCGTGGATCAGCCGGCGGTCGAGCCGCACCTGGAACCGCGTGCGTGCTCCCTCGAAGTACTCGTCGAGCTGGCGGCGGACTTCGTCGGCCGCCGCCGGGTGCTCGAGGATCCTCGGCGAGAGCTCGCGAGCCAGCCGCGCGAGGATCGCGTCGCGGTCCTCGTCCTCGAACGCCACGCAGGCGAGGCCGCGAGGAGTGACCGCCACGAACAGCTCACCGATCGGCGAGTCGACGGGCGCCACGGCGACGTCCAGGAGGTCCCGATCGGCGGCCGCCACGGCCAGGCGGCCCGCGGCCTCGCGCGCGCGCCGGTCTGCGTCGGCCGCCGGTGCAAGGTGCTTGAGGTGCAGGTCCGCTGGTGTCATCCGATCAGCTCCCGGAGTCGTTTCGTTCCCTGGTAGACGTTGGCGCGGGCGGTCGCTTCGCTGCAGCCCATCAGCTCGGCGATCTCGTCGTAGGGACGGTCGAGCACATGCCGGTGGACCACCGCCACCCGTTGACGGGACGGCAGGGATCGTACGGCGACCCACAGCGGGTCCTCCAAGTCGGTCGGGTCCGGCGGCTGCGCGGCGCGACCCTCTCGAGGCTCGGGCACCTCGTCGACCGGCACCGCGCGCCGGCCTCCGGCCCGGTGATGGTCGATCGCCTTGCGCGAGGCGATCGTGAGGACCCATCGGTCGAGCCTCGCCCCATCCGTCAGCCGAGGGTAGGCCCGCAGCGCCGACAGGAACGTCTCCTGGAAGCAATCGTCCGCGTCGCTCGGGCCGACCGCCACGCTCAGGAACCGGTAGACGGCCGCGCGGTGCGCCTCGAGGAAGTCTCCGAATGACGGAACCGGCGTGCGGCTCTGCGCAGACCCGCGCGAACGCGCCGTGCTCACCGATCCCCTCCGATCATCCAGCGATGCGCTCAACACCGGAACAACGACCGTGCCGCCGACGGCGTGAAACACGCCGCTCGGAGGCCCAGCATGCAGCTCAGACCGGCTCGCCCAGGAGGCGCGGGATCGCCGTCTCGTACGCCTCGCGCAGCTCGTCCACCGTGGTCTCGAACAACCCGTCGAAGAGCACGCGGGGGCCGCCGGTCTCGCCGATACGGGCGATCGGCACCCCGTGCTCGA
>Ga0315273_10011700_pt1 | contig 11229 bp, 11 predicted proteins | sample YL17G02_0_MG_FD_205753 | JGI IMG/M metagenome (GOLD analysis project Ga0315273, IMG submission 205753) | Sediment microbial communities from Yellowstone Lake, YNP, Wyoming, USA - YL17G02_0 | ecosystem: Environmental > Aquatic > Freshwater > Lake > Sediment | place: USA: Wyoming | collected...
CAGCGCCCAGCTCGCGCTGCGCAAGCTCGCCGAGGACGATCCGTGCCGGCAGACCCTGCAGATGGTGGTGCGGCAGACCGAGCGGATCTCTTCGATGGTCCAACGCTTCCTCGAGTTCTCGCGGACGCCCGGCGCCAGCCTCGGGCCGGTGGACGTCGCCGATGTCGCCCGCCAGGTGATCGAGTTGATCCCCGAGATCAACCGCAAGGTCGACGCCCGCCTGCGCTTCGACCCGGCGACGCCGATGGCGCTCGGCGATCCCAAGCTGCTCGAGCACGCCCTGATGAACCTGATCCTCAACGCCTGCCAGGCGATGCCGGACGGTGGGACGCTGACGATCGAGGTCGAGCCCGCCGAGCCGGCCCGAGCCGAGGACGGCCGCCGGGAACCGTGGGTCCGCTGCCGCGTCTCCGACACCGGCTGTGGGATTGCGCCCGAGCACCTCGGGCGGGTCTTCGAGCCGTTCTTCACCACCAAGGCCATCGGTCAGGGCACCGGCCTCGGGCTCGCCATAGTCGACCGCATCGTCAGGCAGCACGGCGGCCGGATCGAGGCCGCCAGCAGCCCCGGCCGCGGAGCGGTATTCACCCTCTGGCTGCGCGCGGCGGGGTCACCCGACCCGCCGGACGGGAACGGCTAGACTCGTGGTCATGAACGACCGTCGAATCTCGGCAAGCGGCACGGGCGCCGGCGGCGCCGAGGCGCCGATCCGTGTCCTCGTCGCCGAGGACGACGACGAGATGCGCTCCCTGGTAGCGCGGGTCCTCGGGGAGGAGGGCTACGCGGTGCTGACGGCGCGGGACGGCAACGAGGCGGCGCGGCGGCTCGACGAGGGGGACTTCGATCTCGTGCTCTCCGACGTCCGCATGCCCGGGCCCGACGGCATGGCCCTGCTGCGCCGCGCGATGGCCGACCGCCTCCACCAGCCCGTCATCCTCATGACCGCGTTCGGCAGCATTGAGACCGCCGTCGAGGCGATGCGCGAGGGCGCGTACTACTACCTCGCAAAGCCCTTCGACATCGAGGACCTGCTCGAGATCGTCGGCAACGCCGCGGCGCGCATCCGCGAGCAGCGCGCCTTTGCCGCCGCCGACTCCGGCGAAGGGGAACCGGCATTCCCGATCGTCTTCCGCAGCCAGGCGATGGCGGAGCTGCTGCACCTGGCTCGCGAGGTCGCCGCGAGCGGCGCATCGGTGCTGATCACCGGCAGCTCGGGGACGGGCAAGGAGCTGCTGGCGCGAGCCATTCATCGCGCCAGCCGGCGTGCCAGCTTCCCGTTCGTGCCGGTCGACTGCAGCGCCATTCCCGAACCGCTCATGGAGAGCGAGCTGTTCGGCCACCGCCGCGGCTCGTTCACCGGCGCGATCAGTGACAAGCCCGGGATCATCGAGCGCGCCGACCGCGGCACGCTGTTCCTCGACGAGGTCGGCAACCTCCTGGTGCCGATCCAGGCGAAGCTGCTGCGCTTCCTACAGGAACGCCGCTTCCGCCGTGTCGGCGAGGTGGAGGAGCGCGCGGTGGACGTGCGGCTGATCTCGGCCACGAACCAGGACCTCGCGGGCCTCGCAGCGCGGGGGCTCTTTCGCCCGGACCTCTACTACCGCCTCTCAGTGATCCCGCTGCGGCTCCCCGACCTCCGCGACCGGCGAGACGACATCGCGCCGCTGGTCTACCACTTCATCCGCAAGTTCAACTCCGGCTACCAGGTCGAGGGCGTCCGCGCCGATGCGCTGGACCTGCTCGTCGACTACGACTGGCCGGGCAACGTCCGGCAGCTCGAGAACGCCGTCGAGCGCGCGGTGATCCTCCGCCGGGCCGGCCTGATCCAGCCGCGCGACCTCCCGGAAGAGGTGCTCCACGGTCGCGCGGCCGCGCAGCCGGCCGGACGATCGCTCGAGGAGCTGGAGAAGCGCTACATCGTGCAGCTCCTCGAGCAGTGCGATGGCAACCAGTCCCGGGTCGCTCGCATCCTCGGGATCAACCGGCGCACGCTCCACCGCAAGCTCCAGAAGTACGGCGCGCAGTCTGCCGGCGACGAGCACAACTGACCCATCCCGCCTCTCCGGCGGTTCTCGTTCACGAACAATGAGTTGGCCTCAGATAGCCGAACGGTCGTGCGGAGAGTGGGACCTTTTGTCGCACTGCGTCACGACCGGACCGCTCATGCGATGTGCCGGAGGTGCTGTCGCCGCAGCACCTTGGCGAGCCGGCCGTGCGTGGCACCGCGCTTGCTCTGCACCGGCGCGGATGCGCGTGGCGACACCGACCGAGGCAAAGCAGATTCGGGTCCTCCTGACCTCGCGTGACGCCGTCTACGCCCGCTTCCTGGCGGAGCGCCTCGTCGCCGAGGGCATGCTCGTAGTCCGGCCGGAGCAGCCCGCCCTCGGGACCGTCCTGGACCTCGACGCATCGGCGATCGACGTCGTGCTCGTCGAGACGCACGGCCTCGACGACGCGGCCTGGGCGGTAGTCGAGCTCGTCCGCGAGCGGGCGCCGTTGATCGAGATCATCGCCATCTCCTCCGAGCCGATGGTCGACTCCGCAGTCGAGGCCCTGCGCAACGGCGTCTTCTCCATCCTCACCTATCCCGTCACCGACGGGCAGCTCGTCAACGAGATCACCCGAGCCTGTGCGCGCAAGCGGCACGGCGAGGCGCGTCTGAAGGCGACCGAGAGGAGGACATCTTGAACCGTACCAAAGAGTCCGCAGTCGCGATCGTGGCGTTGCTTGCTCTGATCGCCCTGCCCAGTCAACTCAAGGCCCAGACCGGACCGTCTCCGGGCGTGGCAACCGTGCCGGTGGCAGCGCCTGAGCAGCAGGCTCCGGCGCAGCCGGCCACGCCGGAGAAAGCGGCCGACGAGAAGAAGTTGCAGGCCGCCGAGACCAAGCCGGCGGAGAGCAAGGACAAGCCCAAGACCGGCCCGATTATTCTGGAGGGCATCTTCAAGGATGGCTTCACGCTGCGCACGCCTGACAAGAAGAGCGAGCTCCAACTGAAGGCCTCGGTGCAGCTCGACTCGCGGTTCTACGGCGGCGATAGCGTCGCGCCGAGCTCGTTCGACATCCGCCGTGCGCGTCTCGACTTCAACGCCAAGCTTTACGACTTCATGGCGATCAGGATCCAGGCGGCGCTCGAGGACAACCCATACATCCGCAACGCCTTCATCGACATCGGCGCGCACGACTCGTTTCACGTCCGCATCGGTCAGATGAAGGTCCAGTTTTCCAGCCAGTGGCTCACCCTCGACAACCAGGTCGACTTCACCGAGCGCGGCAGCGCCGAGCCGATATACCCGTTCTTCGACCGCGGCATCTTGATCTGGGGCGGGGTTGCCGGACAGAGGGTCGTCTACAACCTCGGCGTCTACACGGGCGCCGGCGTCGACCTCGACTACACCAAGGGCGACATCGACGATCACAAGGACGTGGCCTGGCGGCTGTTCTTCCAGCCGTTCCGCGGCGGCGGCAAGGCGATCGAGGGGCTGTACCTCGCCGTGCAGGGGACCTACGGCCTCAACTCGGTGCCGACACGCCGATTCGAGACCAGGGGTCTGATGGCCGCGAACTTCGAGTCGCAGATCTGGCGCTGGCGCACCGAGCAGATCATCGGCACCGACGGCCGCAACACCGACCAGATCGGGGGCGAGATCGACTCGCGCACCCGCCTCGGCGGCGAGCTGACCTACAAGCGCGGGCCGTTCTCGGCCAGCGCCGAGTGGGCGAAGGTCGACTGGGACGACATCCAGATCTTCCACGACTTCTACCAGGGCTCCAAGCGCCTGAAGCACGAGCTGGTGATGACGCGCGACGGCGGCGCGGAGAACCTGTCGGTCTGGTTCAGCTACTTCCTCACCGGCGAGGAGAAGACCCTCGACAACTTCGGGTGGCGCCAGCCCAACCCCCTCAATCCGTGGGGACCCGGCCTGCCCGGCAAGGGCGCCTGGGAGGTCCTGGCGCGCTTCTCCTCGACCGAGACCGACGCGCTGCTTTTCGACACGGCCAAGGTCCGCGGGTTCACCGCGGCTGACCTTGGTGCAACCGCGCCGCCGACGCCCGGCGTCGGCAACTCGGTCAACGCCGCCGTGCTCGACGGCGCCGCCAAGGTCCTCGAGGCGTCGCTCGGCCTCAACTGGACGATGAACTACAACTTCCGCGTGCTGTGCACCTACACGTACCTCTGGGTGCCCGACTTCGTGGCGGGCAAGAACGGCATTGTCTCCGCCGGCAACTCGGACCTGCAGGACGTGACGGTCAAGAACACGCTGGTCGAGAACGAACAGATGATCGCGCTGCGCTTCATCTTCCGCCTCTGAGGCCGAGGCGCGAGCGCGCAGAGAGGAGACCTGCATCATGGCTGAACCATCGAAGACACGAGCGGCCATCAAGTTCGGCTTCTGGACGCTGGCGGCCGCACTCCTGGTGACGATGATCGTCCAGGCGTTCGTTTCGGGGAAGATGGCCAGTTGGTTCTACCACACGGCCGGCAACGACGGGTACGCCATCAATGCCGACACGTTCAAGAGCGCCACCAGGGACAAGCCTGCAATCCTCCAGGTGGGCCAGCTCGACCGGATCGAGGGCCTGGTGGCGGTGCCGGTGAAGAAGGGCGACCGCCTCCCCGCCAACTGCAACGGGATCATCTCGTCCGAGATCCTCAAGAAGGGCAAGCGGGCGAAGCTCGACGGGAACACCGTCACCGTCATGGTGCCCTGGGAGATCCAGGACGCCAAGGGGTTCAAGTTCAAGGACACGTTCAAGCACAAGGGGATCGAGACCGACCCGTGGGCCGCGGTGTGGAACGTCGCCATGGTCCTCGCCCTCGGCCTCGCTCTCGGGTTGATGGCGGAGGGCTTCACCGACCTGCTCGGCATGAAGCTCGAGAAGATCAGGCACTTCGAAGGCCACTGAGGAGGCGAGCATGTTCGACTTTACGATTGCCGGCGTCGAGGCGCCGATCTTCCTCCTGATCCTCGTCGGCTTCACCGTCGGCACCGTCGGCGGCTTCATCGGTGTCGGTGGCGGCTATATGGTCACGCCGGCGCTCATCGTCTTCGGCTTTCCCGGCTACATGGCGTCGGGCATCGACATGACCCACATCGCCGGGAAAGGTCTGGTGTCGACAATCAGGCACCGGCAGCTCGGGAACATAGACTGGACGATGGCCCTGTCGATGGTGGCGGGCACCATGCTCGGCGTCGAGCTGGGCGTGCGCGTGCTCGTCTACTTCAAGCACATCGGGTTGTCGTCCATCGCCCTGCTCATCACCTCGGTCGTCGTGATGTTCACCCTGTTCCTCTACACCCAGATGGAGACCCGGCGGGCACACAAGAAGCTGGATGAGCTGGCTCACGAGGGTAAGAAGGCGGGCCGCGAGCTGCAGACATCGAGCCTGCCGGCGTTCTTCCAGAATATCCCGCTGGCGCCGATCGTGCGCTGCCGCACCGCACGTGTCGTGGTGTCGATGTGGGTGATCGTCGTGGTCGGCATCGTCACCGGCCTGCTCGCCGGGTTCCTCGGCGTCGGCGGCGGCTTCATCCGGGTGCCGGCGCTGGTCTACATCGTCGGCTCGTCCACCCACATCGCGGTGGGCACCGACCTCGTCGAGATCGTCTTCTCCGGCGGCTACGGAGCGCTTCGCCACTCGATGGAGGGACACGTCGACATGATGGCGGTCCTGTTCATGATCTCGGGCGCGATGATCGGCGCCCAGTTCGGCAGCATCGCGACGTCGTATGTGCGCGGACCGGCGATCCGCTACATCCTCTCCTACTCGCTGATCCTGGCCACCTGCGGCGCCGTCCTGCGTCTCGCCTACGTGCTCACGGGCCAGTCGATCGAGCTGCTCTCGCTGTTCGCGGTAATGCTCACGGTCGGCGAGATGATCTTCCTGTGCCTGTTCATCGTCTCGCTCGTCTGGTTCGCCGTCCGGCACCGAAACGGCAAGAGCGTGCCGGCGTGGGTGCCTTCGCTGGTGCTGTGATACAGAGGACCGGGGACCGGGGACCGGGGACCGGTTCCCGCGCGCCCGGCGAAGGGAGGGAGTGATGGCGAAAGGGTTGCGGTGGTTCATCGACTCGATGCTCGGCTACTGGATCCTGTTGCTGGTGATCTCGCTCGGCGGCGCCGCCGCGATTTACGAGCTCTGGCTCAAGGGTCGGGTGTGAGCAGGAAGCCGATACGGGAGGTGACGCATGAAGAAGCCTTGGCAGATCATCGCGAACGTGATCCTCTACGGGTTTCTGTTGTGGCTGCTCTACGACTCGACGATCAGAGAGTGGGACCCGTGGTTCGCGTTCGTCGTGGCGTTCGTGCTGGTGCTGGCGCTGACGATCAGCGTGATTCCGGCGCTCCACGCTCAACGTGTCTCCCCTGGACAGTACCCCTACGATGATTGAGGCCGAGGCGCTGCGCGAGGAGATCCGCCGCCTGGTCAAGGGCAGACAACTGGGTGATGTCCCAGAGCGGGGGTTTGAGCGGGCGCTGGCCGCGAAGACGCTCGACCTCTACCGGGCGGTGATCCGATCCCGGCTGGCAAAGGACGAGTCGGTGCGTCTCGAGCATCACGTCGTGCACTCGCACCTGCGTCTGTCGCAGTCGGTCCTCAGGGAGCCGGAGCAGCGTGCCGTGAGCCTCTTCCTCACGCCGCGGCGGCTGCTCCGGCTGCGGTCGCGGATCCTCGCCGGACGCCCGGTGACGTGCGACGAGGACGACGGGACAGCGATCGACGAGCTGGCTCTGGAGAGCTTCGCGCACGTGCGCGTTCACCGCGAGGTGCGGTGGGGCGAGGCCGCCGCCGGCGTCGTCATCGGCGCGGTCGGCTGGCTCGGGCGGGCCTGGCTGGCGGCCACCGGGCCGCTGCTCGTGGTGCTGGGCGTCGCCGGCATCGCACACGCTCTCCTGCTGCCGACGCGCTGGGCCGAGGTCGAGACGCACGGCGAGCCCGCCGCCGAGCCGTGGTGCGTTCACGCTCTCGGCCGCAAGAGCGGCAGGACCCTGGTGCGAGCGCTGCGCGCGCACCTCGTTGCCGCGGTACAGTAGGTCTCGGAGGCAGGAATGGTCGATTCGGCCGCCGGCCAGCGCATCAAGGTGCTCCTTGTCGACGATGAGGAGACGTTCCGCGAGACGCTCGCCAAGCTCCTGCGGCGCCGTGGCCTCGACGTCGCCACCGCGGCGAATGGCGAGGAAGGGCTCGAGCGCCTGGTCGAGCACCTCCCCGACGTGGTCGTGCTCGACCTCAGGATGCCGGGCCTCGACGGCCTCGCCACCCTGAGCCGGATCAACGAGCTGCGGCCGGGCACTCGCGTCGTGATGCTCACCGGTCACGGGTCGGTCGAGGCGGGAGTCGAGGCGCTGCGGGGTGCCGCATGGGACTTCCTCCTCAAGCCGATCAGCCCGGATCAGCTCGTCGAGGTGATCCTCGCGGCCGCCGGGCCGCAGGCGGGGCCGCCGATTGGCGGACGATGACGAGGGCGGCATGAAGCGCCAGAGCGACCAGTACACCGCAATGTTCGGGGCGCTCGTCGGGCGCCTGATCCTGGTGACCGTGCTGCCGTTGGTGGTCATGGGGATCGCCAACTTCTATCTGTTCTACTCGCTCAACCGCAGTATCGTCGTCGAGCAGCATGCGAACTTCCTCCGCCACCACAAGGAGTCGATCGAGACGTTTCTCGCCGGTCTGGTCGGCCAGGTCTCCACCCTCGCCAACCAGTACTCGCTGGCCGAGCTCGAGGCGGGCAACCTCGAGCGGGCGTACCAGGTGATCCGTCAGCCGGCCGGCGTCATCACCGACGTCGGCCTGATCGGGGCCGACGGCCGGCACCTGAAGTACATCGGCCCCTACGACCTGGCCAACCGCAACTATCGCGATGCCGAGTGGTTTGCCCGTGTCGTGGCTGACGGCGTCTACGTCAGCGACGTGTTTCTCGGCTTCCGCGGCGTGCCGCACTTCGTCATCGCGGTGAAGCGCACCGAGGGCGGGACGTTCTGGATTCTGCGCGCGACCGTCAACACGGAGTACTTCTCGCGGCTCGTCGACGCCACCCGGATCGGCCGGACGGGCGAGACGTTCATCGTCAACAGCGCCGGCCTGCTGCAGACGAAGACGAGGGCCGCCGGTGAGCTGCTGGCGCCGTCCGGCTACCCGGATCTCCTGCCCCACTCCGGCATCCAGGTGCGGCGGATCGAGCAGGGCGGCAAGAGCTACCTCTACACCACGACATGGCTCGAAAGCCCGCGCTGGATGCTGATCTTCAGGCAGGAGTCGCACGACGTGTACGGGCCGTTGCGCCAGGCCGTGGTGATCGGGCTGGCGATGTGCACGCTGGGCGTACTCGGCGGCGCGGCACTCGCGGCGGTGGTCGCGGGGGCGCAGGTCCGCTACATCAAGCGGGCCGACCGCGAGAAGGAGGCCCTCACGCAACGCCTGCTGGTCGCCGGCAAGACCGCCGCAGTCGGCGAGATGTCGGCGGGTCTCGCCCACGAGATCAACAACCCGCTCGCAACCATCGACACTCTGCAGACGTGGATCCGCGACCTCGGCCAGACCTCCCCGGTGACCGACGAGGATCGGCTGGAGATCCTCGACTCCGCCGCGAAGATCGGCGAGCAGGTTTACCGCTGCAAGACGATCACTCAGGGCCTGCTCAAGTTCGCGCGCAAGTCGGACGCCAGGCTCGAGCAGGTCGATCTCCAGGTGGCGCTCGGGGAGATGCTCACGATCCTGCGCACGCGCGCTCGGGTCGAGGGCGTCGCGATCGAGGACGACCTCGGCTACGTGCCGCCAATGCTGGCCTGCCCGGCGCACCTGCAGCAGATCTTCGTCAACCTGATCAACAACGCCATCGATGCCGTCGGCGGGAAGCCGGACGCCCGGGTCCTCGTTCGCAGCCGATTCTGGGAGGACGGCATGGCGCACGTCGAGGTCCTCGACAACGGCTGCGGCATTCCGGCCGAGAATCTCTCGAGCATCTTCCTGCCCTTCTTCACCACGAAAGCCGTGGGCAAGGGCACCGGCCTCGGCCTGGCAATCTGCTATGGCCTCGCCCGCGATCTCGGCGGCACGATCACCGTCGAGAGCACGGTGGGCGAGGGTACGGCGTTTGCGGTCGTGCTGCCCCTGCGGCCGCCCGAGCCCGTCACGACGGGCGAGACGGGGGAGGCATCGTCGTGACCCGCCAGGTTCTTCTCGTCGACGACGAGGCCGAGTTCACTTCGATTCTGAGCAAGGTGCTGCGGCGGCGCGGCTTTACGGTCCGCGTCGCGGGGACCGGAGAGGCGGCGCTTGAGGCGTTGCGGGAGAGCGCGTTCGCCGTGGTGGTCCTCGACGTCAAGATGCCGGGGATCGACGGGCTGCACGTGCTCGCAGAGGTCTCCCGCAGCCTTCCCGACACGCGGGTCATCCTTCTCACCGGTCACCTTGCCCCCGGCGACGAGGAGCAGAGCATCGCGAAGGGCGCCTTCGCCTACCTGCTCAAGCCCTATCCGACCGAGCAGCTCGTCGGCGTCATCGAGATGGCGCAACGCGCCGCCGAGGCTGCGTACGAGCTAGGAACCGGCGCTGGGACGCCGGTGGAGCCATACTGAGGGGGGCATGGCGGAGGAGCGCGACACAGGCACGCGCACGGCGGCGCGGGAGAACGGCCCGACGGCCGAGCCGGAGCCGACTGATTCGCTGGCCCGGCGGGTCTGGCGCCAGGCGCTGACGTTCCTGGAGATCGTCGGCCTGCGCTCGCCGGGTGCAACCGACCAGGCCGCGAGCATCGCCCGATTCCGGCTGTATCACACGGAGTTCCGCAAGCTGCTCTCGGCCAACAACGCGCTCCTCGAGACCATCGCAGACCTCGAGCGCAAGGCCGGGGGACGCGAGTACTTCGACACGTCGTACATCCAGCGCCGGGTGGTCCGAGCGGTGGCCGACGTGCACGGCATGGTCAGGAGCCTGGCGGTGATCTCGGGCGACCGCTACCCCGGGCTGCGCGACGCGCTGCACTCGATCACCGCCGCGCTCAACAGCGCCGTGGCGCGCCCGGACGATGACGACGAGCTGGTCGTCGACATCCCTGCAACGTACGGCAGCCATGCTGACCTCGTCGGCGGCAAGATGGCCAATCTCGGCGAGGTTCGCAACGCCGTCGGTCTCCCGACCCCCGACGGCTTCACGGTCACGACCCGAGGATTCCGTGTCTTCGTCGACGAGACGGAGCTCGCGTCGTCGCTGCTCGACTCGCAGCCTGACGTTCAGCCTCGAGACGGCTCCGTGAGCCTCCGCGCCCAACAGCAGATCCTCGGCGCTCCCGTGCCCGAGCGCCTTGCGGCCGCGATCTCGGCAGCCTACGACCGCCTCAGCCGGAGGTGCGGCCGCGAGACACCGGTCGCCGTGCGCTCGAGCGCGGTCGGCGAGGACGGCAGCCGCTCCTTCGCCGGCCAGTTCCACACCGAGCTCAACGTTCCGCGTGCGGGCCTCTTGGACGCCTACCGTCAGGTCGTCGCCAGCCTCTACTCGCCGGAGGCGAACCACTACCGCCGCCTCCACGGCATCCCCCCCACGTCGGCGGCAATGGCGGTCGGCTTCGTAACGATGGTCGACGCCGCCTGCGCCGGCGTCGCGTTTTCCCGGGAGCCTGGCCGGCCGACATCGGGGAACGTGCTGATCCACGCCGTGCGCGGGCTCGGCGTGACGCTGGTCGAAGGTTCGGCGACGCCCGAGGCGATCGTCGTCTCCGGCCGCGAGGAGCCGGCCGTCGAGTCGCACACCCCGGGGCAGCAGGCCGCTTGGCTGGGGTGTGGGTCCGGCGAGGGCGTGGTCGAGGCGACCCTCGACGCTCCCGCCGCCACGAGCGGCCTCGCCGACGCCGACGCCGTCCGCCTGGCGCGCTGGGCGCTGGCGCTCGAAGCGCATTTCGCCTGCCCCCAGGACGTCGAGTGGGCGGTGGACGCCAGTGGCCGCCTGTGGCTGCTCCAGTCGCGGCCGTTGCGGCTCGCCGGCGCCGCCGCGCCGGCCGTCGAGCCTCACCCCGGAGCGCGTGTGCTCCTCGCCGGCGGCGAGACGGCGTACCCGGGCGTCGGCTGCGGCCCGGCAGTGCTGGTCGGGGAGGACTACGACCTCGACGCCTTCCCCGAGGGCGCCGTACTGGTGGCCCGGCGGCCGTCGCCGCGCTTCATCCGGGTCATGGCCCGGACCCGCGCCATCGTTACCGACGTGGGCAGCACCACCGGCCACATGGCCACGCT
>Ga0315273_10011701_pt1 | contig 11228 bp, 10 predicted proteins | sample YL17G02_0_MG_FD_205753 | JGI IMG/M metagenome (GOLD analysis project Ga0315273, IMG submission 205753) | Sediment microbial communities from Yellowstone Lake, YNP, Wyoming, USA - YL17G02_0 | ecosystem: Environmental > Aquatic > Freshwater > Lake > Sediment | place: USA: Wyoming | collected...
GCAGCTTTTCCTTGTCGTAGTCGGAGGTGGCCTCCTCGACCTGGCGGCGGATCTGCTCGATCCGGCCCTTGATTTCGGACGACTTGCCGGCGCCGTCGATGATGGTCGTGTTTTCTTTTTCGGCGACGACTTTCTTGGCCCGGCCAAGATCGTTCAGCGTCGCTTTCTCCAGCGACAAGCCGACTTCGTCGGAAATCACGGTGCCACCGGTCAGCACGCCGATGTCGGCGAGCATGGCCTTGCGGCGGTCGCCGAAGCCCGGTGCCTTGACGGCGCAGACCTTGACGATGCCGCGGATCGTGTTGACCACGAGTGTCGCGAGCGCCTCGCCCTCGACGTCTTCGGCGATGACCAGCAGCGGCTTTCCGGCCTTGGCGATGCCTTCGAGCAGCGGCAGCATCTCGCGGATATTCGAGACCTTCTTGTCGTACAACAGGATGTACGGGCCCTCGAGCTCGCAGGTCTGGGTCTGGCCGTTATTGATGAAATACGGCGACAGGTAGCCGCGGTCAAACTGCATGCCCTCGACCACCTCGAGTTCGTTCTCGAGGCTCGAACCTTCCTCGACCGTAATCACGCCTTCCTTGCCGACCTTCTCCATCGCCTCGGCGATCTTCTTGCCGATTGCCTCGTCGCTGTTCGCCGAGATCGTGCCGACCTGGGCGATCGCCTTCGAGTCCTTGCAGGGCTTGGAGAGCTTTTTCAGCTCCTCGACCGTGGCCGTCACGGCCAGGTCGATGCCGCGCTTGACGTCCATCGGGTTGATGCCCGAAGCAACGGCCTTCATGCCCTCGCGGATGATCGCCTGCGCGAGCAGGGTTGCCGTGGTCGTGCCGTCGCCGGCCTCGTCGGAGGTCGATGAAGCGACTTCCTTGACCATCTGCGCGCCCATGTTCTCGAACTTGTCCTTGAGCTCGATCTCTTTCGCGACCGAGACGCCGTCCTTGGTGATGGTCGGCGCGCCGAAGCTCTTCTCGAGCACGGCATTGCGGCCCTTGGGGCCCAGCGTCGCCTTGACGGCGTTCGCTAGCAGGTTGACGCCGCGGACCAGGCGGGTACGCGCGTCATCGCTGAATCTGACTTCCTTGGCTGACATTGGTGCTTGTCCTCTTTACTTTTCGATCACGGCCATGACGTCTTCCTCGCGCATCACGAGGAGCTCATCGCCGTCGACCTTGACTTCGGTTCCACCGTATTTGCCGAACAGGATCTTGTCGCCGACCTTGAGGTCGAGCGGACGAATGTTCCCGTTCTCGAGAATCTTGCCCTTGCCAACCGCGACGATCTTGCCGCGAATCGGCTTCTCGGCAGCGGTGTCAGGGATAACGATGCCGCCGGGTGATTTGCGCTCTTCATCTTCGCGCTTGACGATCACACGATCATGAAGCGGACGGATCTTCATGGTTCAACACTCCTTGGAAAATCGCCTGTTGGTGCCCGGGAGGGCACTCTTTTCGAGTTAGCACTCTCCCCGGTCGGGTGCTAATCATAGGGATCGCGGACCTAAATTCAAGTACTGTCTGGCCTATCCTTCGTGATATTCATAACTCGTTGAAATATAATGCTTTTATGGGGTGACCGTCGAGTTGAAAATCAGGCGCATTTGCGAAACCGGGCAGGCAGTCGCGACAAGACCGCTGCGGGCCGCTAACCTCTCGGCCCGCCCGCTAGAAAATTGCCCCGAAGGATCCCCGAGAATGAAGAGCCCGAGGACTGTCCTGGCCGCATTCCTGCTGGCCGTCACCGCAACAGCCACCGCGCAGGGCCTTCTCGGTCCCGCGGTCAATGACGATCAGTTCCTGCCGGTCGACAAGGCCTTCATATTCACTGCGGCCGCTGATGGCGGCGCACAGATCGCGCTCGACTGGCAAATCGCGCCCGGCTACTACCTGTATCGGCACCGCGTATCGATCAAGACCGCGACCGCGGGATTCACGCTCGGCGAAATCGCGATGCCACCGGGCCAAAAGAAGACCGACGAGTTCTTCGGTGAGGTCGAGGTCTACCACGACACCCTGAATGCGATGGTCCCGGTCCAACGTTCCGGTAATGCTTCGACGCTCGAGATCACCGTCAGCTATCAGGGCTGCGCCGAAGCCGGACTTTGCTACCCACCAGTCACGAAGACCGTGGCCATCGAGTTGCAGCCGCCGGGCACGCCGTCCCGCGCCGATGCGCCGCCGCCGATGGTCGCCGAGCAGGATCAGCTTGCGGCCCAGCTCGCGACCGGCAATCTGCTGCTCGTGATGGCGATCTTCTTCGTTGGCGGGCTCGGCCTCGCATTCACGCCCTGCGTGCTGCCGATGATCCCGATCCTCTCCAGCATCATCGCCGGGCAGGGCGCAGCCGCAACCCCACGCCGCTCATTCATGCTGTCGGTCATCTATGTGCTTGGCATGGCCACGACCTACACGATCGCCGGTGCGGCATTCGCGGCCGCAGGGAAGCAAGCCCAGGCGTTCTTCCAGCAGCCCTGGATCATCATCAGTTTTGCGATCCTGTTCGTCGTGCTGGCGCTTGCGATGTTCGGCTTATTCGAGCTGCGCATTCCGGCTGCACTGGAGACGCGCCTGTCCGCCGCTTCGGGCCGCCAGAAGGCCGGCAGCCTGATCGGGACCGCAATCATGGGCGCACTCTCGGCGCTCGTCGTGACGGCCTGCGTGGCGCCACCGCTCGTCGCAGCATTGGCGGTGATCGGCCAGGCGGGAGATGTGCCGCGCGGCGCGCTGGCGCTGTTTGCGATGTCCATTGGCATGGGCGCTCCGCTCTTGCTCGTCGGCGTCGCGGGCGGGCGCTTCCTGCCACATGCGGGGCCCTGGATGACGACGGTCAAGGCGCTCTTTGGCGTGATGATGCTGGGCGTTGCGGTCTGGATGCTCGAACGCATCCTGCCGGGTCCGCAGACGCTCGCGCTCTGGGCGCTGCTCGTCATCGTCGCCGGCTACTACTTCGGTGGATTCGGCCGGCCGGATCCCAAGAGCGGGCCGCGCCCCCTTGCGCGTGGCGCAGGCCTCGCCGCGATCGCCTGGGGAATCATCATGATGATCGGCGCAGCGGCGGGCGGGCAGGACCCACTGCAGCCGCTACGCGGCATTACGCTTCCAGGCGGGCTCGGCAGCTCACAAGGCACGACTACCGCGGCGCTGCCATTTCGCAAGGTCGCTTCGATCGAGGACCTGGACCGCGAACTCGCGGCAGCGCTCGTCGCCGGGAAACCGGTGATGCTCGATTTCTACGCCGACTGGTGCGCGTCCTGCAAAGAGATGGAGAAATACACGTTCTCTGATGCCGACGTGCAGCGCGACCTCGGCGGATTTGTGCTGCTGAAGGCCGACGTCACCGCCAACAGCCCTGCCGACCAGGCGCTTCTGCGCCGCTTTGGCGTCTACGGGCCGCCGACCACGGCCTTCTTCGGTGCCCACGGCCGCGAATGCCCCGCCTTCCGACTGGTTGGCTACAAGCCGGCCGATGAATTCCGGGAGCACCTGGCCCGGTTCGCCCGCGAATGCTGAAACTGCCACGCGGCGCGCAATGGGCCGGCCTCCTGGTCGTCGCCGCACTTGCGGGCCTTGGGGCCTACCTCGCGAGCCGCGACCTGCTCGCGCCCGAAGTGCCGCCTGCTGCAGTGCCGCTGCCCGAGCCGATCCGCCCGTCGGTCATTCCTGAAAGCCGCCCCGATATCACGCTCACCGATCGCGACGGCAAGCCTCGCTCGCTTTCAGAATGGGATGGCAAGGCGCTCGTCATCAATTTCTGGGCGACCTGGTGCGCCCCCTGCCGGCGCGAGATACCGATGCTGAACGCGCTAGCGCGCGAGAATCGCGATCGTGGCGTGGAAGTCATCGGCATCGCCGTGGATTTTCGGGAAGACGTGCTGCAATACCTGCAGAAGATGCCGATCGACTACACGGTGCTGATCGGAGAGCAGGAAGGCATGGATGCTGCACGAGCCTTCGGCATGGACACGATCGGCCTGCCCTTCACTGCCTTCACGGACAGCAAGGGCCGCATCGCCACCATCCAGGTCGGTGAGTTGCAGCGGCCGCAGGCCGAGTTCATCCTCGCGCTCATCCGGGAAGTGAACTCCGGTGCGATCGACATGGCGACCGCCCGGGCCCGGATCCGCGAAAGGCCGGCTGATCCCGGCCAAACCGGCTTCTGAAGCACCCCAGATCGACCTGATTGGCGTCAAATCGACGCCGTTCGGCGCATTATCCCCCCAAGATGTGGACAAAGTGAGCCTTGTCCGGTTCAATGAGCGTCCACCGTGGCAGGTAAGCCTAGGGGATTGCGCGGCCAATGCGACGGATTCTGCTGATCAATGGTCCCAACCTCAACCTGCTCGGCAGCCGCGAGCCGGACCACTACGGCCGGGACACCCTGGCGACCATCGAAGAGCGGCTGAAGACCCAGGCCGCGAGCCGCGATGCGGTACTCGAGAGCTTTCAGAGCAACGCCGAGCATGAACTGGTCGACCGCGTGCAGGCGCTCCGCCTGCAACCCGTCGACTTCGTGATCCTGAATCCCGGCGCCTTCACCCACACGAGCATCGCCCTGCGCGATGCCCTGCTGGCGGTCGCCGTGCCATTCATCGAAGTGCACCTTTCCAACGTGAATGCGCGGGAACCGTTCCGCAAGCACTCCTATTTTTCCGACATCGCGGCCGGCAGCATCGCCGGCCTTGGCGCGCAGGGCTACGAGCTGGCGCTCGCGGCCGCACTCGGGCGCCTGGACCGTTCCCAGGGGAAGTGAATGGACATACGAAAGATAAAAAAGCTGATCGAACTGCTCGAGGAATCCGGGCTGGCCGAGCTCGAGATTTCGGAGGGCGAGGAATCCGTACGAATCGCCCGATTTACCCAGGGCGTGAATGTCGCAGCTCAGCGTCAGCCGATGGCAATGCCGATGCAGGCAGCGCCAGCACTGGCTACCACCCCACCCGCCGCCATGCCGGCCGAGCATCGCGATGAAAACATGGTCACGGCCCCGATGGTCGGCACCTTCTACGCGTCGCCGGCGCCCGGCGCCAAGCCCTTCGTCGAGGTTGGGCAGGAAGTCCGCGTCGGCCAGGTGCTCTGCGTCATCGAGGCGATGAAGATGATGAACCAGATCGAGAGCGAGCGCGCCGGCAAGGTCGTCGCCTTGCTCGCAAAGAACGGCGAACCGGTCGAGTTCGGCCAGCCGCTGTTCGCGATCGAATAATGGTTCCTTGATGCTCGACAAGGTCGTCATCGCCAACCGCGGCGAGATTGCGCTGCGTATCCTGCGCGCCTGCCGCGAGCTTGGCATCAAGACGGTCGCGGTCCACTCGACAGCCGACCAGAATCTCAAGCACGTGCTGCTGGCCGACGAGACCGTCTGCATCGGGCCACCCGCCTCCAGGGACAGCTACCTGAATATGCCGGCGATCATCAGTGCGGCCGAGGTCACTGATGCGGTCGCTATTCATCCCGGTTACGGTTTCCTTTCCGAGAATGCGGATTTTGCGGAACGCGTCGAGAACAGCGGTTTCGTATTCATCGGCCCACGCAGCGAAACGATTCGCCAGCTGGGTGACAAGGTCTCCGCAATCCGCGTCATGAAACAACACGGCGTGCCCTGTGTGCCCGGATCCGACGGGCCACTGCCCGCCGACACCGACGAATGCTTCCGGATGGCGCGCAGCATCGGCTACCCGCTGATCATCAAGGCCTCCGGCGGCGGCGGCGGGCGCGGCATGCGTGTGGTGCACAGCGACGCGACACTCGTCAACGCGATCAATGTCGCCAAGACCGAGGCCCAGGCGGCGTTCGGCAATGACACGGTCTATATGGAGAAGTACCTCGAGAAGCCGCGCCACATCGAATTCCAGATCATTGGCGACAACTATGGCAATGTCGTGTCGCTCGGCGAACGCGATTGCTCATTGCAGCGCCGCCGCCAGAAGATCATCGAGGAAGCTCCCGCACCGGGGATCACACAGGCGCAGCGCGATGAGATGGGCGAGCGCCTCACAACTGCCTGTGCAGCAGTCGGTTATCGCAGCGCCGGCACGCTGGAGTTCTTGTTCCAGGACGGCAACTTCTATTTCATCGAGATGAATACGCGGGTGCAGGTTGAACACCCGGTCACCGAGCAGGTGACCGGTGTCGACATCGTGAGGCTGCAACTGCGCATCGCGGCCGGCGAGCCGCTGCCATTCCGCCAGCAGGATATCGTCCTGCGCGGGCACTCGATGGAATGCCGCATCAACGCCGAGGACCCGAAGACATTCGCGCCGTCGCCCGGCCCGGTGCGGCTGTGGCATGCGCCGGGCGGACCGGGCGTGCGGGTGGACAGCCACCTCTATTCCGGCTATTCGGTGCCGCCCTATTACGACTCGCTGGTCGCAAAGCTCATTTCTTACGGCGAGAACCGTGACACGGCGATTGCCCGGATGAAGAATGCGCTGTCCGAGATGGTCGTCGAAGGCATCAAGACGAACGCGCCACTGCACCAGGAAATCTTCGGCCACTCCGCATTCAGGCAGGGTGGCCTGGACATCCACTACCTGGAGCGCCGGCTCGGCCTCAAGTGAGCGCGGCTGCCGCCTCCTGCCGATGCCCTTCCACCAGCTCGTAATCCACCTCGGGCCTGCGGATCCCGGCCCCGCCGAGACCGCCTGCCTTGCGCTCGGCGCATTGTCGGTGTCGCTCGCAGACGCTGCGGACCATCCCGTGCTGGAACCGGCGCCAGGCGAAACACCGCTGTGGCCGGAGATTCAACTGCGCGCGCTGTATCCGGCCGGCGTAGATCCCCGCCTCGTCGCGGCGACCTTGATGGCGGTATTGGCGCTGCCTGCCGAGGCGATCCGGATCGAAGCAGTCAAGGATCGCGTCTGGGAACGAGAATGGCTGAAGGATTTCCGGCCCATGCGATTCGGCAGGCGACTGTGGGTCTGTCCCGGCGGACAGCCACCTGGCGAGCCCGATGCCATCGTGCTGGATCTCGATCCGGGCCTCGCATTCGGCACCGGCACGCATGCGACGACGGCCATGTGCCTGGAATGGCTCGACGGTTTCCCGCTCTCAGGCCTGCGCGCCCTCGACTATGGCTGCGGTTCCGGCATTCTTGCGCTTGCCGCACTCAGGCTCGGCGCCGAATCTGCATGCGCGGTCGACATCGACCCGCAGGCCCTGGTCGCCACGCGCGACAACGCGCGCCGCAACGGCCTGATCTCGCAGCTGGAAATCCACGATGCGGGGGAAGTGCCGCCGGGACCCTTTGACCTGGTGCTGGCCAACATCCTCGCCGGCCCGCTGCAACAATTGGCGCCTGAACTGGCGAGGCTCTGCCCCACCGGCATTCTGCTGCTTGCGGGCCTGCTCGATGCGCAGGCAGCGGAGGTGGCAGATGCCTATAGTCCATGGTTTGATATCGAAACGGCGGCCCGACGTGATGGCTGGATCGCCCTCATCGGCCACCGGCGCGCGGAGTAGGCGTGTACACCCAATGTCCTGATTGTGCGACGGTCTTTCGCGTCACTGCCGACGCGCTGCGCGCCGCGCAGGGCAACGTGCGCTGCGGCGTCTGCTCGACGAGCTTCGATGCGCTCGAGAATCTGAGCGAAGAACCATTCCGGGCTGGCCCGGAGAGCGGAGAGTCTCCGGCCTGGGAAGACACGATTACGGTCGAGGAAACGCCGGGCACCGAGAACATCGAATTGTCGACCGCCGCCGAGGCCGATGAGATTCCGGCCGAGGAGCAATCCTTCGAGTTCGACGGCGACATTGATGACCTTGACCGACTGTTCGTCGAGATGCCGGCCACGGAATTGCAGCACATGGCGGCGGCCGCGCGCATAGGCGAGTCGCCACCATCGCCGGCAATAGACCCGGCCGCGATCGCCGCTTCGCTGACGATCCGCCGTAACGATCTCGATCGCACCGATGAGCACGAGATCCTCGTCCTCGACGAATCGGACGAAATTCAGCCGAGCCCATTCGAGTCACCGCGCATCCTGATACCGGATGAGATGCGCAAGGGTCTCGAAGAAGAAGCGGCCGAAAACGTCATCAACGCACCGCACTTCGATGATGCGTATGCGGAAGAAGGACCACGCCGCTGGCCCTGGGCAATGGGCGCGGCGATCCTGACGCTCGCTCTCGTGGCCCAGGTCGTGCACGCAGAGCGCGACCAATTGATCCTCAATCCTGCAATCGGCCCGCTGCTTGCGCAGGCCTATTCGCTGTTGGGCATGCCATTGCCGGCGCCGACGGATCTCTCCTCCTATGAGCTTCGCCAATGGGGTGCTGCGAGTGACGCGACCCAGACCGGTCGCCTGCTATTGCGCGCGAGCATTGTCAACCGGGCCAAGTATGCCCAGCCCTACCCGTTGTTGCGTCTGGCATTGCAGGATCGTTTCGGTACGACGGTCGGCGTGCGCGACATCGAACCGGTTGATTACCTGCCCGGAACCGGCGCAGGAAACCTGCTGGAGCCGGGACAGCGTGCCGATGCCGAAGTCCGGATCGTCGACCCCGGAAAGGATGCGGTCGGATTCGAAATGGATATCTGCCTGTCGATGAGCGACGGTGTGCATTGCGCCAATGAGGCACGGCCGGCTGCCCAATGAAGATCGGACCCTATGAATTGGCGGCGCCGCTCGCGCTGGCACCGATGGCCGGCGTGACCGATCAGCCATTCCGCCGGCTGTGCCGGCGCATGGGCGCCGCAATCGCGGCCACCGAAATGGTGACCGCAGACAGCCGGCTCTGGAATACGTCCAAATCGCGGAATCGGCTGGTCCATCGCGACGAGCCGGAGCCGCGAATCGTGCAGATTGCCGGTGGCGAACCAGGAATGATGGCTGACGCGGCCATTCGCAATGTCGAGCTTGGCGCCCAGATCATCGACATCAATCTCGGTTGTCCGGCCAAGAAGGTCTGCAATCACGCGGCAGGTTCCGCATTGATGCGCGACCAGCCACTGGTGCGCGCAATTCTCACTCAGGTTGTCGCGGCCGCCGGTGTTCCGGTCACGCTCAAGATGCGCACGGGCTGGGATCGCGGCAACCGCAATGCGGTCGCAATCGCACGCCTGGCCGAAGATCTGGGTGTGGCTGCACTCGCGGTGCACGGTCGGACCCGCGAGGATTTCTTCAGCGGCGATGCGGAATACGAAACTGTCGCGGCCGTCAAGCAGGAAGTGGGCATCCCCGTATTCGTGAATGGCGACATCGATTGTCCCGCCAAGGCATTGAAGGTGCTGGCACAAACCGGTGCTGATGGCGTGATGATTGGCCGCGCGGCCCAGGGCCGGCCGTGGATTTTCAGGGAAGTGCTTGCCGCAATGAACGGAACGACACTAGCGCCGCCTTCACTCGCGGAGGTCCGTGATATCATGCTTTCGCACCTCGAGGCCCTTTACTCGTTCTACGGCGAGTCACAAGGTGTCCGCGTGGCGCGCAAGCATCTCGGTTGGTATTGCAGGCTTCACAGGGAAGTCGGACACTTGCCACTCGAGCTGTTGATGACTGGAAGCGCAAAAGAGCAACTATCGCTCGCGGGCGCATTCCTGTCAGGCTTCATCGGGCAGACTGCCCGTGCGGCCTGAACGATAAGTACAGAGACAGGCGGGGACAAGTTGGCAATGACCGCGAAGATCAGGGCGCAGGCGCCGCGCCGTCCATCCTATTCCCGACCGCTCAATGGTCATGCGCGCGAAATACCGCTGCGCAACCACACTGAACAGGCCCTCAGCAGCTATTTCGACAACCTCAATGGCCATCGGCCGGGCCGTCTGTATGATCTCGTCATGCGTGAGGTGGAATTGCCGCTGTTCCAGGCGGTGATGGACTACGCGGAAGGCAACCAGAGCCGCGCTGCGACCATCCTCGGCATCAATCGCGGCACCCTGCGCAAGAAATTGCGCGAATACGGGCTGTCCGCCTGACCGTGGCGATGCGCCGGCAAGCCCGGCGGGCGCTCCTGAGCGCCTCCGACAAGAGCGGCATTGTCGATTTCGCGCGTGAACTGCAGGATCTCGGATTCGAGCTCGTCTCGACCGGGGGAACAGCCAGGCTATTGGCGTCCTCCGGACTTCCGGTCACCCAGGTCGCCGCCGAGACCGGCTTTCCGGAAATCATGGACGGGCGCGTCAAGACCTTGCACCCGAAAGTGCACGGCGCGCTGCTCGGACGCAGTGGACTCGATGACGCCGTCATGTACGAGCACGGCATCCGCCCGATCGACCTGCTGGTCGTCAATCTCTACCCGTTCGCCGCGACGATTGCGCGGCCGGGTTGCAGCTACGCCGACGCCGTCGAGAATATCGACGTCGGCGGGCCGGCGATGCTGCGGGCCGCGGCCAAGAATCATGAACGCGTGACCGTCCTGGTCGATCCCGCGGACTACCGCGGGGTACTCGGTGAGTTGCGCGCAGGCGCCGTCTCCGACGCGACGCGGCAGCGCCTGGCCACCAAGGCCTTCGCGCACACCGCGCAGTACGACGCCATGGTCGCGACCTGGCTGCGGCAGCAGCAACCTGGATCCGCATTTCCGGATACGTTGACACTGGGTTTCCGGAAAAAGCAGGACCTGCGCTATGGCGAGAATCCGCATCAGACGGCCGCCTTCTACATTGATCCCCAGGCCAATGGTGCTGGCATCGCAACGGCGACCCAGCTGCAGGGCAAGGAACTCTCGTTCAACAATATTGCGGATGCAGACACGGCGCTCGAATGCGTTCGCCAGTTTGACAGCCCCGCCTGCGTGATCGTGAAACACGCGAATCCCTGTGGCGCGGCACTCGCGTCCGACCCGCGGGAAGCGTATCAACGCGCCTACGAGACCGATCCGACATCCGCATTCGGGGGCATCATCGCCTTCAACCGTCCACTGGAGGCTGCGACTGCCGCTGCAATCCTGGGACGCCAATTCGTCGAGGTCATCCTGGCGCCGGTCATCGGCGCCGAGGCGCAGGCGGTGCTGGCCGCAAAACCCAATATTCGCGCGCTGGAGGCCGGCAATCTCGCGGTCCAGGCCGCGGCCACACCCGAACTGCGCTCGGTGACCGGTGGCCTGCTGCTGCAGTCCCGTGACGACGGCATGATCGATGCCGGCGCGCTCAAGACGGTCACGCGTCGCGCGCCCAGCGCCAGCGAACTCGCGGACCTGCTGTTTGCCTGGCGCATCTGCAAGTTCGTGAAATCGAATGCGATCGTATTTGCGCGCGATGGCATGACGATCGGTGTCGGCGCCGGGCAGACG
>Ga0315273_10011702_pt1 | contig 11228 bp, 26 predicted proteins | sample YL17G02_0_MG_FD_205753 | JGI IMG/M metagenome (GOLD analysis project Ga0315273, IMG submission 205753) | Sediment microbial communities from Yellowstone Lake, YNP, Wyoming, USA - YL17G02_0 | ecosystem: Environmental > Aquatic > Freshwater > Lake > Sediment | place: USA: Wyoming | collected...
GTCAATCCGCAGACACCCATCTATTGACCACATCGGAACGAAACCCCCTCTCTGCGGATTGACTTCTACCTGAAGAATTCCAACGATCTTGGATCTGAAGTTTTTTCTCGTCTTCCAAATTTTTTCGTGTTTATTTTTCACCCCTGCGGATTGACATTTCAAACCCCTCGGACTTCTCCTCTCGGTTATCCGTCTTTTGTCTTTGGTATAGGACAAAAAAAATAGGTCGTTTAGACCTATTTTAAGACGATTTAAGACACTCTGATCTTTAGTCAATCAGTTCATACACTTCACCTCCCATCGAAAGGAAAAGGATGTTATTAAGGTCACAGACCTGAAAGTTGAGTGTATCATCTAACCCCTGATTCTGATACCCCTCTGATTTCTTTGTCAGGTAACTTTCAAACATCTGTTTTTCTATGGTATTTCCATTGTGAAAATACTCAGGTTGACCTATTGTACTGTCTTTCAAAAACTGATACCGAAGATAAAACTTTGAACGAGTTTTTTTGTCGGTTACTAACCCCTTTGAAAGAATGTCAAACCATACCTCTCTCTGTTTTACTTCACCTGTCACCTCATCAATGGTCGGTTTATATCCACCCTCAAAATTACCCTCTTTACCCTCTTTTTCTAACCTCCTGTTAATTGACTTCTCATAGTCAAAACCTGTCACAATTTTGTACTTCCTTGAAAGGTTGAAAATACCGTTCTCAAAGAAAGGGTTAACGGTTGGGTTCGTGTTCTTTGTTTTCTTACCGTTGTCACCTGTCAACCAATAGTCAAGATACTGATTCATTTTTTCAGGTGTTCGGGAAACAAAGGATATGAAGTCAGGATTGTTGACCTCTGATAAGATAGTCCTTAAATTAGACCTTGTTATTACTTTGGTAACTGTCATTGTGGTCATCTGATCGGTTGTGGTTTTCATTGTATCAAGTATTAAATGATTTAAACATCGAGAACAAAGTACGGTATAATAATTGACACTACCAAATTATTTAACACTTATTTTCAAATTATTTTCGTTCCCCCATAGGAAGGAACGACCAATGAGAATTTTATGTCCCAATATATTCCCCCTTACAGGGGAAATATATTGGGACATAACACAAGTCAATCCGCAGTCCTACCCATACCCTCCATACATACCCCTCCCCCCTCCCTACCTCCGAGTATTCCCCCTCATATATACCCCTTTTTGACACGTCAAAGGGGGGGACAATAATCTAAGTGAAATTTTTTTCTGGAATTTTTGGGAAACTTTGACTCCCCTGCGACAGGGGAATTATGAAAAAAAATTTTTGAAAATTTTTTAGGAATTGAACATCTTTAAAACATTTTTGGAGAATGTTATTAATTGATCCTTCGTGGCGCTATTTTTCATTGCGTTAGCCAAATTAGAAATCACCTGTACATTTCCTTTAATATACCCCATAGAACTATCGATTCTATCAATGGAATAATAATTATCATTATGATTTTTATCAAAATCAGTTTCAATTTTCACTCCAAGAAATGGGCAAAATTCAGGTATGAAAATATCTTCAGGTGTTAAATTAAATTCGAACCCCCTTCTTTTAGCATTATCCATTGCTCTATAACAAATTCGAAATTCCGAAGATTTATGTTCTGCTTTAATCTGTATCCCGCCATTATGTAATTTACCCTTTCCACCATTCCGTTTAGATATATCCCAAAATGAATAATCATCTCGGCCAATCTGATCATAAACTTGTTGTTCTTGTTGTGTCATTGAAGATCCAACTGGTGGTAAGATTCCTCGATCTCTAAGTTTTCTACGAACTTTCTCTCGTCTTCTTTGTTCTGATCGTTTTTCGGGGTTGTTTAATCTCCACATATACGGTCTATATGCCATAATATTCTTTTAGAAAAGATAAAGAATATTATTGAGAATGTAAAGAATTTATCGTTTTTTCCACAATTTCTTTTGTCGTTCAAATTCTTTTTTCATTTTCTCCTTATATACGAGTTTTCGTTTTTCGTCATCGGATATCTGAGGTTCATCTGGGAGTTCTTCGGTAGGTGGTTCTTCGGGGTTTTGTTTGGCCAGTTCGACATCCATATATGCGTCGAGTTCGGTTAGGGGGTTTCCGATGAAGACGAAGTTTTTTGTTTTAGTAAAGTGATTTTTTGCTCTATCAATTAGGACCTTTGGGTCTGAAGATTTGGCGAGCATGAAAGTTGTGAGGTAATTATTAAGGATAAAGCAGACGAGATAAAGTCCTTGGGATATATTTTGTTCGGAGTTAAGTTTTTCTCCAGTGAAAGGTCTTTCTTGGAGATAATGGAAATAATTAGTATTATCCATCATATTCTGTTTATTTCGATATTGTTCTTCTGGTGTTCCTAAGAATATAGTATCTCTATATGAGACATGGAATCTATGAATACCAATCACTAATACTGTTCCGATTTCCCCGACATAATAAGGTTTTTCAATAAGGTTGATTATTGATTGGACTTTTTGTTTAACATCAGGGGTTATGATATATTTTCCAACGATAGTTGTTTCTTTTGTTATTTTATGAATGGTAATAACATCAAAGCTATCTTGGAATCTCTGTATATACCTTTCTAGGTAATGTTCTTTAATTTCGAATTCTCTGAGGATCTCTTGGAATTTCATAATAATAAATATAATCCCAATAAAAAAGGGAGTCAGATCTCCCTTTTAAATTATTCCCAAGCGCAGGGGCATTTATTGCAGGTATATGTGGTATATCTGTGTCCGTTTACGGCGTGAAGTGATATATGTTCAGTAATATCGGTACTCCCACATTTTGGGCAGACGCCGACTTGTGCGAAGACGAGTTCCTCATTAGTAAGTTCTAGGACATAGAACGCCAGGGTTTCCATCATGCTGGTGGCATTTGAGAATTCCTTACGTTGTTCTGGTGTAAATCCTTTAGTGAGTTCGAGAGCGGCGTTGGCCTGTTCTCTCATATGTTTTTCTCTACTTGTCATTTTTCATTATTTTTAAGCATCGTTTGCAAGTGACCTCTTTTTTATCGGAGGACGACATGCAACCGTTTTTTATTACGGTATTGCAGGCGTTTCGAAAGTGGTATTTACCATTTTCCCTATTATGGATGTAATAATGCATTTTCATATTTTTTCTATTTTTTTAATGCAGGCTCTGCCTGGTTTAATTGGTCTTTCCCAGTTATAGGGGAATCTGTATTCTCCCTGTTCATAGAGTTGAAGCATTCCTGAGTAATATCCATGATCGCCTTTGATGTTGGATATTGTGAATACGCCATTCTGAGGGGGTTCATAGTTTGATTTTTCGACTTGTAGTTTGAATCGATAGTATTGGTCATCTGACAGATCTTCGAGGATTTTGACCTATGCTATGAATCCATCTTCTTTATATTGATAGGTTTCGCCTGCTTTGACGAAATCCCATCCTCCATTATTTGCTCTTGCTATGTTTTTTATTATAATTTGTTATATCTTCGTTGATCATTTCGCTTACTGTTTTCCCGCATTTAAGACAGGGGCCGCCGTCGAGTTCGAAAGAATGTTCATGGAGTCGTGGTTTTCGTTTTTTGGGTACGAGGTCATGTCGTTTGCCCCGATAACCGCATTTTTCACAAGAAACGGAATTCAGATCTTTATAATCTTCTTTGCGATCCATATGTAATGGGTATCCCATGAGAGTTGTTTTCATTTTATTTGAACCGCAGTTTGGGCAGCGGGAGTGATCCCTATGATATTTTTTCATAAATTTATCATAATCGGGATTTGGTTCGGTTCTTGTTTGAAGAACGAATGGGGCATAAATGATTCCAGGGGTAATATCGTCATTTAGTTTTTTCGACATAACGAAGGCTTCATTGACATATGATTTTCCCGATTTTCTTTTTTTCAGAGGTATAATTAATTTTTGTTTAAATGAATGGTCTAGTAATCCATAGGGATTTTCGGAAGTTTTCTTCATCCTTGGTGACGGTAATTTTATTTTAACCGCAGATTTTTCGGGATGCTCGGGAGCCAGGGTGGGAAAAACTTCTGACGGTGGAACCGTAGGATTGGGATTGTTTATATAGTTTGAGAATTTAATATCCTCATCATTATAGACCTGTCCCGTATACCACTTATAATCTTTTCGTATATCATTGTTCCAGAATTTCCACCATTTGGTTTTATTCTTCATAGTTTCGATATGGAGTCCAGTTTTTCCACAATATCGTGGAGTGCGGATTGCGTTTTGGATACGATATCCGAATTTCTGTATAAGGTCTTCGATAGTGTATCCCATAAACATTTCGATTGGCCAGTTGGTTGTATATCCGCTAAGTGGAAGTGGGCTTCCGCCCTCGGTCATTGGCATTGTGTATCCCATGTTATTCAAATTTGATTTTAAGATTATGAGTTTCTTTTATTCTTTCTGGTGGCGCAAGTTGTAAAATTTCATAAACTGCAAGTTCTTCTACCTTTTCATATATAATAGAAGTCCACCATTTATCATGTCCAAATGAAATTTCATAAACAGGTTTAGTTTCTGTATATCGTATACCCGTGACAATACCCGAAACTATTCTTAAACCAAATAGTCCATTATCAATAATACCATATCGTGGTTTTCCAATATTTACCATTTTTTTAATTTATTTGATTATGAATTCATATATTTTTCAAATTATCCATATTCTCTGCTGTGGGTAAGATTTTTCACCACCAGAAGAATCCTCCCCATATCAGGGAGAATATTGTCCATAATAATATTATTATTGTACCAAGGCGTCCCACTTGTCCCTCTTGTTTTCCTGAAAATAACCAAGCTTCGCTCTTTTCTTGTGCTTGTGCGAGGTCCCATAGAAACCATAATTGGAATCCTAATGTAATCCCTAAGTAAATTGCTGATGTGAGTTTGACTTCCATATTGATAATTGTTTATTCGTTCAAATCTGATTAAAAATAATTTTAGTTTTCTCTGTTGATCCATTGTTGCCGCCGCTGGCAGGGTGAATAGTATTAGTAGAAATCCCAGAATGATTAGAGGAAGACTGACTGCGGCCATTGGCAGTACAAGGATGGGATTTTTGGCTTGTATTGCATTGATGTTAATTACTTTATTACTTAATATGTAGTTTGTATATTTCATTCATCATCATCATCGGTATATACATCATATATAACAATTCCTTTATTTTTGTTTCTGATTAATAAAATTATTAATAGAACAATGGCGGATATGAATAGTATTCCTGGCATATTATTCCTCGTTTAATTTAGTTAGATCTTCATATCGAGTGCCACATTCTTTACAGACAAAGTATTCATCGGTGATCCAAGTAGCGTAACCTGGTCCACATACTCCATTGCTATCTCGTTTGACCACATGTTTTTTATTATTAGATTGACAAGAAGGACACCGTATGTGATCTATGCGTTCCTGTTCGATTCTCTCGGCTTCTTTTCGGGCTTCCTGTTTTTCTTTTTCTCTTTTTTCATACCAGTCGATAAAACTACCCTGATCCGCATCGGTATGTGTTACTCGGCCTTCTTTTATGAGTTTATCTATTATTGGATTCGTCATTGTTCGGATGTTTGGCCCGATTCTTTTACTCTTTCTCATAGGATTACATCAGATTTTTTGGTTGACATATAAACTGGTGTTGGGGGTTTATGAAAGGTCATCATGGAGAGCCATATGCGTCCGTTAAACAGGATGATTATTCTTTCGATAAATGACAGTTTCCAACAGGTGACAATTTCTCCTTGGTCGCTATTCACATCAACCATTGCTGGTAATGGTAGATATGGTAGTTGATCTTTTGCGAAGACCACATTTTGTTCTTTAAATTCAATTGCGTTCATAATCTCTTTTCATTTGTATATTTCATTCATCATTTTCATTAGTTCTTTTAATTCATCTATATCGGTATGATCTTCGCGAGTCCATCCTGTATTCTTAAATATCTCCAGAGCTTCGTCAATGACTTCCTCATCTACGGGGCGTTTCCAAATATTTCGTACATCAACCAAAAATGAGTCTTCTCTTATGTCATATATGATTGTTGTATGACAATATGAATGTTCTTCCAATCTGATTTCGTTTTCGTGTTCTTTGTATCTGTCATTTAATACTAATCCTACAAAGGGGACGAATGGTAGGTCAAAAGATTTTGAAAATCCCAGATACAATCCACCATAATGGTAGCTCACCCAAATTTCTACTCTATGTTTTGTCATTATTTTTTAATTAATGTTATAAATATTGTATCATTAATAGAGAATTTACCTATGGAATCTCTGACCACGAGATTATTCTTAGTGGCTGTATATGTGTCATTGGTATTCAGATGATAGACACAGAATATGCTACTTTTGTACCACGATTCAATGGATTTTACCACATAGGGGGATGTTAAATTGCGTTCGGTTGCAATTGTATTTGAGCATCCGATAAGTGCTAGTGATAGAGCTAAGATAATAAGTGTTTTCATTTTGATATATAGATTTTTTTACTTTGTTTCATCAGTTTTTTATTTTCTTCTTCGAGGTTTTCGATTCTCATTATAACATCGATTAATAATTCTATCATTGCCCCATTATCAATTGCCAGGGGTCTTGAGCTTCCACGGAGTCTATCAAGCCTGTTTAATGTTACAACATTTCTTCGATCAAATCCTAATGAGCTGCCAGCTTCTGTGTTATGTGTAAGAACGCAGTAGGGTTTATCGTAGTTATCTGTTCCTTTTTTCAAAAGGGTTGTATGGCCAGTTGCTCGTGTGCCCATATAGTAATATAACAGATCTTCAAGTTGCTTTTTTATTTTCATTTTTTTCTTATTTCGAATTCCCATCCATAACATGGAACATTGGGGTCGATCCCATATCCTATTTCTGTGAGGAAGTCAATCAATCGTTGATCGGACATTTTCTCCAGTTGATAGGAATTAGTTCTATCGTGGATGAGCTTTATTGCTTCATCTCTTCTAATCTTCAGTATCGGCATTGTCTTTTACTATAAAATTATGTCCAAAGTATGGAAGATCAGGATCATCACCATATCCCAACGATTCTACCACATCTGCCAATTGATTATCGGACATTTTATGTGCTTCAGATAGTTTGTTAAAAATTAATCTGATTGCTTCATCTCTAGTAATCTCAATTGTTGATTTCCACCCCATTTTATTTTTGTTTTGACATGCAATCTTCGCATAATGTTTTAATCCAACCTTTTGTCTGTGTGACATTTTTGGTTGATCCACAATGCTCACATATTTTATATGATAGATGTTCGGCCAGCCGAACCATTCCTCTAACGAAATCATCGCCACTATAATAATAAAAGGATAGTCCTCCGAACTTTTCTTTTATTTGGGTAATCTCAAATGGGATTCTTTCTTTGCGTGGCCATGAATTATCAGGATTAAGATGGGATTCAATGCCATGCATAAGTTCTTCTAAGATCATAAACCAGCCATCACCACATTCGATACCAAATTGTATTGGTAACACGATTTCCTCTTGAGAGAGAAGTTCATTAAGTTCTTGTTCCGGATTTTCACCAATATGGATTTTTCGATCAGTTGTGAAGAACTGAGGAAATTCCAATATTAACTTTCTTTGTAATTCACTTTTCATAGATCAATTATTTCAAAATCTTCATATGAACATACTTCTCCTTCTCGAATCAAATTACCTTCTCTCTCTTTATATCCTTCGAAGAGTCCATATTTAACTCCATCACCATCGATGTGTAGATATTCAATGAGTCGTACTTCGGTATTTTCCTTGAACCATGTGTTGGGTTTTGCGATATATACTCTCATTTCTTCAGTAATTTTCTTTTTATAAATTTGATAGTATTTTCAAATTCATCGTCAACAATTAACCATATTACTATTCCTAGGACAAAGAGTCCGATATATTCACTAATTTGCATTTGACATATCCCATTTAATTCCAATCAGTACATAATTATCGTATCCTTCCATCATATAATAATTTGACGCTCGATATTCTAATCCTAAAAATATATTTGGTAATACTTTATACCATACTTGAGGTTCGAGGGTAAAGTATTTGGTATTCCAAAAGTCCAGATATCCTGATACTTGAGCTTTTTTCCAGTCTTCTCTGTCTCCTCTACTCATGATTTTAAGTTTTAATTGTTATTACTTTTGAATTGTTGTGGGTTATCTCTCATTGCTTTGGCTCCTTCGATTAATAATTCTGTGCCGAAATCAATTCTTACTGATCTTGCCCATTTTTCAATCTCCTCGTCAGTTAGGGATTCTTCCTCCTGCTCAACTGATTTAAAATATAAATGATTATAGTATTCTTTAATCTTCATTAATTTATCACATTGCTCCATGGTTAATGGAATACCATACTTTGAATCGGGCTGAATTAAATTACCATTTAAGTAAATATCAGTTTTATTACCATTTCGACATATCTGAAATACCTCCTGCTCAACTTTCTGAGGTTGCTGGGCTGTACTACCTTGATTTAATATTAATTCTATTCTTTCATCAGATACCATTCTATGACACGTATGACAATAAGAGTATCCAATTTCCCTATCGGGTTGTTCGCAATCACAATACTTACTCTCTTTCTGATGTTGCTGGCGATACTCTTCCATTGCAGCAATATATCTATTATGAAATACCGATCTGCAATTATAAGCCTTGCCTATATGTTTTAAAAGTATCTCCTCTGCTGTTTTAGCTGTTTTGCTCTCTGACTGCTCAACACAATGACTACATAGAGGAGTATTGCAATTACATCTTCCATGACACAAAGGACAATCGTGATAACACATAGGATCATAATTGCTCTCTGACTGCTCATATATGGCAAGGATAGCATCTGCAATCAGAATAAAGTCACTTTCATCAAGTCCTATCAGCCAATTATGTCCTGCCATAGAATGTTGATGCTTTTTTAGTATCTCAATGATCTGTTCTCTTATCATGGCTTAATTTTTAGTAATCTAATTCGTCTAATCTTCCTGTAATCCAAGTTCCATCACCTAAGATACCGTTTAGAATTTGGGTGTTCTGTGCCTTGACGGTAGTTATACTCAATAAGATCAGGAAAATAAAAATTAATTTTTTCATTTCTCAAATTCGATTATGTTATTAATAACATTTTTTCCTTCGAGTGGGAGATCATCTTCTTTGACAATATAAAAACGATTCTTTTCTGTATATGCTTCCGCAAGTAGATCCCCCAGTTGGATGTTTGTGTACATCAATGGTTGTCTTTCCTTTACCAGTAATGCTGTTATTGCGGTTGAACGATGAATTTCGTAATAAGTTTCCATAATTTAAGTATTTAACAATTTTATTTCTGTACAAATATAAAGATAATATTTGAGATATCCAAATAAAAAAGGGGTAAAATTAATTACCCCTTATTTTATTTTGTTTTAAGTGACTCTATAAAATCTTTTCGTGAATTAAAATCCTTTTTATTGGCTTGTCCTTGTTTTGTAGATGTATATTCACCAGTTGCTACCGATTTTTTACCGAGAGTTAAATAACCTTCTACCATATCACATTGTACGATATTAATATCTCCATCATCATAATACCAATACAGGTCATCTTCCCATGTACAATAAACATCTGCCCGACCAACTGGTACGCCGTTAAATTCCACATAATCGGAAAATGTTGCCTCGTCAAAACTTCCATCTGACCAATCAATCTCAATATACATTTCTGGCCATGTCCAATTTGGTCCGTTATTCCAGAATGTCACATCGCCTGTGTGATTTTCTTCACATGGTTTTTTCTTTTCACAAGAAAATAATCCAACAATTGCTATCATTAATAATGATGCAAAAAACACTTTTAAAAAATTTGATCTCTTCATTTTATTTATTTATTTATTTATTTATTTATTTATTTATTTGTTTATTTAATTACATTACTGAATAATGTGAATCCTACGGTGAGTTCAAATGTGAAGGCGTCAGCATATTCATTCCATCCGTAACCCATACCTGCTTTAGAAAACCATCCTCGCTCACCTTGCCATTTTACACCACCCATAAAAATTGTCATTGGAGCGGTAAATCCGTCATAATACCCACCATTGTAATATGATTCTTCTTGATATCCTGCGGTAGCGACGCCACCTGATAGATACCACGAATATCCTGCCTGACCCGCAGGTAGGGTATAATATGTTCCATATATTCCCGCAGAATTTACAGGATCGCCAGAATATGGCATTGAGGCCGGCATCCATCCTGCTCCCAATCCAAAATGGCCGACTTGGATTTCTCCACCGACGATACCACTTAGCCATGAATACCCCGCCTGACCGCTTAATGTCATTGGGATTTGGGCTTTCAAAGTTGACGGGAGCATCAGTGCGATCGTCAACACTAACATTAGTAGAACTTTTTTCATTTTTTAATATTTAATTTATTACAAATATAAAATAAAAATTTTAGATTTCCAAATCATTCTTAATATTTTTCAAGATTAATCCACAATATCATCATCTTTTATGATGAAATCATCATCTGGGGTGATGAATAATACTCTACATTTGACAACATTTGAGTATCCTGTGAAGTCTATATAGTTAGCCCCTTTTCTTTTATAGTGATTCAATTTTCGTATGATATCATTGATTTTATAAAACTCGTCGGTTTCAAACCGTATTGGGCTTTTGGATAAATTTTTTCTCATTTCTTTAATCTGTTATATCATCAAATAATATTGGAATTTTAGACTTAAACTCGTTTAGAAGAGGAATTGTTAATTCTCTCATTTGAGGATGAGCGGCTGTTGAACATCTCTGTTTAAAAAAATATCTCCATTCACGAATGTTATATTTCATATTTATTTCGGTTTTTAAAGAATTAGGAAGTACTGCTCGAGCTTGTTGAGGTTGCCAACCAAGATTAATTAATTCGTTATAATATGTTTCACAAGTATATAATGTCGAAAGCCAAAAATATGTTGTATCTGAAATCATTAAATTATTATGGTCGGCTTCTAATTGAATTCTATTTAAAGAATGTTCTGGAACATCAGTTACCCAAGGAGGAATTATATATGTTATTTGTCCATCAAATTTATCTTTTGAATAATTACAATATCTTGTACTTTCCTGAGCATAGGACGCCAAACGATGGCGTACGATTTCATGCGAAACTCCACGATCACAAACAAATTTAACAATTATGTCTCCAAACTCAATCATTGCTTCATGACCTCGTGA
>Ga0315273_10011703_pt1 | contig 11228 bp, 11 predicted proteins | sample YL17G02_0_MG_FD_205753 | JGI IMG/M metagenome (GOLD analysis project Ga0315273, IMG submission 205753) | Sediment microbial communities from Yellowstone Lake, YNP, Wyoming, USA - YL17G02_0 | ecosystem: Environmental > Aquatic > Freshwater > Lake > Sediment | place: USA: Wyoming | collected...
TCGGTGAAGCCTTGAAGAGGCTGCGCCGCCTGGTGCACGTCGGACCCATGGACGTGGTCAACATCGACAAGACCATCTATCAGACCATGCGCAACGCCGGGGAGATCGATATCGTTTTCGACCGGCGCCTCCTGGACCGGCTCAAGATCGTCCTGATGATCGACAACGGCGGTTATTCAATGGATCCCTACGTCGAGGTGGTCCAGGTCCTCTTCAACTATTCCCGGGATCAGTTCAAGGACCTGAAGATCTATTTCTTCCACAATACGATCTATGCCCAGGTATGGGAAGACCCGCAACGCTACCTGAAACCGCGCACCATCGTCGAATTCGCCCGCGACGATCCCGAGACCCGGCTGCTCATCGTGGGCGACGCCAGCATGGCCCCTTACGAACTGGAGCACAACAACGGTTCGCTCTACCTCGAACAGAGCACGCCCAGCATCGAACGCCTGAGACTTCTGGCCAAGACCTTCAAGCACGCCGTTTGGCTCAACCCTCAGGCGGATCTCGAATGGGGCTATACCCACACCGTAGGGGTCATCCGCGAGGTCTTTCCCATGTTCGAGCTCAGCCTCGACGGTCTGGAAAAGGCCGTGAAGCACCTCGTCATCCGCCATTGACGGACTTAGCAGGGAACTTCTCAGTCTGTGCTTGAGGGAATCAACGCGCAATGATCAGAGATCAGGAATGCTTGGCTCTGCCGGCAGATGAGTTTCAAGCGTCCTGCCGGTCGTTGAAGATCTTTTCGTAGGCCCACTGCTTGTCCGGATCGTAGGCCGCTGCCCTTTTTTCCTTCAGGCTGAGATCGTCGCCCGCCTCCAGCGCCCGTGCCCGAGCGAAAAGGGCGGCGCCGACGGCGCCGACGATCTGCGGCTCGGGGGATATATTAGCCGGGATGCCCATCCTGGCCTCCACCCTTTTCACAACACCGATATTCTTGGCAATCCCGCCGGAGATGACGAAGTCGGGTTCGATCCCCACCCGCTTGATGAGGGCATAAACCCGATCGGCAATGGCGGCATGGAGACCGCCCAGGATATTTGCCTTGGGGACTCCCTGCCGGAGGTGGCGCGCCGCTTCGGATTTAGCGAAGACGGCGCACATGCTGCTGATCTTGATATCTTCGGTCGCTTCCAGGGACAGGGGACCGATCTCTGATAGCGGTATCCGGAGGAGCTGGGCCATAATCTCCAGAAAGCGGCCCGTGCCGGCAGCGCACTTGTCGTTCATGGCGAAGGCCACGTGATTGCCCTCCTCGTCGATCCGGATGGCTTTGCAGTCCTGGCCGCCCATATCGAGAATCGTGCGGGCCTTGGGAAAAAAGAAATTCACACCCCGGGCATGACAGGCGATCTCCGTAATGATGTCGCCGGCGAAAGGCACGTTGATGCGCCCGTAACCGGTGGCCACGATATATTCCAGATCATCCAGAGACAAGCCGCTTTCTTTTAGAGAGCCGGCCATGGCCGCCTCGGCGGATTCCTGGCTTTCCGGACCCGTTTCAGTGATATAGGCCGCCACGATTTCGTCCTCTTTCATGATGACGGATTTCGAGGTGGCCGAGCCGATGTCGATTCCTGCAACGTACATAGCAATACCTTATCGTTCCTTTACACAACCTTTTATGGTGCGGTTTTGCCCTTTTTTTTCAGAGATGCCTGGATCGCCGCACCGAGGGCGCCCACGATCCGGGGGTTTTCCGGTAACCTCAAGGGTATCCCAACCATTTCTTCAAGTATTTTAACAAGTCCGGCGTTCAGGGCCGTGCCGCCGAGCAGGACGATCTCCGGCACGACACCCATACGGCCGATCAGTTCATTGATACGGATGGCCACGGACCGATGAATACCGGCGGCAATCCGCTGTCGTGACTCTCCCCGGTGGATATTGGAGATGATGACGGATTCGGCAAAGACGGCGCAGATGCTGCTCACTTCGGCAACGCCGTCGGCAGCAAGGGACAGGGCGCCCATTTCCTCAATGGGCACCTTCAGATAGACGGCGCCCAATTCGATGAAGGATCCCGTACCGGAAGCGCATTTCGAATTGTTTGCGAAATCCTCCATGGCGCCGGCGGCGGTCAGTTTCATGACCCGGCAGCCTTCGGCGCCCACGTCGACGACCGTCCGCGCCCCGGGGAAGAGCCACCGCCCCCCCCGGGCAGCACAGACCTGTTCGGAACTTCTGCCGTCCGCAAAGGTCACGGCGGAGGCCCCCCAGCCCGTCGAAAAGACCCGGCTCAAGGCCTCCCGTTTCAGGCCCAGGTCATCGAGAAGTTCCTGGAAAACGATCCGGGCCGCCGTATCGGCAGCCTCCTCCGTAATGTTCAACTTCCAGCCGATGATCTCCTTGCCGTCGAAAACCACGGCCTTGACGCTCTGAGCGCCTACGTCGATTCCCCCAAAGAGCATTGCGGACGGCCCTACCCTTCAATCATTTCGATGAAGGCCTCGATCCGGCCGCGCATCTGTTCCAGGCCCTCGGCGCTGTAATCGCCTTCCAAAAAGAGAACAGGCAGTCCGAGCTCGTTTTTGATCTTGTCCCGCAGGTGGGGAAATTCGGCATTACGGGCATCACAGCACTTCAGGATGTAGAAGATGGCGCCCTTCGCACCGTAGTCCTTGATCGTCGAGGTGATATGGGCCCAACGGTTCTCCGGCACCGGGGCAATGACCGTGGAACGGGGGCATGCAGTTCCCAGGGAGCGCCTTGCGATGGCCTCGAGAGGCGGCAACTCGGTGTTCAGGGGATACCAGAAAGCCCGGGTCCCCACGCAGAGGTCATCGGAAACCACCTGCCCCCCGGACTGCTCGATGATCTTGTAAAGATCGGACCCCGCCTGATCCATGGCCGAACCGGACAGGTAGATACGGACACCCTCCGGAGCCTTGTTTCCGCTCTTTTCCACTTCGTCCAGATAAGTCGAAAGCAGGGCGGCATGATCGGCCTTGGGCATCATGAGGCTCGAAAAGGTGGCCTGCCAGGCCTCATAACCTGAAAGCTTGGGCGGATCGGATTTACGCAGCTCGTACATGCGTCTCAACTGCGCCTTGTCTTCGTTGTAGGCGGCGATGGCCCGGGAAAGATCCTCATCGCTGATGACCCTTTTCAGGGACCGTTCCAGTTCCTGCTTGAAGATCTTGAGAACCTCCAGGTAGTAGGGCACCACCGCCCGGCCGGTGATCTTCTCCGGATAGGCGATATAATGGACATAGGGCTTCAGATCCATGCCCGCGATGAGATGGGGTTTATCGGGCCTGGGCACCAGCGTCTTCCAGAAATAATGCATCTGGGCGATGATGTCGCAACTGTTGGGCGCAACGACGCCGTCGAGGTAATCGTAATCTCCCCTCAGCCCCGCATCGAGGCAACCGCGGGCGAAGGGGCAGGTATTGGGCGGAATGTAGATATCGGCCTGCTCCAGGGGCTCTCCCGTACCGGTTATCCGAACGGGCAGCGCATCGGCGGCCGCAATAATTTCCTCCGGGGTCAGGCAGCAGAAATAACCATAGACCTTTTTACCAGTTTCCTCTTTCCACTTTTTCACCGCTTCGTGACGATCTGCAGCATAGCGAGCGAATGTCTCGTTCATGTCTTTCTCCCGTTCTTGCACAAGTTATTTTCCCGTATCAAGCTTCTTCAGGATCTGTTCCGCAAAGGCATCCATCCTGGTCAAGACCTGCCCCTCGGAGTAGCTCCGCTCGTCCACCAGATCGCACTCGATCAGCACGGAGGGTATTCCCAGCTCTTTTTCCAAAACCCGCCGGAGTTCCAGGGCGGGCAGGTAAACGGGCCGGCAGGTGATCAGATAGGCGAGAACGCCACCCGAGATGCTGTATTCCCGGCACTGCTCGACAATGGCGGGAATGGTCGTCGACATGGTTGAGCCCACGGAAAGGGTCCTGGATGCCATATACTGCAGGGGATCTCCATTGGTTATCGGCGGCCAGGGGCTGGGATTGTAAGCCGGTTCGTAGGCAAAAACGCCACCGATCGGCTCGAAATAATTGAAGATGCCCATATTGAACCACAGGGGGATTCCGAACCACAGCAGGCGGAAGCGCTCATTATCAACCTGTCCCAGGCCGGCATCGACCTTGGCCTTCACCTCGTCCCGCAGGGCCTTGTAGTAATCGTAGGCCTTCTGCGTCCCGGAACAGTACATGCCCGGATACATGGTGGCAAAGCCGTCGGCGCAGCCCATGGGCGAGGGGATGCTCTTGCGCATCTGGAGGATCTCCAGGCGCAGCTCGTTGGTCTTGTAAGACCAGTCTATGCATTCTTCCATCCTGTCGGAGTTGTACTTGATCCCCGTAATATCGGAAGCGAAGCTGAGGAAGTCCTCCAACTGGGATTGGTAATAGGCCACTTCGTGCGGCTTCGGGTGCTGCATGATGCCGTCGAAGCAGCGCTCGGGCCTGTCGAGGGTAAAAAGAGGCACATTGAGGCGCTGGGACATGTCCTCGAACCACTTGAGGCGGACGTCGCAAACACTGGAGGTGGTCACGAGCATATCGGGCTTGGGCATGCCGTCCAGGGGGGCATCCTTCAGGTCTTCGTTGATGACGTAACCGGTGGTCACCCTTTCGTACCCGCAGAGGTCGCCGGAGTAACCCGCCTGTTCGGCGATCCGGGCGAAACGCACCGCCTCCTTGTCCCCCTCGTTTTTCGTCTTGCGACGCACTGCGCAGAGGGCGGAGAACTGCTCCGGGTAGAAGGGGTAAAGACCCATGGAGTAGTAAAGCTCCTTGTCCGCCAGGGCGCAAGACCAGACCACGGGCTTGCCCTCGTTCTTGTGAACGTGGCCCATGATGTAGTCCTCGATGATAAATTTGTACGTGTTCCGTGCTGCTTCAAGAGATTTCTGGGATCCCTTGGTCTGCACCTTTCGTTCTTCTGTCATGTCTCCTCCTCTTTCCTCCGTCGGCCCCTACAGACCAATCGGGATTTACCGTGAACGCAAAAGATTTTATTTCAATGCTCATGCCCCGTGAGCACCCTGTCACCCATTGTCACCATCGTCAAGCAGATACACAAATCCCTAACTGAAAGGGAGATGGAATAAATGGAAATTCCCGCCCCGCAGGGGGAAGACAACCGAATGTCACCGGAAAACGGTTAAGACGTTTTGCCTTATAATATCCTTGAACCGATTGTCAATGAAAAATTCCCTGTCTTACCCGGCGCTATGTTTTTTAAAAAACTTTTCCTTTCAGTATATTACGTCTTAATACCCTTCATGAATTCGAGCACCGCCCCGTTGAAGGCCTCCGGGACCTCCAGCGCTGCGGCATGACCCGTGGGCAGAATCAACAGCCTGGCGTCCCTGATCTGATTTCTCATGGCGACGGCCAGGTTCACGTCCATGAAACCGTCTTTCTCCCCGGCGATGATGAGGGCCGGACAGGTCAGGCGCTTGAGATCCGACAGGGAGAGCATTCCCTGGACCATAGCCATCATGATGGCCGCATAGGGCGAAGGATCGTTTTCCAGCTTGATCTGCCTGTACCTTTCGAATGTCGCCGGGTCCTTCTCCTTGAAACCGGGCGAGAAGGAGCCCGTCGTCATGACCTCGGCGATGAAGGCATTGTCACCGCTCTGCAGGACGTCCATCATCATCTTGAAACGTTCCTCTACCTCCGGGGTTCGTTCCGCACCGACGCCGCTGTTGGCAAAGACCAACCCGGTGACGGTTTCGGGATGATTGAGGGCAAGCTGCATCCCGATCCGGCCCCCCATGGAATAGCCGAGCACGCAGGCCGATGTGATGCTCAGGGCCTTGAGCAGTTCGTAGAGGTCATCGGCGAACAGGTCCATCGCAACGGCAGCGTTCCCAAGCTCCGTTTTGCCGAAACCCCGCACGTCATAGGTCAGCACCCGGTGGCGCCCTGCGAACCCGGGAACCTGGTTGTACCACATCTTCAAGTTGTCACTGAATCCGTGGATCAGGACGATGGTTTTGCCCTGTCCCGCCAGTTCATAGTTCATCTCGATGCCGTTGGTCTTGATCTTCATCCTTGCCTCCTTTCTCTCGTTGTTCACTGGGATTATAAAAACACCCGCTGAAGCCCTGGACGGGTATACTAAAGCTCTGCGCCGAAGGCCAGGGCCTGGCGACCGATGACGAGACCCATTTTCTCGTGGATCAATTCACTCCGCCTCACATGGAAAGGCTGATAAACGAGCAGCGAATCCTCCAGGGTTATTCGAAGATCAGGGAGGAGCTGCATCATCTTTCTTTTGTCCATCATCAGGTTGGCGATCGCCAGGGGAATGCTGTCAACGGCCTCGGCAAGGGACAGGGTGACTGGGTGAACGGACGCTTCCCCGAAGGTCTCCCGCAGCTCATCCGCAGGCTGATAGGCGGTCATCTGGCGTGTCCAGCGCAGGAAAAGCGCGGGATTGACCTTGAAGGCCGGTGCCCAGAAGTACAGGGGGGCTCCCTCCTGGGACGGCGTCACCACCCGGGGCATATTCGCCAGCCTGATGAGATCGGCGCAGGATTGAAGCCGGACGCCCTCGATTCGGGACTTCATCCGCCAAAAGGGTAAATAAACCACGGGGCCTACCCCGCCTTTCATGACTGAAAAATCGACCTTTTCAAGGGACGAGCCCGGACAGTTCCAGGCCGTCCGGCAGTTCCGGCAGAGAAGCACAAGGGCATCCTTTCCCCCTTGCAGGTCCCAGCCGCACTCCGGGCAGAGGGTGGAAACGAAGCGAACCTGCCAGTCCGCCGGATGGTCCTTTTCCAACAGATCGGCAGCATACGTCTCGTCCCAGGGCATGACGGGATGCCTGAGAATCGCATCGAACAGCGTCCGGTTCTCACGGTAGAAGGGGGCGTAGATGAGGCTTGCCGCATCCCCGATCATGAACTGCAAACTGTCGGACGGCTTGGACTGCAACAGGCCTTCCGTCAGGTTTTGCAGGGTCTTGCGCACTTTCGCAAAACGGCCTTCCGTCGCCGGGGCGATGAACTTCAGCTTAAGGACCTGGGGCCTCAATCCCAAAGAGGATGGAAGGCTTTTTATACCGGCGGCCAGGAGGTTCATGTCGATGACTCGATAGGTTACGTCACCTCCCTGGATGCTGAAGGAAAGCCCCCGGTAGCGCCAGTAGGGCACGTAGAGAATCTCCTTCGCCATCCCCTCGGGCGGCGGCAGGCGATAACGAAACCGGCCCTGAGGAACGAGATAGAGTTTCGTTCGGCAGTAGGAACAGGCGAGCAGGTGATCGGTCTCGTCCAGGACGACCGGCGCCCCGCATTGGGGGCACTGATGCTCGATCTGCCAGGACCCCTGAAAGTTGTATGTGTCAGAAATCATTTAAGACTCATCACCTCAAAGCTTGTGTTTTTATACATAAGTTCAACCTAAATGCAAGTACATCATCATTTGAATCAGGACCCCGTCGTACGTAATCACACGGACAATGTCTTCTTCCGATACTTCGGTATCCATACCACATGATACTTGCATTCCCATTTCGTATGGGTTAAACTCCGCACATCTTCCACTATTCGCCTCCTGTGCTGTAAACTTTGAGCGGTTCACAGTCGGGAGGCTTTCTTATTTCCCGGAATTGTCGAACTCCGGGAGTCCCCCGGCATAGCCGGGGGATTACTCAGGAAAATTTAAAAATTAATCAAGATCCATGCTGCAAACGTGAGTGTCATTAAAAGATAAGGAGAAGCGTCGATGAAGAAAGATATTTATGACATATTAGTAGATAAATACAAAAGCGGAATTTACGGGCTGACTCTCCGCGGCCTTGATCCTGAGGCAATAGAGACATTTAAAGAAGCGCTAAAAATATTTTTCACTCAGGATGAGGCAGAGCTGGCCATCCAATTACAGCTTACGCCTGAGACAATAGCCGATTTGTGTAAAAGGATAGGTAAGGCCGAACAAGAGATCTATCCACTGCTGAAATCAATGGCGAAAAATGCCTGTGTTTGGGAGGGAGAGGTTCAGGGGCAAAAAACATATCAATTATTTGAATGGATCTCCATGATGGAAAACTTTATGAGGAGGACCGATAAGGTTGATCCGTTTGTGGAGAAAATGATTAAATGGTGGGAAGATTTTAAACTGATGGATGACGGTTTTGAAATAAAACCGACTCCACTGAGAACCCTGCCGGTGGGGGTTGAGATCGAGAAAATCGGCGATATCCTGCCCTATGAAAGTATAACTCAAGTAATAAGAAAACAGGACTACATCGCAGTGGCTGAATGCTATTGCCGGAAACCGAAACGACTTATCGGCCAGGAGTCTTGCGCTTATCCATTAGAGGTGTGTTTGGTATTCGGCTCCTATGCACGGCATCTTGTTAATTATGGATACGGGAAAAGACTGTCGATAGAAGAGACTCTCGCTCTTATTGAGGATTGTGAAGAGCGGGGTTTGGTGCATATGGCTGACAACATCAAGGATATTACCTGGCTTTGCAACTGTTGCGGGTGTTGTTGCGTCGCTCTTTCTTCTCATGTGAAACTCGGTCGAACGGATACGACATCATCTGATTTCATTGTCTCATTCGATTCTGAAAGATGCACCGAAGCCGGTATTTGTGGAAACTGCGTTGATCGATGCCAGCTTAAGGCGATTGCAATCGAGAAAGAGGGAGATATGCCGATCATAGATTATGACAAATGTATCGGTTGTGGATCCTGTAGTTATAAGTGCCCTGGTGACGCCCTTTCCTTAAAAAGAAGAGAACGGTCGACTGTGCCTTACGAGGATGTGAGCAAGCTCTATGAAGACATAACTCAAAACATCATAAAACAAATACTACGCCATCCGATACACTTTTTCTTTCGGTGGGTATCGCCCTTGTTTCAAAAACTCCATCTCTTTCCAAAACACCGATAACTGGCTGCGTTTCGCAAGGGCCGCCTTGATGAGAATAGAGCGGAGGTGCAGTGCAGAGACAAGGGGATCAGTTTCGCCTGTGACTTGAGAGCAGTGTAGAGAATCCGGAATCGACCACTGGGAGCTTTAACCGGCGGTTTCGGCTTGGCAAGAAGGAGAAAGAAGGCGTTGGATAGGCTTTAGCCTTGGACCAGGGACGACGATGTTCCCCGTGGTGGCATTATTGGGGTAATGATCGGGGGTATTTCTATCTTCCTGAAATGTTGTATTCAGCAATTTTTATATATCTGCATTATTTCAAATGGTATTCTTTATGGTCCGACGTTGACAATTCTCAATCATTATCAGCGACAACTGGAAGGGATGGATTCCTTTTGAAAGCATGCCCCAGCGCTACGATCCGCCCCGGGGGTGGGTGGGGACCTGCAACCACTATACCGTGAACAAGGACTACCCCTACCATTACAGCTCCCACGCCTCGCCTTCCTTCCGCTACCGGCGCCTCTGTGAACTGCTCGACAACCCGGCGCCGAAAAGGGCGGACGACCATTGGCGCTTCCAGAGGGATACCCTGAATCTCATGGCCCGGGACATCGCTCCCGTCATGTCCCGGGCGCTCCTGACATACAAGGACACGGAAACCCTGGGCCGGATCCTCGCGAAATGGAATTTCGAGGATGCCCTCGACCAGGCGGCGCCGGCGATCTTTCAATCCGTCTACCGCCACTTCGCCTTTGCCGTTTTCGAGGACGAGCTGGGCGAGCAGATCACGGCACCCTTGATGGATAATCCCTATTTCTGGCAGGAACGTCTCAGAAAGATGATCCTGGACGGCGATTCCCCCTGGTTCGACGATACGAGAACGGCTGACATCCGCGAGGGGGGATGAACGACCTATTTCATCGGGCCGCCCTGGCGGCAACGAAGGACCTACCCGTAACCCTGTCAAAAGTATCATCAATGGCTGCAACCACATGGATCAGGTCCGGCGTGATCGAAACTTTCTCAGTCACGTATCCCTCTTTCGAGTGCGCGATATCGTAATGCTTCTCTTGCCGTGAGGAGCAACCTCCCCCTCCATGTAGCGTCCGCCTTTCTCCGAGACTATTGATGAGACACCGTCCAATTCTCAAGCCTGAGGCCGTCGATGCGGCTGAAGTGATCGGTATTGTTGGTCACCAGGATCAGGTTGTATGAGAGGGCGGTCGCTGCGATGGCCAATTCGAAGTCATCCAGATAGATCACCGTATCCGTATCAAGCAGATACATCAGAAAACCTCCCGCGCCTGGGCCGTGTTTTTGCGCGCTTGTTTCAAATCGGCGACAATCTCCTCTGCCGTCCTGCCATCCTCCCAGGCGCCGGAGAACTCGAGCAGCGCTTGGGCGGGCATCTTCGCGGCCTGCACTTGCTGCTTTTTCAACAGATATTCCTTTGTCATGAAAAGAATCTGCTGACTGACAGACCTGCTTTCCGAACCGGCCAGCGCCTTGATCTGGGCATAAAAATCATCACTCACGCCTTTGATTTGAAGATTTGCCATGGCACTTCCTCCCGTTGTTCATTTATCATGAATATATAACCCCAATTCATGAAGATGCAAGTAAAATTCTGGGCGAATGAAATGTATCGCAGATGACTGCACGCTTACAAAGCAAGGGTTTTTGATTTGGAATTGAGGTGATGATTGCCACTTATAATAGGAAATTATTTTCATCGAGACGAAGGAGGCCGCCATGATCATTGATGTCCACATTCACCCTTTCTGTAAAGAGGTTACGGTGACACCCAGCGTGGAAGAAGCGGTTAAGAGGATGTTTAGCCGACATGTGCCGAAACGCCGAGAGATGATTGAAGGGATGGTTACGTTCCTGTTTACGCAGCGTACCGTCCAGGATATCCTTTGCGATATGGATGATGCAGGGGTAGACAAGGCATGTATTGTCGCCATGGATCTCACCACCCACTATGGGGTCGAGTTGGTGACGAACGAAGATGTAGCCCGGATAGCTTCAGCTCATCCTAACCGCTTTATCCCCTTTGCCAGTGTGGATCCCTGCATGGGAAGGGCGGCCGTGGACAAGCTGGTACACGCCGTCCAGAAATTGGGTTGCCGGGGCTTGAAATTGGTCCCACCTGTCCAGCATTTCGATTTCTCTGACCCCAAGTATAATTCCTTGTGGGAAGCAGCCCTGGAACTAAAAATCCCCGTATGGACCCACGCTGCCCATCAGCAGTCCCACCCGGACTCAGATGCCCGGTTGGGCAATCCGATGCTTGTGGAACCCGTCGCCCTGCGGTATAGGGATCTCAAAATAGTCCTGGGGCATTGCGGCTTCCCTTGGCATTGGGAA
>Ga0315273_10011705_pt1 | contig 11225 bp, 10 predicted proteins | sample YL17G02_0_MG_FD_205753 | JGI IMG/M metagenome (GOLD analysis project Ga0315273, IMG submission 205753) | Sediment microbial communities from Yellowstone Lake, YNP, Wyoming, USA - YL17G02_0 | ecosystem: Environmental > Aquatic > Freshwater > Lake > Sediment | place: USA: Wyoming | collected...
GGCCCGGTTGCTCAGGGGAACGGACCGGGCATTGGCCGACAAGCTCTGGTACGAGCCGAAGCGATGACCGCCCCCCTGCACCGGCGCTCCCAGCGAGAAGACGGAAAAACCAGGGACGTCCGCACTATTCACCGGGTTTCGGCGTTTGAATACCAGGAAAACAGCTCGGACGTCCCTGCATTCCTCTTGGTTTTTGATTTAACAGCGCCGCTTCTTGCGCGGTAAGCTATACTCGCGAGTGATGGCATTTTTCACAGTCATCGATCTGCCGTATCGCTATGGTTTCCGCGCCACATTCATCCCATGGGGGCATCATTTATGAACAGAAGAGAATTCCTGGAAAAATCAGGCTGCGCCATGCCATGCATCATGGCAGCTCCTGCTGCGGCCGATCAGGTTGCACAGGCGCAAACCGTCGAAACAAAATCGACGCCGGCCCAAACCCCAGCGCCCAAGCGGGCGAGATATAAGATTGAAATCGAGATTTTCGAGGCGCGCCAGGATAGCTGGTGTCACAAAAAGGGGGACAAATTCGAGTGGCCCAAGGATATGGGCAAGATTTGTCCATGGTTGCGCAGCAGCATGCACGATTTCATCACGGTGCTGATCGGCGGTGGAACGCTTCCCTGGAAGTACGAAGGGACGCCGTATCAGAAGGCGATCGACCCTGACGGCGTGACAACAGAGTTCGTGCGCTGCCCGGATCCGACTGCCAATCTCGTTGCCAAGATAATTCGCACGAAGGAGGCCTAGTCGAAAGTGCCGGCGCCACGGTAGTGCGCGGCCCGGTGAGCGATGGTTTCTGATCGCTTCAGCATTTCATATGCCTCGAGCGGTTGGAGTCTTCAGGAAAATCGGCAGGAGAGTAATACCCTATCCGATGGATTATCGTACTCGGGGGGCGGAGCGATGGAGTATGCGTGGATGGAGAGCCCGGTCGGCGCACTCCTGATTGCCGGCGACGAGGCGGGCTTGCGCCGGATTCTCTTTGCCGAGGGCAGGCATAAGGTCCGGCCGGAGCCGGAATGGCGCGAGCATCCCGACGCGTTCAGCGAAGCGATCCGCCAGCTGCGCTCCTACTTCGCCGGCGCACTGCGGGAATTCCATCTGCCCCTCGCCCCGGAAGGCACCCCGTTTCAAATGCGAGTCTGGCAGGAACTCCTGAACATCCCCTACGGCGTGACGATCTCCTACGGCGAACTCGCCCGGCGCCTGGGCGACCCGAAAGCCTCACGCGCGGTCGGACTCGCCAACGGCGCAAATCCCATTTCGATTGTCGTCCCCTGTCACCGCGTCATCGGCAGCAACGGCAAGCTCACCGGCTACGGCGGAGGATTGAAGAACAAGGAGTGGCTGCTCGGGCTCGAGCGGGGGCAAATGAATCTGCCCATCTTATGACCTCGACCCCGTGGTATTCTGCTCCCGATAAGGAGGTGTGGTATGTCCATACTGGATCGTGTCACTAAGGCGGTTGGCGACGTCGTGGACCGCGGCAAGAAGGAAGTGGATCAATTCGTTCGGATTCAAAAGATCAACAGCCAGATCGGCGATCTCGATAGAAAGATCAGCGAATCCAAGGATCAAATCCAGCAGACCCAGCTGAAAATCGGCGAAATGGCGATCGAGATGCTGCGCGCCGGCACGCTGGCTTCGCAAGAGATGAAGGCACTGCTGGATCAGATCACCGGAATCGAGCAGCAGATCGCCTCGGTGGCGGCCGAAATTAGCCAGAAGAGGGCAGAGATCGAGAGCATCAAGTCCGATGACAAAGCCGCCAAGGCTCCGGGCCCTGCTGCCGAGGAACCGGCGGCGCCGCCTTCTCAGCCGGCAGCCCAGCCGGCGGCAGACCGCGCCTGCCCGCAGTGCGGCGCGCCCGCGGGCTCCGGAGCGTTTTGCGGCCAGTGCGGATCAAAACTGGCATAACATTCATTCCCGTCAATCGGATTCGGAGGCGTGAAATGTATCGAACGAGCGAAGATTTCAAAACGGATTGGGCACACGAGGGCGAGACCACCGCGAAGGTTTTCGGCAATCTCACGGATGCATCCCTGGGTCAGCGCGTCACCCCCGAACACCGAACGCTGGGCTTCCTGGCCTGGCACATCGTCGTAAGCCTGGGAATGGCGACCGAGGCCGGATTGCCCTTCGAGGTGCCGGGCGACTACGCCAGCCAGCCGCCCGCAGGCGCGGCCGTGATCAAGAGCACCTATGAAAAGTACGCCGCCGAGATGGTCGCATCGATCGAGAAAAACTGGAAGGATGCCAACCTGCTCGAGCAAGTGCAGATGTATGGTTTGACCTGGACCCGAGGCTACGCCTTGCTCGCGCTGGTCAAGCACCAGGCACACCATCGGGGCCAGATGACGGTCCTGATGCGGCAGGCCGGATTGCTCGTTCCGGGCGCATACGGCCCGGCCAAAGAGGAATGGGCCGCGGCGGGGATGGAAGCGTTGCCATAAATCGCCCTTCTGGGCTGTATCTGCGACAAAAGTTCGAAATTTTAAAATCCGGTGCGATCCCGTTTTCAATTGCGGATTGCGGATTGCGGATTGCGGATTGCGGATTGCGGATTGCGGATTGCGGATTGCGGATTGATCTCGCCCGACGTCGATGCGTACTTGTTGTAACGTTGTCCGATTGAGCATCAACCCATACTTCTGCCCGATACCAATTCCGCAATCCGCAATCCGAAATCCGCAATGGAAAGTGGATTTTGGCGTAGTCTGATGAATCACCGCAATGCTGCTGTTCGCCCTGCCATTCTGCCGATCATCGTCTGCCTGGGCACGGCGGGCGAGGTGAGTGCGGCGCCTCGGCGCCACGTGTCGCTGCTTGCCCGAACGCACAACAGCTTCAGTCCGCTCGCGTTTATTCCCTTCCCGGACGCCTTCCCCGGCCTCCGGGCCCCCATCATTCAGGAATCCACCGATCATCAACTGGATCTGCTGCAGCTCTACACGGACTACGACAGGGAGTTTCTGCAGTATCTTGCCGCCGCCGTAGCCGCCGTGGGAAAAGAAACCATCCAGCTGGAGCCGCTCTCCGATCAATATACGGTCTCCAAGAGGCTGAACATCCAGGGAACGCCCTATGAAATCGGCTCCACTGTCGATCAGCCAGGCATCCAACGGCGAAGAGTATTTCTGGCAGGATCCTTACCCCGGCGAGCCCGCAGCATTCTCGTCCAAGATGGCCCGCATCCTCATGGACACTTGCGCCACGGTGGACGAAGCGGTCGGCCTGATAGGCTCGGTCCGCATCTGGTTCCCGAACCAGGGGCTGCACTGGCTCATTGCCGACTCCTCCGGGAAATCGGTCATCGTGGAGTTCGACCTGAACCGAAGGATGGTGGTTTTCGACCGGCAGGGTCCCTTTGAACTGGTCACCAACACCGCGCTGCAGAAGGGCGAAGATTACGTCATCCTAAACTGCTGGAGATACCGCACCGCCAAACCGATGCTGGAATGCGGCATCCAATCCAATGAGGCGATGATTAACGTGATGAAGGCGGTCCGGCAGACCACGGGAGGCGGGCGGTCGCTCTGGACATCCGTTATGGACTTGAAACAGCTGTCCTACGAGGCGCATTACCTGAAGGAGTACGATCGGAAGTACCAGTTTGGCTTTGGAAGCCGGTTGTGGTTCTACCAGCGGCCTTCTTCGTCTCGCTCGATCGCTCCTTGACGCAGCGCGGCAAGCCGCAACCAAAGAGATGCTTAAGCCGGATTTACCCAAGCGGCTTGCCGCGCTGCATGAAAAAGGCAGCTTGAAGATTTCTTCCTGATTCGAAAAGAATCTAACTGTTAGCAGTGCAGAAGGCGAGCGTCCCCGGTAAAAGTGTTGAACACTCTGAGCGATGAGGAGTTCTATAATAAATGGTGAAGTGCGAGCTAATCCAACACTGTTTACTTAAGGAGACTTCTCGGATCGCTTTGATGATCGGAATCGGCGTCGGAATCGGAATCGGTATTGAAGTCGCTTTCGTGATATCCCATTGCGGACAAGCGCTTCCATTGCATAATGAGCCAGGCTGTTGGTTGCGATTCCGATAGCGATTCCGTCACAGGCGCCGGACGAGATCGTGTGGCTGGACAACTACGGGGCCGCCGTGCGGGAAGCCAGGCGGACTCAGAAGGCGATCCTCATCGAATTCCGCTGCGAGGCTTGAATCGCCGGACGCGAGTTCGACGCACAGGTTGTGCTGTCACCCGTCAATTCCCCGCGCGGAAAACTGCTCGCCCAATATGTGTGCGCGCGCATCACGAGGATGGATGAAGTCAACATCGGCCTGTTCGAGCGCGATTGGAACAACACCATCTATTATTTCATCCTGAATGCGGACGAGCAGATATACCTGAGATATGGGGGCCGTGACGCAAGAGCCCCGGACACTTACCTCAATCCGAGCAGCCTGGAGCTCGCCCTTCAAAAGGGCCTGGAACTGCATCGCCGCTGGCAGCAGGGCGAACTGAAGGAGATCGAACGCCCGAAGCCGCTGTATCCGCGCGACATTCCATTGCTGGTGGAGCGAACTTTCGCGCGCTACGCCTGCGTCGAGTGTCACCTGATCGGAGACTTCCTGAATCTTCAGCGGGAACGGGAAGGACGGCTCGACAAGCCGGCGCACCTGTACCGTTCGCCCGGCATCCTGACGCTGGGAATCCAGCTGGACGTGCCCAGGGGTCTGGTTGTGAAAGAGGCGAAAGCTTCGGTCGAGGCGGCTGGAATGAAACCGGGTGATCGCATCGTGTCGCTCGAGGAAACGCCTGTCTGGACATTCGGGGACCTGCAGTACCGTCTGGACAAGGTCCCGCGGAATTTCACACAGATCCGGATCGGCGTCGAAAGAGAGGGCGGCGCCGTCCAGTTGGCGGTGGCCCTGCCTCCGCGCTGGTGGTGGACGGATCTCACCTTCCGGCAATCGAGTGTCGAACCTCGCGTCTACTTCGACTCGCGGCCCCTGTCGGAGGCGGAAAAGCAGGAGGGGGGTCTGAGGCCCGACGGTTTTGCGAGCAAGGTGATCCACGTCGACATGATCGCCGAACTGACCAGAAGCCATCAGCTCCGAGTCGGCGACATCGTATTTGCCGTGGACGGCGTGGAGCGGGACGAAATTGCAGATACCGCCGAGCTTTTCATAAAACTGCGGAAAAGCGCGGGAGACGCCGTCACCCTGAAGGTGATTCGAGCGGGCAAGCAACTGCAGATGCCGCTTAAAACTTCGAGGCTGAGTTTCCGCAAATGACAAAACCGGCCGGATGGATTGCGGCTGTGATCATGCTGGGCCTGTGGACGGCACATGCGGCAGCCGCGGCGGACGACTGGACACGTCCGGTGGAGGTCACCTTCGATCAGAAGCGCTGCATATCCTTCCGGGCCGCGCTGATCGGCCAGTATCTCGCCGTGGAGGCGACGATCGAGCCGGGGTGGCACACTTTCGCGATGGACAACACGCTGCGCGCGGCTGAGAAACTGGCAGGCCGGAAGTCGTTGAGCCAGGATATGCCCACCGAGATCGATCTGACGAACGGGCTGGAAGTCAGCGGGCCCTGGCTCCAATCCTCGCCCAGGGATTTCTCCCGTCCCGAATTGCGCTGGTTCTCCTGGGGCTTCGTGGACCGGGCCCTGTTTGCGGCGCAGGTCCGACGCTCGGGGGAAGGGCCGGGGCAGATCGCCCTGCGCGGTCAGGTGTGCACGGAAACAACCTGCAAGAGAATCGACGTCGCCATTTCAGTCCCCTTCCCTCCAGCCGGATCGAAGCCGGACACGGCGAATCCGGATCTGAAAGATCTGATCCAGGTGCGCAGCAAGTGAGCATCCTCCCGCAGAGCATTTGGCATCATGAGGCCCCCCGAAGGGGGGCAGGAGAACAGCCCCGGGCAAGCGAAGCGCGGCCCGGGATCTCACGCTCCCATTAAGATAAGCCCCGGCAGGGGCGACGGAAAGCGGCCGAGATACTGGCTGATTTTTCCCGCAAGTACTTCAACGCCCCTGCCGATAAAACACTTGGCGCACGTGGCTGCCATTGTTGGAGTTATGTACGCCCGTGCGAAAGATCGCGGGGCGCCGCCTGAACCGGCGGGGCGCCAGGCGCGGTTCCTCCTGCTGCCCTCCAGGGTCCCGGATTCACCGGTATCGGCAGCTTTAGCGCCGCTGACAACCACCGCGCTCAATCCCTTTTGCCCATGAATATCCTCTTCGCGACCGGCAGCAGCGCCGGCTATATGCTTCCACCCAGTCTGGGAGACGACCAGGTCTGTTGCGGCCCCGACTGGTCGGACAGTAATGTCTTATCGCCGGACGAGCGCCGGGCGTCGTTGAATACGCCTCTCGGCGAATACGATCTTGCCGCCGTCGCGGCCAGACTCCCCGCCGCTCAGAAGCCTGACCTTGTCGCCTGCCTCGTGGACGCCAGCCGGCGCAACCTGCCGCGCAATCTCAAGGCTTTCGACTGCCCGCGCCTGCTTCTGGTGGCCGACACGCATCACATGGGCAGTCCGATTATCGAGATGCTTCGCTATGCAACATCGGAGCCTTTCGACCGCATCGTCTTTCTTTATGACCGGCACCACGCGGCGTTTTTCCACGCCGCGGGTCTGCGCAACATCTACTGGTTCCCCGGCCTCACCTTTCCCCACAGCGACGCTGCGGTCCGGGCAGCCCGGCAGCAGAAGCGGGCCGTCCGCATCGCTTTTGTGGGACAGGCGGGGCAGTTCCATCCCCGCCGCGCGAGGCTTCTGGAAGCGATTTCCGCGCGCAGTCTCCCGCTCGAACTCCGACAGATTTCTCAGTCCGAGGGTTTGGCATTCTGTGGCAGCTCGCTGGTCGGATTCAACGCCTCCCTCAACGGCGATCTGAACCTGCGCATCTTCGAACTGCTGGCCGCGGGCACAGCCGTGCTTACCGACCGCCTGGCGCCGGAATCCGGCCTGGAGGAGGTGTTCAACGACGGCGAAGAGATCCTGACGTACACAAGCTCGGAAGACTTGGTGGACAAGGCCGCGCGGCTGATTGCCCAACCCTCCGAGGCGCGCGCTCTCGGCGCCGCTGCCGCGCACTGGTTCGACGAAAACTTCAACGAGGCGGAACGGCGCGAGGCATTTCGCAAGCTGGCCTTCGACGGCATCGCCGCGTTCCCCTTGCCGTTCGACGCCCGGACCCCGGTGTTCTTCGGCGGCAACACCGACCTGCTGCTCGAATCCATCGTCGTGTATGAAACAGTGCAGGAACTCCACCGCACCCAGGAAAGGGTCTGCGTCACCCTCGACCCGACCGTCCCGGCCGATTTCACACGCATCTGCGCCACTTTGCCGCGGGTGCAAGTGGCGTCCAGCGGGGAGGAATGCGGGACGCAGGCCGACCTGGCGGTTTTCGGGCGCGAGAACATCACGCCGTCAACGATCGGCAAGGCTCCGCGGCTGTGGTGCTGGAATGCGCAACGAGGTGACATTCCCACTCTCGCCAAACACTTTGCGGCCGCAGGTTTTAGCCCGGCAGGAAATGATCTGGCGTTTTTCTGCAAGACCGAAGCCTCGACATTGGCGAACCACCTGAAAGGCGCACGCGCCCTGTTCCGCCGCAGGGATTTCGGCGGAGCACTCACGCTCGCGCAAATGGCACTCCGCCAGGATCCCGGCGACGCCGAAGTATTCACTCTCATCGGGGAGATAGCGCTGGAGGTCCACACTCCGGCGCCGGCGGAAAACGTGTTCCGGAAGGCGCTCCAGCTTCGCCCGGGACATTCCGACACCGAGTCCGGCCTGGCCGATTCGCTGCGGATGCAGGGGCACACCGCCGAGGCCGACGCACTCCTGACGCGGGTGCTCCAGGCGCATCCGGGTAACCTTCGCGCCCTGATCAGCCTGTCGCGGCTGCGCGCCGCCGAAGGGAGATTCAGCGAAGCCGAGGCTGCCCTGCGCCATGCCGCGGCGAATCACCCCGGCGTCGCCCAGGCGCCGATCGAACTGGGCAATCTGCTGAAGCGACGCGGCAGGGTGATTGAGGCCATCGCATGGCATCGCCGCGCTCTGGGAGCCGGCGCCGAGGTTCCGATCATCGATCCGGATTCGCGCCCTGTCCGCGTGGTGTTCCTCGCGCAGCACCCGCAGGGATGGACTTCGATGGAGGCCATCTGGCGCGCATTCGCCGCGGATCCTGCGTTTGAGACGCAGGTCATGGCGGCGCCCTACAATCATTCCTTCACCCCCGAAGGGGGACGCGAGGCCATTTACGATTTTCTCGGGCGGGAAGGCATTCCGTATGAGCGCTGGGATAGGGCACCGCTCGAACCGAATTTCGCCGACATCGTCTTCGTGCAGAATCCGTACGATGGCACGCGGCCCGGCCCGCTGCAGGTTGTGAACCTGATCAAGCTGGTCCCGCGGCTGGCCTACGTTCCCTACGGGGTGGAGATCGGCGGCGGCAACGCCAACGCCGAAAACCAGTTCAACCTGCCGCTGCAGCAGTTGGCCTGGGCCATATTCGCCCGCTCCGCTCGCCACAAGGCCATGTTCGCCAGGCACTGCACCACGGGCGATACCCACGTCGAAGTGACCGGGCACCCGCGGCTGGACACTCTCCGGCCGCTCGCTCAACTGCCGCCGGATCCCGAGTTCACGGCTTTCGCCGGGGAGCGCAGGATTGTTTTCTGGAACCCCCAGTTCGATGTGAATGCGGAGGGCACGGGCTATTCCACCTTCCTGATCTGGCAGAGCTTCTTCCTGGAGGAGTTTGCCCGCCGGCGCAACCTTGCCTTCGTCATCCGCCCGCATCCACTATTTTTCAGCGCACTGGAGTCGCGCGGAATCTGGAATGCTGTGCGGATCGAGGGCTTTCTCGAGCGGGTCCGGCAGGCCGGCAACGTGCTCATCGACCGCCGGTCTTCCTATCTGCCGATTTTCGCAGCCTCGGCGGCGATGCTGTCGGACGCGTCGTCGTTCCTGCTCGAGTATTCGGCCACGAACAAGCCGCTCCTGTATCTGCACAATGCGCGGGGACCACAGCTCAACGACGACGGCAATTTCGTCTGCACTTACAACTACAGAGCCGAGCATCGGGAAGACGTGATCGCTTTCCTCGACATGATCGAGGCGGGAGAGGATCCCCGCGCCGATGCGCGACGCGCGGCATACCCCGAAGTCATGTATGCGCCGGAAGCGGGCGTGGCGGAAACCATCAAACGAGTCGTGCTTCAACGGCTCTCGGCGGAAGCACGGCAGGCCGCGGCCTCCCGTGAGGCTGCGATCTGAAATCGACCACCATGCGGATAAGCGGAAAAAAACACGACATCAGTTACGAAGCAACGCTCCAGTTTTTCGAGGGCCGGGGCCGCGCCGCGCAACCCGACGCCCCCCAGACGGCGACGATGTACCAGGACAAGGAGCTCGCCTGCAGGCGTGACGCCTGCGAGAAGGAGACGGTCCTGCCGCTTCTGGAACTGCGCAGCGCCGACCGGGCGCTCGACATCGGCTGCGGCGCGGGCCGTTGGGCGGAGGTGCTCTCCGGCCGCACCGCCAGCTACCTGGGCATCGATTTCAGCGCCTCGTTGCTGAAACTCGCGGAAAGATTCCGAGCTCCGGGCGTCAGCTTCCAGTGCCTCCCGGCGCAGGAGGTTTCTCCGGCGGCGCTCGCCCTGCCGCCTCCCTTCGATCTCTTTATCTGCTCCGGGATCCTCATCTACCTGAACGATGACGACGTCCTGCGGCTCGGGCAGCGCATCGCCGCCATGGCTGCGCCCGGAGCCCGCCTCTACCTGCGCGAACCGATGGCCAGGGAAGAGAGGCTGACACTCGACCGCTTTCCTTCCGCCGAACTCCAGACCGAATACAGCGCAAGTTACCGCACGCTGGAGCAGTGCGACGAAATCTTCGGCGCACCGCTGCGCCAGGGGGGCTTCCGGCTTCTCCTGGAGCGGTCCCTCTACCCACCCGAACTCTGCAACCGCAAGGAAACCGAGCAACACATTCAGCTTTGGGCGAAGCTATGAAGAATACGAACACCGCGTTTGGATTCGATCTGGATGGCACGGTCACGCGCAAGGAGGTGCTGCCGATCATTGCCGCGGAACTGGGGCTGGCCGAGGAAATCGGCTTCCTGACCCAGATGACCATCAAGGGGCAGATCCCGTTCGAAATGTCCTTCCGGCTGCGCTGCCGGCTGCTCGCCGAAATCGAGGTCGACAAGGTCGCCGAGATCGTGGCACAGGTCCCGGTCGACGGCGTGATTGCCGGATTTCTCTCTGACAACCGGGAGCAGTGTTTCATCGTCACCGGCAACCTGGATGTCTGGGTGGAACGGCTCGCGGCCCGGCTCGGCTGCCGGGTCTATTCCTCCAACGCGCAAAAGCGCCCCGATGGCCGGCTGGGCCAGCTGACCCATGTTCTGCGCAAGAGCGCCGCCATCCGGGACCTGCGATCTCGGTTCGCGCGCGTGGTCTGCATCGGTGAAGGGTACAACGATCTTCCGATGTTCGAGGAGGCCGACATCGGCGTCGCCTACGGCGGCGTCCATCCGCCCGCGCGCGAAGTCATCGAGAACTCCGATTATGTCATTGGAAACGGAGAGGCATTATGCCGACTATTGAGCACGCTGTAATCGCCGTCGCGGGCCTGGGTTCCCGCCTGGGACTGGGCAAACCCAAGTGCCTCGTGGAAGTGGCCGGCCGGTGCATTCTCGAACACCAGCTCGACCTGCTCAAGGAAGTCCCCGACGTGCGCCTGGTGGTCGGTTACATGGAGCACGACGTCATCGATGCCGCATTCAAACTGCTTCCCGGCGTCACCATCGTGCGCAACCCGGCCTATCGCTCGACAACGACCCAGCAGAGCTACTGGCTCGGCGCCCGCCACCTCACAGGGCCTTGTCTCTACCTGGACGGCGACATTATTTTCGAAAAGGAAAGCTTTCATGCGTTTCTGGCCTGTGCGGAGCGAAACGCGCCTCTCATCGGAATAACGCCGGCAAAGACCGAGCAGGCCGTGTTTGCTTTTGCGCAACCGGGGGCGAACGGCCTGTTTTCCGTAGGGGGATTCAGCCGCAGCGAACGCACACCATGGGAATGGGCGAACATCGCGTATCTGCCGCAGGGATTGCTCGAGGAGAATGGCGGGGATGTATTCTCGCGGCTCGCACTGCACCTGCCTCTCAGCGCACAGCCGGTCGAATGCTGCGAAGTGGATACGGAAGCCGACCTCGCCCAGGCCGAAACCTTCGCCGCCAGCTTAATC
>Ga0315273_10011708_pt1 | contig 11224 bp, 11 predicted proteins | sample YL17G02_0_MG_FD_205753 | JGI IMG/M metagenome (GOLD analysis project Ga0315273, IMG submission 205753) | Sediment microbial communities from Yellowstone Lake, YNP, Wyoming, USA - YL17G02_0 | ecosystem: Environmental > Aquatic > Freshwater > Lake > Sediment | place: USA: Wyoming | collected...
CGGGATGGAGGAGATCTATGTCAAGCTGGAGAGATCCGACCTCATCATCTTCGGGACACCCATCTACTGGTACGGGCCCACAGCCAAGATGAAGCTATTCATCGATAGACTGCGGCCCTATATCGCAAGCCACAAGCTCGCGGGAAAGAAGGGAATGGTAGCTACTCCCTCTGAGGAGGGGCCGGGATGCTGCGGGCCGCTCCTGCAGATGTTTGCCATGTCCTTCAACTACCTGGGCATGGAGGATGCGGGCAGCCTGCTCGCTCAGGCCTACGAGAGAGGAGAGATCAGAAAGAGGCCGGGGGAGCTGGAGAGGGCACGGGAGATGGGAAAGTCGCTGTAACTCTTATACACTTATTCAATTCTCGCCTCAGACGAAACATTCATTATTAATGGTGGGTATCCATAGCCAGGTAATTTATATGTTTCCACGCAGATACATCCAAGTTGGGCTTATCGCCCTCATTTTTGCCTGCATGCCATCAAGCACAAGCATCGACTCGAATGCGTTCATTGATGCTGGTTGCTTTGCTGATGGTTACAGTCTGAATTGCAGCAGCTTAGGAATTGATCAGCGATTTGGCTATATGCAGATCTCTAACGCTTCCAGCGCATTAGAAAAGCTTTCCCCCAAGCTGCCTGTAGTCGAATGCCTCTTTCTAAGTGAAGACTACAATTCCCAAGAGGGCATAGTCCGCGAGGGCTGCATGATGCCGTTGTTCAGGAGATTTATTGTTAAGCAGGGCGAAGAATTTGAGTTGATTAGCAGCAAAGAGGAATTCCAGTCCATCTTTGCGCCAGTCGAGACAAAAGAGGAGGCAATGGCTTTTGCCGTAGCACTGACAAGCTCATTGCCAAGATATGATACTTCCGTTCCGGAGGGTTACTTCCCTGTAACGTCTTCATTAAGGCCGACATATGCGGAAGAGACCGAAAGAGGCTTTAAAGTCCATCTATTCGATAGTGAAATGTGTGGCTGCGGCTCCCATCCATATTATGCTATTGAATACCTTGTCACAAAAGATGGAAATGTGACAGAGCTATCGAGGGAGAAGGTCTACGACAGCAATTACAACATCTGCATAGATTGAGTGACGAATTGTTCTCATGTGCTCAATCCTGACAAAAATCATAAAAAGCCCGGAGAAAAAGGTTAAGCTGGTTTGTGGTTACTCAACACGAAATGGATTGCTAACGTTCTTGAAGATGTAGTTAGCTGTTCCGTATGTGCATGTCGAAGTCAATTGAAGCACAACACCCCAGGATGGATCATACCAGATCTTTCCGTATCCGCATTCATTTGTCGGAACACCGCTGCACTGATCGCCGGAGCCATCAAACCCCAAGCTTGACTTTTGCCCCGAGAAGTAAAGGTCTCCGCCCGCCAGGTAGATCCCCTCACCACAGGCCTTGTTCAGATGGAAAATGCCATGAGTGATAGTACCCGTCTCATCAATCTCGAAGGATATTTGGCAGGCTTGGTTTGTATCTTCCCTGTAACCCGAATAACTAAATTCTTCTGCCTGAGCAATACAACAAGCTGGCCCTACCAAGATAGCCAACAGCATCAAACTACCCAATGTCTTTTTCATGTTGATCCTCTTTTATATTTCATTCACGATGAAGCCCACGGCACGCCCGTCACCCTATCATGGCATGAATGGGCAAACTATATACATAAATTGTTATAGATACTTGTAGTTGGCGATTGCTGGAAATGGTCTGGCCAGAGAGATCCGGGCAGGAGAGATGGATGGCGTCGCAAAGTCTCTGAAGCTCGCGAAGGAAATCTCCACCCACATCGTAAAGGATGTTCCCAAGACCCCTGTCCGGCAAGATCATGCGCCGTGTCATCAAAGGCCAAGGCTCGATGAAAGGAGACCGGAGACCTGTCTGCTCTGGGCTAAATAGTCTCCTGGCACGAGCTTACGAGTTTGAGACACAGCCAACGTTCGAGGAGCGTTACATGCCTGTAAGGTCCACTCTACCCATTTTTTTATTTGCTTTTTGCCCAGAAGTCTTCCCGGTCCGATTGCTCTACAGGCTTTTCAAGGAATCGCTCGATAGATTCGATAAATTCATAGAAATCGTCCATACGCTCTGTTAAAATCTTGTAAGCCAAAAGGTCGTCGATCCTGCCGTATCTATGGACGATTATATTTCTAAATCCCTTCATCCTTCGGGTCTTTTCTGCCATATTCTGCGTTAGAATTCCAATATTGGCCAGGCTTTCAACAAAACTCTCTTCGCTTTCGGGAACGCTGAGACGCAGGTCTGAGTTAATTATTGAGCAGATATCGATAATATTTTCGATGGCGAACTCCATTCTTTTGTAGATTCCATCCTTGACCAGCCCTAGCTGAGAAAATTCCTCGAAACTTGAGGGAAGATTCTCCTCTACAAGGCTCACGCTCTCCTCGATCTCAACTAATTTTGATCTTATCAGCTCAATCCTGAGGTTTCTTTTTCTAGTCATTTTAGCTCATGCCTTAAGCGATGGATTCTATTCCCAGGTAATCGTAGTACCTGCGCTTGAAGGATTCAAACTCTTTAATGGTCTCATAAGCTTTGTCGTACATAAAGGGCGTATCATCCGAGTACAGAACCTTGCCCTTCAAAACCTGCATGCGTAAAGGAAGCGGAAGCTGCTGGAAGATCTTGATATCATAGACATCATCAAAGAGCTCTGATAAGACTTTGAGACGGAATTCGGAGGCATCTGCATCATCGTAGTATACGCTGATATCGATGTCCGAATCCTCTTTCATCCTGCCAACAGAAGCTGAGCCATAGAGAGTGATAAATCTGACTTTGTCGCCACCGAGCGATTTAATCCTTTGGACGGCTCGATCAATTTTCTCAGATAAGTTATGCATTACGATTGATCTCACTGGACTCTCTAGCGACCATTTTAGGGTTCAGAGCATATCCTTAAACTTTATCTCAATCTCAAGCTCATTTTTCTCGTATTCCACTTCGAGTTTGATAGGGAGTGTTGGATTGACTGAGATGGACAAGCTACCATAGGTTATTTCAACCTTATCTCCTGTTTCAATCTGCGAAGCCAGATCTCTTAGAAAGGCTGCTGCCTCAGAATTCGTCATATAAAACTCCTGTTTGAACTCCTCAATCCCTGTACCAGAGCAGAATTTTATGGAGGTTTTCCCAGGATTACCTAATAATTTAGCCATGTAATCGATGAATATGATTGAGTTTAAGCCATAAAGAGTTTTGGCCCATGATAATTTCGCTCTAATCTGCTTTTTACCACACCTTCAGATCGATCCCCTCGATCCGGACCCGCTTCCCTTCCGAGTGCACCACCACTCCCGAGTGCACCTTTTGCATCATGCAGTGCTCGGGCAAAAAGCGCACCGTCTCGCCTACCTCCGGCCTCTTGCCCCGGCTCACCACGCCCTCGAAGGCGGCCACCATGCAGATGCCGATGTCCTCGGGCGCGGGCAGCCTGTTGGGATGGGGCGGCATATTAATTTCCTCACTAGAGGCTTCGCTAAACTTTCACTCACTACTGAAGAATTCATATCGTCGTGAGACATATACTTTTCCGATGCACCTTGATAATTCTGCGCCAATTTATTATAATCACCAACTTTATAAAAATGGTTAGATTAAGCAAATAAATTCTAAAGAAGGTTTCGGGTTTTGAGAAAAACCTCAACTCTAAAATTGCTATCACTATTTTAAATACCAATGATATTATCTATTTTAGCATATTTTATACATTCTTAGCAAATTCTTCGTTCGCCTTAATGGGTTTCGCCAAGGCTATATCCTAGTCAGTGCAAGTGCATATTAGCATCTCAACTCACCATTGAAGATGCAAAAAGGGGCGGGCTCAGGCCTGTCCCTTCTCAATCTCATTTTTTAGTCGCGATGTCGCGAATTCTAGGGCGTGGGTTCGTGAGGCAAATCGCCTTGTTCCAACTTCTTTGTCGATCCATTCAACTAAATCAGCATCCATCGAAGCTGTAACTTTTACTTTATTATCAGACATGTTACGATATATAACTTCATTATCGTATTTAAGTTTAACCTATACCATATCATACGATACACTTAAATACGATAAATGCGTATTATAGATTGGTGAGTTTGAGATGTATAAAAATAAGATTTCCAAAGAGGAGCTAGACTCTGAAGCATTAAGGCTAATTGAGAAATACCCCAACGGCTATCTATCCGAGCCCGAGATTATCAGATGGGAAGGTTGGGCGGTGGCGATCAGGGGGCCTGATATAGATGGCCTCGATTCTCCCAGGGCCATTATCAGAGGCACTTATATGGAGATTAGAGCTTTTGAGATAGCTTATCATCGGATCAGAGGGGCGGCCCAAAGCTCTCCCTTGATCGGAATGGCGGATTGCAGGATCGCTATGGTGGCCTAAAATGGCTTCCATTCATCCGCGCGGATTTTGCGCGATTATATAATAAGATTAATATCTATCAGGCACCTCGGGATGGACATTCCGCACCTTATCGTCTTCATGCCAGGAGCATACCGGGAAATTGTGAATAGGACTTAACCCTATCCAATATATCCCAGCTCTTCGGCCTTGGCGAAGGCTGCATCGGCTTCTGAAGTGAGACCGAGCAACTTTAGTGCATCACCTTTGCTCTTCCAAACGTATGCATATTTTGGATTGATCTCTATGGCCTTGTCGTACGCTTTTATGGCTTCGTCATATTTACCCAAATCAGCAAGAGCATTGCCTTTGAATTTCCAGGCACTATAATCTTGTGGATTGATCTCTATGGCCTTGTCGTACGCTTTTATGGCTTCGTCATCTTTACCCCAAGCATCGAGACCACAGCCTTTTAAGAACCAAGTTTGTGGATTTTTTGGATTGATCTCTATGGCCTTGTCAAATGCTTTGATAGCGTCATCATTCTTGCCCATAGCATTGAGAATACTGCCTCTGTTGAGCCAAGCTTCTGCATATTTTGGATTGATCTCGATAGCTTTGTCATATGCTTTAATGGCATCATCATACCTGATATGCGCTCTTAGAGCCATCCCTTTTTTGTTCCAGGCTTCGGCAAGTTTGGGATCTAGCTCTATTGCCTTGTCGAATGCATCGATGGACTCATTATGTTTGCTTTGGTTAAGAAGCAAATCTCCTTTATTGAACCAATCTTCTGCCGTCTGCTGACACTGTACTGATGTCATCAATGCCAATAAAAGGATGGAAACGGCATACATCAATTTCATAAGACCGAGGAATTGCTTAAAGAATATATGGTTATCGAGCTGGCGATGTGGTCAAAAAAAAAGACGTGGGATTGGCCCGAATCCTAGCTATTGTTCTCCAGCTCTTTTGCTTTGGTGAAGGCGGCATCTGCTTCGGTGGTTCTTCCAAGGGCTCTGAGTGCGGTGCCTTTGTTGCTCCAGGCACCGAAATTGGATGGATCTAGCCTGATGGCTTCGTCACAAGTTTTGATGGCATCATCGTACTTGCCCTGGCTTATGAGAGCACTACCTTTGTTGCCCAGGGCTGCACCAGTTGCGGCATGGTTGGTATCTAGCCTGATGGCCTCGTCACAAGCCTTGATGGCCTCATCATGCTTGCCCTGGGCATTGAAAGCAACGCCTTTATTATTCCATGCCCCTGTATTGGTTGGATCTAGCCTGATAGCTTCATCAAACGCTTTGATGGCCTCGTCGTACTTGCGTAGATCACTAAGAGCATTGCCTTTGATGTACCATGCAACAGAATCGTTGGTATCTAGCCTGATTGCCTCGTCAAAGGCTTTTATAGCCTCGTCAAACCTGCCCTGGCCATAGAGAGAATCGCCTTTGGAGGTCCAGGCTGCGGCATCGTTTGGATCTAGCCTGATAGCCTCATCAAACACTTTGATGGCTTCATCATGCTTGCCCTGGGCATTGAGAGCACAACCTTTGTTGAACCAATCTTCTGCGGTCTGCTGACATTGTGCTGGCGTCATCAATGATTCTGGCTTTATGTCCATCTCCAACGTAAGTTCAGTCTCCGGAGTAAGCTGCGGAGCATTCATTACTTCAACATAAGAATCGTCATTCCCCCGGAATTGCAGAGCGGAACCAGAAGTGCCTTCAACCCAACCGGCATTATTAACTACCCCATTCCGTCCATATCTAGAGGAGTCCTTTGCGGAAGTTCCATTATTTTCGTCAAAATTCCAGTATCCTCTTAGATCGCTGGTCGAATTTCCAGTTATTTTAACTTCATCTATACTTCCCAGGAAGTTTGATTGGTCTGAAGCAGATTTAAACATCCCTCCGATCTTTAAAGGAGAGTCTCCTTTTTTATCGGCTTGGAATCCATTGGTGTTCTTATGAATCGAGGTTGCTCTTCAACGTAGATTTTTGTTCCATTGACAAAAATCTCCACTTTTTCTTCTTTGGTATTCAAATATACTTTTATGTGATTCCATGTGTTTGTCTTGATGATCCCTGGTTTGGTCCAGTATTCTCTCTCGCATCCTTCGTCTTCTAATGTGAAAACAAAAATAAGACCTCCATCGCTCATCGGCCACAATGCATAACTTCGTTCCCCGAAACATCCGGTTTGCTGGAGGTCTCCCTTATATATCACGGCACTATGCCAAGTGGGAGCTTGAACACAATTGGAATTGGCTACTCGTGGGCGTGCTGCTTGTGGGCGTTGCTGTATTATATCAATTATTGATGTTTCTTTTGAGGGTTTTTTTAAGCCATTTTCTAGACTAATGCTTGTGAGCACGCTATAAAGCGGATTAGCCATGTAGTAATCCCCATGAGCACCAGACCAATTTATCTTAGTATCAGGATATGTGCCATTGAATATGGCATAAACTCCGATTAATTCTTTGTCATATTCGGGCTTAGTCCAAGTTACAATCCATTCAACAGGATCATTGAATCCTTCTTCTTTGCAGTATTTGTTCAATCCGCAACAGTTAGATGCATAAAAAACATCGTCTGCGCCATCTGGTTTAATCTCGACGCCTGTACCAGATCCACAAATCGGTTTAACCAAATTTATAACATATTTTATATAATATTCACAAAGTATTCTTGAATCAGCGGAATCTGAAATGATGAGCGGATCATCTGATTTTATAATGTCAATTCGGATCGCAGATATGTTATCCGTTAGAAGTATCATATGATCATTTTCTTCTTGAATATCTTTTACAACATTCCATCCCAGTGGGATCTCAAAGGACAGACTGTGATTTTGATAAGAAGTTGTCTGATTCACCGCAGATGATACACCAATAAATAGAATTAATAATCCCAAAATGGCGATCGATTTATTAGCACAATTAGTTCGCATCGACTCCATAAACAGTCTTTCTCACTAACTTATAAAAAGGTTTCCAGATCTTGCAACCCATAATCCGCATTAAAGATCAAATAACCAATAATATTCTTGCTATCTATTTCAATATATTAATATTATTGCATGAAATTAGAATATTTTTTAAATTTATGAATTTACCAATATGCCGGAAAGTAGAAGTTCCATACGAAGGTCTTCGGTCGGAAATTATCGGAGACAACCGGTGGCTAATAAATATAATAAAATATAAATAGTTTCAATTTGTAATTAAACGCCAAAATCGCTATCAAGAAAAATATTTAACATTCCTGCCTTACTGCGGAAACCCTCATGAGCCAGGACGAAGGCTCATGCCCGAAGAATGAAAAAACCGATATGCGGTTCGATTGTTTCATAGGAAACCCTTATGAGCCGGGACGAAGGCTCATGCCCGAAGAATGTAAATCGATATGCAGTATGAGATTTACATGGGAATGTGGGATAGAAGATTGCATGAAATTCAAAACTCGAAAGTATATTTTCTCACAGTGTCTTCGAAGCCACTTATCTTTATTTCATATGTAAGAATACTTGAGATTTCCTCAAAGTAAGTTTTCTCAAAAATTAAGCGATTAGCGATCATTCTTTTTATCTGGAAGACCTCATCACCGGTAGGTTTATCTATATTGGCCCTGATACCTTCTAGACCATTAGGCTTCTTATTAGGCTTTTTATTAGCCTTGATACAATCAAGATGTTTGCGCGTATCTTCATCTAATATACCAGTATATTTATAAAGATCATCTTCCATTATGATTTTATTCAGTCCCGTTATTATCTTGTTCTTTACCCCCAATATCGCTAGATACTCTTGAACTTTTTCATCTATTATCATGGCCTTAGACGAATCGTTTATTTTTTTCAGCGAATCTAGATCTTCTATGCTTAATTCCTCATCGGCTGTGTCGATTTGCAAATAATTTTGAGCTAATTTCTTTAATTCTTCATTGAGCTCAAAAAATAAATTTGGTTTATTTTTTAGCTCTGATATATCTTTTCTAAGAAGATTGTGAGACTTAGACACTAAGAGAATATGATGAGATAGACTATCCTCATCAGCGTGTTCATAATCTTTATAAATTCGGTCTAGTAATTTATCAATATCTCTAATATCGCCTTCTGATAGCAATAGAGAGCTAAAACTGTTATCGTTGATAATAGCTTCAAAGCCAAATTGCTTTTCAATTCTAGTCTGTAATGCTGGAGTTAATCTAAAATTATCCTCCTTATTTCTAGGAAGTTGTATAATATCGAAGTATGCCAGATCGCGGTTCATATATCTAAAATACTCTGAGCTATTACTAAAAAAGCTCTTAAAAAGACCGCTGGTCTCAGGTTCATTCATAAGAACCTTTTTAATAACGCTTATAAGATCATTCGTATCTTGGAATAGCTTGAAATCGGTTTTAATCAAGAACGTCTTCATATTCTCAGAAACAATATTTCTTTTTTTCAATCTATCAACTGCTTTTTCATCTCTAATACGCTCCTTCTTTTGCAGGAACAATTCGGGAAACATTGTATAAGCGTTACTTCTGCCCGAGTCTTCTAGCTCTTGAACCATCTCCTTTAGCATCTTTATACGATCTTTCCAGCATAATGCGCCCATGGGGAGGACAAAATCTATCCGCCCCCTTCTCCTCATCGCAGAATCAACACGATCGATTTTATTAGTAGCCAAAATAAATTTTATATCCTTTTGATTATATAACTCTTGAAATTTGGGAAGGAGGGAGGTTAATATCCACTTGGACGATGAACCGGAGGTCTCACTACGAAGCTCAACAAGCTGATCCACTTCATCAAAGAAGATGACTGTATTTCCCATCTGGATGAGCCTCTTGAAAAGAGAGGTCGCTTTTTTGATAATATTGGGTTCTCCCTCCTCTAGGAATTGGCCAGGGGTAATCTCAACGTAATTCCAGCCTAGTTCTCTAGCAAGGGCTCTTGCTATTGAGGATTTGCCTGTTCCAGGAGGGCCATAAATAAATGCGGATCTATACTCTTGATTTGATTTACCGGGCTCCTGGACCATATTATTTAATATCTCTTTAATTTTATAGCTACTCCTCAAATCACCCCAGGTACCCATGAGATGCTTAGAATCCCAGGCTTGAAGATATTCTATAGATTCCTTTTCAATAAGGCGAGAAATAAGCTCGCAGTATTTTATAAGAAATAGTAATGTATGACCAGCGACCCAAGATTTAGATTCACGGCTGGCTTCGTATTCAGGATACCATCCAAGAGGGATAATAAAGTTTTCCTTTATTGAATTTTTAACAATAACATCATTAATAAAGGTATCATAAACCTTCTTGGCAAAATCAGGTCTAGATATTATGTCAATCTGATCGGAAAAAGTACCTCCCTTGTAACAATCCTTTGAACTATCAGAGAACTTAACTAATAATAACTCATTTATTCCACTTGCTAATTTTCCTTTTATTTCATTCATCTTCGCTTTGTTATCTTGTGATCCTAAATCCCCATACGCCCTAATGGAGTTTATTAGATTTTCATAATCCTTTCCACCACTATGTGAGTTTGCTTTTTCAATTTTCTTCATTATATCGTTGGGATTTTGAATATCCTTGGATGAGAAAAGGGGAAACATATCCACCTCCCGTTCTCGTAAGCGCTTTATTATCCAATTGTAGGTTTTATTCAGGTTGGACTGATAAATATCTAAATCTTCTTTAAGATCATCATGGAGAAGCATATCATTGAGGCATTCTACGCTTGATAAGATCCTGCTCATAGCTATTAATCGGAAGCTCTCTCGATTTATTTTTCCACTTTCTAGAATAAAATCTGCGTTGACTACACTGCCAATAGGCCATAATCCCGTCTCAAGCTGCTCTTTAAAAATTATTTCTAAGACTTCCTTCTTAATTTTATCATTAGAATAGCGTTTATCAATTGTTACTATTAAAAGACTGTAAATCAAACGCTTTGCATCAAAGAGAGATCTATCATTCGATTTGTAGAGGGCCATTTGCCGATACATCTCATATTTCCCGATCTCATAGTTTTCATCGATAACTCTATTAAAATTATCCGGAGTTATGATCGCATCTTTCCTGCACAACAGCTCCTTCTTCCAATCGGAGAGTACTATCATAAATGCATAATATATATAAGGGTGTGTATCTCCTTTATATTTAAACTTTTTATTATCACGCGAATATTCCTTATATAGTAATTCTATTATCTTAAGAATTGTTTCCGGCTTATGGCTCCAATTATCATTCTTTTCATCAACCCGTACTTTCTCCAAAATTATTCTTAGATGTGAGAGAATATTAAGAAGGACAAATTCATCAGTACTAGTGTTTAAGTGAAAAAACTCGTTAGAAGAGTGTTCCTGATCTTTATTGGAATTTTCGTTTAAATATCCATTTAATCCCTCAATTATATATTCATAATAATTTTTTAACGCCCCAAAATAATCTTTGATGGGGATATTATTTTCCTTCCAAAGGTCAAGATATTGGGAAAGGGCACAAGAGCAAATCGTTGTAGAGCTTAAGTTGATTCTACTATTATTTGGATTTTCATCATATGTTAATTTAAACTTTGGACCATCGGAATTATGATAATTCATTAAAATATCTTTGGATTTTGTTATTTTAAAATATTTTATTTCGTCGTGCAATCGCAAGAGCTTATCAAACTCACTTTTGCCCGTATCCGTATAGATCCCTCGCCCTGTAACAGTGATAATTGATATAAATGAGGGTGTCGGAAAAGTAGTTAACTCTTACAAATCCCACTTAGTGTTTGTAAAAAATTAGTTCTGCATTCGAAATATACGTTGCGCAGCGAAGCATTTATATCCTCAAAATGCTTATATTGCATAA
>Ga0315273_10011709_pt1 | contig 11223 bp, 13 predicted proteins | sample YL17G02_0_MG_FD_205753 | JGI IMG/M metagenome (GOLD analysis project Ga0315273, IMG submission 205753) | Sediment microbial communities from Yellowstone Lake, YNP, Wyoming, USA - YL17G02_0 | ecosystem: Environmental > Aquatic > Freshwater > Lake > Sediment | place: USA: Wyoming | collected...
GAGATCCTCGACTTCCAGAAGTGCGGTTACGCGATGTTCTGCAAGTCAACCCGGGTGGTTGAAGGGAAGGTCATCTACGACCGGCTGCAGTGGCTGGAACCGCAGACGGTGGATCCGCACGGTTGGGTGATCGGCGACAACGACGACCTGATCTCTGTGAAGCGGACGTACCGGACCCCGCAGCAGAACTACGAGATCATGGCCCCGCTGCTGGCGGAGCAGTTGATGCTGTACGTCTGGGACATGAAGGGGGCCCGGTACGAGGGGCGCCCGAAGATCCGATCGCTGTACGGTGCGTTCACGCGGAAGGACTTCATGGTCCGCAACGCGGTGATCTGGGCGCAGAAGGTCGGGTCCCCGATGCCGGTCGCTCACTACCCCGCGAACCTTCCGTCGCAGCACATCCCTCTGGTCGAGAAGGCGGTGATGGCGTCTCGCGGGCAGTCGCCCGCCGAGGCGTACGCGATGTTCCCGATGGGGCCCGGCGGGGAGAAGGTCGAGATCACGTTCCCGGCTCTGAACGCTGGCGAGGTCGATCGGATGCGCGGGCTGATCGAAGCGGAGAACGCCGAGATCGCGCACGGCAGCGGGACGAAGCAGCAACTGCTGGGCGAGACGGCGAGTGGGTCGAGGAACCTCGGGGAGTCGGTGTCCGCCGACGAGGACATCAACACCCAGGCGGTGGCCCTGCTGATCTGCGAGACGGAGAACCACGGCGTGGGGAACCTCCCGGGGACGATCCAGCAGTTGATCGAGTGGAACTTCCCCGACGTGAAGAACTTCCCGCAGATCCAGGTGTCGCGCATCGGGCCCACGGAGAACTTCAAGACGCTGACTCCAATGATCCAGGCGATCGTTGCTGGGATCATCCCCCTGACTCCGGAACTTCGGAAGCAGGTGACGGAGAAGTTCGGGATCACGCTGAAGGATTCGGATTACGCGAAGCCCCCGGAGCCGCTCGGCCTCGTGCCGAGGGCTGAGGGGAACGCGAGCAAGGACGCCCCGTCTCCCGCCGACGCTGGGAAACCCGCCGGTGGAGCGGATTCGACGCGGCCGAAGGCTGCACCAGACCCGAAGGCGGGAGTCGGGGCGCTCGTCTCGGAGGATTTCAGGACCAGCCGACACCTCGACCTTCGACTCGGGATTGAGAGGATGTTGCAAGCAGACTCCTACCCGAATGGACCCTCGGTAGCTGCCCCGACCAGCACAGGATTCTGGCGCGCTCCGACTCGTTTCGAGTCGAAGGTCTGTCTGCTCGGGGCTGTGTCTGGAACGCTCCAAACCGGGGCAGAGCAGGTGGGGTCCGCGATGCGTCGCGCCACTGGCAAGATGGTCGAGGACATACTGGTCCGCGTCGAGTCGGGCCAAGTGACGCGCGAAGCGACCACCGGTCTACGCCGAGCCCGCCCGAAGGGCGAAGCCGCCATGAAAGACGAGGTCCAGAAAAGGTTCCTCGATGTGGCGCGCGTCGGGATCCAGCAGGCCCAGGAAGAACTCACTCGGCAGAAAGCGCTCGCGGACAAGGTGTCATCCGGGGTGACGACCCCATTCTCAGTCTTCGGACTCAGCAACCTCGCCACGCAGGACGAGCAGACCTCGATGCTCCCGGCTGGCGCGATGATCCCAATCGCAGCCGCGATCGCCGTGGAGATCCAGAAGTTGATCGACCGATCGGGTGGTTCGTGGCAGGTTCGCCCGATCCTCACCGCGGAACTGGCGGCCGAGGCGCGGATCGCCTCTGGAATCGCCATTGACGAGATCTGGTCTCGGCTGCTCGACGAGGCCATTCGGGAGTTCAACCTAGCGACTCGCTCCGGGTTGAGTGAGGCGGAGGCGGTGAAGCGGGTGGAGCAAGCGCTGCACGCGCTGTCGCCCGCCAAGGGCGACCTCGCGGCCCGGCAGGTTGCCGAGGTTGCGTACAACGCCGGGCGCGACGTGGCCGCCAAGGAGGCCGCCGTGAACGGCGAAGCGCAGTGGGTCGTGCGAACCGAAGCGGTCGAAAGCCCCTCGTGCTGCGCGACCTGCAGGAACCTCGATGGGATCTACCTGAAGATCGGGACCCCGGCGTATGAGCAGTACCGCGCGCCGTCGTTCTGTGACGGCGGGGATTCCTGCCGGGGGTTCAACGTGATAGTTTCAGCATCGTTAGCGAAACTGCTTGACGAGGGGACGGCGCGATGAGTCAACAGGTGCAGATCGACTTGTCCAGTCCGCAGCAGATGTTGAACATGCTTCTAGGGCGCCAGCAGCACATCGAGGCGACTGTCGCGGCGATCAAGACTCGCCCGGAGGGTTCCGCGCCCCTAACCCCGGACGACCTTTCGGACATGCTGCTGGAGATCATGCAGACGCAGTCGCTGCTGCTGATCGCGATGGCGTCGATGCAGCAGCACCGGCTGAACCTGTCGTCCGGTGGGATCGCGATCCCGCAGTTCGGCATCCCAAGAAACGGAGGACGGTGAAATGTTGAGTTGGAACGAAAAAGAAGAAATCGCGAAACTCATGTCGAAGATGAGCGTGGACGATGGCGACCACGACTGGCTTGCCGACAGCACGATGGCCGCCTTCACCAGTAAGGGCAGGACGGACTACGTGACGGCATGCATCAACGACAAGAACCTGACGGCCGACGAGGTGATCACCGTCGTCGATGACATCGATGATGCGATCATCGATGCCGCGAAAATCCGAGCCGTTGGCGGATGGGCGCCATAAATGTCCGCCGGACTGACGGCCATCGCTCCCGACGTGATCCGCCTCGTCTTGGAGCGTCCGGACGGTTCTGGACTGATCGAGATGCCGATCCTGTCTGTACAGGCCAGCATCGATCTGTCGAAGACCGCCAGCGTCAAGGGCGGGATCGAATCCATCACAAGGGCCGACCTCCAAGACGCGGTCCGCAACTTCGCGCAGTGGCCGGGCCCGGTCCCAGTTCATGTGGACCCGCACCGATCCTGGCGCGAAACGGCGGGCCCCGCGGACGGCTTCATCGATCATCTGGAAGTCAGAGGCGACAAGCTGTGGGCTCGATTCGACCTCACGGCGCCGCTGTTCAAGTCCGTCAAGGAGCGCCGGTGGCGAGGCTTCTCCGTTGACTGCACGCGCGATCTGGCGCTTCCGACCGTGAAGCTGGAAGGCTTCATCGTTGCCGGTGGCGTATTCACGAACCGTCCCGCCGCGGACGTTCACAATAAAGTGGCCGCAAGCTCCGAGGTCGTTGGCGATCTTCGGACCCTTTACGTTCCCATTGAGGAGACGAAAATCATGGCTGACCAGAAAGACGACAAGGATCTGACGGTATCCCTCGCGACCGCCGAAGCCGAGGTGAAGTTCCAGGCTGGCACCATCCTGGCGCTCGAAACGAAACTCGCGACCGAGAAGTCCGAGCGCCTCGAAGCCGAGAAGCGCGCCGACAAGGCCGAGCGCGCCATGGCAGACAACGACGCCGAGACGAAGATGGCGCGCATGTCGGTCGAGAGCAAGGGCGCCCAGATCACCGAACTCACGGATCGGATCTCCGACCTGGAGAAGGACCGCAAGGACCTGCGCGAGAAGATCAGGACCACCGAGGTCGAGTCGACCAGCACGAAGGTCCTGCAGATGTGCAACGCGGCCATCCGCGAGGGCGTGCCCCCGGCCAAGATCGCGGCCTTCGGGGACTACGAGAAGAACCCGGCCAAGTGGGCCGCGAACTTCGCCTCGCTCGACGCCGCCGCTCTCTTCCTCAAGACCCTGCCTCGGGAAGCCGCCCTGCGCGCCGTCTCCTCCGGGCACCAGATGCCCACGGAAGACGACACCAGCGCCGCCCTGACGCCGGAGATCGTCGCGGACCTCAAGCGCCGCGGCCTGAATCCCAAGTACGCGAGTCTCTCGACCGCGGACGAACTCAACGCACTGAACCAGAAGTAAAGAGGACACATCATGCCTGCTCTCAATGCCGACGCTCAAGTCTCCCTCATGGGAGGCGGCGTCAAAGTCGTCGGACCGTGCTCCGCCACCGGAGCGTCGACGATCTTCGCTGGCTCTCTCCTGTTCTCCCCCGCCGTTGGGACGACCGGACTCGTCAAGGTCGGTCTGCCCGCTGGCGCCGACACGGCCTGCCGGTTCCTGGGTATCTCATCCAAGAGGCAGTACACCACCGCAGTCAACCAGCCGATCGAGTACTACGTCGGCGGCGTCTGGCTGTTCCCGAAGTTCTCGTCCGCTCCCAGCGCCGCGTTCCTGGGCATGTACGTCGGATTCGGGGTCGCGATCAACGACACCGACAACCCTCTCGACATGACGAGGCTCGGCATCTTCATGGGCGGAGCGAACCCGGCCGCGGGCGACCGCATCGTCGGAAGGGTTGTCGGATTCGACAACCTGACCTCACTCAATCCGATCGTTGACCTCACCCTCGGTGGGTGCTCGACGATCATCACCTCCGGCGCTCTCACCTAGGAAAGGGCGAAAAAACCATGCTTACTCAAGGCGACGCCCTTCTCAAAGCGACCGCGAAGGCTGCGTTCTGGCAGTCGTACGAAGCCTACCCATCGATCATGGGTGGGATGGTCGCTCCCGTCACCTCCGACTCCACGTCAGAGGACTACCCCTGGCTGGCGTACGCGCCTGCCGTCCGCGAGATGATCGGGAGCCGCGTCAAGCGGAATGTTCCCGAACTGAAATGGACCATCGCAAACAAGAAGTGGGAGAACACCGTCGCGATCGCCTGGGAGACCAGGAAGTTCGCCAAGCTGAATCAGGTGCAGGCGCTGCTCGGCAACCTCGGCGCGAAGGCTCGCGCCTACCCAGACAAACTGGTGTCAGGTCTGATCGCGAACGGCAACACAGCAGGAAATACCTGCTACGACACCCGGAAGTTCTACGACACCGGCCACTTCGACGCGGGAGCGGCGTACACGGCGACCCAGACCAACTACTTCACGACCGAGGTCCCAGCGGCAGCGACGACGCTCTGGACGGACCTGGAGATCGCGTACGCCATCAATTTCGGCCGAGGCAAGCTCATGTCCTACAAGGACGGCGACGGCGACCCGGTGTGGATGGATCCGAACGCTCCGATCGTCGTGCAGTGCTCTGTCGACATGTACCCCAGGGTCGCCGTGCTGCAGACCGCGGCGCAGTTGACGGGCGGAGCCAGCAACCCCGTCCTCGGCGCGTTCAAAGTGATCGCGAATCCATGGCTCCCCGATTCGGGAGGAGTCGACCAACTCTGGTGCTTCAACGTGAGCGGAGCCCACAAGCCGTTCATTCTCCAGACCGCTGAACCTGTCACGCTCGAAGACGACATGGGCGGCGACAACGACTTCAACACGAAGGACGTGAACTTCGGGTCGTTCGGCTACTACAACGGGAGCTACGGCGACTGGAGGTATTCGGTCTACCTCAAGGCGTCGTAACCGTCAGAACCAAGGAGGTGGGGGCGGAAGCCCCCACCTTTGGGGAAACCATGAAAGTGATCCAGACGATGCGGGAGAAGATGACGCTTCATGGCGTCGAATTCCCGCGCAACCGAGAGGTCGAGCTTCCCGCTGACTGGCCATTTTTCGAGACGAGTGTCGAGAATCTCGAAGCATGGGGTTTCACGATCATCCACGACCCCACCCCGAACCTCCGCCCCAAGGACGACCCCGACACGACCCCGATCCTCGTTGACGGCAAGGCAGTGCCGCCTCCTGGCATCAAGGAACACAAGATTGAGACCCCGCCGCCAGTGCTCCACGAAGCTGACTCGACCGAGCCTCCGCCTCCGGTGGCCGAGAGCAAGACCGACATGCCGCTGGAGTTCCACCGCAACCCAGCAGTCGTCAACAGGAAGGCCAAGCCATGAAAAAGAAGGACGACGAGCCCGATAACGATCAGGACAGCCAGGGCGACAGCACCCCGCAGGACAACCAGCCCCCCCACTGGAAAGACGGCAAGAAGCCCAAGAAGGGCCAGAAGTAGATGGCCTACACCGCGAACGACGCCTTCTGCGCGCAGGCCGACGTCGAGGGCCTGATCGGTCGCGGTGCGTTCACGAGCACGACGAAGCCCAGCGCGCAGCAGTGCCTGGACTGGATGGCCCGCGTCGCGGCCGAGGTCGAGTCGAGGCTGGCTGAAAACGGGATCGCCTACACCGTGACAAGCCACGGGGCCCCATTCCCTGCCACCCCCACGGACGCCCGCACGTTCCGGTTGAAGGTCCTGGCCGAGTCGGCCAACGCGAAGGGCGCCGCGGCCCAGGTCCTCGAAATGCACGACGTCAAGGACGAGTACGGGCGCGTCCCTTCGGCGGTCGCGATGCGTGAAGAGTACCTCGCCCTCATCGGAACAATCACGGCCGTCGCCGACGCCGCCACGCTAGTCGCCGCGTGCTCCATCACAGATCAGACCGGTCTTGAGTTCAACTCGGACACGGAGTTCTGATGCTTTCGGCGCGCTGCGTCGTCAAAATGAACCTATTGAAGGCTGCGCCAACGACGTTCTCCGATCAAGGATTGAAGGATGCCGTCAGGGTCGCCGACGAGAAGTACCGGGCCCAAGCGAAGACCATCTGGGCGACTCAGGGCGCCGCCAGTGGAACGAAGTGGAAGGATCTGGACCCGAAGTACAAGCGGTGGAAGGCCGGGGTCCAGAAGACGATGCGGGCGGCTGGCAGGGTGAGTAGGCTGAAGAAGTGGATCGTAAGCGATCTCCAGGGGCCAGAGATCAAGGCCGTCTCCACAGACGTACTGGTCCTCCACGGCAACATGCGCCGAGCCTTCGCCTACAAGACCGAAAACCACATCGCCGAAATCGACGTGTACCGCAAGCAGGTGAGGATCACTCTCGGTGCGACGGGGCCTGAGTACTGGGGCTATCACGCCAGGGGAGAAGGCAACAACCCCAAGAGGGATCCGAACCGTCGCACGGACGCGCAGAAGGAAGAGATCAAGGACGCCGCGATGGGTGTGCTCCTTGCCGACTTCAACAGAAGGACACGTCCAGGTGGGCGATGATCTTCACCTTCGACCCTCCAGACGACGCGATCTGGAAGTGTAACGAGATGGCGAACTGCGGCCCGGAAGCGACGGCGCCATCGCCTCCGAACGTCCTCAACCTCGACTTCCTTCACGACCCATCCAGCGGAGATGTCAAACTGCCTCCGAGCGCAGTCACGAACCTGACGATCCCAGTGGGGGAGAGGTACACGGTCAGGCTCCGGTGCAATTTCGATCAGGTGGCGGGAGACCTGGACTACTTCGGGGTGCTCTACCCCAAGCGGGTCTCCGGCATTCAGGGCGATGGGTACGCCGGATACGTTCATCGCGAGCCGGGACAGACCGGTTGGGAGTACCGAACGCTGACTGGAGTCTTGACCGGGACCGGGATCACGGGCATCACTCCTCAACTCTCAGTTGATGGTTTCGCGTCACCAGGAACCGGCGGCGGCGGAACGATCATGGTTGACAATCTAGAACTCGTTCCATTCGTGGACGAGGAGGCGAAGAGTATGGCGGTCCTTTTGTCTGCTTTCGGGACGAGGGCCGTGATGGCGCTCGCCCAGGCGACTCTGAACACCGAGATCGGATACATCAAGTCCGAGACGAACACCTACGTCGACCTCCCCGCCATCACCGGGTGGCGGACCTACGATTCCGGGCAAGCGACCCCCGACGTGGTTGAGGCTGAGGTGTTCGAGGTCGGGGAGACGACCTTCCCGCACGAGAGGTACGACCAGTCGACATGGAATCGAGCTAACCCCAGGACACGGGTCATGTCGAAAACTCCGATGCGCATCGCGATCAACCACGCCAATCGTGGCGACGCCGCGCACTCAGACGCCACCCTCCTCGCCAACGAGATGGCGGAGCGTTCGAGGCTTTACGGCGCGGCCCTGCTGCGTTGCTTCCGAAACGATCCGACCTGTGCGCAGCCCAGCACCGTGAGCGTCGTCCCACAGTCCCTCCGCTTCTCCGTGCACGACGCCTCTCGCCTGAGTGACGTGGTGCGCCGGGTTGGACGGGTTGAGTTCGACTTCGACCTCCATTTGGCAGAGACTGCCATCGGAGAAACGATCGCTTCCGGGGGGCTGCTTCCTTCGGTGACGTACATGGAACTTCCGTGAGTGTGATTCAATCTGAGGGGGCTAGGCGCCATGGCGCTGAAAAGCCGGTAAACCGCGACCGGCCAGGCCCCCTCAGTTCAATGCGGAGAGGCCGAAGGGCCAGGAGAATGATAAATGGCGACTCCGTTTAGAAGTGGCAGGGGTATCGTTGGAATCATCGAGGAGACCACAGCGGGGACGTACAACGTGCCAGGATCCACCGAATCGTTCCACGCGACGAATATCTCCTACACCCCAACCCAGCAGACGTGGGAGCGCAAGGACTCAACAACGAACTTCGGACTTCGCGATTCGATCCCTGGAGCGGCCGAGGGGGACCTGACGTTCGAAGTTGCGTTGACGGGCGTAAGCGCCATCGCTGCAACCCACATCGCTCCCTTTCCTTTCTGGGAAAAGGCGTTTATGGCGTGTGGCCATAAGCGGACATTTACCGCCAGTGTCAGCATCGTCTACGAGCCGACCACGGTGTTCACTGGAGCGGTCACAGGCTTGGGCCCCTGGGTCACACAGCCCTCTTCCGGATACAGCGTTTCCATGTGGACGGATAATCAGGGCGGTGCGAGTTCGTGGATTTTCTCGATCTGCGGGGCTCAGGGCGACGTCTCGATCTCGACAAAGCAGGGCGAACCCCTGATTGCCAAGTTCAAGTTTCACGGCGCATACCAGGCTGCAGCTTTGGGCACTCAGGTCAGCGCCGCAGGAGATCCGGCGCTCAATCCCCCGACGTTCATGGGGGCTACGATGAACCTGCTGGGTATCGCCGCGACTCCGACGTCCAACCCAGCCTCCTGGGCTTTCGATGGATGGGAGTTTTCCAAGGGCAACGTCCTCTCGAAGCGTGGCGACGTCTCGGCCACTTCTGGAGTCCGTGGCGCCTGGATCACGGGCCACAAGCCGACGATCAAACTCGCCCCCGAGATGGTGAACAAGAGCGCTCCGTTCGTCGGCATGGATTTCTACGATAGGTGGAGGAAGGGAACGGCTGCAGCAGCGAACTCGTTCGTTGCGAACCTCACGACAACCCCATCCACGGGATCCAAATTTCTGTTTACTGTTCCTCAAGCCCAGATCCGAGAATTGTCGCTCGGAGACCGAGAAGGTGCCATCACAAACGAGATCACGATGGCAATCACCACGCCCAAGGACGCAGCAGATGGTGCCGATTACTCTTTGGGGATCTACACCAGCGTCGTCTAGCAACCAACACGGCGCCTGCGGAGCGCCGTCTTTTTCGCGCGGGAGGTTCTATGATCGTAGGAACAGTCAACGCATCGGAAGATCAACTGTGGAAGTGGTTCGTCGTCCCCGACACGGACGCCGAGGTCGAACTGCGCATGGTGAGCAGAGACGAACTGACCGCACTAGGGAAAAGTTCGAACCTGAGCATCCAGGCTAAGTACATCGCGAAGCACTTCTTCAGGGACTTCAAGAACATGGCAGATCGGAACGGAGAGGCGATTGTCAACACGGAAGATAACCGCGTTGGGATCCTCGCCTACCGTCCGCTGTGGGCCTTCGTTACGACCAAGTTGACCGATCTGGGTGGGTGGTTCGATGAGGGAAAAGAAGACAGCGGCTCCGTCTCTTAAGGTGGGCGGTACCGCTTCTGAAAGCGCAACCTGGATGGATATCGGAGGACCACGGCTCCTGCGTTGAGTCTCCATGTATTCGGTGCAAGGCCGAGAAGCACCTCACGAGAAGCGACAGGGAGATCATGGACTTTCTATCCATCGTGCAGGACCAAGTGGTCAACCTAGCCCCAATGGGCGTGGAGGAGGGCGGGCCGTCCGCCCTCTATCCGCGCCTTGAGGGGTGGCTCGCTGCCTGCGACCTTTACAACATCCCTCAGCACTCCAGACCCGGAATCGTTGAAGCCGCGAGACTCCTGTTCGCGGGGATACACGACCGAACGAATGTCTCCGGTCTGCACCAGATGCCCGTCGAAGAACTCTTAGAACCGGGGGCGGAAGAACTCGATGGCTGACGAAGTCTCTAAGCAAACGATCATCATCACCGCCGAGGACAACGCCACCTCGACTCTGCGGTCTATCGAAGCGACAGCCATCGGGGGAGCGAAGCGCATCGAGAGCGCATTCGTCACGGCCGAAACAGGGAAGATCGCTGCGGCCGAAGGGACCTTTCAGGCCCAGAACGCGCTTCTGATCAAAGCGCAGGGCGCGCACACAGCCGCTCTCGCCAGGCAGAGTGCGGCGCAAACAACAGCGAACGAAGCGCAAGTGGTGTCCGCCACGGCCAGGGCGGAGGCTACCTCCGCGATCGCGAAGGTTGAATCCGACGTCATCCTGGGTCACTGGGCGAAACGCGCTGGGAGAGTCGCTGAGTTCGAGGCGCTCTCTACTTCCTACGTCGCCGACGCCGCAGCGGCGCAGACGGCGATCGTAGAGGCGGCCGAAGCAAAGAAGACAGCGAAATCGCTGTCGGCGGCTGCGGCTCGCGCTGCCATCCCGGCCCAGCAGACCGCGCTTGAACTGGCGGCGGTAGAGGCTCAGATCGCGATCTTTGAGGGCAAGCTGGTCGCAGAGCAAGCCACCTTTGACTCTGAACTCATCGCAACGGCAAGAAACGCCGCCGCGAAAGTGGCTGCCGCGCAAGCCGGAGAGATTGCTCATACAAAGTCTGTCGCAGACGGAGTCTCACAAAGGCAGATGATTCTCAACGTCGGCAACGCGGCGTACGCTGCGTCAGCAGCCGAAACGGCCGACGTCGTACTGTCTAAAGAATACGCGATGACCGCGGTTCGAACCGCGATGACGAAGAACGCCGCTGCGACCCAGGGGGCCATCGTCACGGCGTCCTACCAGCAGCAGTTGATCACGGCAGTCGCCAACCAGACGGCCATCACTGGCGCAGTCATCGTCGGGGAGGAGGCTCGGGCCGCGGCGAGGGTCAAAGGAGCCACGAAGGAGTTGGCGGCAGTCGAGGCTGGACTCGCGGCTCAGAAGTTTGCCACGGACGCTCATGCCTCTGCGCGCGTTGCCGCCCACGTGGGTATGGTCGCCGCCCTGGCGGCCCTGGAGGACATACCCAAGGCGGCGGTAGTCCTGTCCTATGAAGAGCAACTGAAGGCCGTTGTGGTGGCTCAGGCGGCCCAAACGATAGCGGTCAAGGCCGGG
>Ga0315273_10011710_pt1 | contig 11223 bp, 9 predicted proteins | sample YL17G02_0_MG_FD_205753 | JGI IMG/M metagenome (GOLD analysis project Ga0315273, IMG submission 205753) | Sediment microbial communities from Yellowstone Lake, YNP, Wyoming, USA - YL17G02_0 | ecosystem: Environmental > Aquatic > Freshwater > Lake > Sediment | place: USA: Wyoming | collected...
AAATTTTTCTTTCCCGCATTTGTGGAAGCAGGTGTGTTCATGGGGTTTTCACTCCTTGCTTCTCAATCTCTTCGAGGGATGTTCCAGTCATCATGAGGCCAATTTTTTCAACATTATTATCCTTGACTTCACCCATAATCTTGCCTTCATAAATCACATAGATCCGATCACTCAGAGCAAGCAATTCCTCCAATTCCTCTGATATCAACAAAACAGCCGCACCCGTCTCTCTTTGGGTCAACAAAAGCTTTTGGACACTCTCAATGGCACCAACATCCAGTCCACGGGTGGGTTGGACAGCGATCATCAATTTTGGGCAACAGGAGATTTCTCGTGCCAGGATCACTTTTTGTAAATTACCTCCTGAAAGTAACCTGACAGAAGTCTTGATTGAGGGAGCCATGATATCGAAAGACAGCTTTAGATCGGATGCATATTTGTCTGCTGCGATCGCATTGAGCACCCAACCATGACCGATGGGTGCATCGTGGTACTTTTTCATGATCATGTTGTCTGTGACACTCAGATTAGGGGCAGTACCTACTTTTATGCGGTCTTCGGGGACCAGTGAGACCCCTCTTCGTATCCCAAAGTTGATCGGTTTGTTGGTAATATCTTCCTGTTGAACAATAATTTTGCCGCTGGTTGCCTGCCGTAAACCGGCAATCACTTCAGCCAGCTCGCTTTGACCATTTCCGGCTACACCAGCCAGGCCAACAATTTCACCTGCTCGAACATTCAGAGACACTCCCCGCAACGCATTCAACCCTTTGTCATTCTCAGCATGAATATCTCCAACAGAGAGAACAATCTCACCAGCTTTCACTTGCTGTTTATCGAGGGAAAAAATTACATCACGACCTACCATTAGCCTGGCCAATCCTGCCCGGTCTGTAGATCTGGTTTCAACGCCCCCCGACGTGAGTTTTCCTTTACGCAAAACGGTCACCCGGTCTGATATAGCCATCACTTCAGTAAGCTTATGACTGATGAAAATGATGGATTTCCCTTCCGCAGTCATAACTCTTAAAGTTTTGAATAAATCTTCGATTTCACTTGGCGCCAGGACAGATGTTGGTTCATCCATGATCAGGATGTTTGCCCCACGGTAAAGCATCTTTAATATTTCAACCCGTTGTTGTTCACCAACGGATAATTGCCAAATTTTTGCTTTTGGATCCATATGAAGTCCAAACTTTTCCCCCATTTCAGATATCTTCTGTTCATATTTTGCCAGGTTCATTACAAAGCGAGGCTCATCCAATCCTAAAAGAATATTTTCGGCCACACTTTGCGAAGGAACCAGCATGAAATGTTGATGGACCATGCCAACTCCAAGTTTAATCGCGTCTCTTGGAGATGAAAAAGTAACCGGAGACCTATTGATCAATATTGATCCCGAGTCAGGGCGATACAGACCGGTTAAAATGTTCATTAATGTGCTTTTCCCGGCACCATTTTCCCCTAACAGGGCGTGGATTTCACCCTGCTTGAGATCAAAATCAATATGATCATTTGCCAGCACGCCCGGAAAACGTTTTACAATTCCTCGCATGTTGACCACGTTGCCGTATTCCTGGTTTTGGCTTGTCTCATTCATACCAAACTCCACCGGATAATGACAGGTGTTTTGAGCGATAGTTCTTCGCCCAAAACACCCGTGTTTTCAACTCACCCATTTATGAGCAAGATGAATAATGACCTGATCCCTAAGGTTTGGGCAACTCAGCAGTCACGCCTTCAGCCCACCAGTACATACAGTATTTACATTCTAGCCCTGGGGCACCAGGTGGGAATTGATCCATGTCAGGTTGGGTCATTTTCTCGCCTGCAGGCACAATTACTTTTCCAGTATTATCCTTGATCGGCCCAGCGAAGACATCAAAGCGGGTGAATTCACCTTTCAACATCTTGGCCAAGGTTTCCTTCACAAGTGTCAAGTCAGCTTCCGGTAATTCTTTCATTCCAGGAGTCATTTCTTGACCTTCCATCAAACCATAGATCCCCACCCCACCTGTATCCGCATCAAAGTAATCCCAACCCACCTTGTAAGAGCCATCTCGCAGGCTTTTCACGAGCTTGACAAAAACAGGACCCCAATTCCAGTATGGCGCGGTTAAGCACACTGGTAATGTACAGGAACCAGACCAGTCGTATGTAATGCCCCACACACCCTTGCGGTCTGCTGCAGCAAGAGCCGACGCCGGGGTATCTGCACCAGTGAAAACAATATAAGCACCGGCATCAAAAAGTGAGTCGGCGGCCTGGCGTTCTGTCACAGGATTATGCCAGGTGCTGATCCAGCGGACATCCAGTGTGCAGTCCGGGCAGGTTTTGCGCATTCCAAGGGCGAAAGCATTCCCCAGTCGCAGTTCTTCTGCGATTGGGAATGTGGCGATATATCCGAGCTTGGTCTTACCATCTAATTTCGCCCGCGATCCGGAAATCATTCCGGCCAGGTACTTCATATCCTCCATTGCGCCAAACAGGTTTCCAAAGTTCTTTAAGTTGGATTTATACCCGCTGATGTGGATGAAGGTCAGGTCCGGGAATTCTTCTGCTACAGCAGCCATCGCATCCATGTAACCAAAGGAACCACCGATGATCAGATTAAAACCTTTTCGAGCCAATGACCGGAAAACCTGCTCAGAATCAGCGCCTTCTGCCACATTCTCAATGTACGCGGCATGTACGTCTGGCATTTGCTGTTCCAAATAATTAATGCCGTCGTATTGGGCATTTGACCATCCCTTGTCATCATGAACGCTCAACATGGCAATGGCAACATTGTATTTGCCTTGTTCAATATCAGGGATCTCAAGACTTGCTCCACCACCTGTCTCAGCGGTTGGAGCCTCGGGGGGTTTCTCCGTAGGTTTCTGTTCTGGGGGTGTTGTTGGTGCGGCAGGAGTCGTTCCACCGCATGCCGAAACAGCCATCGTGAACAGAAGCACTATACTGACTAACAGCCAGATTCGTTTAGACATTCTACTCCTCCATTTTCAAATATTTTGATTTTTACAAACAGGGAAAACAAATGATCAAGAATGGCCTTCCTTTTTTGAAACAGATCACCTCCGTTCTTTTCATAGGATAAACCATACATAATCAACCGCCTTCATATTTTACATCGAATTCGATGTTTATGGGACAATCCAGGTTCCTGTTTCGCCTTTTAAAGCCCGACCAATATTCTCTGGATTAGTGATGATCGCCTGCTTACCACCGGCTTCCATGTACCAGATGATCGCCTGGATCTTGGGTGCCATCGAACCCTTGGCAAAATGCACACCTTCGGCAAGATATTTCTTTGCTTCGGCAAGTGTTATTTTATCCAGCCATTTCTGGTCCGGTTTACCAAAATTCAGAGCAACTTTTTCAACTGCGGTTGAGATGATCAATAGATCAGCTTTGATCTCGCGGGCTAAAAGGCTGCTGGCATAATCCTTATCAATTACGGCCGCGGTTCCCGCATATTCTCCATCACCCTTATCAATAACTGGAATACCTCCACCGCCTACAGTGATCACCACCACACCCGCATCGATCAACGTTTTAACAGTTTCCAATTCCACAACTTCTTTAGGAAGTGGAGATGCAACCACCCGACGCCATCCCCTTCCTGCATCTTCCACAATGGACCATCCCAAGTCTTTTTCGCGCTTCTTGGCGTCAGACTCATCCATGAAACTTCCAATCGGCTTACTCGGGTTCTTAAAAGCCTGGTCGTTACGGTCAACCAGCACCTGGGTAACCACTGTCGCGACCGGCTTTTTTATTTTGCGTTTGAATAATTCATTTTGGAGTGTTTGTTGTAAAGCATAACCAATTGCACCCTGGCTGTCAGCACCACAAACATCAAGCGGAACTTCATGCATTCCTTCAACTTTTGCGGCGATTTCGGACCGGCGCAAAATGAAACCAACCTGGGGACCATTCCCATGCCCGATGGCAACATTCCATCCTGCCTCAATCATATCTGCAATGTGGTGGGTGGTTTCTTTTGCTGCCTGATATTGATCTTCCACTGACTGGTGTTTGTTGTCCTTAATCAGCGAATTACCACCGATCGCTACAACTGCAACTTTATTTGCCATTTTCTGATTCTCCTAGATGATATTGATAGATTTTTTCCAGGGGTCATGGATGGTTACCAGTAAAAACCATTACCCCAGGTTATTAAATATTACATCGTTAATGCCATAACCGCTTTTTGGGCGTGCAAACGGTTTTCAGCTTCGTCATAAACTACAGAATTCGGACCATCAATAACGGCGTCGGTTACTTCAATATTCCGGTCCGCCGGTAATGGATGCATATAGATCACGTCTTCTTTAGCCAGTTTCATGCGGCGCTCATCCGTAATCCATCCAGAATACTTCTTGATTATTTCCGAACCTTCTTTTTCATCAGGGGTATGGACCATCGCCCCCCAGGATTTTGCATAGATGATATCTGCTCCTTTAAAAGCCTTATCCATATCATCAACGATTTCAAAACTGGTTCCGAATTTTCTCGCCTGTTCCTGTGCCTTATCCATGATTTTCGGCATTAAGCGAAATTCTGGTGGGTGTGCCAATACCACATCCAATCCAAAGCGTGGCATCTGTAAAATTAGGCTTTGCGGAACAGACATGGGTTTTTGGTATGATGCTGCATAAGCCCAGGAGACAACCATTTTCTTTCTCCGCAGATCACGTCCCTTCTTTTCAAAGATGGTCATCAAGTCTGCCAGGCATTGAAATGGGTGATAAATCTCGCACTGCATATTCAGTACAGGCACCCGTGAGTATTTAGCAACATCATTGATATATTGGTTGCCCTTTCCCCAATCCACGTGACGGATGGAGATTCCATCATAATACCGGCCAAGGATTTCACCAATTTCTTTTGGGGTATCGCCATGAGCGATTTGAGTTGTCCGGGATTCAATAAAAGCGGCATGCCCACCGAGCTGAGCCATACCTGATTCAAAAGACCCACGTGTCCGTGTACTGCTAAAAAAGAAAAGCATGGCAAGTGTTTTGTCCCTTAAATAAGCATGTGCCTCATTCAATGCGCGCTTTCGTTTCAAATCGAAAGCAACCTCCATTACAGTTTCTACTTCCTCCTTGCTAAAATCCAGGTCACCTATCAAGTCACGTCCATGAAGATAAGTCTGCATAAAATTCTCCTTTCATTATTTTCTGGTTAAAGTTGCATATGCATCAGCACGATTAGCGATGCAGAACAACTTAATCTCTGAAACTTTAATGTACATGGTTTATTTCGTTTCGATCTTTAATGATAGACCACCAAACACGGAATATATCAACAATGGATTGTACTAAAAGTCCCCAACGAACTCCATGTGAGTGGCCAGTTTTTCGAGCTCTGACCTCAACTGGATATTCGGTCACCCGATAACCAGCGCGAGCTGCGCGTATCATCCGTTCCGCTTCACCAAATGGTGATTTTGAAATTAACCTGATCTTATTAATGATCTCCTTTCGGACTAGTTTCACTGCTCCGGCGTCATATGTTTTAACGCCAAACAGGATTAAGGGCATTGTGTTATATACCCAGGAAATAAATAATCGAACTTTTGTGTAAGGTTTCCGTTTTCTACTGGCAACAATGATGTCCCATCTATCCGTCATTGGAAGCATCTCGAGAACTATCCGTGTATCCCATTGGCCATCAGTTGAATTTAGAAAAACAAAATCTTTACTGGATTCGCCATAAAGCTCCTCAAAGGTTGATTGGATGCCAGTATTCTTTTTATGGCGGATCACCCGAATCCGGCTCAATTCTGTAGCTAGTCTATCGATAATTTCTCCAGTTCGATCCTGGGAACCATCATCGCAAACAATAATCTCATAATCATATCCGGATGCTGACATTAATTGATCAGCCTCCAGGATCACTCCGGCGACGGTAAGCTCTTCATTATAGGCGGGAAAGCACAAGGAGACGCTGGGCAAAGTCATTGGGTATCGTTTTTCGTCAAACAAATTACTGTGTGCATGGTTCTGATCCAAGGATTTTTTTACTCACTGGATTTGAGGGCAAGTTATTATTGATTGTTTGCCATATTCGGCAGATGCTTTCCTGGAAACTTGAGTCAGAAAGTGCCTGGGTGGTGAATTTTTCTGCCTGAACCCAATCTCCTGTGTATACATATCCTTCAATGAAAGGGATTAATTCCGATCCATTCGATGCATTTAGCCCGAGAGTTGTTACCTGATTACCTAATTCTACAATTTTAATCCAGTCTTTTTGCTGGCGAGCCAAATCAGCCTTCTCGAAATAATAACACCATTCGTGGGCTGGTTCACTTCCAATTGCGGCAGGGGGCGTTGCTTTTGGTTCAGCATCCACCACGATTTGATCCAGTTTTGATAACTTCGCAGCCTTAGAAATTTTATCGGGGATACCGGGTATGGAGACATCTTCTGGTCCAATTACACGCAGACATCCATTTAGATTGTAATAAATCACCAGGCTGTTGTCCGTATTCCCGGTAAAATTGATCTCGCGATAATTATGAGATATTTCAATTCCGGGTTTAAGTTCCGGTATGGTTGAACCGAGGCGTACATCGAGGTCAAAGAATTTATAGAAAGCGATGTTGGATCGATTCTCTGGGGCGTAGGTCCAGTTTAATATCGGTGTGAGGTTGTTATCGTTCACACGATATAACGGAATGGCACTGGAGAGGATGATTGTCCCTGGTTTTAATCCGGGAATCCTCCAGACCATCTGCCAGAAATAATTACGCTGGTTCTCAAATTCCTGCCGGTATACCAATGCATTTTGATAATGAAAACCTACCGCCAGACCGATGATACAACTCAAAACAAAAACCTGGAATCGGTATTGGACGACAAGCAAAATGACACCCACAATAACCAGACTGACCCCAACCATGAAAGGTAGACTGGCTCGATCCCAGGGGAATGCCAGTTCCAGGGGTAAATTGACCACCCAAATCGGTAAACCGGAAACTAAAAATGAGAACAAACCTAAGAGTATTGCCTGAACCGGCCATTCCTTCCAGATTTGAACTGGAATCGCTCCGGTTTTTGATTTTCGATTTAAAATGATAAAAAGAGCCGACAATACAATGATTACTCCAGCTACCAGGCCGAAGTAAGACCCATCCGTACCAACCAGGCGGGTAAAGATTTGCCGCCAACCATCGATCAACATCAATTTTGCATCCGTGAACACGCGCCATACCAGTTGAGAAAGTGTATCCACGGGAGCTGCTTGAATGTTATCAGCAAGCTGAGGTTGATAATGCCTGAATTTAAAGATAAATACGCGCCATATCACAAACAAGGCAAGAACAATCAGGTAAGGGATCCAGTACATAAAAACACGAGTGATCCGTTTAGACAGTTTTAATGACCTGTCTCTCAAAGCGATAAACAAAAGAACAGGCCTTAAGAATTCCATGCCCACAAAATATTCAAGAGAAAACATACTGGGCGAAGTGGCAACTGCCATCACATTCAGCAGCCAGTATTTCCAACCCGAAGAACCAAGCGCAGAGATCATTGCTCCTAATGAGAAAAGGAGTAAGGACAGAACCGAGAAATGCAATAGAAAAGCCCAGGGCTGAGCTTGCTGCTGGAACATCGGGAAGACCGTAAATAACAATGCTACCCAGGTCACCTCCCTGGTCTTATCTGGCCAGACTTTCTTTAAAATCCAAAACAACAGACACGCACACACCCAGCGGAGAATAACGAGTAATAAATGATAAGGCCAGACGACTTCTCCAAAAATTGGCGTGATCAGCAAGTATAACCAGGCGGAAAAAGGCCGGTCCGCCGATACAAAAGGAATAAAACCGGCTGGACCAAACAGGTGGTAAGTCCAGAGATGCGTCCAGTCATCCCCATATATCCCAAACCAAGGAACATAAATTCCATAGCTGACTGCCGCTACAACCAGGAATATGCCGGGATATATCCAGGAACGGAAGTTTATGGATCGCATCTTCTCGTTATTTAGGTATTGCACTCGCAGGTAACGAATCCTTTGGCTGCGAGTGCAATACCACATGATCAGAATTATTCTGCTGCGCCCAGCACCAGAGCCAGCAATGCCATCCGCACGACAACGCCATTGAAAGCTTCCTGCCAGTAGCGGGCATGGCGGGTGATATCCACATCTGCCGGTAATTCATCCATGCGAGGTAATGAGTGGAGAATGATGGAATCAGTTTTGGCTTTTCGCGCCAGCAGGTCACGGGTAACGACATAATTAGCGGGTGTCATTCCAACCTCACCCCGTTCCTGGCGTGCCTTTGTGTAATCTGCCTGAACGACTGGCTCCATGTAAATGACATCTGCTTCATGAATCACCTGCTCAACATGATCCGCTTCTTTAAACTGGAGATTGTATTGTTTGAGTTCTTGCTTAAAATTCTCTTCCAGAGACATTTCTGGGGGAGCGACATAAATAACTTTGGTATCAAACTGTGACAATGCGTAAGAAATCGAATGCATCGTGCGCATACGCATATCGCCGATGCAAAGGAAGGTTAACCCATCGATTGTGCCTTTTTCATGCAACACTGTATACAGGTCCGTAAGAACCTGGGTTGGATGTTCACCCCAACCATCACCGGCATTAATGATCGGAACGCTGGACCATTTAGCTGCTTCTGCTGGTGCGCCTTGTTGGTGATGACGCATCACGATCACATCACCATAGTATTCCAGCATATGAACGGTATCTTTTATCGACTCCTGGTAAAAGTCACCTGCGCGTGTCATTTTAAAGTCAGCAAAACCGGTGACATGACCACCCAACCGGTGCATGGCAGCCTCATGAGCCAGGCGGGTACGGGTGCTGGGTTGGTAAAAAGCAGTTACCAGAGTCTTTTCGGATAATAAGTCGCTGTTACGGCGGCTGCGGGCAATTTCTTCCATGCTTTCAGCTACTTCAAAAACACGGAAGAATTCCATCCGCTCAAAATCCTTCAAAGACAGAATATCACGACCTAAAAAACTACGCATATCATCCTCCAAAAATTAATTAATTGATTTATTTGTTCATTACATCGATCGAATATCAATATCTACAAAAGTATTCAGTTATTTAAAAAGGTTTATTCCTCCTATTATAAATTACGCTCACCAACACGCCTGACAACATGAAAGCGAAAGATACCCGGAAGAAAATAGCTGAAAGAATAATCAACCACACTGCCGGATGAAGTATACAGGCTCGCGATAAACAGCAATAATACATCCCCTCGTTGAATCTCTAAAGCACGGGCAATATCTGCGGAAGCTGCCACAGCACGTATTTCTGTTAAAGATTTCTCAAGGGCAGGCGAACCCCTTTTAAGAAGCAGGTCAAGGACTGACCCGGTGAAACCTTCCTTCAAGTCATCGACAATCAAAGCATCCTTTGGAAGAACATCAATCAAATAGGCCACCGGACGGTTATCGGTATAAATAACGCGGGAAACCTGCACAAGCGGTGAGCCATCTTCAATAGTAAAAACTTCGGCGTGATCCACATCTGCTTTAATTTCACTGACCAGTAAAGCTCCCATGGAAACATCCAGATGGATTTTTCTGGCCAGTGTTTCTATACTCTCAAGCAGTTCAAGCCCACTGTCAATCACGGGCGAATGACCAACAACAAAAGTACCTACTCCCTGGCGGCGCCTGATCAACCCCTGGCCTTCGAAGGTACGCATGGCTTCGCGCAATGTAGCTCGCGATACTCCCAGGCGTCTGGCTAAATCTGGTTCAGTCACCAACCGTTCTCCGGGTTGAGAATTACTGATGAGTTCCGCAAGCTCAATTTGCAGTCGTTGGAAGGTACTGCCCACTGAACCTTTTTTAACATTGGCGCTTTTCTTCATAAAAGGACCTCTTGAATACAGTTCATCCTATTCAATAATGGGTAGAAATTCGAACCGGGTTACATCAAACAGTCCCAGGTCAGAAATTCGTAATTCTGGGATCACGACCAGGCTGAGCAGGCTCAATTGCATGTTTGGGTTATTGAGAAAACAACCGCATGCACGATAACCATTTAATACCGTGGCAGCTTTTTTCGATACGACCTCAGCTCTTTCTTTGGACATCAATCCGGCAATGACCAATTCGACCAATCCGATCACTTCCCCGTTTTTCACCACGATCTGTCCGCCACCCACCGCGGCCAGATGGTTTGCAGCAACCACCATATTCTCTTCGTCAGTCCCCACAACAATCATGTGGTGGCAATCATGTGCGACTGTAGATGCAACTGCACATGATTCATTAAATCCAAATCCCTTAACCAACCCCATCTGGATTCTTCCAGTTCCTTTGTGCCGCTCGAGCAGAGCCAATTTGGCAATATCCTGTTGGATATCTGCTTTTATTTCTCCATTTTGAACCTGAATCGGAAGATGTAGATGCCGGGTAGGAGCCTGATTTTCGATTACTTCAATTATATTCGCAGTCACTTTTGATTCTCGCTTGGCGGGAATACAAAAGTCCTTTTTTTGCAACAAACGGGGAAGATGAACAGAATGAGCCAACCAATCCGGGTAATCGCTCTCCGGTAACTCGACAGCCACTTGTCCATTCTTTTTCAGGATCCTACCTCTGGCAATGACTGTATCCACCTGAAAATCAGACAGGTCTTTTACAAGAATGATGTCAGCAAATCTCCCTGGAGCAATCATCCCAATCTGGTCGCCAAGCCCGAAATATTCGGCAGTATTCACTGTAGCCATTTGTATGGTTTTCATGGGTGGCAGGTTATGTGAAATGGCATGTCGAATCACGCGGTCCATATGCCCTTCAGAAACAAGCGTATCGGAATGTGAATCATCCGTGCAGAGGATAAAATGCCGGCTGTCCAGGCCCAATTCGGTCACAGCCCGCACCTGGGCTGCGACATCATGCCATGCTGAACCAAGACGCATCATCACCCGCATGCCCTGCCGGGCGCGTGCCAATGCATCCTCTAAACGGGTACCTTCATGATCGTCCTGAGGACCCCCCGCTGCATAACCATGGAAAGGTAAACCCAGATCCTGAGATGCATAATGCCCACCGATCACTTTCCCTTCTTTGCGAGCTGCTTCCATCTCGGAGTGAGGTTTGTCACTGTTGTCTATAACTCCCGGAAAGTTCATCATTTCACCTAACCCGATAACGCCGGGCCATTGAATTGCTTCTTTAATTTCTTCAATGCTCAGGGTTGCTCCTGGCGTTTCGA
>Ga0315273_10011711_pt1 | contig 11223 bp, 7 predicted proteins | sample YL17G02_0_MG_FD_205753 | JGI IMG/M metagenome (GOLD analysis project Ga0315273, IMG submission 205753) | Sediment microbial communities from Yellowstone Lake, YNP, Wyoming, USA - YL17G02_0 | ecosystem: Environmental > Aquatic > Freshwater > Lake > Sediment | place: USA: Wyoming | collected...
CGGGACTTTTTCAGAACATTGAGGTAACCCCCTCTGAGGACAATGCAGAAGTTGAAGAGATAGCGATTATTGAACGATGACTTACATTTTCTGGATAGGTATAACCCTTTTTACCTTCTTTATTGAGGGGAGGATTTCAGTATTTCATGTGTCTGCCAACTTCATAACTGTCTTAGTCTACTATGCAGGCATAACGAAAGGAGAACTGGGAGGCATGTTTCTCGGTTCAATTATTGGCTTTATTGAAGACAGCCTCTCAGGTGGGTTTCTTGGTCCAAATCTTTTAAGCAAAGGGATGGTGGGTTATTTTTCGTCTTTTATGTCTGGCAGTTTCTTCCGGTGGACTCCTTTTTTGGGTGCCATTGGAATCGGGGTGCTTACCATAATTGACACCACCATTGTCTTCATAACGAGAAGCTTTTTTGACCACATGCCAACTACCATAAAGGCTGCATCTTTCATAATATTTCTTCAATCCATTATCAATATTCCCTTTGGGTTGTTTATAAGGCCGAAGAACATACAAAAAAAAAGGCAGTAAGATCTTAAATATGGATGTGTATCATTAATGGATAAGGAATCTGGAAAAATTTTCCGGATAGGATACATTGTGGTTGTCGTGTTTCTTATCCTCATCACGAGGTTATGGCAATTACAAATTTTGCAAGGAAATAAATATAGAGAACTATCCGAAAGTAACAGGCTCAGAGTAATTTCAATCCCTGCTCCGCGGGGCATACTCCTTGACAGAAACGGATTTCCCCTTGTAAGAAATTCTTCGTATTTTTGTGCATCTATAATCTTTGGAGAATTCGACAAGAGTAAAATTCATCTACTCTCCAAGATCTTAAATGTACCGGCAGAAGAGTTACTTTACAAAATTAACCGGGAAAAATTTGGCCCCATTAACCCTATTAGACTCAAAGAAGGTTTGTCTTTTAATGAGGTCGCATATATTGAAGCTCGAAAATCTGATTCCCCGGGTCTTATCATTGAAGCTGAAGCAAGCAGGGAATATATTTATGGGGGTATCGGGTCACACCTCATAGGGTATCTGGGAAAAATAAACCCTTCACAATCCAAAGATCCTTCTTTCAGGGATGTGCCCCGCGATGCGTTTATCGGGCAATGGGGTGCTGAGATGCTCTTTGACAAAAGCCTGAGAGGCATCCCGGGTGAGAAAGTCATAGAAGTAGATTCCCTTGGAAGAGAGATAAGGTTATTAAAGGAGAAAAACCCAATAAAGGGAGAAGATACCAGGCTAACCTTAGACATTAATCTGCAAAAAGAAGCAGAAGAAGCATTTGCTGAAAGGCCAGGTGCCCTTGTTGCTATCAAACCTGATACAGGAGAAGTATTGGGACTCGTAAGCAAACCTTCATTTGATCCAAACCACTTTGCAAAAGGAGTGCGGTATGAAGAATGGACTGCCCTTACGCAGGACAAGAACAAACCCCTGCTTAATAGAGCACTCCAAAGTCAGTATCCACCAGGATCAACATTCAAAATAATTATGGCAATAGCGGCCCTTGAAGAAGGTGTCATTACGCCTGAGACAAAAGTGGAATGCAGAGGGGGAATGAATTATGGCAGGTGGCACTTTGGTTGCTGGCGTAAACAAGGGCATGGTGTGATCTCATTACACAGAGCATTGGTAGAATCTTGTGATGTATATTTCTATGAGGTTGGTAAACGCCTCGGAATAGATAAAATTTATGACTATGCTTCGAGCTTTGGCTTAGGAAAAGAAACAGGCTTCAACCTTGTTAATGAACGCAGGGGAATAATCCCGAATACAAAATGGAAAGAGGAGACTAAGAAACAGCCTTGGTACCCGGGCGAAACTCTTAATACTGCGATAGGACAGGGTTATGTGGCTGCCACACCAATACAGATGGCGGTCATGATGAGTGCAGTAGCCAATGGCGGGAATCTTTACAGGCCGACATTGATTACAGATACCACCCCAGTCCTATCAGGAAAAATAAAAGCAAGGCATGAAACTCTCGAGATTGTGAAACGGGCACTTTTTGGGGTCGTAAATGAACCGGGGGGGACCGGCTGGGCTGCAAAATCTGGCCTGGCAAGCATTTGCGGTAAGACTGGTACAGCCCAGGTTATCGCCATGAGGGGAATCTCTCAAAATCAGTCAGGAAAGTTCCGGGATCATGCATGGTTTGTTGCCTTTGCACCTATTGAAAACCCCGAGATATCACTTTCAGTATTTGTGGAGCACGGCGGGCACGGTGGATCGACTGCAGCACCAATTGCGAAAAAAGCTATCGAAGGATATTTGAAAAATTCAAAAGTTGTACATCAACAGCAAAATGTTACGAATAGATCGCAGACTGATTAAGAATTTTGACTGGATAACATTCTCTATCGTTATCATTATTGTCCTGATCGGGATTATGACAATATACAGTGCCACACGACCGCTCATGGAAGGTGAGAATTCACAATTTTATTTAAAACAATCCTTATGGCTCTTCATCGGAGTTATAGCATTATTCATGCTGGTCAGCTTCGACTATGTTTGGCTCAGCAGAGTTTCCTTTTTCCTTTACACAGTGGGTATTGCTTTGCTCATAACCGTTTTAATCGTAGGCAAAATAGGAATGGGTGCCCAAAGATGGCTGAGCATCGGCCCTATAACCTTTCAGCCCTCAGAGTTCTTCAAGCTCATATATCTCATTATGTTATCGCACCAACTCAGTATCATGAATGGTCCTCTCAAAACAATCCCGCTTTTACGCCTATTTTTTTTGATTGTATTTCTTCCCTTTATTCTTCTCATAAAACAACCCGACCTTGGAACAGGATTAATAATCCTCATACTCTTTTTCTCTTTGGTTGTCGCAAAAGGACTCTACAGAAAAATTGCGGTACTCCTCGTAATTATAGGGCTGATATCCTTGCCATTCTTTGGCAGTATCTTCTGGGAAGGACTGAGAGATTATCAGAAAAGCAGGCTTATCGCCTTTCTGGAACCCGGAGTAGATCCAACAGGGATAGGATATCACATAAACCAGTCAAAGATTACCGTGGGGTCAGGTAAATTTTTTGGAAAAGGCTACCTGAATGGCACACAAGGACCATTCAGGTTCCTACCAGAAAAACATACTGATTTTATATTCGCAGTATTTGCTGAAGAATGGGGATTCCTCGGAAGCTTTATTCTCATCTCCTTTTACACTGCCTTAATACTACGAGGTCTCTATACTGCAAGAAATGCAAGAGATGATTTTGGGAAATTCCTGGCACTTGGGATAACATTCATGTTCTTAACATATTTCTTTGTTAATGTTGGAATGACCTTGGGGATTATGCCCGTTGTCGGAATACCTCTGCCGTTTATGAGTTATGGGGGGACCGCGCTTCTGTCAAATCTCCTATCAGTGGGATTGCTCATCAGTATACGGACACGAAGGTTTGAACTCTTTTACTAAAAGTGCATCTTTTGGTATAATTTGACTCTACTTCGTTACTGTTAATAACTTCCACTGTTTACTAAGCACTGTTTACGCGGCGGTGTAGCTCAGTTGGTTAGAGCATGCGGCTCATATCCGCAGTGTCCGGGGTTCAAATCCCTGCACCGCCACCATAAATCCTCCTTAAATCAACTGAGATCTGTAGTATTTACTAATATAAACACTGGCCTTTCATTTTACTGTTAAGAAGGGATAGGCTTCTTTTTTAGGTTGTATGCTGAATCACGCAGGTTACTAACAAATATTGTCACTTAAGGATGCGTTCTTGCTAAAACTAAATGAATTATAGAGGTTTTTTTATACAGGAGGGTGGCATAAATCTTGTAATTTTAGTCCCTGAAAAGGTTCCTCAAGGAGGTAAAAATGGAGATCAGTAGTTCAACGCTTGTTATCTCAATAGTTTTCATTATAACAGCCATCGCTATCATCGTGGGAATTAGATCTCACTTTTCATCCATCAGATCTCACTTCCAGGAGGAAAAGGCTGAGATGGAGAAAAACTACAATAAAAAATTGGGCTTTGAAGAACATAAGAGGGTAGAATTGCAAAGAGAGATAGAATCCCTTAAGCAAGAAAAGGAGCGACATATCCAATTCTTAATCAGTATCCCGGAAATAGTAAAGAACCTTGTTTCCAATCTGTCATTTGAAGAAACCGTTTCGTCAATTTTCCGCCTCATAAGATCCCTTATTGGCCCGGAAATAATAAAACTATATATGTTTGACAAAACAGCCAATTCTCTTTTCCTTGTTCATGTTTATGGGTCAGAGGAAGAGAGCAAGAATATTCTAAATGTTGGTGAAGGGGTTATAGGCTTAGCTGCTGAAAACAAGATGTTGGTATCACGTACTTCTCAACTCTCAGATGCTTATGACGGTATTGATGTCGCAGTCCCCATCCTTTTTAAAGAAAGCCTCCTAGGGGCAATAGGTCTCGGCAAGATAAAAGAAAAGGGCGGGAATGAAAAGAGGTTTATTTCTATGATCGCTGACCTTGCAGGCGTGTCCCTTCAGAGCAGTAAATATCTGAAGATGGTAAAAGAAGAAGCCAGTACAGATTCATTGACAGGACTGCATAACAGAAGGTATCTTTTTGAGACGGCAAAAGAGGTTGCACAGAAGGCTATAGCCCATCATTCCCCCGTATCTGTATTCATTTTTGATATAGATCATTTCAAAAGATATAATGACATAAACGGCCATGCCGAGGGTGATCACCTCCTTGTTGAGCTGAGCAGACTTCTCAAAGAAAATTCCAGGGGAACTGATGTCGTTGCACGATTCGGGGGTGAAGAATTCATCGTCCTCATGCCCGATACTGACAAAGACAGTGCATCGCGCTGTGCAGAAAAAATAAGAAAGCTTATCGAAGAGCACCCCTTTAACCACCGGGAAAAACAGCCTTCAGGATACGTCGCAATTAGTGGCGGAGTTGCAGCGTTCCCATTCGATGGTAATTCATTGAGTGCGGTAATCAGACGCGCTGACGAAGCGCTGTATGAGTCAAAGCGATCCGGCAGAAACAGGGTTACAAGATATGAGCCCTTTCAATTTTCTATGACTCCGTTAGAGCCTCTGTCCAAAGAAGATTGAATCAAGTTTGCTGTACAATGTACTGTACAGAAAAATTTATCCATGGAATTCAATAACGTTTGACTCATGAATCACTCGTCTTATCCTACCTTCACTAACAAAGGAATAGAAACGATTTTTGAAGAGGAATTCTCTGTAGCTACTACTGCACAGCTACTATGGAAAGAAAATGAGTCTTTCGAGAAAATTTTTAATGCTGTCAAAGAAGCAAAGTTATTCATATGTCTTCAATTTTACATATTCAGAAATGATGATACCGGGATACAATTATCAGAACTTTTGCAGCAGAAGCGCAGGGAAGGCATCCATGTTTACATTCTCTATGACCATTTCGGATCCTTTGGGACCCCCAGAAGCTTCTGGAGGGATATGAGAAAAGCGGGTATTCAAGTAAGGGCATCTCATCCCTTCAAATGGACTGCGCCTTTCCGCTATGTATACAGAGATCACCGTAAGCTCGTTGTCATAGATTCCGAGAAAGCCTTTACCGGAGGATTAAATATTGCAAATGAATACAGTGGCTTCCATTTTAAAACTCGCGGAAAGGTCTGGCGTGATACGGGGATACTCCTTGAAGGTCCCATAGTAAACAAACTCTTTAAATCTTTTAAGAAAAGCTGGTATGCCTGGGGAGGAGAAAAGATCGATTTCCAAGAGAATAACTTTGAAGAACACGTGCGTGGTATCCCGGCCATGCCAGTCTTTGTAGATTCAAGTAAAAAGAGAAGAAGGATGCGAAGACTTATCTACTACAGCATAAACCATGCAAAAAAATACATCTCCCTGACAACGGCTTACTTCACACCAAGCAGGAGGATGGTTGAATCTCTCGAAGCAGCGATACAGCGAGGCGTAAAGGTGAGGTTACTTGTCCCCGGAAAAAGTGATGTCCCTGCTGCCTCGTATGCAGGAAAAGCATTCTTCTCAAAACTCTTAACCGCCGGTGTGGAAATATATACTTATTTGGGAGACATACTCCATGCAAAGACCTTCGTATTCGATGAATGCTGGAGTATTATCGGTTCTACCAACCTCGATTTTCAGTCTCTCAGATATAACGATGAAGGTAATGTCGGGATTCTTGATACCGGCTTTGCCTCACAGATGATGGAAATATTTGAGGAGGATCTGAAGCAATCATCCAAAATAGAAAGAAAGGAGTGGTTAAGACGACCTTTGGGAGAAAAGGCAAAAGAGTACTTTTTCTCGTTCTTCAGAAGGAGACTTTAATTTCAATAATTATTCCATTGTATCAACCATGTTTCTCACACCACTCCCTCGCATTCTGAAACATCCTTAGCCATGGAGAGACCAAAAGGGTTTCCTTCCATTCTTTCGGCATGTACGGCCATTGCCATTTGAGAAAAGTCCTTTCCGGATGAGGCATCATAGCTAAGTGTCTGCCATCAGATGAACAGAGGGCTGTTATCCCAAGGGGAGAGCCATTTGGATTCAACGGATACGTTTCGGTACATTCCCCATCATCATCAACAAATCGTATAGGGGCCAGGTCTCGTTTAATAACTTCCTGCATAATCTCCCTTTCAGGGAAATATAGTCTTCCCTCTCCATGAGCGACCCATACACCCAAAGTAGACCCCTCCATCCCTTTAAGCATGACGGAGGGACTCATCAGAATGTGGACTGTAGAAAATCTTGATTCAAATCTGTTTGATTTATTAGAGGTAAATCTCGGTTGAAGCTTGTCAGGAATTCCTTTCCACGGAACCCTTCCAAGGAGCGCCATGAGTTGACAACCATTACAGACACCGAGACTGAAGGTGTCGGGTCTTTTATAAAATCTCTCGAATTGCTCAGAAAGTTTTTTGCTGAATCGGATTGCTCCTGCCCAGCCTTTTGCCGAATCGAGGACGTCTGCATAACTAAATCCTCCGACAAAAACAATCCCCCTGAAATCATCAAGGTCTGTCCTGCCTTCAAGAAGGTCTGTCATTGTTACATCCCATACCTCAAATCCAGCCTGATAAAAAGCCGATGTCATTTCACGGTCACCATTACTGCCTTCTTCCCGGATAAGGGCCACTTTCGGCTTGATATCCAATGACTCTTCCACCCCCCTTTTAATTCCCCCCTTAGTAAGGGAGGACACAGAGGGGCTAAAGGGGGGCGCAGGGTGATTTTGGGGGGTGAATGAAAGATGATACTGAGGACCTTTTCTATCAAAATTGACCTTCTTTTCTTCATCAACACAAACCGGATTTGCCTGGAGCCTGTCAAGGTGGTAACTTGTCTCTTCCCATACATCCCGAAGAACCTTCATGTCTTCTTGTAAGACAATTTTGTCATTTATTTGTATAATGATTTCTTTTTTTAATAAGGTATTACCTATAAAATGGTATGGAACTGACGCATCTTTTAGGATGCTGGTTACTATTTCTTTTTTTTCCGGAAGGTATTCAATGACAAGTCCAAGCTCTTCTGAAAAGAGTAGGGAAAGTTCGGGAGTCTCACCTCCTCCTTTACCTTCCTCCTTCGATGGGTAGGGGTGGGTGAAGGAGTTGACTCCTGAGTTCTGACTCCTGAGTTCTGACTCATTATATTTTATGTTTATCTCTATTCCGCAGTTTCCTCCAAAAGTCATCTCCAGAAGTGTTGTGACCAATCCTCCGTCGCTTCTGTCGTGGCCTGCAAGGATAAGCTCCTCTGAAACAAGTCTCTGCATGGCATTGAAGGCACATTTAAGAAGTTGCGGATCATCAAGGTCAGGAGATTCATCGCCGATCTGCCCATATACATGGGCTAAAGCACTGCCTCCAAGTCTACACTTCCCCTGACCAAGATCAATGTAAATGAGCCTGCTCTCTCCCGGTCTTTTTATATCGGGTGTAACAACCTTTGCGATATCCGGGCATGTGACATATGCAGAGACAACCATGGTTCCCGGAGCCTTAACAATCTCTGTCTTTCCCGATGAATCGGTTACCATGGCCGCCATAGAGAGGCTGTCTTTCCCCCCATCAACGGCTATGCCAAGGTCAATCATGATATCTCTTGCTGCTACTGCAGCATCATAGAGTCTGGCACCTTCGCCGGGAAGCTTTGCCGCCCACATCCAGTTTCCTGAGCATTTAATATCTTCAAGAGCGCTCACTTTTGCCCAGACAATATTGGTGAGCGCTTCTCCCACACTCATGCGGGCCATTGCCTGAGGGCTTATCAATCCCTTTAGGGGTTGTTCACCAATGGAAAGAGCAGCTCCTGTTAAGCCAAAATGGCTCTGGCTCGTGACAGCCACATTGGACAGAGTTATCTGAAGGGGACCGACACATTGTTGTTGCACAATGAGCCCTGTAACAGACCTGTCAACTTTATTAGTCAGGAATCGCTTTGAACCCACTGAGACAAGGCGGAGAACCCTTTTGAGAGCTTCTTCTACTGTAATACCTACTGGTAATTTCAACAGTTCAAGTTTAGGCTCAATCCGTTCAAGGTGAAAAGTCTTCTGTGGCATTTCACCAAGAACCTTTGATAAGTCAAGGTTTACAGGCGTGCTCCCATCATCTGCGTCATACAGCACAATGAAACCGTCTCCTGTAATAACTCCTATTACAGAACAGGGGACTTTCTCCCTTCTGCAGAAATCAAGGAACATCTCGGCCCTTTCAGCTTTTATGAGGAGCGCATTATTTTCCTGATACTCAGCTCCCCAGATTTCCAGGACCGAGAGAGTCTCATCACCGAGCAAGATATTTCTTACGCTGATCATTGCACCAGTTGGATGGATAATCTCCTTGATTACATTGGAGTTACCCCCTGCTCCCTGGTCATGAATGCTTATAACAGGATTTTCATCTCCCATTTCAACACAGGCTCTGATAACCCTGTTCACCTTCTGCTCCATCTCTGCATCACCGCGTTGCACTGCGCTGAAGTCAAGTTCAGCAATATTTTCTCCCTGTATCATGCTTGAGGCAGCACCACCACCAATGCCGATCCTGTAGGCAGGACCTCCAATTTTAACAACAAACATGCCCTTGTAAGAGGCTCCTTTTCCAACAAGCCTGTTGTCTATCTGTCCAATACCACCTGTAAACATTATTGGCTTAATCCATTCTCTCCGCGTACCGTCCGGCAATCGCAAACCAAAGGATCTTGTAAATCCCTGTATAACAGGCTCACCAAATTTGTTTCCATAATCAGAGGCTCCATTGCTTGCCTCTATTTCTATTTGAAGGGGCGATGCCAGATTTGATGGATATTCAAAAGAAGTGTCTTCCCATGCGAGCGGATATCCGGGTATTCGCAGGTTGCCGACACAATATGCTGCTGTACCTGCTACTACCAGGCTCCCCCTGCCTGTTGCATGAACATCCCTTATCCTTCCCCCTGTCCCTGTCTCTGCACCGGGGAATGGCGCAACGCCTGTGGGGAAATTGTGGGTTTCTGCTGTAAAGAGAATGTGATAGGTAAGCCTCGCATCCTGGAAGCGACAAGGTTTGCCAGGATGTTCAGGAATAATTGTCACTATCTCATGCCCGCGGATTGCGCTTGAATTATCCGTGAAAGCAATGATGCTATTGTTTATCTTCTTCCTCAATGGTTGCTTGATGATGTCCATCAGAGCATATGGCATCTCTTTGCCATCAATAATCAATCTGCCCTTAAAGAACCAGTGTCTTGAATGTTCGCTGTTTGACTGACCAAGATCAAAACATTCTACATTTGTAGGATTACGTCCTATAGTATGAACAAAGAGCTTATAATAATATTCTATATCCCAGTCATCAAGACCGAGCCCCATCTCACTGTTAATCTTCTTGAGGGTTTCTTTACCTTCCTCTATCAGCGGCACTATAAAAACTGGTTCCGGTTTTATACCTGTCTCAAAGGTGATGAGCGGTTCAGGGTAGGGACATTCTGTCATTCTGTCATAAAACAGTGACGAGTGACGAGTGACGAGTGACGAGTAGAAATCTGCTAATTGTTCACTATTCACTGACGACTGTTCACTGAATATGAATCTATACCTTCTTGATCGTTCAATACGCTTGATCTTTGTTAAGCCACAGGCATGGCAAACTGAGACCGCATTTGTTGACCATGCTGTCGTAAAGTTCATCCGTGGGCCAACCTCGAAAAGAAAGCACTGAGCAAAGGGCATAGAGCAAAGATTTTCACCCCCTCCCTTGCCCTCCCCCCTCGGGGGGGAGGGGTGGGTGGGGGGGAACATATTTTGGGTCAAAAAACTCTCATCGGAAAAATTCTCTGGTTCGAATGTCTCTGAAAGGAGCCAGCGGAGAATCTCTAATTCTTCTTGTGTGAGAGCATCTCCTGCATCAATGTTAAAGCAGTATTCTGTCTGGATATCATTTGTGTCTGGAGATATTGTTCGTTTTACAAGGGAAACTAAATTGTCCTTCTTTTCCAGTGAAAGTGCAGGTTTTCGATAGAAGTGTAATAGCATATTGTAACTACTATATCATAATCAGAAATGAGGCTAAGACCAGCTTACTTCTTAAGGGCTTTAATAAGCTTTTTCGTGAATTTTAAGATATATCAATCTTGTTAATCGCTCGGCTTGTTTTTTACTCGAATAATTTGAGTTGCGGGTATTCTTCATCCAGGAAAACTTTTACTTTATTATGAAACTCAATGGCTGTTTTAAAAGCAATTTTTGCTTCTGTCAAACTCAAGGGCAACATAGGGTCATAAGTAAACTGATTCCTCTTTTTCCTCATCAAATCAAACAGGTCTATAAGTTCACTGAATTCTTTGCCGAGTAACTTCCCTGCCACCTCGATTGTTGTCTTATGTTGCTGTCCGTCAGATGGCCTATACCCCTTAAGGAAAACTAAAGCCCTTGCTATTTTTAACATTGCATTATAAGCAAGGGTATAGCAGGCTTCCTCATCTATGGAGAGATTCTTCTCCGAAGCAGAAACATTTTTTGATGCACTCATCAGGAGGGCTTTTACCTGGTCGATACCTATCTTCTCTTTTTTGAGAAGACCTTTAGACTCAAGGTTTTTAAAATAGTTCCCTAAATGCGATTTCATCACCCTTAATAATTATGTGGTTCTTGATTATATTTTTGATAAAAGAATTTGTCCTTAGTTTATTTTTGAACTCTTCTTCCGTGTAGATATGATAATTGATTTCTCTACCAATCGCTTTTTCA